>Ga0210384_10009052_pt1 | contig 10323 bp, 6 predicted proteins | sample IncBWH2MmetaG_FD_160574 | JGI IMG/M metagenome (GOLD analysis project Ga0210384, IMG submission 160574) | Forest soil microbial communities from Barre Woods Harvard Forest LTER site, Petersham, Massachusetts, United States - Inc-BW-H-2-M | ecosystem: Environmental > Terrestrial > Soil >...
TCCACACCTGTAGCAGCTTCCGTTGCGGGTCATTATTGAGCCGCAGAAGGAGCAGGTTGGGGCGTCGCCGAGGTCGATGATTCCGGCGAGGGCGTCGGCTGCGTGGTGGCTGCTTGCGGCGGGCGAGGGCGCCCGCCCCACACCTGCATTCGGATCGGCTGAGCCGTTTATGTCTCCTACCGCTTCTGCTGTCGGCGGCGTGGTTGGCCGCAGTCTCAGGTTCTCGAACAGCATTTGCTGCTGGCCGGTCAGGAAGCGCAACTGGAGCCAGCGGAAGATGTAGTCCATGATCGATTTGGCGAAGCCGATGTCGGGATTGTTGCTCCAGCCGCTGGGCTCGAAGCGGGTGTGCGCGAACTTCTCGCACAACAGTTTCAAAGGCACGCCGTGTTGCAGAGCGATGGAGATGCCGCAGGCGAAGCTGTCCATGAGGCCGCTGACCGTCGATCCCTCTTTGGCCATGGTGATGAAGAGTTCGCCAACGCTGCCGTCGGGATAGAGTCCGACGGTGATGTAGCCTTCGTGTCCGCCCACGTTGAACTTGTGAGTGATCGAAGCCCGCTCCGCCTGCAACTTGTGCCGCACCGCCCGCGGAGGCCCGTTGGGATTCTCTTCTTCGCGTGGCGTAGGCGCAGCCGCGGCATCGCCCTTCTTCGAAAGCGCAGTCGAAGTTCCCGCCGCGCTGAGCGGCTGCGACTTCTTGCATCCGTCGCGATAGACAGCCACAGCCTTGAGCCCCAACTTCCAGGCCTGAAGATAAGCTTCCATGATGTCTTCGACAGAAGCATTTTCAGGCAAGTTCACAGTCTTAGAAATCGCTCCGGAAATAAACGGCTGAGTAGCCGCCATCATCCGCAGATGCCCCATGTAAGCAATCGAGCGAGTCCCCTTAGCCGGTTTGAACGAACAATCAAACACAGCAAGATGCGCATCGTTGATATGAGGCGCCCCCTCAATCGTCCCCGTCGCATCGATGTAGGAGACAATCTTGTCCGCCTCATCATGCGAGTACCCCAGCTTGAACAAAGCCGTAGGCACCGTGTTGTTCACAATCTTAATCATCCCCCCGCCAACAAGCTTTTTGTACTTCACCAAAGCGAGATCCGGCTCCACGCCGGTTGTGTCGCAGTCCATCATGAAGCCTATAGTTCCTGTTGGCGCTAAAACTGTTACCTGGGAGTTGCGGTAGCCGTGTTTTTCGCCGTGGGCGAGGGCTTCGTCCCAGGTTTGTTTGCTGGCTTCGTAGAGTAAGGGTGGGACATTGTTTTTATTTATGTTGTTGACCGAGGCGCGGTGCATGCGGATCACGTCGAGGAACGGCTCGCGGTTTATGTACCAGCCGGGGCAGGCTCCTCCGGGCATTACATTCGAGCCCAGGTTGGTTTCGGCCAGGCCTTTTTTTGTTGGCTCCGTTGCCGGTACCAGCGGCGGGCATTGCTCTGCGATTTTGGAGGATTGGAGGTAGGCTTGACCGCACATGATTGCCGTGACGCAGGCGGCGTAGTCGCGTCCGGCGTCGGAGTCGTAGGGCAAGCCGGCGGCCATCAGCAACGCGCCCAGATTGGCGTAGCCCAGACCTAGCGGGCGGTAGTCATGGGAGTTTTTGCCGATCATTTCTGTGGGATAGCCGGCGTTGTCTACCAGAATTTCCTGGGCGGTGATCAGGACATCTACTGCATGGCGATATGCTTCCACATCGAATGTTCCGTTGGGCGCGAACTTCAGCAGATTCAGGCTGGCCAGGTTGCAGGCTGAATCGTCCAAGAACATGTATTCACTGCACGGGTTGCTGGCGTTGATCCGGCTGGTGTTCTTCGAGGTGTGCCAGCGGTTTACTGTGGTATCGAATTGCATGCCGGGATCGCCGCAGCGCCAGGTGGCATCGGAAATCTTAAAGAGCAGGTCTTTGGCTTTGAACTGCTTGATTGGCCGACCATCTTTTACTGCGTGGGTGTAGAACTCGGTGTCGCGCAGCACGGCGTACATGAAGTCATCGGTTACGCGGACGGAGTTGTTGGCGTTTTGGAAAAAGATTGACGAATAGGCGTCGGAATCTGGCGAGGAGCCATCGTATCCTGATGTGATCAGGGCGTGGGCTTTGGCTTCTTCTTTGGATTTGCACTCGATGAAGTCGACGATGTCGGGGTGGTCGATGTTCAGGATGACCATCTTGGCGGCGCGGCGGGTCTTGCCTCCGGACTTGATTACTCCGGCGAAGGCGTCGAAGCCTTTCATGAAGCTGAGGGGGCCGCTGGCTGTTCCTCCGCCGCTTAGACCTTCGGTTGAGGAGCGCAGGGATGAAAGATTCGTGCCTGTGCCCGATCCCCACTTGAACAGCATGCCTTCGGTCTTGGCCAAGGTGAGGATGGAATCGAGGGAGTCCTGCACCGAGTTGATGAAGCAGGCCGAGCACTGCGGTGTGCTGTAGCCGGTGACTCCGAATTCGACGCGGCCGACTGTGGGATTCCAGTGCCAGTTGCGGGCGTCGGAGTTGGGCTCGATGCGATCGCAACCTACGTTGAACCAGACTGGGGAATTGAAGGCGGCGTATTGGCGGATCAGGATGTGAGCCAGTTCATCGTGGAACGTGGCACCGTCTTCTGGCGTCTTGAAATATCCTTGGGCCAGGCCCCAGTCGCGGATGGTCTCGGCAACGCGAGTTACGAGGGCGCGGACTCCGGACTCGCGCTCGGGCGTGCCGATGGTTCCGTGGAGATATTTGCTGGCCACAATATTCGTTGCGGTCATCGACCAGTCTTTGGGGACTTCGACATCTTTTTGCTCGAAGATTACGCTGCCTTGGGCATCCGTGATCTGAGCCAGGCGGCGTTCCCATTCGACTTCGTCGTAGGGAGAGACGCCGGGCTTGGTGAAAAAACGGCGGAAGGTCAGGCCCGGGGCTTTCCTGGTTGTGCTGGCGGTGGTCTCGGTGGTGGTGTGGGCTCCTTTTACAGTGGCTTCCGACATTTCTTTTTTCTCCTGCGGAGTCTTTGCTCCGCTGTGTTGCGAACTTCTTTCGCTTACGCAAATCACTTTTCTTCAGCGCCTAACGACGATCACGCTGCTGGCTTGATCGCGGCCTGTTCTTGACTTCGGTTCTCAGTTCCCAGTTCTCGGTATCAACCAAACCATGCATGTTTGCATGAAAACGCTGTGCTCGGACGGGCGAGACGCCCGTGCTTCATCATTGGTTGCCTGCAATTATTTTTACGCTGATTGCTGGCCCGGTGGGCTCCAAAACCGGATGGAATCGGCGATGATTGCCCGATTTGGGCCCTGTGTATTTGATGATTAAGGGGGCTCGGCGCCACCTAAAATCGAGTTCTGCTAAGCCTGTTTTCAAGTTCAGTTCCCAGTTCCCGGTTAAGAGCCAAATCCTGATGCGGAACCTAGTTCAATGCCAGAAGCTTTCGCCGCCGAGGCCATCCAGCGCTGTAGAGCTGTGTAGGCGGTACGGCGCTGGGTCGCGTCCTCAATTACTACGTAACGGGCAAAGCATCGTCCGTTCGCAAAACGTTCGCGCGCGGGGTTGCCAGAGAGGAAGAGTCGGCCTAGAGCCATTCCCAAGTCGTCGGCCTCGGAGATCTGGAATAGGGCCAGCATGCGTTTTCCGTCGCCGGGGGCGATCACCTCTTCGCCAAGGGCGAAGAGGCCGGGCTTGCAGGGGGCCAGGACGAGCCTAAAGCTGTCCTGGCAGCGAAACCACTCCGACCATTGCAGGCGACGATGATCGAAGTTCGCCTCAAAGCCGTGGCGAACCAGGGATTCTGCGACCAGATGCGCTAGACCTTCCATGGGGCTCCTGAATATCACCTCGAACGAATAGGGCTCCGAGCCCTCGCGACGAGGCGTTTTCCACACCTTAAGTTGTCAAGCTGTTGTCGTTCCCCGTGGGGATGTCCGGGATACCCGGACCGGGAAACGGCCACCGCATCTTTAACTCGTGTACTGGCGGGGCGGCGCGGGGTCACCTCGGCCACGGCGTCCGCCCCTGTTTTGTTGCGCTTACCTTGCATCGCAGCGTCTCCGTTTCGGGAGACGTTTACAGCCCATGGGATGGTTACAGTACTCCCGCAGGTTGTGGCTGTCAAGAGGTAATCCCTATATATTGTATCTCAAAGCAATGACTGCGCAGATGCGCACGGATTGGACCGGTTTTCCACAGCGTCGGCGCCTGTCGGCATGAGTCCGTTTTTCCAGTCACGAGGGGCGAGACGCCAATTACGCTGACGCCATGGGACGACGTTTGAGGTCGGGTGCGGAGATGCCCGGCTCCGGTGGAGAGGGACTTCGGTCGTTGGCTGGTCCCATGGCCACGTAGATGTCTTCAAAGATCATGCGTTGGGCGATGCGTCGACTGCCGTCGGAGGATTCCACCAGGTAGTCGCCAGCCTGACCGTGGTGTTCGCGCCCGAGTGCGTCTACGAAGACGAAAGGTTGGTGGAGTTGTTGGGCTTTGACTAAGAAGCGGGTGCGATAAATTTTCCATTTCGCTGACGGTTTTCTCACGATCCATTTCCCCTTTGGGGGAGGGAGAATGAAGAAGGCCTTCCCCTATCTACGAATGCCAAATTCGATTTCCCACTCTCTCCAGCTCATGCACTTGCCGAAGCCGTGATTCTTGCTGACCAAAAAAGTTGTTGAGGACGAGGACGAATCTACGCGCGGGAGTGGTCGCGGTCAATCCCCAAGGTTGGTGCAGTCGCGGAAAAATCGGGCATGAATTTTTCGGATGGAGAACAATCAAGAGAACTTTCAAGTGAGCGAAACGAACCCGCGTGGATGCGAGGTTTTCGCGTGATTCCAAACCGGGAAGGAGAGCTACAAGGAATTGCGCCGTGTATTTTCCACAGAGCGCTCACAGGAAATGCAGAAAGGCAGTTGCCAGTTTTCGGTTCTCAGTTCTCAGATGGGATCTGGGCCGGATATCGGAGACCCGGCCCAGACGATCCTACCGGGCTAGCGCGGGCTCGTGTTGCGCCTGGAACGTTTTCAGGCGTTGGTTGACTTCGTCCCAGTTCACCACGTTCCACCACGCCGCCAGATATTCAGGACGGCGATTGTTGTATTTGAGGTAGTAGGCGTGCTCCCAGACGTCGTTGCCGAAAATTGGGAACAGGCCCTGGGAGACGGGATTATCCTGGTTGGGCGTGCTGAGGATCTGCACCTCGCCGCCGGGTTTGCCGGCCAGCCAGACCCAGCCGCTGCCAAATTGTTTGACGCCAGCGTCGTTGAACTTGGTCTGGAAATCTTTGAAGTTGCCGAAGGTTTTCTTGATGACGTCCCCGATCGCGCCGCTGGGATCGCCGCCGCCCTTGGGCTTCATGATCTTCCAGAACATCGTGTGATTCACGTGTCCGCCGGCATTGTTTCGAACGGCACCGCGGATGTCCTCAGGGACGGCGTTGAGGTCGCGGATCAAGTCCTCGGCACTCTTCGATTGCAGGTTGGGATATTTTTCCAGCGCGGCGTTGAGATTCTTGACGTATGCCGCATGATGCATGTCGTGATGCAGTTTCATGGTCTGAACATCGATCACGGGTTCGAGAGCAGCATAGTCATACGGTAGGGCAGGTAACTCGTGTGCCATTTTTTCCTCCTTCGTACTAACGATGATGAACTGGAAAGGAACGATTCAGGCGAAATGAGCTTCATCGCCTGGGGATACAGGATTCATTGTACGCTTGAGCCGCTTATTGTCTCTGCTGGTACATGTCCGTTCTGTGATTGAGCCGCTGCTCGACTTCGAGGAGAATCAGAGGCAGGAGGGGACGTGCGCCTGCGACGCCTGCTTGCTGCCTCGCTGATCATCGCGGGCCTGACGGTACCGGCTTGGGGCAAGGACATGGCTCTGATTTCCAATAAATCGAACGGGGTGGCGGTGGTAACGGTTGCTGAACTGGTAAAGGTCTGCAAAGGGCAGACCAATCGCTGGCCGGATGGCAAGCCGGTGAGCTTCATCACTCGCGATCCGGCGGCCCCGGAAATGAAGCTGGTGCTGGATAAGGTGTACGGGATGTCGAAGGAGGAAGTGAAAGCGGTGATCGTGAATGCCAATCACGGCCGGGCGGATCGTCCGGCGATCATCGTGGTGGAGTCCGACGAGGCGGTGTTGAAAAAAGTGGAATCGATTCCCGGTGCGGTCGGCCTGGTGGATGTGTATGCGATTAGTGGCGGGGTGACGGTGTTGAAGGTTGGTGGTAAGCTGCCACTGGAGCCGGGCTATCCGTTGCATGGAAACTAGCGCGTGAGCGACAGGGGTGCGACTCAGCAGCAGATTCACAACTTCACCGGAGGGGACCACGGAGGCTTCTATTTCCGATTCAAAACCTGCTGGAAAGAGTGGGCGACGGTTTCCGCGATATCCCGTCGACATGCGAATCTCCGTGCAGGTTTTCCGCTCGGGCGAAACGTCGTCGCTATGGGGACGCTCGAACGAGTTGGGAATCGATGGAGTGGGCGGCACCCTGACTGGAGAGTTGGAAGTAGGCGAAGTGGTTTCCATGGAACTGTCGTTGCCTCTGATGGCTTATCCGCTGAAGCTTCGGGCACTGGTGCGCTACCGCAAAGGCTTGCTGCACGGGTTTGAATTTCTGGCGGTCAGCGAACCGCAGCGCGATGTGCTCCGCCGGGTGTGTGAAATGCTTGCGACCGGGCAATAGGGGAGTCGCGGGAACGAGCCTGCAGCACGTATCTTCTTCAAGAATTACCTCCGTAACTTTCGAGTAACCGGCTGGCCATCTAACATCCTTACATTGCTCTGGTTTAGTTGAGGGGGTTCGATGGGTGACAGCATCACCCGGCCAGCGACGTCGGCTGAGCTTTCACGCGCGAAGTTTTTACGAGAAGCACTTCAGCGCCGCACGCCTGCGCTCTCCTCGGGCGTGGTCACGACAACCACGCTCGAACCCATCACACCCAGCTTTGCGCCCGACAGTCCTGAAATCCAGATAGCCTACCTCGAGCAGTTGGTGGAATGCGCTCCGGAAGCGATCAGCATCGTGGATACGGAGTATCGGATTACACGGCTCAATGGTGAGTTCGCCCGCATTTTTGGCTTTGGTCCGGAGGAGGCGTTGGGGCAGAGCATTGATTCGCTGATTGTACCGCCGGATCGGAACGCCGAAACGCTGTGGATTACGGAACTGCTGGTGAAAGGCCAGAAGGTGGTCCTCGAAACCAAGCGGCAGCGCAAGGATGGAGCGCTGCTCGATGTTTTGATTTCGGCTGCTCCGATCGTGATCGATGGGAAGCAGGTGGCGATGTGCATTTTGTATCGCGACATCTCGGAGCAGAAACGGGCGGAGGCTCTGAATTCGGCGCTGTACCGCATCACGCAGAAGACCAGTTCGGCGGAGGATCTGCAGCAGTTCTATGCCGCGGTTCATGGAATTGTTGGAGAGCTGATGTATGCGCGGAATTTTTATGTTGCGCTTTATGATCCACTGACGCAGTTGCTGAGCTTTCCGTATTTCGAGGATGAAGAGGATTCCAGGCCCGTGCCTAAGAAGCTGGGCAAAGGGCTGACGGAATACGTGCTGCGTAGTGGGGAACCGCTGTTGTGCACGCCTGAACTCTTTGACGGGCTGGCGAAGCGGGGGGAAGTGGAGTTGATCGGAGCGCGGTCGGTGGACTGGCTGGGTGTTCCACTGAAGGCGGGGAATAATTCTTTTGGGGCGTTGGTGGTGCAGAGCTACTCCAGTAACGCGCGCTTTGGGGAGAAGGAGAAGGAGATTCTGACGTTCGTCTCGCAGCAACTGGCGAGCGCGATTGAACATAAACGCAACGAGGAGGCGCTGCGGCGATCCGAAGCGCGGTACCGGTCGCTGGTGCAGAGCGCGGTTTATGGGATTTACCGGTCGAGTCTGGAGGGCAGGTTCTTCGATGTGAACCCGGCGCTGATCACGATGCTGGGATACGAATCGATGGAGGAGGTACTGGCTCTGGATCCGAAGTTGGATGTGTTTGTGGATCCGAATGAGCAGGCCAGGGTGATGGGGGAATTCCAGCGCGGGGCGCGGTTGGACAACGTCGAAGTCCGCTGGAAGCGCAAAGATGGAAGCGCGATTACGGTACGCTTGAGCGGGCGCGTGGTTAACAGTCCGGGGGAGACTGCCGAGGTTGTGGAAATTATCGCGGAAGACATTACGGAGCGGCGGGTGCTGGAGAACCAGTTTCGCCAAGCGCAGAAAATGGAAGCCGTGGGACGCCTGGCCGGAGGGGTGGCCCATGATTTCAACAATCTGTTGATGGTGATCAGCGGCTACTCGGAAGTCTTGCTGGAAAACACCCGGAAGAACAATCCTCTGTATCCAAAGATCGAGGCAATTCACCAGGCAACTGATCGGGCCACGACCCTGACTCGCCAACTTCTGGCTTTCAGCCGTAAGCAACTGCTCGAGCTGAAGGTGGTTGACTTGAACATCATCGTGGAGGACATGGAGCGGCTACTGCGTCCGTTGATCGGAGAGAATATCGAGCTGGAGACGCAACTCGGAGCGGCTCTCGGCCGCACTCGCGCCGACGCGGGCCAGATCGAGCAAGTGATCATGAACCTGGTGGTCAATTCCAAAGACGCCATGCCCGGCGGTGGGAAGATCACAATTCAGACTGCCAACGCCAGACTGGATCACGAAGATGTTCGCCGCGAATACAGTTACATCCAACCCGGCCTCTACGTTGTGCTTTCGGTAACCGACACCGGCGAGGGCATGGATAAAGAGACCCAGTTGCGCATCTTCGAGCCTTTTTTCACCACCAAGGAAAAAGGGAAGGGCACAGGCCTGGGGCTGTCGACGGTGTACGGCATCATCAAGCAGAGCGGAGGTTACGTTCTGGTCGAGAGCGAGCCGCGACAGGGCACAACTTTCAGAATTTACTTGCCGCGGGTCGAAGGCGCCTTGGAAACAGCCGGTCCAGTGGGCCTCTCGCCATCGCACAGCGGCGGCTCAGAAACCGTGTTGTTGGTCGAGGACGAAGAATCGGTGCGCCAACTGGTGCGCGAAACCCTCGAATCCAAGGGATACAAAGTCCTGGAGGCTGACAACGGTGACGCAGCGCTGCAAATTGCTTCCCGACATTCGGGCAAGATCGACATGTTGATCACCGACGTGGTGATGCCCGGGATGAGTGGCCGCGAGCTGTCCGCCCGCCTGTGCGCGTCGTGTCCGCAGACGAAGGTTCTTTATCTTTCCGGATACACCGAAGACGCCATCGTGCACGAGGGCGTGATCGATCCCGATACGGCGTTCCTGCAGAAGCCGTTTACGCTCCAAGCGTTGTCCCGCAAGGTACGGGAAGTTCTTGGCGATCGCAACTGAAGGCAACACGCGTTTGTCGGCAGCTTGAGACGTAGCAAGCTACGTCTCTACAGAATAGGATTGCCGCGTAGAGACGCTGCTTGCAACGTCTCCGTTTTGGCCCGCAGCCTGCCGAGAGCGCGACTCGTGACAGTGCAACTTTTCCAGCCATCGTGCGTCCTATCCATATAGGGTCTCCAGTCCAACCAATCCAAGGGCAGGCGGTTCCCGTACACTGAGTAAGGACGGTTTTCATGTTGATCAAGCAGTCGCCCGATATCGCTTCTTCTGAGATCACTCCGAAGAATCTGTACTTGAACCGCCGCAAGTTTCTTGCCGGCGCAACTTTAGCTGGGGCGGCGACTGTCGCGGGTCTTCGTGAGTTCGCATTTCCTTCGATGACAGCGAGCGCGAACGCCAAAATTGACGGTATCAAGCCAAGCTCGTTGTCGACCAAGGAAACCATCACGCCCTACAAGGACGTCACCAACTACAACAATTATTACGAGTTCTCGACCGACAAGTATGAGCCCGCAGGCTTGGCCAAGAATTTCAAGACCCATCCGTGGTCTGTGACGATTGACGGAGCTGTCGAGAAAAAGCAGGTCCTCGATGTAGACACGATTATCAAAATGGCTGCACCGGAGGAGCGGATTTACCGGCATCGCTGTGTCGAGGGTTGGTCGATCGTCGTTCCGTGGGTGGGTTTTTCGCTGAGTGAATTGATCAACAAGGCGAAGCCCACCAGCAAAGCGAAATTCGTCGAGTTCACGACCATTCTCGATATGCAACAGATGCCGGGCCAGCGCGGCCGGGTGCTCGATTGGCCTTACGTCGAAGGCCTGCGCATGGACGAAGCCATGCACCCGTTGGCTCTGCTTTGCTTCGGAATGTACGGCGAGGCGCTGCCCAATCAGGACGGCGCTCCGCTTCGCATTGTGGTGCCGTGGAAGTACGGCTTCAAAAGCGGCAAGGCGATTGTGCGAATTCGTTTCACCGACAGCGAGCCGCGAACCACGTGGGC
>Ga0210384_10009054_pt1 | contig 10322 bp, 15 predicted proteins | sample IncBWH2MmetaG_FD_160574 | JGI IMG/M metagenome (GOLD analysis project Ga0210384, IMG submission 160574) | Forest soil microbial communities from Barre Woods Harvard Forest LTER site, Petersham, Massachusetts, United States - Inc-BW-H-2-M | ecosystem: Environmental > Terrestrial > Soil >...
CGCCGATACAAAGGATAGACAGAAGCAGGAGGACCGTCTGCAGAATGCCGCAACAGTTATGGGTGAAATCTTGAACATTCCTGACAATATTCCGCAAGATCTGCTCGACAAATCCAAATGCGTAGTCGTGATGCCGTCAGTTCTTAAGGCAGCCTTCGTTGTCGGCGGGAGCTATGGCCGCGGGGCGATGGTCTGCCGGAGTGGAAAGGACTTTTCGGGATCGTGGGGCGCTCCAGCCATGTACGTCCTGGAGGGCGGCAGCATCGGCTTCCAGATCGGCGGGGAGGCCACAGATTTCGTGTTGTTAATCATGAATGAGCGCGGCGCGAATAGCCTGCTGCATAGCAAGGTCAAGCTGGGCGCTGACCTATCTGCGGCAGCCGGACCCGTAGGTCGCACAGCGGAGGCAAACACAGACGCCTATATGCGGTCCGAGATCCTCACCTACTCTAGGGCCCGCGGCCTCTTTGCAGGCGTATCTCTTGAGGGTGCCTCACTTCGTCCTGACGATGAAGGTAATGTGGCACTCTATGGCCGCAACGTCACCGCGAGTGACGTTGTGATGGGTCCTGCACCTGCAACCCCGTCTTCCGCTCATAATTTGGTGGCATTGCTGGACAAAGCTTCTCCGCACCTTAAGAGCGCATAAGCCACACTCGCAAAATGGGGGGAGGTGTAAAAACACCTCCCCCATTTTAGTGCATCTGGCTAATCTCCCTGCGTCCATGCCCTCCGCCGCGTATGAATGATTCCTCAGATAGCAATGCCCGCGTGGCCGTAGTAGCCGCATTCGATGGTTTTGTGCCCCTCGGTACACTACAGCCAGCAACGGTGCTGACCGAACGAATGTGGGGCTCTCACATAAGGCCTTTCCCCATCTTAAATACCAGTCTCCCGGCATTGTGCCACTTTGTCCTTATCCATATTCTACCTAGCAGCACCACGTATGGGTGCATAGCGACTGACGGAGGAAATCTCAATGCCAATCCTAAGAGCAGTACTTTTGGTTCTACTTGTGCAGCCCGTACTGGGAATTGGGATTGCGAATGCCAAGCCACAAACGCATCCACAAACCAACTCCCGGAATAGCGATGCATACTTGATGCGTGAATTTCACCACGAGTTAGTCCAGGTGCCTTGGTACAGCGTATTTGACATCTTGCAATATCGCGTCAATGGGAACGAAGTGACACTGACCGGACAAGTCGTCAATCCTACGGTGAAGTCGGATGCGGAAAATGCGGTCAAGCACATTGAGGGAGTCGAGAAGGTGAATAATCAGATCGAGGTACTGCCAGTCTCACCGATGGATGACCAGATTCGGCGCGCCGAATACCGGGCGATTTATTCGCAAGATACGCTTATGCGCTATGGATTGGGAACACTCCAATCGATTCACATTATCGTCAAAGGCGGCCATGTGACTCTCGAAGGCAATGTAGATAACGAAGCGGATAAAAATGCCGCCAATATTTATGCGAACGGCGTGCCAAATGTTTTCTCGGTCACGAATAACCTGGTTGTGTCGGGAACAAAATAATCGGTTTGAGCTGTGCGCTCAACCACTGAAGAAAACAACACACGGCCTGTTAGATCGACGGATTCGAATTGGCAGGCCATGAAAATCCGAGAGAAGATTAAATCACTCAATTTCCTCATGACCTGCCAACTCGGCAGCATTCCGTTACAGGATTCGCGGAAACACTCCTTGCAGCACAATCCCGAAAACGTGTTGCAAGCCACGCTCCGCCAAGAACAACGAGGACATGATCGATGCCATCGTCTGTGGGGGGAAAGCTCGCAGAACCTTGTAGAGGCTTGCCTTCCAATTCAACATGAGCAACCCTGCGGGATACGCCAAGAGGATTTTCTACCCTGATTTTGTAGGTTGCCGAGTGATAACGAAAGCTGATCGAATAGCCAGGCCTAGTGCGGGCAATGCAGGAGTCGATGCTGAGCGTTGTGCCGCGCACGCGGAACCCGAAGATCCATTCCAATCCCGAACGATACAGCCGCCCCGCCGAGCCGGTATGCCAGGTCCATCCGCAGCGCCCAACATCGTCCCAACCAGTCGGGCAGCCGCGACCCGCGGCAAACAAGTGTCTGCATCGGGTGTAATGACGTAGCGCACGCCAGGGATTGCTTCCTCCGGAGGCCGTCCGCCGACAGAGACGTACGTAATACCTACGGAGCATCGTAACAACCGATTCAGCTCATGCAGCTTTCCGCGTTTGCGTTCCCACCCCATCCATCCTCGCTGGCATTCGTTCCAGACCCGCTTGCGATGGAACAGAAAAGAGCGCTCTCCGCGCTGGTCCATGCCGGTCATTCGAGCTGGCAATGCCTTCAACAGCAGCCGCCAGTAATTTATCGTCGCCTGGCAAGCGCTTGTCGGGGGCGTCAACCCAATCGGAGAGCAACGCAAATCGGAGGGCCCCGTCGAGATTCGCAAGATAGTGGACCTCCAGCCGCTCAACCAGTTCCTTGATCGCGGCGTGCCCCGTGAGCAGCGTCGGGACCACGATGAGTGTTCGCATGCGCTCTCTACCAGCACCGCGCGAAGCGTGATGGCTACCGCCCAAAGTTCACCGATCGTGAGCGGTTGCAATCGCTGATAGGGCTTCACGAAGCGCCGCAACAACTCGGGTTCGAAACGGCTATCGGTGTGCGCAACGAACGCCCACGCACCCCGAATACGCGTGGATATCCCTCCAGGTGGCCTGAGGCGAGTTTTGATAATTTTCCATAAAACGCAGGGGGCAAGTCGTCGCAGATTTCACGAAGTTGCTCCTCGACGATGTAGAAGCTATCGATCAGCCATTCCGCTGCCGGCGTTATCGTTTGTTCCCGTTGAATGGCCCGCACAGTAGCCTGATAGTATTCGACCAGAACCTGCCCGTTCTCGAGGACGCGCGGAGGGAGCGGCCAGCCTTGCACAGGCTTATCTGTTATGGTTTGCGCCGCTGCGCAGCTTTCCGGGTGCTGGTCAGGGCGTTCGGCGCTGAATAATTCAGCGCGGATGCACCCTGTCATACCGGTGAACACAAGCGGCGGCGCCATGGTCATCGTACCCACAGTCTTATTTCCTGATGTCTACTGCTCCCATTAAAAGACAAAGCGCCGGTCGCGAACAAAAGTGACAAGTATAGGTCCCTTCCCACGAGGAGCAAAACCGGCGACAAGGGAGCCCAGGCCAATTTCAGGTCTTATTTCTCTTTCGAGTTTTCCCTATTTTCTTTTTCGAATCGGCCTTTTTAGTCGCACGGCGGCGACGAGCAGCCACGGGAAACCTTTCCGCCGTTCCGGCGACGGTTCCCAGTGTGGACCCAATTGTGCGAGCTACACTCACGAGGAGGCCCTTATTTTTAAAGGCGGTTTTACTGGCGCTGCTTGTTTTTTTCATTTTTCTCTCCAATGCGAAGATTTGCACACACGATGGGATCCGACTTCGTCAGACGATTCAAAAACCGCCGCTACGCGAGATCATCGCGCGTATCGCAGCCCATATTTCTTCGGCGAACGTAGAAAATTACGGTTTTTGAATGACCACATATCAGAGTTGATTAGGAAACCGCGGCTTTCGCTTCACGAAATGAATGCTCGCCTGCTTCAGCTACGTCTCTAACGTGTTCTTTCGCATTTTCAATGGTCTTTTGCGCTCGCCGGCTCAACTTATTCCCCTGGGCGGCAATACTATCCACGCCATCTTTTATCGAGCCAGAGATTTGATCTCGCGTTTCTTCCCCTGATCTTGGGGCAAATAGAACACCAAGGGCGGCGCCCAGCCCCACTCCGATTAGAAATGCTGGTGTAATCCTCTGCCATTTGTTTGCAGCCAACTCATCCCTCCATTTCCATAGGTTGGTTTCCTTCGATTTTGAGGAGTCCAATCGAATGCTTCCCAATCGGCCTTTTTCACAGGGCAAAGGAAGAAAAAAGAGGAAGGCCGATTCGGCCTTCCTCTTTCAAAAGCTAGTCAGTTCCGCCTGTGGCGGTGCGATGAGTCTCACGTCCTGATTTCGTTGAGTCGGTAGAAGATTCTCCCGTAGAAGAGACATCCTCACCACCCGTGCGTTCCAGGATTTTCTTTGCTTCCTTGATTTCTTCGGAGGTGTCGCAATGGACGGATAGCAAGATTCCACCTTTTTGAAGCCGCCCTTGGTAGCGCTTCGCCTCAAATTCGGGAATCCCAACGCCAATCAACGTGCCGGTAAGTCCGCCTACTGCTCCGCCTACGCCAACGCCTGCTAGTGTAGCCATGATGGGCCCTGCGGCGATGAGAGGCCCCACGCCGGGAATGGCCAAGGCTCCAATGCCAGCTAGCAACCCGAGAGTGCCGCCCAGGACTGCGCCTGAGGTCGCGCCGGCCGTAGCACCCTCTGGGGCCTTCGTGGCCTTAACTGTTCCCATGTCTTTAGAACCGAGAGTTTCAGGAACGAGCACGGAAACGTCTGAAATTGGAAACCCCGATCTCGTTAACATGTCGATGGCGTTTTCTGCGCCACTCTGTGTTGCGTAGATTCCGAACACCGCTGTTTTCTTGCTGGTCATGATTGGTTCTCCTTTTCATTGAATATGGATTCAAAAACTGTGCTTCATGATTTTGGAGGCGCAACTTCAATCTGACTGGTAACGTTCGTGTCCCCTGCGATGGCTGCTGCTTTTCCTTCCACACTGTTTTTTTCATCTTGTGTTCGGACGGGGCCCTTCAGAGTGACTTTGCCATCCTTCGTAATGATCTTTACGTTGTGGGCATAAGTGGAGAGTGATTTGTCCTTCATGATTTCGGCACGAATCTTTTGCGTGATTGCACGGTCGGTAGGATTCATTTTTTGTTGATCGGCCGTGACTGCATCATTATGAACATCACCCTTATTCATCTTGGTGTTGTCGGGCGCCGTCTGCTGGGGAGTGGATGGCGATGGGATTGGAGCCGCATAACCGAATCCGCTCAACAGCATCGAGACTCCCATTACGAGAAACAATTTGCGAATACCTAAAATACGATTCATATTTTTCCTCTCTTCGGTTTCTTACTGCCCAAGAAACCTCAAACCTTTTGGTATAATGACTGCAATCAAAAACGATTACCAACGCCAGATGACACCCTTCTGCAGAAAATGTTTTCTGGTCTAAGCTCGTGCAGCGTGCGTCGTTTCACCCGTTTTGGCCTTGCGGCCAGAGGATTCAGAATTGTCTTCTTCTGCTTCGGCGGCAACTGCATTGATTTGTTTTGAGATTTCGGTCAGTTTTTCGTCCGTCTCTTTCTCTTCCATAAGGGTCTTCTCGAGCAGAGACACAGCCGAATCCTCCCCAAGGAGGCTGGCGTATGTGCGCACGCAACCGTACCCTGCAATTTCGTAGTGCTCTACGCGCTGAGCGGCCGCAATCAGCCCGGCATTCAACTCCGCCGGTTTGGGATCTTCTTCGATCATTTCGCTGCCTTCCTCGATCAATCCCTCCATGCCCTTGCACTTCTTGCCTTTGGGACTTTCTTGAAGGCCGCTGAAAATTTTCTCCAAGCGCATTACGTGCTCCTGGGTCTGGTGAAGATGTTCCTCGAAGGCAGACCGGAGTTCCCTCGAGTCCGTTGCTTTGGCCATTTTCGGTAGCGCTTTGACAAGCTGGTTTTCTGCGCTGTAGAGATCCTTCAATTCATCTACGTACAGTTTCCGTAGTAAATTTGTTTTCATTCTTCCCCCAATTCACCTAGTCTTCTTCTTCAAAAAGATCGCTTCGCGCGCTCGCAATTCCCGGTAACGAGAAGCCTGCTTTTCAAATGTCAACCTATCCCCTTCTGGCAGGTGGAACCATAGAGTGAACGGTGTAGATTAAGAGGCAGCTTGCGGTAGACCTGCATAGCGAGAGGTCTATACGAAATTGGAATCTCGATCATTCCATTTTTAACTATTTGCGGGGGAATAAAAATCCTTGTGCCGGAATAAAGTACGGGTATTCCTGTATTGCTCTCCTGTCTGACATCGGTAATAACAGTGAAATCTTTATGAATGGGGTCGAAGCCAAACGGCATTTAACACAACTTGAGTCCGAAGTTCTGATTCTGTTTGGTTTTAATAGTTGCGGAGGAGCTCCACCGCCTGACAGAGGCGATTTGCAAGGAGATTTCGATGAGTATTGGAAAGAGTCCTGTCCATGATTCGGGTTTTTTCAAGCGAAGCAATGAAGCGCCTACGCGCAGACACCGATATCAATCGGGCCATGCTGTACAGTTCTATGGAGATGACGGGGCATTCCTCGACTCACTTGGTCAATCCGTTGGCGCCGCGCTTGAGGCTGGGGATGGCGTCATCGTCATCGCCACAAAAGCGCACCGAAACGGCCTTGCACAGCGATTGAAGGCACGGGGGCTGGATACGGCGGCCGCCATCGAACGTGGGAGATACGTCTTGTTAGATGCCACCGAGACGCTTTCGAAGTTTCTCCAGGAGGGCTGGCCGGACGCGACCTGCTTTGCTGACATTATGGGTAAAACCATTGCGCGGGCCAGAGCGGCCGCCAAAGGTGACGATCCCGATATTTTCGCATTCGGGGAAATGGTCGCTTTGCTGTGGGCGGAAGGAAAATCTGAGGCGGCATTCCGGCTCGAACAACTCTGGAACGAATTGGCCAGGACGCAGTCGTTCACTCTCCGATGCGCTTACCCGTTGAAAAAATTTGATCGTGAAGAACACGGCGAGTTGTTTCTGAAAATCTGCGCGGAACACTCCGACGTAATTCCTGGTGAAAGCTACACGGCTCTGGGTAGCGAAGAGGAGCGCCTCCGCAATATTTCCTTTTTGCAGCAGAAGGTGCAGGTGCTTGATAGGGAAAGGGCGGAGCGCCTGGAGATTGAAAAATCTCTTCGCCTAAGGGAGGCGGAGCTGGCCGAGCTTCTCGAAAATGCACCGGAAGGGGTGCACCAAACGGACCCCGATCAAAAAATTCTATGGGCGAACAACGCCCTGTTAAAGCTTTTCGGATACAGGCCCGAGGAACTTATCGGACATCATCTCTCTGAATTCTTTGTCCAAGAGAACACCTTAGACGAGTATTGGGGGAAGCTGATGCGGCGAGAAGAGGTCATCGATTTTCCCGCAGAATTCAGATGCAAAGATGGGTCCATTAAGGACGTATTCATCCATTCTAATGGGCTCTGGAAAGATGGACAGTTTGTCCGCACGCGGTCCTTCATTCGCGATGTCACCGAACGGAATGGGATGATTCAGGCGCTTAAGCTCGCTCACGAGGAATTGGAAATGCGAGTCAGCGAACGTACGGCCGAACTCGAACAAAAGAATCTTCAAATACTAGAGCAGGCGAAAATACTCGAAATGAAGAATAGAGACTTGCGTGAACTCTCTGCGCGTTTATTGCAGGTTCAGGATGACGAGAGGCGGCGCATAGCGCGCGACTTACATGACGGCACGGGACAGATGCTGGCTCTGTTAAGCATGACTCTCTCTCGGTTGGAGACAGAAGCCGGCAAATTCAGTCCGGAACTGGCGAAGGGATTAGCGGAGAATGTTGAGATTGTCAAAGAAGTATCCGCAGAGCTGCGCACGCTCTCCTATTTACTGCACCCGCCTTTGCTCGATGAGACGGGCCTCGAATCCGCACTTCGTTGGTACGTCGACGGCTTTGGAAAGAGGAGCGGTATCGAAGTCGCTTTGGATTTGCCCGACGATTTGGGAAGGTTGTCTCGGGAGCTGGAAACGGCCATCTATAGGATCGTCCAGGAATGTCTTACGAATATTCATCGCCATTCCGAGAGTCTCACAGCAACCATTCGCTTATCTCAATCGCCGGGCCAGATTGCTTTGGAGATCAAAGACGACGGAAGAGGGATCCCTCAGGAAAAGCTCTCCAAGATTGCGTCGACTGGTTTGCCCGGTGTAGGCTTGAGGGGTATGCGCGAGCGAATTATGGATTTTCACGGTGAGCTGGAAATCACATCGCGTGCAAAAGGAACGGATATTAAGATTATTATTCCTCTAGATGCGACAGCGCCGGGCGTGAGATTGGCCGACAGTAGGGCTTTGTAGGGATTTGGGCGTCTGGGGACCATCCCTCTCCAACGAACTTTTCCGACCCATTTCGAGTGGACTGTGCAAATTTTAATTGCGGATGATCGGGAAGCTATCAGGAAGCAAGTCAGCTTGATCCTGACATCCGTGCCAAATTTAGAAGTGTGCGCAGAGGCTGCCAATGGAAAAGAAGCTGTTGAGAAAACACGGGAGTTGAATCCTGATTTGGTCATTCTCGATATCACCATGCCAATATTGAACGGCTTGGACGCGGCTCGCATGATTAAGGGGTTCGCTCCTGATATCCCAATTCTTGTTCTCACCGTGCACAAGAGCAGACAACTCATGCAGGAAGCGCAGAAAATTGGCGTCCAGGGATATGTAACAAAAGCCGAGGCGAGTCAGACCTTATTACGTGCAGTGGAAGCTGTCCTCCAGAAACGGACTTATTTTCCTTCTGAGTTCTGAACCTTTACGTAATCCTCGTCTGAGCCCATTGCCTTTACCTCTTTCTAAAGGGATTTCCTCCTCCGATTAACTAGGCGCGTGTATGGTCTTCGGACCCTCCTCATGGAAACTTGGGATCGCGGGAGAGGAGGATCGGAAGCTAAAAATAGAGGGCTGGCGTCTGGGCCTTCCTCTCCCGATCTATCAGCGGTTAATGGGCAGCAGGGCACAGGGGGTTCCAAATGTTTATTCTCGGACTGCGTTCCGATTACGCGCCTAAAAGAAAGTGAGGTCCATAGATCATGCCGTTCGTTCAAGTATTACTCCTTCTAATTGTCGTTGGTGTCGTTCTTTGGTTGATCAATCGCTATATCCCGATGGCAGCCTCTATCAAGTCGATCTTGAATGCCGTCGTAGTTATAGCAGTCATCGTGTGGCTTTTGAATGTATTCGGATTATTGACAACTAATCCGAGAATTCACATCGGATAGATAAGGAAATGTACTATTAGGATTCAGTAGCCCTGACTCGAGAAGTCAGGGCTTTTCAATGTAGCCGTTTAAGCAATCGGCAAGACACGTCGCAACCACCACCCCGGAAACTATCCGTGAAATCTTTCCAACATCCCTTTCGCACTGCCCCAACGCTACATCGTGACCGGCTGACCCCTTAAGTTTGAGGGTTGAGCGTCCGGGGCGGCTGTGGGCGTGCGTTTGGCGCTCAAGGGAAGTAAAACAAGGAGACTGTAGACACCCAAAGTGGTCCCCAGCGGAATGCTAGAGAGCGAGACAAACCCTACATTGAGACCTAGGGTGCGTCCAAATCGTTGCCCGGCAAGCAAAGCCAATCCCGCAAGAAATCCGAGAACTTCACAAGCCGAGGAAAAAACAATCGCCAGGCCATAGATGAAATGAAAATCGCTCATCATAGTAAATGGGTCAGACACGCGGACCAGTAGGGCACCAAACATTGCGGTTTCGGCATTCACTAAAGTGATTAATCAAAGCGCGGTGACCAGACGAATGACTCCCTACATTATCCAACATATTCCTAAGATTCGGAGATGGTGGCTTGCGTTCTGTATTACATGATCATCAGAAATCATGGGTCGTCTCTTCCCCGCTCATTGGACACGGTGTACAAGTTCCCCATTGTGCCCAATACTTATTTCGACGAGGTGGCCTTTCTATCTTTGACTTCCAACTCATTCACGACTTGCTGCACGTTCGGAACTCTTGAAGCGATTGCTTCCGCTCGCACGCGGTTGGATTCAGAATTCACCGCACCTTTCAATGTTACTACGCCGTTTTTCACTTCATATTCGACACTCTTGTTGAGTCTAGCCTTAATCAGAGCAGCGTCCATGTTCTTGTCGATCCCTTTGTCCAGGTCCGAGTTGACAGCCTTCGCTTCGCTTTCGACGCCTGGAGGGACAACAGCAATCTGGTTCGCTACGACTTGCCCAGCTGCATTTGACTTTGCAATGGATTCCGCTTGGGACTTGTCGGCGTCGGATCCTACGTGCCCGCCCAGTGTAACGACTCCCTTGTCTCGATCCTGACTTACGCTGACGTCGCTGAGGCTGGCCTGATCCAGGCTCTTTCGGATCGTTTCAGAAACGTCTGGTGATTTTGTAGGGGCTGTCGAACATCCCGTGAGTGCTCCGATCATCAGGACCGCAAGAAAGCTCAAACGTATCTCAGAAGTTTTCATGTTTCTCCTTTTTTGACCGACTATCGGCTAAATGAAATACGGCCATTAATGCGCTTTGCCTTTGCATCCAGGATGGCCGCACCGGCAGTCAATATCCGGCGTTTCCTCCATCGCTTCGCACTGGGCACTACAGTATTT
>Ga0210384_10009055_pt1 | contig 10322 bp, 12 predicted proteins | sample IncBWH2MmetaG_FD_160574 | JGI IMG/M metagenome (GOLD analysis project Ga0210384, IMG submission 160574) | Forest soil microbial communities from Barre Woods Harvard Forest LTER site, Petersham, Massachusetts, United States - Inc-BW-H-2-M | ecosystem: Environmental > Terrestrial > Soil >...
CACGTTAAGGTGCGTGCCGGCTTCATCAAAAATCAGCGTCTAGGGCTCACCCGTCGACCCGATCTGAAACGCCCCGTCGTGGTCACATCTACGGCGTTGGGTAGTCCCAAACATCGGGCGGCAGCTTATCCTTGAGTGCGGCATACATGGCGTCGCGGAACAGTTTCAGAGCCGGATACGGCCGGAGGGCAATAGTGCGTTCCACAATCAGCCCCTGCTCGTTGTCCACGATGACCTCCAAGCTCTCGAACTTGTGGCCATCCATGGTCCCCACCCAGCGCAAGAAGGTGGTGCGCTCATCGAGCTTAAACTCGGCTGTATAGGTACCGGAACCACGCGTAGAGCTCGACTGAGCGAAAATCGCCGCGATGACTTCACGCCCCTCGATCGGCCGTACCAGGATCGGGCTGTTGAATACGATGTTTTCGGCAAGCAACTCGCTCACCTGGGCGGGTGTAGGGTTACCGGATTCCCGTAGTTTGCGTAAAGGATGCATTGTGATTCCTCCTATGCTGAGTTATTTGCTGTTGAAATCGAGCAAAGACTTTACCATCGCGGCCCATCGACTCGGCGAATGAATCGGCGGAGGGCAACATGAATTGACGTACAAACGCATCGATATCGTTCACCTCTTTCATCCCAATTGCACGATTGAATACCTCAAGCGCCTTATCTCCGGGGATGTGAAGCAGCGCTCGCATCCTTTCAGCATAGGCGGCAAAGCTATCTTCGATCTGCCAACCGTCAGCACGGGCGGCACGCCTGATGGGCTACACAGTCGGTGTGGTGCGGAGACGTAGCGGATGTGGTCGAACCGTTGTACCGGCGGATGGTGGAACGGGTGAGGCAGTCTCATGTGGTGGCCACCGACGACACGATCTTTCCGATGCTGGGACCGGGGCAGACGCAGTCGTCACGGATGTGGGTGTACGAACGGGATGAAGCCAATCCGTACAACGTGTTCGACTTCACATTGAACCGCGGGCGAGAGGGACCGAAAGAGTTTCTGAAAGATTACACCGAGATTCTTCTGGCGGATGCCTATGGAGGCTACAACGGAGTGGTTAGCTCGAACGCGTGAGCGAATCCGAAACGAATGCTTGACAACTATAGTTTGCATGGCAAACTAGTCTGCGAACAGAGACCACACCGTTTGCCGAGTCTCACTCTGCGGTTGAGCGACGGCAATGGCACGCGGCCCGATATTGGGAATCATTGATGTTTGAGAACGAAACACTCAAGCTACAGATCCAGCAGGCGAAGTCGCATGCCGTCGGGAAATTGCACGGCGATGGAATGGACAGTCTCGCCGCTGGCGCTAGGTGGTTTTTACTTTTGCTGGTAATTCTTGTGGTGAGTAGGTCACCTTCCTGGAAAGTCTTCCTGCCTGCTTTTGGCGCGGCGTTTGTGCTGGACGCATTTGGACTGGACCGGTTAGCCGAATTTCTCAGGGGCAAATGGGCCTATCCTCGGATTGGTTACGTAGCCATCAACGGCGAACCGGTTCTGCCGAGAGACCTGCCTTGGTATTTGAGATCAGTCGCTATAGTCGCAAGAGTGGCCGGGTCACTCTGGTTCCCTGTCCTTTTCTTCAGCATATGGTGGGGAGTCCTGCTTGCTTCCTTTGGACCCGCTCTGGTGAACAGTATTAAGTATGACGTAAACCGCTGGCCACGACATTTTGCGCTGTTCGCTGCAGCACTCCTCGTCGTGGTTTTCCCTCACTCTCTAAAGAACGCGATTCTGGGTATTGTTGCGATCATGGTCATTTATTTGACTGACGGCATGATGACGCTGATGGGATTTCTGCGAGCGTATCCGAAGGCGCATAGCCCTTCCGTATGATGAGCGGCAATGGCATCAAGGATCTGTCTTCGCTCGACCGTGTCATCCACGAGCCTGTCCGGCTGATGATCATGACCATTCTCTTCGCCGTTGAAGAAGCGGACTTCGTTTACCTTCAACGCGAATGCAATCTCACTCAAGGCAATCTCTCCAGCCATCTATCCAAGCTTACTGACGCTGGGTACCTCGCCATCAGCAAGACGTTCAAAGGGAAATATCCCCTCACGATCTGCAAACTAACGCGCAAAGGTCGTGAGGCCTTCGAAGTTTACTCGGTTAAAATTCGGTTCGTAACGGGTGCCAAGCAGGGCAGATCGTCCTGAGCCTCTCCAGTCCTTGACAGAGTGGAGTCGCAGAGCGTCGGGTTGATCTGACTCACCGCGTATTCGAGGACATCACGGACAAGAAGCATGAAGCGCGGCGTCGCTGGAGCGTTGGTGGATGCCGTGATACTACAGCCGAAAGTAGGTGGTATTGTGTTTGATTTGAAAAAATTATTTGGTAGCCGCGCTTCTGTTTGAAAATGAAGCAGTGCCGGGTGTGCCCTTCTCTCACATGGCATCAACTCTGGAAGTTTATACGCACGCCAGTGGAAGCGCCCAGAGAGACGCTGTGAACACGCTCGCAGACCAATTGTTCCCAAATGTTCCCAAGTTGGATGGTAGTGGGAATACGGCGCAGGAAGAGTCCCAAGTAATTCAGTAAGTTAGTGGTCGGGGCGCCCGGATTTGAACCGGGGGCCTCCTGCGCCCAAGGCAGGCGCGCTACCAGGCTGCGCTACGCCCCGACACCATGCACTCTGATGATTCTACTGTACTTTTCTGCTTTCCTCCCAGTGATCTAAAGAGCGACTGTGCACGAACTGTGCAAATATCGCGCGCATTTGAGTTACTGTGCACAATTGTCCGTGGCCCAAACGCTTGAAAACAAAGAAATGCATTTCGCGATAGAACTGTTGAGAGGAGCGCTACTTGTCCGAAAAGCAGGAGCGCTCTTGTTGCTGAGGATTCCAACATTTCTATATATTCTATATCTTCTGAGTACAAACCCGAGACGAGAGCGCGATCTCGGCCAGTGCGTTATTTCCATGCCTATCGTCCCGGACCAAGCCGCAATAGCGGGTTCGATCGACCCCAACCGAGATGCAGTCGATGAGCGAAAATGACGGTCGAGTGTCTCGCAACCACGGGCGTGAAATCTCCCGCAAACCCGCCAGGTTCGAGCTCTTCACGTTGCGCCTCCTCTATCTAAGCCATGCCGCGGCGATCAGCGTTGCTACAAATACAAGCTGCATCGCGCTCCGGACGGGCAATCCGGGCACACCCCGGCCTGCGATGGTCAAGTGCTGGCGGGCTGCATGGATATTGGCTGGGAACAGCGCGACCAGGAGCAGAGCCAAACAGATGCAGGCCAGGCGTGCCGTGCTCGGCACGAACAGGCCGATCGCTCCCAAAATCTCCAGAACACCGGTCAGCGTCACGAGCAGATCGGGGCGTGGAAAGGCAGGGGGCACCATGCGGATTAAATCTGGGCGCCTCTTGCCCCAATGAGCCGACGCAGTGAGAAAGAACATGAGTCCCAACGCCGCGCGAAGGACGAAGCCAGGGTCTTGAAACGCCGCCACTCCCGCGCGCCCTACAAACCAGAAAGCCGCGGCTGCAATGACGAGCACGAAAAAGGGTGCCATGAATCCTCTCCTCCCTCTTAGTCCTCCGCGTCCTGCTTTCTGAGGACTCCCGCCTCCGGCTCGGCCTCGCGCAAACCAAGTGCGTCGCGAAGAAAATGCGCTGACGCCTTCGCGTCGAGAGCGGCCATGCCGATGTGGTCGATTCGCGAATCATAAATTCTCGGGTTGCCATTAGCGCCGCATCATTTATCCCTTAACACGTTCCACTCGCAATTGCGTGCGTTCCGAGAGGCGGTCTACTGAATCACGGCGTGGGCGTGCAGTTATCGTCATGGATAAACTCGTTGTACCAATTGGTCTCCCAGGTCTTACCGCTGTCCGTAGAGAACGCCTGCTCCCACTTCGCTACAACCTTCGAACCTTTGGAATTCACTGTCCAGGTGTAGCGCACGATAATCGGTATGCCGTTGAAAGTATCAGGTCCTTCGAAAATCCCTACGTTGCCGTCAAACTTGCCGACTACAGGCGGCTGAATGACGCCTCCCGAGAATGTATTATCAACCCAGTAAATACGCCAAAGACCAGTCTTAAAATCGTACGTGCGAACGGTCACTCCAACGAAATCCTTCCAGTAGCTGGCCTTCCAGTAATCAATATCGCCGAGACCCCCAGGTAGGGGACTCCCTTCATCACAGGTGATGAAATCGACCCATTCATGCGACCCCGCTAGGCGCTTTTTCAAACGGTGGTTGGGCATTCTCCACTTCCCGTAAATGAAGTCGAAGTCGTGAGAGCCGTCTCTCACAGCTGCTGACTGCGCGGTAGTCGAGTCGTCAGGCGCAGCAACGGAATTGGAGGTGCAAATACCTAGTATGGTAAATGCAAAGATAACGCCGATGAAAGCGACGCGAGTGAATATCTTCAAGTGCGTGCTCCTTTCTTAAAAATTGGCCAAAATGTTCCAATGAGAGAGTCTATCTCGGCGCAGCGGGGCACGAGCTCACCGTGAATCAAGACACTACAGTACACCTAGGCCCTGTATTCTGCAGATCAAGAAAACTCACTGACGCACCACGCTGGCAGCCTGTCGCGTCACTATCTACGAACAACTAGATAGAACCTGAAGTATTGGTTGCGGTCCCCACATCGTGGGACGCTACAACCGGGAAGGAGTACCGTTGCAGCTCGAGCAACCCAAACCTCTGGGGAAGGCAGTCGCTACGCTCCTCCCGCCTCCCCAGACCCAACACAACAAACCAACCCCTAACACCAAAACAAAACCGGACACCTGATGTGCTGTGAAAACCGGACATTCCTACAAGCTGTGCCTTTTCTTTGAGGGCAAGTGCGGTTGCTTCAGCCTCGCTGTTGGCCAAGCTAAAGTCGGTCTGCAATTTGGCGACGAGCTTTTTATTCTTCATGACCTTCACTTAAAGGCCGAGGAAGAAGTGCCAACTTTGACGCCACTTCTAGCTGATGAGGGAACGAAATATTTCCTTCGCGTGGAAGTGTACGGAGTGCGATAGGGTGTTCAATTTTGGACGAATAAACATTAATCCTTCACGCGAGCAGATTGAAGCATTGAATGGGAGATTCATCGAGCACAGCCGGGAAGCGCATCCACGTTCGAACCTGGTTGTAGGCTTGCCTGCTTCTCGACAAAATTGCAAAAGCAATAAACTGCACCGCCACTTCAAAAGATTAATTTCGCTCCAAATTGCAACTGTCGCGATGACGTCGCCGTGGAGTTTATCAGGCCGGCAGTTCCCGGTGACACCTGATTGAAGCCGAGTTGCCCCCCGAAAGAATCATTGTTGACCGGAGCCTGAAAGTTCGTATGGTTGAAGACATTGAAAGCTTCTACTCGCAGCTGCAGGTTGAACGAATCTGAGATTCGAGAAAGCCGAGTATTTTTGATGAGCGACAGATCGACATTGACCAAGCTCGGCCCGATGAGCTGATTGCGCCGCTCATTGCCCTGCACGTTCAAGCACAGCACCCGGCCGTTGGAGGGCGTCGTTCCTCCCTGGTTACAGAGCGGGGCAATCGGTGAACTTGTCGCGATGGTTGGGAACACGAAGCAGTTCGCGTTGATATAATTCAAGCCATTGTTTTTGAAATTCCCGTTAATTGGATTGCAGTTCGGAACTACGTCTGGGAACGCTCCGAAACTGGTTCCACCCTGCCCAAGGACATCCCCGGCCTCCACCAGTGTGAAGGGAACTCCCGTGCTGGCGATCACGATTCCGGCGATCTGCCATCCTCCGGCCACCGTCTTGACCCAACCTTGCCCCGGACTCGGTAATTCATAGATGGAATTCAAGGAGAAGTTTTGGCTCACGTTGAAATCGCACATTCCCCTTCGCTGTACCTGGTCATAATAGATCAGCGTGTCGAGGGAATTTTGATAGGTTGCTGGAGACTGTGTGCTCGAGCCGAGATCCGTACACTGGTTAAATGTGTAAGTGCCCTGCGCGGTCAGCCCGTGATAATTCCGCAGTTTCAGTTGCGAAATCAGCGAATTATAGTGAACAGTTCCGTCGAACAGCAGTCCGAATATCACGAAACCGTTGGCATCCTGCTGGATGCCCCCCGCGGCCGGGTATACACGGCGACCGTCAATCACTTGAGTGTTGGAGGGAGCCAACTGGTTCATATCGCTTGATTGAAAAGGGGTATGCACGGTGTGTGCGCCAACATAGCCGACCATCGCCGAGAGCGTACTGGTCAGCTGCTGCTCGACGTTGAAGTTGTAGTTGAGAGAATAGGTGCGCTTGGGATGTGGGTCGATGTAATGCCCGATACGTAACGACGCAAAGTTCGCGGCAATGGCGGCGATATTGTCGGGGAAGCTTCCCGGTGGCACGCCAACCGCAATCTCATCCAGCGAATACGGGGCGGAGATCGTCGCGTATGTGGCGTAGACGTAAGGCAACGGAAGCATGTCGTAGATTCCGAATCCGCCGCGAATGGCAGTCTTCCCGATGCCAAACGGACTATAAGAAAAGCCGATCCGAGGTTCGAAATTATGCGTGGTCGGATTTGTCTGCCAGAACTGACTGACTGGGACAACGCAACCCGGAACCGTTGTCGCGCTAATCACGTCCGGGCACGGGCCAGTGCCGGGCGCGGCAGTCAACTGCGTGACCAAACCCAGACGATTCCGCTTATCTGTTGGAATTGTGAGCATCTCGTATCTTAGGCCCAGATTCAAAAGCAGATTTTTGCGAATTTTCCAGTCGTCCTGGATGTATCCGCCGAAGAGACTGTCCTGAACTTCCACGGGACTTGTTGTTCCGTTTGGAAGAACAAAGGCGTTTGAAAGATTGTTGCTAAGAAAGTTTTGCAGACCAGTTACGTTGCCGGAAGGGTTGAACGTCGCTGTGCCGTTTTGATTCTTGCCTTGCGCGTTAGCGTAAATCCGCTCGAAGGCAAACCCGGTGGAAATCGAGTGGGTTCCCCGGGAGATCACCACATCGTCGTCAAGTTGATAGGAATTATAGTGAACTGTGGCCTGCCGCAAATTACCAAGCCCTCCAGTCGATGAGATGCCGTCCACACTAATGGCCGGGGCAAAAGTTCCAGGGGTGTATCCCAGAGCCGGATTGCCCGCGGCGTGTGTGAGTGCTCTGATGGGCACGAGAATCTCACCGAGGCTGCGGTTGTAACCGATGCGTAGTACGTTCACGATGCTGGGAGTAAACAGGTGTGTTTCTGTGATTCCCGCCAATTGGCGACCGGAGTTCAAACGGCTGAGGGTGTTTCCTAAATTGTCCGGAATCGTTTCCGGGCCGTTGTCAAACATATAGGTGATAGACAGAGAGTCTTTCTCTGAAAAAATCTGATCGAATCGGGTAAGAACGAAGTTCTCTGTCAGGTTGAGCAGGCCCGTGGCATTGAAGATTCCTGTGTCGCCGAAGGTTCCCGGGTTGAGGCCGGCATTTGGCAGCGGATACAGCCCGAGAAAAGGGACGATTTTAGGATCCACCACAATGGTTACCGGCGTCCCATCGGCCCCGTGCAGCTGACCGGATCGAGCCCCGGCGGATGGCACAATGCTGCTGAAGTTCTGGCTCTGCGATTGCCGGATTCCTTCGTAATTGGCAAAGAGAAAGGTGTGATTTTTCTTTATGGGCCCGCCTGCGGCGGCGCCAAACTGCACGCGGTGAAAAGGAGGTATGCTCGGGCCGTCGAAAAAGTTTCGTGCGTCGAATATCTTGTCGCGGTCAAAGACGTACGCGCTTCCATGAACATCATTGGTGCCAGATCGTGTCACCGCGTTGATGACCGATCCTGATGTGCGACCGTATGCCGCCGTGTAGGATGTGGTGACCACGCTGAACTCCTGAATGGCGTCGACGCCCAGGTTCGCACCAATCACGTTTCCCGGAGCTCCGTTTGAATAATCATTCTCGTTGATGCCGTCCAGGCGATAAGTATTTTCGTATGGACCATGTCCATTGCTGGCCAATTGATTTCCGTAGCCGCGCACACCTCGATTGGAATTTCCAGTGGTTGGCTGCTGCGAGCGCACGCTGATAACCCCCGGCTGTAATGTCGCGAGCTGCGTCCAATCTCTTCCGTTCAACGGCAGATCCACAATGCGTTTACGCTCTACCGTTGCACTGATTACCGAGGTGTCCGTTTCCACGTCCGCCGGGCTGGTGTTTACCTCCACGCTTTCCGACACCTCCCCGGGTTTCACCCGGACATCAATTTCACGGGTCGCCCCGACGGTGAGCTCAACGTCTTGCTCTACAAGCGTTGCAAATCCTGATGCGGAGACCGTCACGGAGTAAATGCCGGGCTGCAAGCTCTGCGCGCTATACAAACCTTGAGTATCGGTCGTTGCGGTCCGAACGTCTCCGGTTGCGGTATTCTTTATAATTACGTTTGCGCCCGCGACCCCTGCGCCAGACTGGTCGAGCACCTGCCCGGATAGCGTAGCTCCGGCCAATTGAGCATTGGCTGGCGAGCTACCAACACCTAGTCCTAGGGTGACAAACGCTGCCAACGCGAATACGATACGCTTTCCGAGGATTCTATAACTTGGCATCGCACCCCCTACAATTGCCATAAATTGTATACACTCAATAGAAATAAGTGTTAACACTTGCTAAGGCCGGAATCCTAGGGGATAGTAGATATGGTGTCAACAGCAAAGTGACGGGAACGGTACAACAGTCCATCGCCGGCTTAAACTTTTAAGAGGGTCGGTTCGCTGGCCGTTCCAAAAGTAGGGGGTGCGCTCTGGCTAAACCAGATATGTCGCAGACACTTGTCGATGAGCTTGTCTCGAAGCTCGAAGGCGCGATCTTTCGGGGCGAATATCCACCAGGCGCCCGGATTCGTGAGGCCCGGGTTGCCAACAGTTTGGGTGTCGGACGAGGTCCGGTGCGCGAGGCAGTTCGCCGGCTCGAGGGGCGGAAGCTGGTGGTTCGCCATCCCAATCGCGGCACTTCCATTACTACACTAACAAAGGCAGAACTGGCCGAACTTCTCGAGGTGCGCGAGGCCCTGGAAGTAGCTGCGTGTCGGCTGGCAGCGAAGAATATCACCGAAGAGACACTTGAAAAGCTGCGATGGACGCTCCTGCGACAGAAAGACGCGACGGCCGACAAGTTTTCGGAAATGTACGGCGAGTGGCATAACTTCGATTTTCACTATCAGATTGCCCTCGCCAGTGGAAATCGCCGCTTGATCGACCTCCTCTACGGAGACATCTGGTCCCTTATGCGTCTCTATCGATACCCAGGCGTGTTCAGCCCGGGGCGCATTCCACTCGGACAGGCTGATCATGAAGCCATTCTGCAGGCGCTAGTAGACCGCGATCCGGACGCCTGCGACCGGCTGATGCGACGTCACCTTGCCCACGCACAAGAGACGCTCTTGCACGGTCTGGTTGCAAACGAACGCACTACACGCCCCAAATAAGTAATGTCGGCTCCCAAAAAGCACCCCGAATCGAGAGAACGGCCTATCCAAAAGTGTAGACACATTTATACCATCCGTGTATACATATTGGCTTGCGCAGTTCAGTATCTAAAGTGCGCAATGTAAGCATTATTTGAGACCGCATCGCATGGCTGTTTGTCGCTTCACCTCGTGAAGCGCCCGCACGATGAAAAAATGAGAGAGATGGCAAACGAAGAAGTACAACAGACTCGATTCATATCGCCGGTTGGAAGTGTAGGCGGGGGAATCAACGGCGCTGCTTTGGATGAAGCGCTGGCGCAGTTACCACACTTCATCGCCTGCGATGCGGGCACCACGGATGCGGGTCCCTTTTCACTTGGAATGGGGACGCCCGCTTTCCCTCGAGAGGCCGTAAAGCGCGATCTCACGCTGATTCTCTGCGCTGGTCGAAAAGCGAATATCCCGGTGATTATCGGTTCCGCAGGAACGGCAGGCGGAGATGCTCACGTTGACTGGGTCCTGGAGATCGCGCGCGACGTGGTTGCCGAACATGATCTGACCTTGCGCACAGCTGTAATCTATGCGGAGCAAGACAGAACTTACCTCAAGAGATTGCTGCATGAGAATCGAATACTTCCCCTCGACCCCGGACCGCCGATAAATGACAGGATCATCGATGGCAGCAGCCGTATCGTCGGCATGATGGGCGTGGAGCCGCTCCAACAGGCCATATCGAGTGGGGCCGATTTCATACTGGCAGGGCGGTGCAGCGACTCGGCACTCTTTGCGGCGATCCCGTTGATGCACGGTTTTCCGCCCGGGTTGGCGTGGCATGCCGGCAAAGTATCGGAGTGCGGAACGCTCGTGTGCGAGACCCTCGGCAAGGGCGTCATCTTCACCACCGTCAGCCATGACGAAATCACAATCCGCCCGT
>Ga0210384_10009056_pt1 | contig 10321 bp, 7 predicted proteins | sample IncBWH2MmetaG_FD_160574 | JGI IMG/M metagenome (GOLD analysis project Ga0210384, IMG submission 160574) | Forest soil microbial communities from Barre Woods Harvard Forest LTER site, Petersham, Massachusetts, United States - Inc-BW-H-2-M | ecosystem: Environmental > Terrestrial > Soil >...
CACCGCGCTCGCCAGGACGAGGAGGCTAAGCCAGTAGTTTCTCAGGGCGTCCACTGTGGTTCCCACGTCAGCTCCGCGAGCTCAGGTGCCGGCGTAGGCGACGGCGCGTTTCATATCCGCAGCCACTGTCTTCGCTCCGAGGAAGAAATGCCAGGTCGCCCAGAACCCCGTGGGCGCCAGCACCAGCAACGCCCAGCGGAGCGAGGCCGCATCCGCCCCGTGCGCACCGCCGAACCAGTCGCTCAGGATCCCGACACCCTGCACCGCGATGATCAGATTGAATACGTTACCCACGAGCACCGACCAGGCGGTGAACGTCGAGCGCATGTGGCTCGGTGCCAGATTCAGCACCAGGGCCATGCAGGGGCCGATGAAAAAGTAGATGGCGGGGACGTAAGCCCAGAGCATTACCCTCGCGAGCCACAGCGAGTGCGTCCAGTACGCGATGATCGAGAGGACGGTGGCGTATCCGGTCACCCATCCGAGCGTCCAAAGAACGCGTCGCGGATCCAACATGAACGGCCGGGACATCAACCAGGCAGCAACGATGGTCGCCAATACCCCGCCGACCAGATGAATCTGACCCACGATCGCGCCGGCCTGAGCGACGTTCAGCCCGTAGGTCCGGAGCAGAAAGGTCGGAGTAAACCAGGCGAGACCCCATCCCCACAGAGAACAGACTCCGCTGCCCATGATGACGTGGAAGGCGGCCCGTTGCCTCCAGAGAAAAGACAGCGACTCCTTGAACGAAGCCTTGCCGACCACGGCTGCCGCATCGAGTCGTCCGCGCCGGGGCTCGCGGACCGTCAGGAACACGAGCAGGCCGAGCAATATGCCGGGGACGCCGAGCGCGTAGAATGCCGCACGCCACCCGTACGCCCCGGCGAATGCACCCGCCACGTCCGCGGCGAGCCAGGCGCCGATGGGTGCACCGAGCGCGAACACGCTGAGCGCCATGGGACGGCGTTCGGCGGGAAAGCAGTCCGAAACGATCGACGTCGAGGGTGGTGTCGCCCCCGCCTCACCCACACCCGCACCGATGCGATTGACCAGGAACTGCCAGTAGCTCACGGACAAACCGCACAACACGGTGAAGCCGGACCAAAGAATGAGCGATGCGGCCACGATGTTGCGGCGATTGGAGCGGTCGGCGAGCCAGGCGATGGGAATTCCGCAGGACACGTAGAACAACGCCAGGGGAACGCCGGTAAGGAACGCAGCACCCGCGTCGGTTAACTTCAGTTCGAGTCGGATAGGTTCAAATACGGTGGTGACCACGTAGCGCGCGGCGATATTGATGGCGTACACCGCACACATGACGATGAGGATGTACCAGCGCTGCAGCAGCGGCGCGACTTCGGATCGGGGCGTCGCCATCGCATTGCTGCTCAAGTACCCGACCTCGCTTAGCGCCTTGCTTCGGTAGCGTCGTTCTGCCCGCTGCGGACCCTGCAGCGGAAATCACCGCTGGCGTCGATCGCGGGGGAACGCATTCAGGAACAGCGCCTTCAGTGCTCGACACCTCGGCGCGAATTGATTGACCGAAAATCTTTCGGTGTGCTAATGCTACGTCAGTATGCGGTGCCGCATTCCACGATGCAACGCGTCCCGGGCGGCTACCCAATGACATTTCTGCATGGCTCAATGATATTTCTGAATAGCTAGAACTGCGGACGACGGGCAAGTTCATGGTTCCGCGCGTCGCCCGGCGATGAAGGCGGCAGATCGCAGAACGGGGGGCTCCGGCAATGAGAACGAATCACAAGATCGCGCGTGCAGTCGCGGCGATTCTGGGTACCCAGGCCGGTGTGGCGGCGGCTGCAGATCAGCCAGCCGGGGGTGAAACCGGCACCGCTATCGCTTCGATTCAGGAAGTCGTCGTTACCGCCCAGCGGCGCAGTGAGAACGTGCAGAACGTGCCGATCGCGATCCAGGCGTTCAGCGGCGAGACCCTGCAGCAGCTGAATGTCTCGACCTTCGAAGACCTGATCAAGCATCTGCCCAACGTGAGCGGCGGATCCCAGGGTCCCGGGCAGGTGCAGATCTTCATGCGTGGCCTCAGCGCCGGGAGCGTGCCCACTCAATCTGGCGGCTCGATCAACGGCTTTCCGAACGTTGCCCTCTATCTGGACGAGCAGTCCGGCCAGCTCCCGGGCCGAAACCTGGATGTGTACGCGGCAGATCTGGAGCGGATCGAAGTCCTCGAGGGGCCACAGGGAACACTGTTCGGTGCGGGAGCTCAAGCCGGCGTCATTCGCTACATCACCAACAAGCCGAAGCTCAACGCAACTGAGGGAAGCGTTACCGCAGGTTATGGCGTGACCGCAGGCGGTGACCCCAATACCGATCTCACGGCAGTGCTCAATGTGCCTCTGATCACCGATACCCTGGCGGTGCGCGCCGTGATCTACAACGACAGGCGCGGGGGTTACATCAATAACGTACCGGCCACCTTCACGCGCAAGGCGACCGACGGCGGCATCGGCAATGCCAACTATGCTACCGGCTGCTCCGTCGGCACACCGGTCGGAGGGGTGTGCACCACACCCGGTGCGACCGCCACGGCCTTCGGCGTGCCACCGGGCAGCCCCGTGATCAACAACTATTTAATAACGGGAAACGCGATCAATCCGGTGACCTACCAGGGGCTGCGCGTCTCGGCCTTGTGGCAGATCAACGAGGACTGGAACGCCCTCATCACGCAGAGCTACCAGAACATGGATGCCGAGGGCGTGTTCTACCAAATGCCGACAAGCTCGGACGGCGCACCGCTTCCTCCGCAGTCGGTCACGCTCTTCAATCCCTCGTTCAACAAGGACAAGTTCGAGAACACGGCCTGGACGTTCAATGGGCGCATCGGCGCGCTCAAAGCGGTGTACACCGGCTCGTACCTCGTGCGTAACGTCGAGACGGTTCAAGACTACACCAACTATGCACGCGGTATTTATGCGGACTACTACCAGTGCCATGGTCCCAACCCGCAACAGGGTCTGGTCTCGACCTGCTACACGCCGAGCGCGGTCTGGAACGAGACGCTGCGCAACACGCATCAGAGCCAAGAAATTCGACTCAGCACGCCCGATGAGTGGCGGCTGCGCGGCATCGTCGGCGCCTTCTGGGAGAATTTGCGCATCTACGACCAGCTGAACTGGCTCTATAAAAGCCTGCCGCCTTGCGTCGAGACGCAAGCCGGGACGCCGTCCACCTCCGTCGGGTGCTTGACGAACGTAGGGCCATCCCTGCCTCCAGCCTCCAGCCTCAACAACCCGGACCTGATACGCGGTGATAACGTAGGCTTCTTCAATGATGTCAAACGGGGTTACAAGCAGCGCGCGTTCTTCGGGTCACTGGATTTCGACATCGTTCCGAGGATGCTCACCATCACGGCGGGAACGCGCTATTACCATTTCGACAATGACGAGAAAGGCGCCGCCGTAGGTAGCTTCTTCTGCTATGAGGCGGGGCCGCCGCCGTGCACGGCTTCCGCGACCAACATCGATACCCTAAACCTCAAGACGACATACACCGGCTTCAAAAGCCGCGCGAATCTAACATGGCACATTCTGCCGGACGTGTTGGCTTACTACACCTGGTCCCAGGGATTCCGTCCCGGAGCGTTCAATCGCTTCTCCGCCAAGTACATCCCGGACGCGCAGGGGATCCCGCAGTTCGTCTCGCCACTCGCGTACCAGTCCGATCATCTGACCAACAACGAGATCGGCTGGAAGACCGAGTGGCTCGACCACCGCCTGCAATGGAACGGCGCCGTCTATCGGGAAGATTGGAAGAACGCGCAGGTGACCTTCTTCCAGCCCGGACTCCTAGGGAATATAGGCTTCAACGCGAATGGACCGGACTACCGGATCCGCGGTGTCGAGACGTCGTTCATCGCCCTGCTCACTCGAGGCCTTACGGCCGAGGGCGGCGCGGCCTGGAACAGCAGCGATCAGACGAATTCACCCTTCCTGATCGCGAATAACCCCGACCTGCTCGGCAATCCGGCGAGCGCGGGGCAGTACGGACAGCCGATCACCACCGGCGTGAACCACGCGGGGGTGTATGGACCAATTCCGAATCCGTATGGTCCCGAGGGTTCACCGACCGCCTTTGCGCCGCCGTTTACGTTCAACGCGCTCTTGCGCTATCAGTGGGTGATGAGCTCCTACGAGTGTTTCGCGCAGGCGGGCGTGACGCATACCGCGCATTCCTTTACACAATCCGGCAGCCAGCCACCCCCTTCTGGCGCCACCTACACCTCAAATTATCTAAAATTCGAGAACCCCGCATATACCGAGTACGACGCATCGATCGGTGCTGGGAAGGATGCCTGGTGGGCAAAGGTGTATGGGCAGAACCTCACCAACGTCAATAAGAGCACGTTCACATCGAACTCGCAGTTTGCGCTGCAGGAGACCATCCTCCGACCGCGGGTACTGGGGTTGCAGTTCGGCTACAGGTTCTGACGCATGGAAGGCGGCGGACCGGCGCGCCACAGGCCAGCCCGTCGCCAACCTGCGTGAGCGCTACAGGGAGCGCAGAAAGTTGACCAGGTCCTGCTGGTCTGCGGCGCTCAGCGCCTGAAAGCTGCGCACCACCTGGTTGGCTTCGCTTCCAGGGCTGGCATGATCGAGGATCGCCTGGATCAGATCGCTCGTTCGCCCATCGTGCAGGAAGAATATCCGCTGGCCGACACCCCAGAGGGGTGCGGTGCGAAACTCATCCGGTCCGGCTGCTCCCTGGGTGATGCCGTCGGCCAGGCGGATCCCCATGCGATGCACGAGCAGATCCGAGAACAGGTGCGCCGGCTGATTCGACAACGCGGCACTTGGCGATATGTATGAGCCGCTTGCGATGGCACCGCCCGTCGTCAGCACCGGAGTGTGGCACAGCGCGCAGCCGACGCTGGCGAAGAGTGCACTGCCGTGCTCCGTCGATGCGGTTGGCGCGGCAGGTGCCGGCGGCGCGAGCATGCGCATGAAGATTGCGAATGCCTCGACGTCGGAGAGAACTGCGCTGGTGATGACCGGCGCTCCTTCCGGGGGAAAGTTGTCGGTGTCGTTGGGAGTTGCATTGGTGGCCTGGCAACCCGGCGCCTCCTCCCGCTCCTGCGGGAACAGCTGGTTCGAAATGCCCATTTCGACGTTGTAGGCCTCCCCGGCGAACATGAGCAGCGACTTGTTCTGCGCCTTCCAGCCGAAGCGCGTGATGGTGCCATCATTGGCGCTGCGATTGACGTTGCCTCCCTGGATCGAGTTCGGGTGACCGGAGACGCCGACCTGCTGCTTGACGGTCGCGTTGGCGCGCTGGTTGGCAAGGATGACCGAGTCGGGGATCGCCTCGATCAGACCTGCGCCCAGGGTCGGCGTCGGGATGCGGAATACGATGTTGCGGTTGCCGCCTTGCCCGGAAAGCGGATCGCCCGCGGGCAGAAAGGACGGCTGTGCGATATTGCAACTGCCGGCATCGCTCCGCCCGGTGACCACGAAAAGATTGTGCACGCCGCCGTCGGCCACACCCCTGGTCTGAACGAAGCGCGCTTCGCGGATCGGGCCATTCTGCGCCTCGAACCAGGGTATCTGGTTCACGGCACCCGATGCGGTGGCGATGGCGAACAGCGGGTTCACCGGCGGGCTCGATCCGCCGACATACGGCTGCGCGTGGCAGGACGAGCAGGAGTCCGAGTTGAACCTCGGCCCAAGTCCGTTGCCCTGTGCCGATGTGGCTCCGGAGACCACCTCTTCGACTTGAAACCGCCGCGCGGCGTCCTGAAAGTAGGGCATCTCGTTCGGACTTATGCCGGCGAGCGGCACGGGCGCGCCATGATCGGTAGCGGCATGCCGTACTCCCGGATCGCGCACCTGCGCGTGCGCTGCCACGGCGCCGAGCGCCCCCGCTGCGGCCAGGAGGGCCGCAGCTCCGACAAATCGCCTGAGAAATCGCCCGAGAATGCGTCCGGCAGAGGCGTTGATCTTGTGCATAGGCTGTGCTCCCCTTTTGTCTCGTGCACACGAATGCATGCACCTCGCGCGACAGTGGTGTTACGCCGCTGCAGCCCGAGCTGTCGATGTGTCGCGCCTTCGAGACGTGCGCCGGCGCAGACCGAGCCGCAGAAAGTGCTCAAAAAATGGGCGTTTACTGAGTGCGCCTGGGCGCAGGCTGAGTCACAAGTTCTTTGAATGGATTGCGTGTGGTGCGACCGAATGGCAGTTTTCGTTCCTCGGGCGAGACTCGCACGGAGAACCGCCGATGCAACGTCGCTCACACTTGCAGCCGATCATGCTCACCACCGAGGAGTACCGGCAGCTGCTCACCTGGTCGCGCAATCCGCGCCGAGTCGGCCGCTCACTCGCACTGCGGGCGCGCATCATCCTGCACTGCCGCCACGGGCGCTCCAATCGTCAGGTGGCGAGAGGGCTGGGCGTAACGCAGCAAACGGTCTGCAAATGGCGACAACGCTTCATTGCAGAGCGCATGCACGGGCTTCGCGATCAGCCGCGCTCGGGAGCGCCGCGCTCCATCAGCGACAGCCTGGTCGAAGCGGTGCTCGCCAAGACACTGCACGAGCCGCCGCCGGGTACCGAACGTTGGAGCAGTCGGCGGCTCGCATCCGAGATCGGCATCTCGCAGCGGGCGGTACTGCGTATCTGGCGTGCTTTCGAGCTGTAACCGGAGCACAGTTCGCGGCAGCTATGAGCGTACTGTCGCCTACGACGAACTGGTGGGTGTTTTTCCTGGCGAGCCTCATCCTTGCCGTGACACCGGGGCCGGGGGTGCTCTTTGTTATTGCGCGGACCGCCTCGAGCGGCCTCAAGACTGGACTCACGTCAGTCGCTGCGATTGCGCTCGGCAATCTTGGCAACGCAGTCTGCGCAGCGCTGGGCCTTGCGGCGATGTTCAAGGTTTCCTCCACCGCGTTTCTGCTCATCAAGTTCGCCGGCGCCTGCTACCTGGTGTATCTGGCTGTCGCCGCGCTGCGCGCGCGACCTCCAAAAGAGACGGCCGTCGCCAGGGCCCCCGTAGGAGCCGGCGCGGTGTTCAGGGACGGAGTGCTCGTTGCACTGCTCAATCCGAAGACGGCGCTCTTCTTCGCAGCATTCCTGCCGCAGTTCGTGAGGCCAGGCGGGGACTATGCCAGGCAATGCGTCGCACTGGGCGCCATATTCGTGCTCATCGCCGCCTGCACGGATTCGGTCTACGCCATGCTCACTGCGGCCGCGAGAAAACAGGTCGCGCGGCTCAGGGCGGACTCCCGTGCGGCCGATTATGCCGCGGCTGGCGTGTATGCCTCGCTCGGGCTGTACGCTGCGTTCTCGGGCACGAATGCCGGGAAGTAAGGCCGTAAGGATCTGAGCCGATGGACTGCCGACCCCGCCCATGCGGCCGGCCGGTGATGCGCAGCAATCGAGGTCGACAGGAAATCCACAGTACCGATGTCCAGGGTCTTGGCAGTAGCGCTATTGAGCCTCGCGGCGATAGCACGCGCGGGCGATCCCGCGCCGATCGAGCGCTCGCGGATTGAATACCTTCTGGCGGCCGTTGGCTTACTCCACGACGCACAATTCATCCGCAATGGGAAGGCTTATGACAGCCAGGCGGCGGTCGACCATCTGCGCACGAAGCTGCGCGCCGCCGGGTCACGTGTGCACACTGCCGAGGACTTCATCCGCTACTGCGGCTCGGAGTCTTCTGTCTCGGGCAGACCCTACGAGCTCCGCTTCGCAGATGGCCGGGTGATTCTCGCCGCTGATTTTCTCAGACAAAAGCTGCGGGAATTCGACACAGAGAACGGGCGAACCGACTGATACACCTGCGTTCGCGGTATGCCGGCAAACCGCGGTCAGCCGCACCGCTCCCGCTAGCTGCGCGGGCGTGTGCCGTCTGGGTCATAGAGCGGCCGCAGCGATGCGCGAGCCGCTACGGTGCGATTCCCGATCAGAATCTCGAAGCGCCCGGAGGCGATCAGTTCCTCGGACACACCGCGTTCGTCGCTAACATAGCCCAAGCCGGCTGATGCGCCGAGCGTGTGAGCGAACATTCCCGAGGTGATGAGGCCCACGCGCCCGCCTGCCAGGAGTATCGGCTCGTTGTGATACAGCATCGGCTCGGCATCGGAGAGCAGGAACTGCACGAGGCGCCGGCGGCGCGGCTGCGATCGCGCTGCGAGCAGCGCGTCGCGGCCGATGAACCCTTCGGGCTTCGTCCACGCGCACGTGAACGCGAGTCCCGCGTCGAGCGGTGTATCGTCGGGACCGATGTCGTGCGACCAATCGCGATACGCCTTCTCGATGCGCAGCGAGTTGAGCGCATGGTAGCCGCAGTGCCGCAAGCCGAGCGGCTTCCCCGCCTCGACGATCGCGTCGTACACGGCGATGGCGAAGGGGACGGGTACGTACAGCTCCCAGCCCAGCTCTCCGACGTAAGTCACCCGGAGTGCGAGCGCCTGCTGGTAGCCGATCTGCACCTCGCGCGCCGTGCCGAACGGGAAGGCCTCGTTCGACCAGTCGCCACTTGCGATGCCCGACAGCAGCGCTCGCGAGCGCGGGCCCTGGAGGTTGAGCATGCACCAGGCATCGCTCACGTCGGTGACGACGCAGCGGCTGTCCGCCGCGATGTGCTCGCGTAGCCACGCCATGACGTGGGTAGCGGTGAAGGCTGCGGTGACCACCATGAAGCGGTCGATCGCGAGGCGGGTGATGGTTACATCCGCCTCGATCCCGCCACGATCGTTGAGGAACTGCGCGTACAGCACTTTGCCGATGGGCACGCGGCAGTCGGCGGTGGCGATGAGATTCAGCGCGCGCTCCGCATCGCGCCCCTGCACGAGAATCTTCGCAAAGGAAGACTGCTCGAAGAGTCCAACCGCCTCGCGCACGGCGCGGTGCTCCTGTGCATGGTTGGCGAACCAGTTCTGTCGGCCCCAGCTGTACTCGTAGGCAGGCTTCTGTCCCGGGCGTGCATACCAGTTGGGTCGCTCCCAACCCGCAGACTCTCCGAAGCACGCCCCCGCGGCGGCAACGCGATCGTGCAGGATGCTGCGTTTCACGCCGCGCGCCGTGCTCCATTGCCGGAACGGCCAGTGATCCTGGTATCCGATCCCGAGAGTTTCGACGACCCGATCGGCGAGGTAACGCGCATTGTTCTGCCAGGCATGCGTGCGCCGGATGTTCACCGACCAGACGTCCATCGGCGCGCTCCCATGTGCGATCCAGTCGGCCATGACGTATCCGACGCCGCCGCCCGAGAGGATACCGAGTGAATTGAAGCCGGCGGCGACGAACAAACCCTTCAGGTTGGGCGCCTCACCCATCAGATAGTTGTGATCCGCGGTGAAGGATTCTGGCCCGCAGAACAGCAGCTTGACGCCCGTCTGCGCGAGAATCGGGACGCGGCCGCAGGCGCGCTCGAGATGCGGCTGCATGCGGTCCCAGTCGGGTGGTATCTCCCCGAAGGCAAAATCCGCCGGGATGCCCGCCGCGTTCCAGGGTCGGGCCACGTCCTCGAAGATGCCGACCATCAGCTTGCCGGCTTCCTCACGGATATAGGTGCTGCGGCCGGGGTCGCGCAGGATCGGCAGCTTGGGGTGCACTCCGGCAACGGGCTCGGAGATCAGGTAGTAGTGCTCCGCGGCCTGGAGCGGCACGTCGACTCCGGCCATGCGTCCGATCTGCCGCGCCCAGATGCCGCCGCAATTCACCACCGTGTCGGTCGCGATCCGACCGAGCGCACTCTCGACCGCGGTGACGCGGCCATCCTTCTGCTCGATGGCGGTGACCGGGCATTTCTCGAATATGGCAACGCCCGCCTGCCGTGCCCCTCTGGCGAGTGCACGGGTGACGTCGGTCGGATTGATGCGCCCGTCTCTCGGGAAGTGGAAGGCGGCCTGCACGTCGCCGACGTAGGCGAGTGGCCAGATGCGCTGCACTTCCGCAGCGCTGATTTCCTGACACTCGATACCCCAGCTCTGCGCGGCGCGATACCCGCGGCGCATCTCTTCCGCCTTCGCGGGGGTGAGGGCGAGCTGAATCGAGCCGCACTCGATGAGGCCGGTCGCCTGGCCGGTCTCCTCTTCCAGGCGCCGGTAGAGCTGCTGCGTGTACGCGGCTAGCCGGGTCTGTGTCTCGGTGTCGCGGAGCGTGGTCAGAAGACCCGCTGCGTGCCACGTGGTACCGGAGGTGAGTTGCTCGCGCTCGAGGAGCACGACCTCCGTCCACCCGAGCCTCGCGAGATGGTAGGCGACCGAACACCCGGCAACGCCTCCACCGATGATGACCGCGCGGGCATGGCTCGGGAGCGACTTCTCAGTCATCGTCCCTGCAGCCTA
>Ga0210384_10009058_pt1 | contig 10320 bp, 12 predicted proteins | sample IncBWH2MmetaG_FD_160574 | JGI IMG/M metagenome (GOLD analysis project Ga0210384, IMG submission 160574) | Forest soil microbial communities from Barre Woods Harvard Forest LTER site, Petersham, Massachusetts, United States - Inc-BW-H-2-M | ecosystem: Environmental > Terrestrial > Soil >...
CGGCCCTCCAAAGCTTGTAGCACTGGCGATTCTCGGATTGTGGTACCAAGATCGGATGGGAGGATTGTTGGAGGAAGCGGGCGAACCGGAAGAACAAGTAGTGCAAAAACCAAGAGGCAAACAGGGGAATCGCCGATCGAACAAGAAAGAGTGAATTTTTTTTGTTGAAAGTGTATCGCAAAGATACATAATCGCGACCATGAGATTACTCAATCGTGCAGGCCGAAAGCGGGTCTGCATAGTGACATAACAGGAAAAGACATGGTTAGATTTGGAAATTTGTTTTTAGCGCAGTCCGCCGTTAACACCATGGCGGATCTGAAAACCGCCGTGGGCCACGGTTTGGGGATCATCGTCATCATCAGCTATGTGTACGCGGTGATCCTGATCATCATGGCGTGCGTCCAGGAGCGGGGTGACGGAAGCTGGAAATACGCTCTGGCTCGGGGGATTGCCTTATTTGCCGCAACCGGTGTGGCTAATATCCTGCTGGCTATGTTTTTTCCTGGCCAAACAATCACCGTCAATTTCAGCTAAATGCGACCGCTGCGCGATACCAGATCAAAGCTGCTCTCCAGGGTGAAATTCCTTGGCGTCGAAGGCGGGGTTTTGCCCGTAGTGATATCTGGCGCTGTATCAGCAATGCTAATCGCGATTGCGTCACAGTCAGGCAGCATGCCTCTGGCATGTTTGGGTGCCACGCCCTTCGTCGTGACTTTCGGATACCTGCTGATTTTCGTGACTGGTCGTCGTCCACATTTTATGCGAGATCTGGTCTGCCTGTTCCTCCACGGGCGGGCCATCTCCCCTCTGCCGCCGGGCAAACAGCCGCAGAACCCTGCGAGGAGGGGCCGTGCAACTGCATAAGAAGGTCAAACGCTTGATACGCCGGCTGGGGCATAATGGTCCGACACGAATCAGCCGTGAAGGGATGCCGAACGGATTCTTCCTTCACGATCTGCTCTGGTTCGGGGATGGCGGTTCGGAACAGACCGCGGTCAGCCGTGGTTTTATTGTCGATCCGGGCGAGATGGATTCCATGGACGAGGAGGCTAAGAGCGATCTGTCAGATCGGCTGAGGTACTTGCTGGCGGCTCTCGGCGAGGAGTGCACGTTGCAGTGCCGGTACATGGTGTGCTCGGATTACTCGGAGGTCCTGGAGAGATACAAAAGCGCTACCGAAGAAATCGCCGACAAGAGGAAGCACCGTTGGCAAGTGTGGAACCGCACAGAGCGCCACGCTCGTTACCTGGAGGCGATGCGGGAAGGCAAACTCAGGCGCGAAATCCTGCTGCTCTTCTTTACCAGGGTAATTGATAGCGAGCCGAGGTTCTCGGTATCGGAGGACTCGTTGGAGGAACACTTTCAGCGCCTGGCTAATCGGGAATCGCTGGGATTTTCGGAGGTCCAAGGTGATCTCCTGCAGACTCTTTTCGCGGATTGCCGGATCACTGTGATGACCGATAAAGAGCATTACCTGCACTATTATCGATTCCTTAATCCGAGCTGCGGCGCATCGATCCCGGAGAACGTCTTTGAGTGGTACGATCCGGCGCTCTCGATTCAGGAAAACTGCCTTTTTGGGGACGTGGTTCAACCGCCGGTGCCCGGCGTTTCATTTCAGTTGGATGGACTCAATCACGCGGTCCTGGTCATGCGGCAGTTGCCGAAACGCATGGGACCAGGACTAGTAACGCGGATCCTGGACCTCGGCTTTCAGGATTTCGAGATCACGGTCAACGTTTACCCGCAGAAGACTGCGGAGGTGATAAAAGCCGTCGAGAAAACCGCGAACCAACTCCAGGGCGAAGTGCGGACACAGCCAAAGCGGACGTACTCCTTGAGCGAGCAACTGGCGATGGCCAAAGAACAAATCGTGGATCTGGAGCGGGGCAACGTGGTAGCGATGAACGTCTTTTTCGTTTTGCGGCTCTGGCACAGGGACGCTAATGCGTTGATCTCCCGCGCCAGCATTGCCAGGAACGCTTTTGCGTCGATGGCCGGCGCGACGTGTCATTATGCGACCAACGCGGAAACAGCACGACAGATCTGGTTTCAGACGTGGCCGGGATGGACCTTTGGAACCTATCGGGGATACGATCTGCCGACCGACGATCAGACGGCTGCAGAACTCCTTCCCTGGTCTACAACCTTTACGGGGCGCCTGGAAGGTGTGGAAGCTCTTTATGATTCGCCTAAGGGCGGCTTGGTAGGCTTTACAACGCAGGTCGGCCGCGTCCCTCAGCACATGTTGATTTTTGGTGTTGTTGGTGCGGGTAAATCGATATTGGTGACCGATCTTTGGGCGCAGATAGCTCACAACTTTGGCTATATCCTGGTCGTCGAAGAAGGGTTGTCCCACGGGACAACGGTTCAGACTGCGGATGGTCATCCTATCGTGATCACGCCAGGAGGGATGACAACCATCAATTACCTGGACACGTGCGGCTTGCCGCTAACCAGCGAGCGTCTTGGCAGTGCGGTGGCGCTGTGCCTGCAGATGTTGCGGGAGAATATTGGCAATAATGTTGACCAGGCGCGGATCTCGGGCCTGCAAAGCGTTCTGACTAATCATATCAGTCTGCTTTATGATTCGGCTTGGGAAGAGTGGTCGAGGACGCATGCCGAAGAGGCCAATTTGATAGCTCGCCGAGCGTATTGGATTGAAGCGCATCGGGCGCAAATGCCCGGTCAAGGAAACAGTTTCCTGGATGCATGGAGCGAGTTGCGAGATACGGAAACGCCCGAGGTCGACGAACACGAAGTCGCCAAGTTCGCCACGCATCATCTAACTCGGAGGATCGTCCGTGACCTGGGTATGTCGTACCTGGCGCCTGAAGAAATGCCCACCCATTCTCAGTTGGTCGAACTGATGACCCTTACACCGATCGGAGGGTATGATGAAGACTCCGAGGCCGTGAAGATCGGGGATCGGTTATCAGTCTGGAAAGCGGGCGGTTCCTATGGACGCCTTTTTGACGGGGTAACGACCGTTCGCCTTGATGAGGACGTTACGCATTTCGAACTCGGCCTAATCCCGGACGCGATGGAGGAACTCCGGGCGGCGGCTCACTTTCTGGTGCTCAATGTGGCTCGGCAACAGGTGATCAAGCGGCCGCGCGCTCAGCGTAAACTCATTATCTTTGAGGAGGGAGCGCGCATGATCCAAGTGCCGGGCGGGGCAAAAGCGCTCAAAGAATTCTACGCGCAGATGCGAAAATACGGCGCCGTGGTCTGCGCCGTCTTCCAGCAGTCAACTGCGCTGCAGTCGGCAGATCAGACCTTGAGGGCGGCTGTGTTCGATAACACGAAGCTCTTTGTCGTGTCCGCTCAGCCGAGTCCGCGAGCTGCTGATGAGATTGGGGACGCATTGGAAATCAGCGAATCGGCAAAGGAAGCGGTTAAACGGTATCCGCTTCCTGAACATCAGACCGGCCGGAAGTTCAGTTCGTTTCTGATGGTCGCGCCTGATCCACGCAGAAAGCTTGTGGGCACGTTGCGAAACATAGCGGCGCCTGAGGTAGTCTACGCAGGGGCCTCTGATAACGAGGTCTGGGACGAGCGCCAGAACGCGTTGCTTGCCTACGACGATGTAGTGACAGGCATTATAACGGAGGCTCGGAAAAATGCAGTTGGCTAGAACGTTAGCAATCGGATTGATCCTTTCTGGATGCGCGTTGTCGCCGCAAAAACGGGGAACTGTTACGGTCGAAGGAACCGGCACAAAGGTCCTGACCGAGAAGGGCGATCAACTGATGCAGACCGGCGTGTACGCCAAACGTGAGGTGTCGCCAGACTTTGCCGAAGGGTACGAGAAGGGACTCAGTGACGCGGTGAAGCGGGAGTATTGGTCGATGCAGGAAGCGCAGCGCTACGCACGATAACAATGTTGGAAACAAAACACATAGGTTTCCAATGCTTGTGCATGGTCGTCATAGCAATGTTGTTATGTGTCGAACATGCGAAAGGCTACACCCTTGTGGAGGATATTCCGAACCTGACTAACAACGCCATTAACGAGGTCAAGAATTACGCTCAGCAAGTGTCGCAGACGGCGAATCAGGTCACTCAGATCACCAATCAAGTCACGCAAATTGAGAACCAGGTCATAGCCTTGGAGCGGTTCGGAAATCCTCAATACTACGTGAACATGCTTGGGCTTTCGTCTTTCATGGCGACCGCCTCGGTTCTGACTTCGGGCATCGGGCAGACCGTATCGGGCTATCGGCAGGCGGCTAATGGAGCGCTTGCGCTTGGCTACACGGCAAACGGCCTGTACTCCAATCTGACCGGATCCCTGGATCGATACGGGAACCCGGTCCGGTATCAGACCGATGCGTTCCGGAAATTCGCTGCGGTCAACGACATGGTCGAGGGCTACAACACCCAGCAACGGACGTTCAACGCGCAGATGGCCTCGCTTCAGCAACAACTGACAACTGCCCTGCAGAACTTAAACGCGGCTTCAACGCAGATGGAGACTGAAAAGTATGCTGCGCAGGTCAACGCGATCCACGCTCAGATAAACGCGCTCACGCAAACGACCAATTTGACGGGGCAAAGAGCTGCCGTGCAGCAACTGTCCAATCAAAATGACGCGGCACGGGTTCAGGAAGCAAACCGACAGCAGGAAATTCAGGAGCGCCAGGAAGACCTCCAGAACGAGGCTGCAGGGTTCTCCAGGCTGATTGGAGGCGCCCCTTGAACATGACAATCGCTCAATGGCTTAATGCGTTGATTCCGATGCCGCAGATCGTCGGAATCGTCAATCAAGTGCTGATTGCCTTCGTCCTCGTGGCGGTCATGATCTTGGTCATAGGTTACTACATCGGTCTTATCGGATCGGAGACGGTCTTTGCGCCATCAGTCAGGTTGATTGTGCTCTTTGCCTGTATTGCTATCGCTCCTTGGATGCTAGGAATCGGGCAGCGAATCGCAAACGCACTGGTAGGAGCGGTTGCCGGTGTGGATCCAGCGCTCAACTGGTTGGTGGTAAACAATCCTGGTGATGCGTCCCTTGCGCTGGATTTCGACAAGCCATTCGGGATCATCAGCCAGTACGTCGGTGGCAAGTTGGCAGCGACTCCATCGTTTTCAGTCTGGGAACTCAATAAATGGGCCGATTATCTGATGCGGGCAATCTTCATCCTGCTCACTGGGTTAGTGGCTTGCGTCACGGTGTTCATCATGCAGGCGATGCTGGTGATACAGAAGCTGATCATGGTGTTCAGCAAACTGTTAGTGCCGATATGGATTGCCTGCCTAAGCCTTCCCTCTGCGCAGGGATCTGCGCAAAACTTCTTGAAGAGTGTTTTTGGGGTAATGTGCTGGCCGGTTGGTTGGGCAATTGTGCATGTGGGCACCATAGCGGCTCTGCAGGCACTTCAACCGCCATCGATCAACGCTTCCCTGGGCGAATTAATCCTCGGGTTTGCTACGCTGTCTGTTGTCTGTTTGTGGCCCGTGGTGGGAACCATAGGCGCGCCTTGGATGATCGCGAACATGGTCACCAGCGGGACAAATTTCGCGCAGTCCATGGTTGGCGCATTTTCGAGCGCCTTAGGGCAGCACGCCTCCCGAGCACTGCAGGCTGGAGGATCGGTCACGGGCGCATTAGCTGGCGGGGTGATGGCTGGGCCAACCGGAGTGCCCGTAGGAGCCTCTTTAGGTGGCAAAACCAGTGGCGCGCTGGCTTTACCACTGGGTTCTGCGACCGAGAGCGCGGAGGGCATTAACGAGGGGCGACGGGCAATTCCTTCATCGCGATCGGCGGGAGTGGCCGACGCAGCAATTGGACTAATCAAGGCGAGATCATGAGTAATCCGGCGCGAACTTTAGCTAAGGGGCGAAAAATTGCGAACTGGTTGGCAATCGCGCTGCTGGTCAGCGTTCTCTTTAACATTAGCACTCCGATCTATTATTCGCTTCAGGCGAAATTGAAGGACAAAGTGGTTGTGTTGGATCTCGCGTCTGGCTCATTGCTGTTGAGTCCAGTGGTGGATCCGGCAGATTCCAGGGACATTCTGAACGTCAGCACGAGTTGGGCAGCAAAGGCAATCTTAGATAGAAACCCTGCAGGACTCGATAATGACGAGCTGATCGGCGTCCTGTTCAATTCGGAAACCGCAAGGAAAATCAGGGACGAATTCGCTGCCCTAAAAGCTCAGTACCTCCAAAAAAGCTTGCGTTCGCATATTGAAATCAAAGCGATCGATTCCCAAGCGGTTGGTAACGGGATTATCAAAGCCAAAGTGGTGGGTCAACTCCTCCTTACAGGAACAGTGCATGGAACGGCGATTCAGGAGGTGCAGCCGGTTACGCTGGAGTTGAGCCTCGCGCGGAATCCCGATCTGGGTCGCAACAAGCGTTATCCGCTGATGTGTTTCGGCTATTCCTACACCGAAGGGGGTTCATTGGTAAAACAATGAGACTTACCTTGGTATTACTGCTCTTGAGTGCGCGGCTCTTTGCGCAGGATCTCTCCTACCGCGTTCGGCAGGAAATTCTGGACCAGCGCAATCCGATCACCGTGAACGTCTCCACGCATGCTGTAACGACGCTCCAGTTCCCGGCTCAGATTCAGTCGCTGGAAAGTGATGGTTTTACGCAGAAGCCGAACGAAGAAGCTGCCGACTTTTGCATCTCGCCGGGCTTGAACTGGGTGAGCATCAGATCGTTGCGGCCTGGAGCGGCACAGAACCTTGGCGTGGTCATTGCAGGCCGGGTGTACGAGATCATGATCCAGACAACGGCGCTTAATGACCTGGCTGTGCTGTTCCGGTTCGAGCAAGTGCCGTCGAGACCGGCAAAAATCGCTCCTAGAGTCTGGTCTCCATTGACCGGCAACCTGCCATGAGAAAGACGATTGCGATTGTTCTACTGCTACTGCTGGTCGGCGGGGCGGCCGGTGTATGGTTTCTTTTGGCAAAGACCCCGCCAAAACGGCAAGCGGCGGCTTCTGCTCCTGTTACTGAAACCGGTGGGTTGCAACAGCCATCGTTCCACACCGAACGCACCGTAGCGCCGGCAGATGCTGTCCTCCCGCAATCCACGCCTGAGATCGCAGAAGTCAATCCTGCACCTGTCCCGGAGCGGCCAACTGTGATGGAAAAGAAACTGGCGCCGATGCGCATCTACACTTCGACCGCTGTGCCGGAACCAACGCCAGATGAAGAAGATCTCGGCGATTACGCGCCGGCTTATAGGATGGTGCGCTGCAAACTGATAAACACGATCGATTCCTCCAACATTTCGACGCCGATTCAGGGCCTTGTAACAGATGATCTGGTCTGGAACGACAAGATTATCATCCCGCGATGCTCAGAAGTGCATGGCCTGGCCCAGGTAGACAAGAGCCGGGAAAGGATTGCAGCCGAAGGCGCTTGGACGTTTGTTTTATTTGAGCCCGATATTTGCCGACTAGGTAATAGGGAACTGGTTGTTAAGGGGTACGCATTGGACCGGGAAGACGACCCGGAATTTAAGGCGTTGATGGTGGGGTCTGTCGTCGTGGATCCTAAGGTTAAAACCTGGGGAGTTACTGATGGAAGCGCAGGCCTTCGCGGTGTCGTGCTCCGGACTAACAACGCCGCAGAACTCAATTTGTTTGTCGCCACCTTTATTGCCGGCATTGCGCAATCGGTTCAAGGGACCGTGACCAACGTCTTCGGGCAGACGGTGCCGAGTCCGAATGTTAGCGGGGCAGGTGGTGTGCCGGGCTATTTCGTTAATCCGCCAGCGCAAGGGACTGAGGCGGTGCTGGACCGGTACGCGCAAATGGTCATGGATTCGATCGAGAGGGATGGGTTCTTTATCCGGGTACCGGCAGGAAAGCTGTTCTATGTCTATGTGACCGAAGATATTTTGACAGGGAAAGCGACCATTGGTGGATCGCGTCGGTTGCGCCAGGTTCAGTCCGATTTTTTGGAGGATAGGACGCTGCAAGAGCGGGTCACGGAATCCAGAGCCGAGCGGGATGATAAAGCTGCCCAGGAAGCGCGCAACGGCTTCCCGTACTCTCCGATCAATCCAGCTCTTACCCACAGACTCGATGAGGCCGCGAGCCGGTTCGAGGCCCGTAGTGAAGCTCTACAGAAGGAATCTCTAGGACTCGCGCAACCGAGCCCGACTCCGAATCGATGAAGGCAATTTTTTATATTTGTGTAGCGGGTTTGATCACAGGCTGTGCGCCAAATCAGACATCCGTAAGCCGGTGGAACGAGATGTGGGTCGATATCGCGCTCAGGCATAAATACGAAAAGTATTCTTGTGCACGCGCTTTAGAAGGCTATTCGAAGGATCCTCCTGCGTTCTCGCATCGAAAGAGAGTAACACTGGCGAGAGAGCAAGTACTAGTAAAAGCACCGGGTACCGATCTGGAGGCAAGGAAACAAAGCGCACAGCGGGCTGAGGATTCAATCCGCGCATTGAGCGCGAAAATTGATGTACTCGAGGATGCCCTTAAGACCAATGTGGCAACGACCAACCAGAACCAGGATTTGCTTGTGCAACAGATCAACGCGCTGAAGGCGCAACTCGCGCAACTGCAGCCCTCAAGTAAGGTGCCAGAAAAGTGATCAATGGATGGTAAACTTGAAGACCTTGAAAACTATCTGAAAGGCCGGGTGATCGGGCAGGAGGACGCCCTCTCGCGTGTCAGCCGAGCCCTGCAGGCTGCGGAGTGTGACCTCAATGATCGAGGGCCGAGGCCGAAGGGCTCGTTTCTGTTCATGGGCAGCCGGGGAGTAGGTAAAACGGAAACGGCCAAAGCGTTTACCGAATACCTGTGGGATGGCGGTCTAACGATGCTGTACTTGAACGAGTATCAACGAGCTGACGATGTGGACGACCTCGTTCTGGCTATCAAAAGAGGGCTGTCCACCAATTCGATCGGAACGACGTTCTTGTTCGATGAAATCGAAAAAGCGCATCGAGGGGTCATAGACGTTTTCGTTTCGCTCCTGGACGAAGGCCAGATCACCGATTCGGACGGTTCCCGGATCTCGATCGGTAACTGTTACCTCGTCCTGACCTCCAACATTGGAGCAGCGCGATGGGGATCGATGGAAACGACCCAGTACTCCCGGATGGAATCCTTCGCATTCGAGCAAGCTCGGAAGGTGCTGCGTCCGGAGCTCTTCAACCGGCTGACAGAAGCAATCGTCTTCCGGCCGCTCTCACAAAAAGTACAGATCGATATTTTGAAGGAAATGCTGGGCAGAAAGCTTGTGCACCTGGAGTCGCAGCTAGGGAAACGGCCTTTGTCTGTGGACGAGCGCGTGAACGCTCACCTGCTAAGGAAATGTTTCACACAGACTGAAGGCGCTCGGCGCTTAAGACAGGAATTGGACCGTCAAATTAATTTGGCGGCCCTTCCATGGGCGCTTGAAAAGCGTTCTCCTAGTGAAGGGCGGTTTTATTACGACCCAAGAACTGATGAACTGGTGTTAAGATAAACTCTATGGCGGTTCTAACAATCATGATTGTGTTGGTGGTCCTGTGGGCTTCACGCAACGGACGTTTGAAAGTTGTGCTCACGCCAGAAGAGGCGAAAGTCATAAGGGAGCGCTGGTGGCGCACGGCCTGGATTGAACTTAAAGCCTGGGTGCTTTGTTTCGCGCTCGGATACGCCTTAGCGGCAGGCACACTCGCGCGCGAGCACTGGCATTGGTCTATCTACGCGTTGATCGTTTGGTGCTCCCTCCTTTTTTTCAGCCGACTGGCAATTTGGATAACATTAGCGGGTGTCGCCGTACTCTTTGCTGTGGGCAGCGTGGCCAAAGTGCTGCTGAACTACACAATTCAATCTCCACCATTGTTTGGACCCTTGTTCATAGCGGTAGTCTTCGCGATCATCATCAGGGCGGTCTTTTTTCTCAGCGTGCCGCGGCCAGGGACGACCATTAGTAAGCCTCAGCCTAGTCCCGAGCCGCCGGATCCATCCGTCAAGCATCATACGCCGGAGTACGACTGGGACACTGACACTTGGCGCTACGAAAACGGAAACCACGAACCGGCAAATATTAAATATCCGAAGTATGAGGATCGGCCTGAAAATCGTAATCGCCTTTAGCGTTCTAGCGTTGCCGGCCTGCGACGACGAGGAGCATGCCGACCTGCTCGGCGGCGGCCAAGGGTACTCGGATGCCAACAATATCGTCGCCGGAGACGGATTTTGTGGTCCGCAGGGAGGAAGCTCAGCGGTTGGGCAAGCGTCATTTAATTCAGGAGTAACGACGGCGAAACTCGATCTGGACGGAAATCCTCTGGGACAAGGCCAGGACCCGGACTGGAATCCAGAGACGTCCGGACAGGTAAACG
>Ga0210384_10009059_pt1 | contig 10319 bp, 4 predicted proteins | sample IncBWH2MmetaG_FD_160574 | JGI IMG/M metagenome (GOLD analysis project Ga0210384, IMG submission 160574) | Forest soil microbial communities from Barre Woods Harvard Forest LTER site, Petersham, Massachusetts, United States - Inc-BW-H-2-M | ecosystem: Environmental > Terrestrial > Soil >...
CTCGTTGGCGTGCGTGGCTCGGGGGGTGAGCCGCTGCGACGAGCACCGAAAGCGTATACCAAACGGGGGGGGGGCTGACAATATGCAGGATTCTGCATGTAAATGGTGTCCCCGCGGAAGTCGTCATCCCGAAGTCCCGCGTTTTCACCAGCGGGACGAGGGATCTCCTTACGAGCGAGGTCCCGGGGAGCGGGAGATCCCTCGCTCCGCCTGAAGAACGGCTGCGCTCGGGATGACGCCGCATGAATTAGCAATGCAAAATTCCGAATTGCAATATCGACGTGCCCGATTCGTTTGCTCCCGCGCCCTCCCTGTGCTAACGTCCCATTGATTCCCGACAAGCCTTCTACACCCCAAGGAGCCGCCCATGATCGGCATCATCTTTCTCGTCATCCTCGTCGTCATCGCCGTGGTGCTCGTCGGCATGTACAACAGCCTGGTGCAGTTGCGGGTGCGCTGCGACTCGGCGTGGTCTGACATCGATGTGCAGCTCAAGCGGCGGCATGACCTGATCCCTAATTTGGTGGAGACCGTCAAAGGCTACGCCGCGCACGAGAAAGGGACGTTTGAAAATATTGCCAAGTTCCGTTCGCAGGCCATGCAGGCCACCACGCCCGAGGGCAAGGCGGTTGCCGAGAACCAGCTGACCGGGGCGCTGAAGAGCTTGTTTGCCGTGGCGGAGAATTATCCGGAGCTGAAGGCTTCGGAACAATTCACGCAGTTGCAGGGGTCTTTGAGTGAGACCGAAGACTCGATTCAAAACTCGCGACGCTACTACAACGCGGTGGTCCGGGACTTAAACACGAAGATTCAGTCGTTCCCCACGAACATTCTTGCCGGCATGTTCGACTTCAAGGCGCGCCAGTTCTTCGAAACCACCGACGCCGCCGACCGCGAGCCGGTCGCGGTGAAGTTCTGATCGTATGCTCGGAGCGATAGTGATCCGACCACGGGGGCTGAAGCCCAGATTCTCTCAGCATGCTTTACGCGGCGCTGAAGCGCCGCTCTTCCACGGTATCCCCGGCACTCCCCAACTCCTATTCAAGGCGCTGCTGCTGGCCGCGATCCTCACTCTCGCGGCTTCATCTGCCGCCGCGAAATCCTGGCGCGTTTCCGACTTTCAGGACACCATCACCGTCAACCCCGATGGCAGCGCCCTGGTCAACGAAACCATCACGCTAAACTTCGACGGCGAGTTTCACGGCATTCACCGCACTATCCCCATCGAATATCCCGGACCGAATGGGACGAACTATCGTCTCTTCCTAACCATCGTCAGCATCACCGACGAAACCGGAGCCAGGCTCAAGTATGATTCATCGATCTCCGGCGATTACCGCGATCTGAAAATCTATATCCCGAACGCCGTCAACACCACGCGCATCGTGGAGATCGCCTACCGCGTGCGCAACGCGACGCGCTTTTTCGATGACAAGGATAAAGACGTTGAAAGCCACGACGAGTTTTACTGGAACGTAACCGGCAACGACTGGCAGGTGCCGATCGATCACGCCAGCGCCAGCGTACATTTCCCGGACTCAGCCGCCGGTTCCCTCCGCGCACAAGCTTTCACTGGGTTCTACGGTTCGAGTGCGCAGGATGCCACCGTCAAGGTGAACGGCGCCGAGGTCGAGGTCGAAACCAACCATCCGCTTCCCATGCGCGGCGGCTTGACCATCGACGTCTACATTCCCAAAGGCATTTTGAAAGAGCCCGGAACATTCACCAAGTTCCTGTGGTTCGTCGGCGGTAACCCGGCCGTATTGCTCCCGCTGGTTACGCTCGTGGTGATGGCGGTGCTGTGGTGGTATAAAGGCCGCGATCCCGATCCCGGCATGTCGGTCGCGCCTATGTACGGGCCGCCGCCGGGAATTTCGCCCGCCGAAGCGGGAACTCTGCTCGACGATCGCATTCATCCCCGCGATATCACCTCGACCATTGTCGATTTAGCCGTGCGCGGCTTTCTCAAAATTGAAGAGACCGACGAGAAGGGACTTCTCTTCCACCACAAAGATTACATGTTTCACCTGCTGCAAAAACCTCGGGACTGGCACGGCCTCGCTCCCCACGAGAGCGTCATGCTGACCAACATTTTTGTGGGAGACGATTCCACGACGCGCCTCTCCAGCCTGAAGAATCGCTTCTACACCGCCGTGCCTGTGATCCGCACCGATATTATGTCGGCGCTGAAACAGAAAGGCATTTACGCGCTCGATCCGGAATCGGCTAACGTCTACAGCGCGGGCGCGGCCTTCGGTATTTTCATGCTGTTCGCCATTTTTCAATTCTTTCACTGGGCTGACTTTCTCAGCTCGGTGCCCGTGTTCATCGTGTGCGTCGGAATCTCCGCCATCATCTGGTTCCTCTTCGCCCGCGTGATGACCGCGAAAACGCTGAAGGGATCGCGCATCCACACTGCCGTCCTCGGATTCCAGGAGTTCATGAACCGCGTGGATGGCGAGCGCCTGAAGACCATGCCGCCTGATACCTTCGAGAAATTCCTGCCCTACGCCATGGCGCTCGGCGTGGAACATCACTGGGCACAAGCCTTCGCCGGCATCATAAAAGATCCCCCGAGTTGGTACGTCGGCCCAGGCTACGGTTACGGTATGGGATTCAACCCCATCTTCTTCAGCTCTTCTATGCATGGCATGGCGAGTGATATGCACCAGGTATTCGTGTCATCGCCGCGCGCAAGCTCCACCGGATCAGGATGGGGCGGCGGTGGTGGTGGCTTCGGTGGCGGCGGAGGATTTTCCGGCGGCGGCTTCGGTGGCGGAGGAGGCAGCGCCTTCTGAGCTCTGATGTTTCTGTGGTAGCAACAACTTCAAGAACAAAGTCAAAGGCGTCGGACAGGAGTGTCCGACCCACACGAGCAAAATCCCCACGAAAAAAATGGTGCGCCCGGAGAGACTCGAACTCCCAACCCTCTGCTCCGAAGGCAGATGCTCTATCCGATTGAGCTACGGGCGCTTGGGGGTATTTTACGGCAATGTGATGGGGAGCGTGAGTGGAATACGCGGGAGTGGGCTGGCGGCGGGGTAGTGGGCGGGGACGCCCACCGGACAGCCGGCGGGACGCCGGCGCTACTTTGTACGAGGACGCTACGGTCTTGCTACGCTCGACGGACAGCCGAGGGCGGCTGTCCCCACAGGAACCTGGCCAAGAAAAGGCAAAAGGGGCCGCTCCCGAAAGAGTCTGGGCCCCTCCTTTTATAAATCTATCGATCGAAAACTATTTTTAGTTTTCGCCTCCGGTGACGTTGCTGCCCCAGAGGACGTTGGATCCCCACAGGACATTGCTGCCCCACAACACGTTTGATCCCCAGAGCACGTTGCTGCCCGAGGGCGCATTCGAACCCCAGAGAACGTTGCTGCCCCATGGCTCTTGCGATCCCCAGAGGACGTTGCTGCCGTAGAGTGTGCTGCTCAAGAATGTGCTGCCAGATGCAGGCGCTACGAATTGTGAGGGTCCCCAGACGGCTGCGTTGGACCAGGTGGAAGATTTATTCCAGACCGAGGAGCGATCGGCGGTCATGGTGACCTGATTCGTGGACGCGTTGAAAGTAGCGATGGGGGACATTGCCGTTCCCTTCGCCACATCGGTGCTGATCAGAGCGGCCTCGACATCTACGTAACCGGCGCCGACGGTGAAGACGTCATCCTGGTCAGTGTAGGTGATGCCAGTGACAGGATCGGTGGTGCTGCTGTAGGCGGGCAGGGACTTCCAGGCCGTCTTCATCAGGCGCGCTTTCACCTGATCGGGATTGAGATAGGGAAATTTCTGCAATAGATCTGCGACGACTCCGCTGACCACGCCCGTCGCCATGCTGGTGCCGCTCAGCGTGAAGTAAGTTTGCGATGAAGAACTATTGCCGCCGTTAATGTAATAGCTGTTGGGTACGCGGTTGCCGGGATTTTGGGTGTAAAGCGTCGAGCCGGGCGCGTTGAGCGAAACGAGCAGGTTGCCGGGGGCGACGAGGTCGGGCTTGACCACGGCATCTACGACGGTCGGGCCTTTGGAACTGTAGCTGGCCATAAGATCATCAGTACGCTGCGGCGTGCCCATGGGCTTCATCGCACCCACGGTGAGGACGTAGGGATCGTTGCCGGGCGAGCTAACTGTGCCGTAACCGTTGGTGGGCTGGAAGCGTCCGTTATTGCCGGCCGCAACCACCACCACAATTCCACTCTTCCACGCCTTTTCGACGGCCTGGCACAGTGGGTCAAGCTTGTAACTTTCGTACACGGCGCGGCTCAACGAAAGATTGATCACGCGAATGTTGTAGGTTGATTTCAAAGAAATTGCCTGATTGATGGCGGCGATCACCTGGCTGTCGGTTCCAGCACCGTTGGCATCCAGCACGCGCAAGTTGATGATCTTGGCGCCGGGCGCAATACCTTTGAATGTCTTGCTGTAGAAAGGGCCCGTTGAGCTTAGACCGTCGCCGGCGATCAGGCCTGCGATGTGAGTTCCGTGTCCGTACTGGTCACCGGCGTTGGAATTTCCCGGCAAGAAGGATTGCTGATACACAACTCGCGAGAACGGCAGAATGCCCTGATTCAGGTCGGGATGATTGCTCACGCCGCTGTCGATCAGCGCGATGCCAATGCCGGCGCCGGTATAGTTCGACTGCCAGGCAAATTCCGCGTTGATGGCAGAGGCGGCATTGCTGAGCGAAGGCGCCAGCGGGCGGTCGGCACTGATATAGAGGACGTTCGACTGGTTCGAGAGGCTCTGAATACCGTTGCCATCGAGCAGCGCAACGACGCCGTTGACCAGCGGCAACTGCCCGAGGATCTTGCCACCGAGGCTCAGAATGTCATCCACAACGCAAAAGAGGAAGCCAATGATCCCACTGCAATTCAACTGGGTTCCGGGCGCGTACTGGACGATGATCTGTGTCTGCTGGGTCGGAGGCTGATTGCGCAGCTCGGGCGAAATTTTCGAGTCGTCAGCGTAGGCGAGCGTCGCGGTGACGGCCATTACACTGACGATCAATAGAGCGAGAAAGCGTTTCATATTCCCTCAAAGGCGGAAACATAGCCGCCGGGGCTGAGTTAATTGCCACTCTCGAGTGTGCAGGGCGAGGGCCAAAGTGGGGTGGCGGTTATCCTTGCGACTCAGTGAGTTAGAGACTGCGGTTACCGCCGGGAAGGGGACAGGTTGTCCCAAGGCTGGGGGCGGGGACAATTTGTCCCAGGCGGGAATGGACCAATAAACTGCCAGCCCTCCTTGAATTGTGGTGGCCGACAGGAAAAGCCTCAATTCGCAGTCATCAGGTCAATGTGCGCCTCAGGCTGGCGGGCAGAGGGACTGCTGCGGAGTCCCGCCACCTTCTCATTAGAATTCATACCGCAGCGCAAACTGCATCACACGCGGCTGCGTGAGCAAGCTCGTGTAGGCGCCGAAGCTGGTCGGCTGCTGCGTCAGCGACGTGAGCACAGGCGACGACCCGATGCCCTGCGCGTTGAATCTCGTCAAGTTCAGGACGTTGAACACTTCCCAGCGGAATTGGACCCTGTGGGCTTCGTTGTAGGGCATCTTCCAGCTCTTGGCCAGGCTCATGTCCAAACCGGCGTAGCCGTCGCCACGAAGAATGTTGCGCGAACCCACTTGGCCGGGGAGCGGCGAGGTAAAGTCCTGCTGCGCTGAAGCGGGGTCCGCGAACACATTGACCGTGCCGTTGCCTTTGAACGTGCCCGTCTTCGGCCTGGTCGTCATCTGCGTGACCGCGGTTAGGAACCAGTCCGTGGGCCAGCGCTGGCCTCCATCCACGCTGAAGGGAAATCCGCTCGTCCAGCGGGCGATGCCGGAAAACTGCCAGTTGCCGATAATTGCATCCAACACTCCGCTGGGGTTGGTGGCAATGGCGCGTCCTTTGCCGAAGGGGAGGTCGGCGACCCAGTCGAGGTTGAGTTGGTGCGTGAGATCGAAATCGGACGGGGCGCGAGCCAGCCTCGGGGAAAATGCGTTGGCCAGGCGGCTTCCGACCAGCCCGATGTTGGTGTAGCCGGACACCGCAAAGCCAACGCGTGATGCTGCAGAGGTTATATCGAGCGACTTGGAGTAGGTATAGTTCAGGTCGAACTGAACCCCGTGACTGAGTTGTTTTCTCAGAGTGGCTTGCAGCGCGTGGTAAGTGGAACTGCCGATGGAACTCCAGCCGTACGCCGAGAACGCCTGATTGTTCAGGAACTCGCCGGAGTTGTAGCCCTTTGGGCCGTTGAAAAAATAAGATCCCGAGCCAATGTTGTCCCCGATGCCGCCGTAGGAGTCAATATCGGCCAGCCCTACGATCTCGTCGCCGATCACGGAAAGGCCCGGGTTGTAATACATGTTGAACACTTCTTGAATGAGGCTGTCGGTGGGGTTGTTGGAGGGAGTGATTCCAGTCCCGAAGGTATCCGAATAATGGGTTGCACCAGGCCGGAGCGGCTGGATCATATCGATCCAATATTGAGATGTCGGACCGAGAGCGGTTTGACCTGGAAGGGCTGTAAATGCCGTGACGTTTTGGATCTGCCCTGGCGTAATGACGGCCTGGTAATAGTTCGGGGATGTCCCGTTATTCGCTAATGCCAAACTCCGTGCGAGATTCGATAGGGCGGAAGCGGCCGTGTAGTAGTCGATGCCGGTTTTCGGATCCACTATATCCAGCGGTTGAGTCAGATCGCGTTGCGTGAGGAGCCGCCGGCCAAATCGGCCTACATAAGACAGTTGCAGCGAAAAGCGCTTGGGCATTTCCCGCCCGATGGAGAAGTCAACGGTGTAGGCGTGCGGAGTCTTCAACGTATTGTCATTCCCCCACAAGTTGGCTTGGGCGTTGGTGGCGGGTATCTGCGGCCAAGGCGGGTTCGTGGTCGGTGGCGGCAGCAAGAATTGAACGCCGTTGATATTGGTTTGCGGGATATCGTGGATGCCAGTGATGCGCGGTAGATCCTCCGCACTGGTGACGCCAAAGGTGCAGCAGGCGTTTTGAATGGTGGTGGACAAACCAGCCGCGCCGGTCTGGTCAAAGCTGTTTAGAAGCGCGAAGCCAGCGCGGTCGTAAACCCGGCTCAGCCCCAGGCGGAAGACAGTCTTGTCGTTATCGCCGAAAAGCCTCTTGAGGGCCCCGCCGGTGGGGCGGGGCGAGTAGGCTATCGAGAGGCGCGGCGACACGTCGGTTTTTTCGAGCGGATAGAAACCCGGCCCGCGACCCAGGTTGAACTCGATCGGCGGCATTCCGCCGTAGCCGATCCCCTGGTTCATGTTCTTCACGTTCTGATTGAATTGTGTCCCCAAGCCGAAAGTTGGGTAGGTCTGGTACCCGTTCGTCTCCCAGGGCGCGGGAAAGAACGACCAACGCAATCCGTAGGTCACAGTGAGGTTCGGTTTCACGCGCCATGTGTCCTGTCCGTAGAACTCATACCAGTCCAGCCCGTAACGCCGGTTGAGCGGAGCGCCCTGGGGTTGCGCGTTGCCGCTCTTGTCCAGGTTGTAGTTGGCGACCACGTCCGAGATCATGCCGTAGAGCGCCAGCAGAGGGCGGTCATATTGGGTAGCCGTCTGCGGCTCAGGACCAACAATACCTGGGTGCCCGGTGGCGTTGGTGGGATCGAGCGTGCTGGTGACGGTACCAGCGAACCCGATGGGAGAAGTCCAGTTGGTCGTGCCCAGTCCGATCGTGTTCGAGTGCAGATAACTTGTGCGCGGATCGCGGGCGATTCCAATCGCGGTGCCGAACTGGAAGCTGTGGGTTCCCTTGGTCCACGAAATGTCATCCAGGAGATTATGCAGCGCCACCTGGAAGCTGTGGCTGAAGACAATTCCCTGGTCCAGACCCAGAAACTCGTTCCATTGCTGGTCCGTGTTGCCAGTGACCCCAAGACTCTGCCGCGTGAATCCCCAATGGAAGGAGTTGGTGAGGGTGGGGCTGAGCACCGAAACGTAGCCAAAGGCAAACCCTTTGCTGTGATCCACGGTAGTTTGTAGCGGAGGATCGCCGGGCAGGAAAGGGGTGTCATGGTTGCGGAAATCTTGCAGTGAACCGCGCCAAAAAAGAGTGTGTTTGCCGTCCGAGGTGAGCTGGTAATCCAGGCGTGCAATGAAAGCATCGTTGTCCTCGCTGGTCGGCGCGCGGAAAACGAAGCCGGCGTAGTTCAGACTATCTCCGGCGGAAGGATCGTTGGTCACCGTGTTGCCGGTGCAGAAGGTCTTGTCGAAATACCCTGTGTGGTTGGTTAAGTCGAGCATGGCGGGATCGATACCGATGCCCTTGGGATCAAGAAGCTTGAGCTGGGCGGCGTTCCACACCGTAGTCCCGGCGTTGCCAAAGTTTACGTACTGAAAAACGCCCTGGCACAGAGATGGCGTTGGGATCACACGTTCCGCACCCTTCTGCTCCCGCTTGCGGGTCCCTTCATAGTTGGTGAAGAAAAACATCTTGTCCCTGCGCAGCGGCCCACCGACCGACACCCCGAAGATATTTCGATTCAGTTGTAGAGGCTTGTTCGGGAGTCCGATCCGCAATTGCGATTGCTTCACCAGGTAATCGTTAGCGCTGGTAATGGTGTTACGCAGGTATTCGTACAATGAGCCGTGCAGCGTATTGGTCCCATTCTTCGTTACCAGCGCCACTTGCGCACCCGAGCCTTGGCCCTGGTCCGCGCCGTAATTCGTCGTAGTGACTCGGAATTCTTGAACCGAGTCCTGCGTGATGGGCAAGACTGATTTAAAGGCATAGCCATTCGCTTGATCGTTAACGTCCACACCGTCGAGCGTGATGTTGCTCTGATCGCTGCGTGCCCCATTCACCGCTCCGTTGCGCGTGTCCTGGTCCTTGAGGGCGGCACTATCGTCGATATTCCTGCCCGTATATGTGACTCCGGCCTGCAAGCTGAGCAGATCGGGGACGTTTCGGCCCTCGAGGGGAATCTGGCGCACCTGCCGCTGATCAAACGAATTGCCCAGCGAGGCATCCACCAAATCGATGGCGGGAATCTCCGAGGTGACCGTCACGACCTCCGCCGCCGCGCCCACCTTAAGCTGAACGTTGGCCGTGGCCGGCGTATTCACCAGCAGGGCAAGCCCTTTCTGCTCGTAGCCGCGAAAGCCCGTCGCCTTCACCCTAAGTGTGTAAGTTCCCGGGGGGACAAAAAGAAACTGGTATTCTCCCTGATCTCCCGTGGTCGCGGTGCGCTCGGTCTTAGATTCGGAGTTCGCCAGCACAACGCTGGCGGCGACGATTGCGTTCCCGCCAGAATCGGTGACCGTGCCTCGCACCGAGGTGCTGGCCTGGCTCCATGCGGGAACACATGCGCCCGCGGCGAGACTGGCCAGAAGTGCGGCCGCTATCATCGGGCTGCGGAATGTGGGTGTTCGAGGCGTGTCAAGGGCAGCGGAGGACAACCAGAGCTTTCCAGTCATCACATCACCTGTTGCACTGCGGATATTTTATGAAGCCCCAAACACTACTAGAATTCAGGAAGGTTACGATTGGCGGATCGGGACTGTCAAGAAAGAAAAATTAATAGGCTGGATCTCGAGAAAGAACCTCGACTCTCCGGTCGAGGCGGAGCTTTCTTTCTTAACATCCCTCTTATAGAAACTCAGTGACTCTCGAATCGGGTTTTTGAGTGCTATGGCCTGATTGCATCAACCATCAGAATCCAACCCAGGAAGTGAAAATGCCGCTGGCTCGCAAACCGCAGCCGGGTGCTCGTCGGGATGACAGAAGTAATGTAGCAATGGTCTGCCTCCACTGACAGAATTGGACGCGTCACGACACCCGAGCAATGGAGAGTTCCATGACAGTTCAGAAACCGAGATTCTTGAGACTGAAATTCGCTTTGTTCACCCTGGCGGCTTCCGCAGTCTTCGCACCAAATTCCTCTTCGGCCCAGAGCCTTGAGTTCACTAAAGCAACCTATGACGCCCCAGCTTTCTCCGCCACCTATCCCGTGCCCGACAAGGACAAGCCTGGGGTCACGTACTCTTCCCAAAGCGTCACACTAAAGAGCGGCGCGACGGCCACGATGCACACCTACGCTCTGGGCATCCACAACGACGCCGACGCCTTTCTCGTAATTTATTGTGACGCGAACCTCCAGGGCGATAAGGCGGGTCTCGACCTGATGTTAGATGGCGCGGTGGCGACACTCGAAAATGCCACCCCCAGCCCCAAGACCGACTCAACCTTCAGCGGTTTCCCTGCCCGAGCGGTCACGGCAAACAGCACCTACACTAGCGGGCAGACTACGTATAACAGAACGATGTACGAACGGATCACCGTACAAGGCGCCCGAGTTTGGCAAGCTCTTGTCATCTGTAACAGG
>Ga0210384_10009060_pt1 | contig 10318 bp, 7 predicted proteins | sample IncBWH2MmetaG_FD_160574 | JGI IMG/M metagenome (GOLD analysis project Ga0210384, IMG submission 160574) | Forest soil microbial communities from Barre Woods Harvard Forest LTER site, Petersham, Massachusetts, United States - Inc-BW-H-2-M | ecosystem: Environmental > Terrestrial > Soil >...
GCCGAACGCGTTGGATTTTCTGGTTGCTGGCGCTGGCCGTCGTCGTGGCGGCGATTATCGTGAATTTTTCGCGCGCAGGAATCGTGTTGCTGGTTGTGGGCTGTGCGCTCTGGCTTGGCGCTTTCGCATTACGGCAACGCTCAATGCCCCGGCTCGCGCTCGCGTTTTCGGCCGTTCTTTTTTTGCTAACGGTTCTGCTTCTCTTTGGCGGACAAACATTAGAACGGTTTCATCTTCGTGGAATTGGTAACACCGGCGTGGCGGCAGATTTTCGCTGGCGAATTTTTCACGATGCGTTCGAGCTCATTCGCGATTCGCCCTGGTGCGGGATCGGCCTCGGAAACTTCGAGCCGGTGTTTGCGATATTTCGCAACGCCTCATTCGGCGACACGCGCGCGCTGCATCCGGAGAGCGATTGGATTTGGCTTTGGAGCGAAGTTGGTTGGCCCGCGGTCGCGCTCGTTCTCGTCGGAGGAGCGTTGTTGATTTGGCGGGCGTTTCCATTGCGGGAGGGAACAAATCAACGTTATCGGTTGGCTACGCTCATCGGCGTTTTGCTTTTTGCCCTGCACGGATTGGTCGATGTTTCCGGACATCGTATCGGCACGATGTTCGCCGCGATTTTCTTGCTCGGGCTTTCGGTCCATCGACCGTTCGATTTCAAGAGGAGCGTTTGGATATCGATCTTGTTTCGACTGGTTGGATTAGTCTTGGTGATTGCCGGCGCGTCATGGACGGTTTCCGCTCGCAATAGATCGATGTTGCCAGGATCCGTCGGCGCGGCCAACGCGCGAGAACTTGCGACCGTCGCGAATCGCGGCCGCAATTTTTCTGAGGCACGTACGCTTAGCGCGCGCGCTTTGGAGTGGGCGCCGTTAGACTGGCAACTTTACTTTTTGCGCGCAGCCGCGGAGGTCGGTGAAAAACAACCGGACAACGCGCTTGACGATTTTCGACGCGCCCGTTTTCTCGAGCCAAATGCCTACGAAGTGCCGCTGACAGAAGGAAATCTTTGGCTGAACTCGCGTCCAATATTGGCAGGAGCCGCATGGAGGGAAGCATTGCGGCGCGCCGGCCCGCAACGCGCCGACGTTTATTCCATGATGCTAGCGAATGCGTCTTCTCTAAATCCCGAACTCAACCGGACTTTGGAGGAAGTCGGACTGAGTCAGCACGAGTTACTTTTGGCATATCTCGGCCGCGTTTCGGACAAACATTTCAATCAAGCGCTGGATCAGTTTTTGAAACACGATCCGAATCTTGAAACACTCACCGAACAGGAAAAGCTCGCGTTGTTTTCGCTTTGGTCGGAACGGGGCGACCCGGAGCAGCTTGCAGCGGCCGTGCAGCAGCATCCCGCCTGGCTTGAGGGCGCCTGGCTCGGCATGTCGAAATATCACGCGCAGAAAAAGGATTTTCGCGCGGCCTACGAACTGACTCAGCGCTATGGCGAACCTGTCGCCTTGCCGCGGGTTGAAGGAAATTCGTCGATCGAAGATTTGCAAAAGCGTCTTTACGGCTTGCCCGATAATTACGGCGTTGGTTACGCGCTTTATCGCGCGCAAAAACAAGCGGGCCGGCTCGATGACGCGCTGTTAACCGCGCGCCACTTCAGTGAGCGCATTAATGCACCGGCTTACTTTCATTACTTGGAAGCGCAATGCTGGGCCGAAAAAGAAAACTGGGAACGCGCCTGGACGGCCTGGCAGGCATTTCAGGCTGCCCGAACGAAAGCCGCGCACTAGCCCGCAAAACACTTTCTCGCACCATTAATCTCCACGGCCGTCCATTGGGCTAGGCCTAACGAGAATTCAAACCGATTTTTTAGCCTAATCCGACTATCGTTATTCAGCGATCGCGGCCTGCGCGGCGGCGAGTCGTGCGATCGGGATTCGGAACGGACTGCAGCTGACGTAATTCAAGCCGATCCGATGACAGAATTTCACGCTCGAAGGTTCGCCACCGTGTTCGCCGCAAATTCCGAGCTTGATGTCTGGCCGGGTTTTGCGTCCACGATCACGCGTCATTTCCATTAACTGGCCGACGCCTTTTTGATCGATCGAGGCGAACGGATTTGTCTCGACGATATCGAGCTCAGCATACGCGGGTAGAAAACTTCCGGAATCATCGCGACTCATGCCAAGGGTGGTTTGCGTGAGATCGTTCGTTCCGAAACTGAAGAATTCCGCATCGCGGGCAATTTCATCCGCCACCAACGCAGCGCGCGGAATTTCAATCATCGTGCCGACGAGATATTTGAATTTCGTTTTCTTCGCCTTTGCAACTTCATCGGCTACGCGCCGGACGATGTCGATTTGCAATTTCAGTTCTCTCGGAAACCCGACCAGCGGAATCATGATTTCCGGATGGACCTTGGTTCCCTTGCGTTGGACCTCTGCCGCCGCTTCGAAAATCGCGCGCGCCTGCATCTCCGAAATTTCGGGATAGACAACGCCGAGCCGGCAACCGCGATGGCCAAGCATGGGATTGAATTCGTGCAACTCATCGACGCGACGCGCGATCTCGTCGGTAGTCACATGCAGTTTGTGGGCGAGATCGAGCTGCTGCGCTTTTTCCTGCGGAAGAAACTCATGCAGCGGGGGATCAAGAAAGCGAATTGTCGCCGGGAGACCATTCAATGCCGTAAAAATACCGACGAAATCTGCTCGCTGGTATGGAAGCAATTTCGCAAGCGCGGTTTCACGTGCGCTCTTCTTATTCGCTAGAATCATTTCCCGGACGGCGTCGATCCGGTCGCCTTCGAAAAACATGTGCTCGGTGCGACAGAGTCCGATGCCTTCGGCACCGAACGCGATCGCGTTTTTCGCCTGCTCAGGCGTATCGGCGTTTGTGCGAACGCCAAGCGTTCGAAATTCGTCCACCCATTTCATCAACTTCTCGTACTCGCGATAAGTCAGACTCTGTTTCGGTTGCAAGGTGCGATCGACCAAGACCTGCACAATTTCCGATGGGGCGGTTGTTACTTCGCCGGCAAAAACTTCGCCTGCGGTTCCATCGATCGAAATGTAATCGCCCTGGTTTAACGTGGTGCCGTTTGCGGTAAGCGTGCGTTTTTGGTAATCGATTTGAATTCCGGTCGCGCCGCACACGCAAACTTTGCCCATTTGGCGTGCGACCAACGCCGCATGTGACGAGACGCCGCCGCGCGCCGTGAGAATCCCCTCCGCCGCGATCATGCCGCGCAAATCTTCCGGCGAGGTTTCAATGCGCGCGAGCACAACTTTCTCTCCTTTTTCCGCGCGACGGACCGCTTCTTCGGCGCTGAAAACCACGTGGCCACAGGCCGCACCCGGGCCGGCGGCCAAACCACTTCCGATTTTTTTTGCCTTACAGGCTGCTTGTCGATCAAAGATCGGCGCGAGCAAGTGGGCAAGCGAATCCGCTGGAATGCGTTTCACTGCGTCCTTCTTCGTGATCAGCTTTTCGCCGACCATGTCGACCGCGATGCGAACCGCGGCGTGACCAGTGCGTTTGCCGTTCCGCGTCTGCAAAATGTAAAGGCGATTGTCTTCGACCGTGAACTCGAGGTCCTGCATGTCTTTGAAATGTTGCTCGAGTTTTTCGCGTACCTGCATCAGTCCTTTGTGCGCTGCCGGCATTTCTTTCGCGAGATGAGCAATCGGGTGCGGTGTGCGCACACCCGCGACCACGTCTTCGCCTTGCGCGTTGATCAAATACTCGCCGTAAAAAACTTTCTCTCCACTCGCAGGGTCGCGCGTGAACGCAACCCCGGTTGCGCTCGTTTCGCCCATGTTTCCAAAAACCATCGCCTGCACGTTGACCGCCGTTCCCCAGTCATGCGGGATTCCGTATTTGCGGCGATAAACGATCGCCCGGTCGTTCATCCACGAACCGAACACTGCGCTAATCGATCCCCAAAGTTGCTGGTTTGGATCTTGCGGAAACGCTTTCCCGGCGCGTTCCTCGATTAATTGTTTGAACCGCCTAACGAGTTCCTTCAGATCGGCGACGGTCAGTTTCATGTCGGGAAAATCGTGTTTGCCGTAGCGCTGATCTTTCAAATGCTCGATCACGCTCTCGAACGGCTCGTGATCTTCGCCCGCGCGTTTTTGCACGCCCATCACTACGTCGCCGTACATTTGCAGGAAGCGACGATACGAATCCCACGCGAACTTGGCGTTGTTCGTTTTCTTCGCCACGATCTCAACCACTTCGTCGTTCATTCCGAGGTTGAGGATCGTGTCCATCATTCCCGGCATCGAGTCGCGTGCACCAGAGCGAACGGAGACGAGCAGTGGACGATCTTTGTCGCCCAATTTTCTCCCGACTGAATTTTCAACCTTCGCGAGCGCCGCTGCCACTTCCGCTTTCAATTCCGGCGGATAACTGCGGTTGTGCTCGTAAAAATAAGTGCAGACTTCCGTCGTGACAGTGAATCCTGGCGGAACCGGTAAGCCGATGCGCGTCATCTCGGCCAGGTTCGCGCCTTTGCCTCCGAGCAATGGTTTCATCTTACCAGTGCCGTCGGCATTGCCATCGCCGAAGTAGTAAACGTAATGCGGTTTCCTACTTTTTCCCGATGAGCGCGCCGCTTTTGATGCAGATTTTGTCTTCGGAACGCGTTGAAAAGCGCGCCGAGAGGATTTTGTTTTTTTAGCCATGGCCGAAGAATTTAGGGCAAGCGCGCCACATTAGTTCCGCCAGCTAAGGTGTCAACGCGGCGCCGGCGAGGGTAAAACTGTAATCTTCCTCGTAATCGCGCGAATCAACCGCAAGATTGACTGCTGCGAGGAGAAAGTGACTACGCTGGGGCGCGCTCGGAACTCTCGACTACTTCGCTGATCGCCGCCGTGAAATCACCCACGCCCGTGCTCGGGACGATGATCGTGTTGCGGCGGCCGTGCGCTTCCTCCGTAATCCGCAGGAATTTTCCACGATCGTTTTCCCTGAATTCTACGTGGAAATGCTTCCGCTCGATCTGCAGTTCCTTCGCCTCGATGATATTATCCATTTTCTGCGAAGGGGTGAGTCTAGGCCGCGGCAGTCCCGGATTGGAAGCATAAATTTCACCCAAATGTTACCTTTTCCGCGCCGTCCGTTGCCTGCCTTTTGGAACGTCGGCGAGGGCGAAATCGATCTGCCTTTTGAATGGGTCAACCCGCGCCACAAACACGCGCAGGTCATCCCCAATCGCAAAGCGTTTTCGCGATTGCCGGCCAATCAGTGCACGCTGGGTCGGCTGAAAGACATAAAAATCATCAGTCAATGACGAGACGTGGACGAGTCCAGTTGTGAGCACTTCTGGCAACTCAATGACGAGCCCATAATTACGAACATCGACAATCTTCGCTTGGAAAACCCGTGGGTCACGCAGCTCGAGCTGGCGCTGGAAAAACTCGAGCGTCTTCATCCGCACCGCTTCAATTTCCGCCTCTGCCGCGTTGCGTTCGGTATCGGAAATGTGTTGGGCAATTGAATTTGCTTCGTCGATATCGATCCTCGATTTCTTCGGCGCATCGCGCTCAAACAAGGTTCGATGCACAACCAGGTCGGCATATCGTCGGATCGGACTGGTAAAATGCAGGTAATTTGCTTTGGCGAGGCCGTAATGTCCGAGCGGCTGGGCCGCGTAACGGGCGCGCTTCAAGCTTTTGAGCAATCCAATCTTTAATGCCTGTTCTTCCGGCGTGCCGCGAGTCGATGCCAGGAAGCGTTGGATTTCCGCGCGATGTGAAAGGTCGCCGACTTTGTGGTTCAAACTCAAAATGAATTCGCGATATTCCGCCAGCTTCGCCGGATCGGGGTCCTCGTGGACGCGATAAATTGTTGGGACCGACCGCTGCCTTAGCTCGCTGGCCACTGCTTCGTTCGCCGCGAGCATGAATTCTTCGATCAGCTGGTGCGATTCGTCATTTTCGACGCGCTCGAGTCTTACCGGCCGCCCGTCTGAATCGACATGCACTTTTACTTCAGGGAAATCGAGATCGAGCGAGCCATATTCGAATCTTTTTCGACGCAGCAGAGCGGCAAGTTCCCAGGCCCGATGCAAACGCTCACCCAATTCGTCCGCCGGCTTGGATTTCAGGATTTTGTACGCGTCCTTGTAAGTAAGACGGCGCGCGCTGCGAATAACCGTTTTGCTGAAACGCGCGTTCTTTGCGCGACCGTTCTTGTCGAAATCTATGAAAACCGAATAGGTCAATCGATCGACGTCGGGTCTTAGACTGCAAACGCCATTGCTTAGTCGTTGCGGCAACATCGGAATCACGCGGTCCGGCAAATACACGCTATTGCCGCGCCGGCGCGCTTCGCGATCGAGCGTGCCACCAGGTTTCACATAGGCCGAAACATCCGCAATATGGACGCCGAGCCGCCAACCGGCGTTGTTGCCTGCCGCTCCGCTGCCAGGGGAAGGCGGGTCGATCTTTTCCACATTAATCGCGTCATCGAAGTCGCGCGCGTCATCGGGATCGATCGTGACGATGAAATTTTTTCGCAAATCTTCGCGGCCTTGGAACATCCGCGATTCAACTGTCTCCGGAATTCGATTTGCTTCCTCGGTTACGCTTTGCGGAAAATCGGTCGGCAAATCGTATTTCCGAATGATCGACAACATGTCGATGCCGGGCGCGTTTGCCGGCCCGAGCACTTCGACAATTTCGCCTTCGGGATTTACGTGACGCGATTCCCATGCCTCGAGCCGAACAACCACTTTGTCGCCGACCTTAGCGGCAGTCTGCTTGCCACGCCGAAGCTCGGCGGAGGCGGGCGATCGCCGATTTTTGGGCGGTTTGACGTAGACGTTGTGGACGAAACGCGGATCATCCGCGACCACGTAGTAAAAATTGCGCGACTGTTGCAGGGTTCCGACCACTGTATCTCGCGCTCGTTCCAAAATCCGAATGACGCGGCCTTCGCTCCGGCCACGTCGGTCTGTGCCCCGTCGCGGACGAACGTCGCGCATAATGCGGGCGACGACGCGATCGCCGTGCATTGCCGTGCCGGTATTTTCCGCAGCGATGAAAATGTCGGCTTGGCCGGGTGTTTCGCTCACTAGAAATCCGAAGCCCGCTTGGTGAATCGAAATCTTACCGGTGACGAGGTCAGCCTCGGCTGGAAGAACATAGCGATTCTTTCTGATTCGAACGATGTCGCCCGCATGTTCGAGCTCGCGCAGCGTCTTTCGAACCGCGACCCGCTCATGGCTCTTCAATCCGAGTTCACGGGCGATCTCGATTTTATCGAGCGGGCGGTAATTTTCCCGTCGAAGCAGTTCTAGTATTTTTTCTCGAATTTTGAGTCCGTTTTGCATCTTGTAAGCGAAATTATATCGTTAGGCGAATTGTCGATTTAGCGACATTTCGATTGGAGGTAGAGTTATGCAAAGAAGAATCATTTTCGGCGGAGCCACGATTGTGTTTTTAGCAATCGTTTGCTTTGCCGCAGGAGGAGCGAAGATGAAAATCACCAGCGCAGCCTTTCAAGACAATGGGAACATTCCAACAAAGTTCACCTGCGATGGCGCAGATGTGAATCCGGCTTTGCATCTGGAGATTACACCGGTTGAAGCGAAAAGTCTTGTGCTCATTATCGATGATCCGGATGCACCAAGCGGTTTGTTCACGCATTGGATCGTTTGGAACATCGATCCGAAGACCAGCGGCGTAGCCGAGAGCGCGGCGCCGCGCAGTGGTGTTCAGGGAACAAACGATTTCGGAAAATCAGGTTACGGCGGTCCCTGTCCGCCATCCGGGACTCATCGTTATTACTTCAAGATCTTCGCGCTTGATCGAACACTTGATCTAAAATCCAACGCCAAACGCGCGGAACTCGATGCCGCAATGCGCGGTCATGTAATTGCGCAAGGCGAGTTGATGGGCCGCTATTCGCGCAAGAAATAGTCGAACCCTCACCGGCGCTGCCGCGTCCGTCCCGGGATCGCAACCGGGTGGAGCGCTGACAGGATTGAGGTGAGGGCAATTGACGAGTTCTCGAATAAGCAAGCGCGTATGTTAGTCTGATTTACATGATGCGCGAGACGCGTTGGAAGATCGGCAAAAAGATCGTCGATCTTTCGCGGCGTGGCATGATCATGGGCGTATTGAATGTCACGCCAGATTCATTTTCAGATGGTGGCGAATTTTTTTCGGTTGAGAAAGCGGTAACCCGCGGGATACAAATCGCGGGCGAAGGTGCGCAGATTATCGACATTGGTGGAGAATCAACGCGGCCCGGCGCCGAACCGATTACGACCGAAGAAGAATTGCGTCGCGTGATTCCGGTAATCGAAAGGTTAACTGGCGAGATCGGTATTTTCATTTCGATCGATACGTCGAAGTCCAAGGTAGCAGCGGCAGCAATTGACGCCGGCGCTGCGATTGTAAATGACGTGACCGGTGGACGCGGCGATGCGCGCATGATGCAACTCGTCGCGAAAGAAAATGCGGCGTTTATCGTCATGCACATGCAAGGCGATCCGCGCACCATGCAAGTCGCGCCGCAGTACGATGACGTTGTCGCGGACGTCGCGGATTTTTTTCGACAACAATATGAGCGCGCCCTAGAGTGCGGAATCGATCCAATGGCCATGGCGTTTGATCCCGGAATCGGTTTCGGCAAGACGCTCGCGCACAATCTCGACCTGCTCGCGAATCTTGAGAGGCTGCGAGTTGGGGATTGCCCCATCGCAATCGGCGTCTCGCGAAAGGCTTTTCTCGGAAAACTGACTGGAACAACGGACGCACGCGGTCGAGTTGCGCCGACTGTCGCGTTTACATCGTTGCTGCGCTTGCGGGGAGCGAACATTTTCCGCGTGCACGATGTCTCAGAAAATGTGGCCGCATTGAAGATAACGGAGGCAGTTCTTGAGCACTGAGATTTTCCAGGAACTTGTTCATTTCTGGTTGGTGAGTTGGCGCAGCCTTTTCGAAATCATCCTGCTGAGCGTTGGAATCTATTATGGCTATGTTTATTTCCGCGGGACGCGCGGCGCGAAGGTGTTGACCGGGTTGGCGATCGTTTTTCTCACGCTGATCATGATTTCCACTTTGTTGAACCTGCCGGTGATCGGCTGGATCGTTCGAAGTTTCTCAGTGTTTCTGGCGATCGCGTTGGTCGTCATCTTTCAACCTGAACTTCGACGTGGTCTGGCCGAGCTGGGCGGCCATCCAATTTTTTCCCTAACGAGTGAGAAACGCGAAACGGTTCATGACATCGCTGAAGCTGTAACTCAGCTCGCCAGCAAGCAATTCGGCGCGCTGATCGCGATCGAGCGGGACACATCGATCCGAGTTTACGAAGAAACCGGCGTAACAATGGATGCGGATTTTTCGGTCGAGCTCGCTTTGACAATTTTCCATCCAAAAGCGGCGCTACATGACGGCGGAGTGATTGTGCGAAACGGGCGCATCGCAGCTGCCGCTTGCATTTTTCCGGTGAGCCAACGCGAGACGCTTGATCGCAGTTTAGGGTTACGACACCGCGCCGGGCTCGGAATTACAGAAGAGTCAGACGCAATCGCGGTCGTAGTTTCAGAAGAGACCGGCGCGATTTCTATTTGCCATCGGCGCCGAATTGAGCGCAACTTTACCCCGGAAACATTTCGCCAGCGACTCGGCGAAATTTTATTGCACGCGCCTTATGAAGAGACTGCTCCTGAGGAATTGGCAGGCGAAGTTGATCTCCCTGCTACTCGCGACGACCCTTTGGTACCTCATCAAGAAGAACGTCGCAACGACACCCTCGCCGTCTGAGGGCGGCTCCAGCCCGGCCGCAACCGAGCGCCGCTAGTTCGAATTAACGCAGAAAGCGCGCGAGATTTTCGTTTTCCCAGCGCCGCGCACGCGCGTAACGCGGGAATTGTCGCTCGCGCCGATTAAATTCTTCGGTATGCACACGACGACGTCGGCCACGCCTCTCGTCCGGCACGACCGAATGCAGCATTTCGTGATAAAGGATGTATTGCAAAAACCAACGCGGGACAAACGGTTGATCCAACAACGGATTGATTCGAATTACGCGATCTTCTTCCTGAATCGTTCCAAAAACGAAATAATCCTTCGGACGATGCTTGCGGCGGCGACCCCACATCACGTTATAACCGCGGAGACGTCCGGCAAAATGACGCGCGTTCAAGTCATCGAAAATTTTGCGCAGATCAAAATATTTTCCCTCATGTCGCAGATTCAGCTGGCGCTGCATCGGCAACTTTGGAAGCGCAATCTTGCGTTTGGGACGCGCTACTTTTCGTTTCGTTTTCTTCGCCATAAAATCACCCTCGAATCGAATAGATGCGCCGCCCGTTCAATTTAATATCTCCTTTGACCAAATGACAAGT
>Ga0210384_10009061_pt1 | contig 10317 bp, 8 predicted proteins | sample IncBWH2MmetaG_FD_160574 | JGI IMG/M metagenome (GOLD analysis project Ga0210384, IMG submission 160574) | Forest soil microbial communities from Barre Woods Harvard Forest LTER site, Petersham, Massachusetts, United States - Inc-BW-H-2-M | ecosystem: Environmental > Terrestrial > Soil >...
CGAGGGTACGGCACCCACGCCGGAGCCGGAGATCCATTGACGTGCGCTGCATTGCGCCGGTAAAGCTCGTCGAGTTGGTCGCCGCGATCATGCACGCGGCCGGTTGCAACGCGACCGAGGCTGCCACGGTCGCGCGGCGCTTGGTGGACTCCAACCTGGTCGGCCACGATTCGCACGGCGTGCTGCGCGTGGCCCGGTATCTCGAGTGGATGGGCAAGGGTTGGGTGAAACCCAACCAAACGCCGACGCTGGCATTCGAAAGCGAGGCGATCGCCATCGTTGACGGCAACCGCGGCTTCGGGCAGGTCGTTGGCGAGTTCGCGGGCAGCCTTGGCACGAGCAAGGCGGCGAAGACGGGCATCGCGATGATCGGTCTGCGCAACTGCGGGCATCTCGGCCGCGTCGGCGACTGGGCCGAGCTCGCCGCGGGCGCCAACCAGGTCTCACTGCACTTTCTCAACACGTCCAACGGACTGCGCGTTGCACCCTTCGGCGGCAGCGATCGCCGGCTTTCGACGAACCCGATCACTATCGGCATCCCGGTTGCCGGCAATGACCCGGTGATCGTGGACATGACCACGTCGATGGCCGCCGAGGGCAAGCTGATGGTGGCGATGAATCGCGGCGAGTCCGTGCCCGAAGGCTGGATCATCGACCGAGAGGGACGGCCGACCACCGCGCCGAAGGACTTCTACGCCGGCGGCGCGTTGCTGACCGTCGGCGGCCACAAGGGCTCCGGGCTGTCGATCGTCACCGACCTCCTCGCGGGGGCGATCTCCACCGGCAAGAGTTCGGATCCGGCCGACACGGTCCTTTTCAACAACATGCTGTCGATCTACATCGCACCGCAGGTCTATGACACACAGGGCACTGTCGCGCGGGAGGTGACGCGATTTCTCGCCTGGGTCAAGGCCTCACCGCCCCTGCGCGCCGATGCGCCGGTGCTGCTGCCGGGCGAAGTCGAACGGAAGACGCGTGCCGAACGGAGTGCCCACGGCATTCCGCTCGACGACAAGACGTGCGCCGACCTTGTCGCCGCGGCGGCGTCGGTCGGCATCGCCAGCGACACGGCGGAAGCTACGCTCGCGAACACGCAATGACCGCAGACAGCGGCAGGCAATGACGCTGTTTCCGGGTTTCGAGCCGCGCCGGATCCGCACCTCCGGCACCGAAATCAATCTGGCTGTCGGCGGCGCCGGACCGCCCTTGCTGCTGCTGCACGGCTATCCGCAGACGCACGCGATGTGGCACCGGATCGCGCCGCGACTCGCCCAGGATTTCACCGTCGTCTGTGCTGACCTGCGTGGTTATGGCGACTCCGGCAAACCGGTCAGCGAGCCCGATCACCGCACCTATTCGAAGCGCGCCATGGCGCAGGACCAGGTCGAGGTCATGCAAGCGCTAGGGTTCACGCGTTTTGCCGTGGCCGGACACGATCGCGGCGGGCGCGTTGCGCACCGGATGGCACGCGATCACCCGGAACGGGTCGAGCGCCTTGCCGTGCTCGACATCTCACCGACGGCGCTCATGTACGGCAGGTCCGATAAGGCGTTCGCCACCGCGTATTACCACTGGTACTTCCTGATCCAGCCGTACGACCTGCCAGAGCGGCTCATCGGCGCCGACCCCACGTACTACCTGCGCAAGAAAGTTGGCGGCTGGGGAACGGTCGGGCTGGCGATATTCGATGCACGCGCCCTGGCGGAATATGAGCGTTGCTTCCGCGATCCAGCGACGATCCACGCGACGTGCGAGGATTACCGCGCCGCGGCCAGCATCGATCTCGAGCACGACGCGGCGGATGGACGAAAAAAAATGCACTGCCCGCTGCTCGTGCTGTGGGGCGAGAAAGGTGTCGTGCAACGTCTGTTCGATCCAGTCGCGGACTGGAAGTGCGTCGCGAGCGAGGTGCATGGCAAAGCGCTGCCGTCCGGGCATTACCTTGCAGAGGAAGTGCCCGAACCCACCTACGCCGAGCTCCTGGCTTTCTTCCGCGGCCGGAAACTCCGGTAGCTGCGACGTAAATGGCTTTCCGTTGACCAGGTGCTCACTTGTCTAAGGTAATGCGCTGGGTAAGCGCCTTTCCTTGGTCCAGGATTTTTCCGACAGTGTGTACTTAGCGAAACGGGCACTAAATCATCGCGCCTTTCCCTAGACAGGAAGCGTAACGATGAGGTACTGGGCGAGCTGCCGCAAATCCGGACCGCTCCAGAGCAGTGTGTGTCCCGATTCGGTGCAATCTATTGTTTTGTTCCCAGCGGGTGTTGCAGCCGCTATTTCTGCAGTCGTTCTGCACGAAAAACTGCTCTAACGACCGCTCCTCAGAGTGAACCCGTGCCGGAACTCTGCCCGGCTTATGCCGAACGCCGACGATCTGGTAAAATTACTTGCTTGGCCAAAGAGTTCCGGTGCGATCGCGAAGGAATGGATCGGCGGACTGACAATCGGCCTGTTTTTTTAGGCGGATTGGTGGCGAAGGCTCACCGCCCGCGAGGGTGTGGTAGATGACGCGACGCCGAGTCAGATCCGTGGGGCTCCAAGCTCGCGTCGTAGTTGCAGAATGGCCAAGTAGCTCAGTTGGTAGAGCAGCGGACTGAAAATCCGTGTGTCGGTGGTTCAATTCCGCCCTTGGCCACCAGATAAATCAAGGTCCATTCCGGGGACATAGGTAACAGTTTATTCCGGAGACATGGGTAACAACACTTTCGGCTCGAACGGGTGTCGACCGGTTCGAGCCGACATGTCTGGTGATCGAAGAAACCCAGGTCGTAGTGCATGAAAGAGACGAGCCAGATATTACCGCTCACCTCCTTGATGCCGACATTCTGGCCGGCGAACACGGCGCTGAGATTGATCTTGCGTTTCAAGCCGCCCGGTGTGGCGGCGAGTCTGGGTCTGTATACCACCGGTCCTACCTTGGCGACCGCGCCTGAAACCTGAGCGTAGAATTGGGAAAACCGACGCAAGGGGGGCTCAAAAATGATCGGTCTTTGGAGCGGTGTCCGGCGCTCGTTAGCCGCCACCGTTCTTACGACTGCGGCGCTTCTGAGCCTACTCGGGACCGCCGGTTCAGCTGACGCACAAACACAGACCGCGGTCGAGTATTACTACTCGGCTTGGAACTTCTACTTTGAGACGTCCTTCCCAGACGAAATAGCCGCCTTGGACGGTGGCGCCTTCGGTGGCGCATGGAGGCGCACCGGCCAGACATTTCAGGTGTGGCCGACGCAAATCAATGCATCGGCGTCGCCAACCTGTCGCTTCTTCAGCACGGCATTTGCTCCGAAGAGCTCGCACTTCTACACGCCGTTCCCCAGCGAATGCGCGCTCGTCAAGACCGAATCAGCCTGGCAGTTTGAGTCGATCGCCTTCTACATCGCTCTGGCCGACGGCAACGGCCTGTGCGGCCCTGGAACGATCCCGCTCTACCGGGTCTACGACAACGGCATGGGTGGGGCGCCGAATCATCGCTACAGCACGAGTTTCCCCATCCTGAATCAGATGATCGCCGCCGGCTGGTCGTTCGAGGGGAACGGCAATACGATGGTCTTCGCGTGCGTGCCCCTTTCACCGATACCACCGTCTATCGCGCAGGGGTGGCACGCGGTGACCTATCCCGCGACCGGGGGCATTCCGGTCGGTTTTCTTTCCTGCGGGTCCACACTTCTGGCGCTAGGAGGGAGGGCAGGCCAGTACGCCGGGCTAATGAGCACGGACCATGCTGCGACGTGGCAGAACTCTCCTCTCCAGGGTGCGGCGTCCGAACTCGGCAATGCAAGCTACTTTTGGCGAGATCTTAGCCCCTATGGATTAGGCCCATTTCAGGAGACGGCGGATTGCGGAGCGACGTGGACGCAATGGAGTTCGCGCGCGTCTGAGCAGTTGGCGCTGTGCCTGGTGGCAGCGTCCGAACCGGATGTAGTCTGGCGCGGAGGGCCATCCTACAGCGTGCTCTACGGTCGAGGTACCTATACCAATGGTGGAGGCGCCTTCCCCATATGCACCAGCCCCGACAATGGGGCGTCGTGGACAGCAGACCCGGTGGCTCCCGGGTCGGTTGTCGCAGTGCGCGGTGGCCGGTGGTTTGCGCTTGGGTTCGTCCCCGGAAGCGGCTCCAAGCTCCTGTTCCGGAGCGACGATCAGGGGCAAACCTGGCAATCAACCGGGCTCTACAGCGCGAGCTACGGACTGAATCTGATCATGGTCACTGCCTTCGCTAGCACGATGGGTGTAATCGGCACAACCCAAGTGCCGGGAACCAGCGGGCCAAGTACCGAGGTCCTCTGGTTGTGGGACGACGCGGCGGCGACCTGGTCTCCGGCCCCGCCATTTCCTTCGGCAATCGACCCACAACTGGTGAATTCGCTGGCGGTTAATCCTGCAGCACCGCAACAGATATTTCTGACCATGTTCTATGGCGGAGTTTTCGAAAGCGGCGATAGAGGGGTCACCTGGACGGATGCGTCCGCCGGGTTGCCTGGCCTGCTAGACAACGGATATCTTCTGTTCGACCCGTCGCTCGCCAATCGCCTATATCTATATACCTCGGCGACCGGCAACCTATGGGCGCTGGACATAACGCAGTGATTTACTGGATGTCGGTCTTAAGCTCGCGGTGCAAGCCGCCAGGGCGCACTAAATTCAACCGTGAAGGTCGCCCCGGTCTTGGGTCCGCCGAAAGAGAATGGCCCGGTTGAGAGCCGGGCCATCGCTAACGACCTTATGCTGTCGCAGCGATCTTGTGGAAAGTGGAGTTGGCGACCTCGTAGGATTCAACCCGAGGAGTTCCGTCAACTACCTTCGCCAGGATCTTGTTCACTTCTGCGAAATGTCCGCGCTCATAGCTTTCAGCGTTCTGTTTGTTGTCCCACAAACTTAGCCCAAAAGCTTCGGTTCCACCCGGGGCAACAAAGGTGATTTCATCCCGAAAGCCGCTCTGTTTTCGAAGCATGGGGATGACGTCCTTTTCCAGCCGCTGGGTAAACTCTTGCGTGCTATTGGGCTTCAACTTCATAGATACGCGACGTGCATACATATAAATCTCCTCAGTTGTCATGGCCGACACTCTACCTCACGAGAGTCCGTGATTCCTCGTAACCGGTGCGGCCCAAAACCCCGCTGGTACGGGAAAAGTTCGACCCGGCTTTTTGTTCAGAGGTTCCCGAGCTGCGCATTCGGTGGCTATTCACGCTTCCGCCTCGATGAACCGCCATCACATTGCGCAGGAGGACGTGAGCTACCATCCCAACATCTGATCGGGCCCATAGAACCGATTCAAGCAATCACACTCTGTGGGGGTGCGTGCAGACCCTCGATATCCCAACCTCCCGACATGGGGCTGCGATCTTCTCGCCGTCGAGAAATCGGGAGACGAACCAGACCGGCGCGCCGCGCTGACGCTCGCCACGTAGAGATGGAGGAGCCTCGTACCCACGGGTCCGCTGCAACGCTGTGTTAGATACCCAACGGCCCCTCGGAGAACCCACAGTTTCCGCGCCGTTCATAGCGAGCCGCACAAATCACTTGGGTTCAATATACAAGGCCTCGATGTGGATCTCGCTGGCAGGCACGGGAGTTGTTCTAGACCCGAAACTCTCTATGTTTGAAAGCGTCTTGTTGTGATGGGCCGATATCTGGGCAGCCGACAAGATTCCATTGTCGACTGTCGAATGCCCGTCCGATACAAGTACTACGGGATAGCCGAGTGCCATGGCACGACGAGTAGTCGTGTCAACGCAGAACTCGCTTTGAAGGCCGCAGATGAGCAGGTTGGTGATGCCCCGCGACTCAAGAAGCTCGTTCAGCCCTGTATTGTGAAAGGAGTCCGAAGCGGCCTTCCTAAGGTAAACGTCGCTGCTGCAAACCTCGAGCGCTGGCGCAAGGCGCCAACCATCTGTTCTGTAGTCCATGTCACCATTTTTCGTCTCATGCTGGATGACAACAACGAGGGCTCCAGCGCTGCGTGCTTTGCGGGAAACCAAGTTGATTCGATCGATGGTGCCAGTGATATCGTATGCGATATTCTCACCTGAACACAGGATTTGCTGGACGTCGATGATGAGGAGGGCAGTCGGCATGGATTTGAGGCAGCGCAGGAATGCTATCTCGTCAAGTGTGCGACTTGCTAGCAGAGTACCGCAAGGAAGAATTTGCTAGCAGTCGTCGGCTCTCGTAGAGAGATGCACTTCCAGCGACCCTGACCATCGCGCGCCATTGCAATGAAGGATCTGCTGATGCGACCGCCTTGAACCATCGCCGCCGCGCGGCGCTGCCATGCATCGACTGCTTGCCTTTACGGGGAAGTCCGTAGAGTCGAGATTAGCGTTGGCGCCTCAGTCCGCATAGCGGCGATTCCATCGGCCTCGCTCGGATAGGTCGGCACCCGGGAGGCGGCATGCCAAGAATCCACCCAACGAGCGAGGCGCTGTTGCTGGTGTCGCCGCAAACGCCGGCATCGGGTAAAGTGATGCAACATGTCCGAACGCGAATTCGGGTCGAATACCATTAATCCGCGCGCCGTCGAGCCAGCGGTGGTGGACAAGTCGGTCGCGGTGTCTCCTGCGGCTGCCGCACCGGATGCGATGTCGCGTCGCAATTACCGTGGCCGGCTCTTCCGCAAGTATCTCCTCCTCATCCTGACGCTGGTTACCGGCGCCCTGCTCGTTTCCGGCGCCATCAGCATCTACTTCTCCTACCAGGAGAACAAGGCGGCGCTGGCGAGCCTCCAGCATGAAAAGGCGGTCGCGGCCGCGTCGCGTATTGAGCAGTACATTCTACAAATCGAGCGCGCGCTTGCCTATGCAGCGCTTCCACAGCTCGATACCAGTGATGTCGAGATGCGCCGCATAGAGTTCCTGAAACTGCTCCGCCAGGCACCGGAGATCACCGATATTGCGCAGCTCGATGCGACCGGTCGCGAGCAGATTGCGGTCTCGCGACTTGGGATGGATAGCGTCGGTTCGGGCAAGGACCGCTCCCAAGACCCGGCCTTTCGTGGGGCGACGCGTGGGCGGGCCTGGTTCGGACCGGTGTACTTCCGCAAGGAGACCGAGCCTTACATGACGATCGCCGTCCGGCCGAGTGGCGACGCCGGTCCGGTCACAGTTGCCGAGGTCAACCTTAAGTTCATCTGGGATGTCGTGTCGCGCATCAAGATCGGCGACAAAGGCAAGGCGTACGTCGTCGACGGCAGCGGCTTTCTGGTCGCGGATCCGGACATCGGCCTTGTGCTGCGCAAGACCAATCTGTCGCAGCTGGCCCACGTCAAAGCCGCGCTAGCCGGTCAGCAACTCGACCAGCCGACGCTCGTCTCGACTGATCTTTCGGGTACACCCGTGCTGACATCGGTCGCCCCGATCGAGTCGCTCCGCTGGAATGTGTTCGTTGAACAGCCAGTGGCGGAGGTCTACGCAAGGCTGAATGCGTCGATCCTGCGCACCGGACTTCTGCTGCTTGCCGGGCTGGTAATCTCGGCACTCGGTGCGCTGGCGCTCGCCCGCGGCATGGTGCGGCCGATTCGCACCCTCGCCGAAGGCGCACAGCGCATTGGTGCCGGCGACCTCGACCAGCAGATCGAGGTCCACACCGGCGACGAGCTGGAAGCCCTTGCCGAGCGATTCAATCGCATGACCGCGCAGCTACGCGAGTCATACGCGGGCCTCGAGCGCAAGGTCGACGAGCGCACCCACGAATTGACGCATGCGCTCGCTCAACAGACTGCCATCAGCGAAATCCTGCGCGTAATCTCGGCTTCCCCGAGCGACGTGCAGCCGGTACTCGCAGCCGTCGCCGAGCGTGCCGGCCAACTTTGCGACGCGCCGCTTAGCGGCGTGTTCCTTCTCGAAAATGGTGAGCTGCACGCGATGACGACTTTCTCGACCAGCGGCGAGCCGGCGCCGCAGGTTGCTCCCATGCCCTTGAAGCGAACCTCCATTGCGGGGCGCGCGGTACTCGAGCGTAAGACTGTTCACCACGCCGACGTGTCGCAACTCATGGACATCGAGTTTCCGGACTCGCGCGAGAATCTGCTGCGCACCGGCGCCCGCGCCGTCCTCACCGTGCCGCTGATGCGCGAGGGCGCGGCCTATGGCGGCATATTCCTCTTCCGCCGTGAGCCGCGACCGTTCTCACCGGACCAGATCGCATTGGTTGAGACTTTTGCCCGACAGGCTGCGATCGCCATCGACAACGTGCGCTTGTTTAACGAGACCAGGGAGGCGCTCGAGCAGCAGACAGCAACGTCGGAAGTCCTGCGGGCGATAAGCCGCACCACTTTTGAACTTGACCCGGTCTTGGAGGCGTTGATCGAAAACGTGACACGGCTTTGCAAGGCAGACAACGGCTTCGTGTTCATCCGCGATGGCGACGTATACCGGGTTACCGCGAACTACGGTGCAGCCTCGGAGCATCTGGAGTTCCTGCGTGCCCATCCCATCAAGGCTGGCATGGGCACTCTGGTCGCCCGCACGGTGCTGAAGCGACAGACCGTGCATATAGACGACGCGAAGACCGATCCCGAATACGACTGGGGCGAAGCGCGGGATCTGCTCGGGTTCCGGACAATGCTCGGCGTTCCGATGCTCAGGGAAGGCGAGCCGATCGGCGTGATCGGGGTCTGGCGCGAGCAGGTGCGGCCGTTCACGGCACGCGAGATCCAACTGGTCACTACTTTCGCCGACCAAGCCGTAATCGCCATCGAGAATGTGCGGTTGTTCCACGAGATTCAGGACAAGAGCCGCCAGCTCGAGATCGCCAACAAGCACAAATCCGAGTTCCTGACCAACATGTCGCACGAGCTGCGCACGCCGCTCAACGCCATCATCGGCTTCTCCGAAGTCCTCCTCGAGCGGCTGTTCGGCGAACTCAACGAAAAGCAGGACGATTATCTCAAGGACATTTTTTCGTCGGGACGGCACCTGCTCTCGCTCATCAACGACATTCTGGATCTGTCCAAGATCGAAGCCGGGCGGATGGAGCTGGAGACCTCGACTTTCAACGTCGCCTCGGCGTTGTCCAACGCGATGACGCTGGTGCGCGAGCGGGCGCAGCGGCACGACATCGCACTCGACCAGCAGGTGGATCCGACGCTGGGCGAGATAACGGCCGACGAGCGCAAGTTCAAGCAGATTCTCGTCAACCTGCTATCCAACGCCGTCAAATTCACGCCTGATGGCGGCCGGATCAACGTGACCGCGCGCCGCGACGAGAATAATGTCTTGATAGCAGTGCGCGATACGGGCATCGGGATTGCGGCGCAGGACCAGGCGACAGTATTCGAGGAGTTCCGGCAGGTCGGGCGAACCTATACCAATAAGCAGGAAGGCACCGGCCTGGGGCTCCCGCTGACCCGAAAGTTTGTCGAACTGCACGGTGGCCGGCTCTGGCTCGAGAGCGAACCGGGCAGGGGCTCGACATTCACTTTTACCATTCCCATGACACGATGAGCCTGATCCTAATCGTCGAAGACAACCCGATAAACCTCAAGCTCGTCCGCGACGTGCTGCAGGTGAAGGGCCATTCGACGCTCGAAGCCCGAACCGCCGAAGACGGCATTCGACTCGCGCGTGAGCAGAAACCGGACCTGATCCTGATGGACATCCATCTCCCCGGAATGAGCGGCATCGACGCGCTCAAGGTGTTGCGTGCCGACGCGGTGACCGCGGCGACGCCGGTAATTGCCGTGACTGCATCAGTCATGCAGCAAGATCGCAAGCAGATCACCGCGGCCGGTTTCGACGCCTACGTCGGCAAGCCGATTAACCTGAAGGAATTCCTGGACGCGGTGCGAAGCATGCTCGAGGTTAGCGGAGCTGCGGGATGAACGCGCCGGCAAAGGTACTTGTCGTCGATGACACGCCCAACAACGTCAAGCTGCTTGCCGACCTGCTTGCCGTCAAGGGCTATGCCGTGGCTACCGCCAGAAATGGCGAGGAGGCGCTGGCCAAACTCGCTTCTGAAAAACCGGACCTGGTGTTGCTCGACGTCATGATGCCGGGCTTGTCCGGCTACGACGTGTGCCGGCGCATCCGCGCCGACGCTGCGACCGCGCTGCTACCGGTCGTGCTCGTCACCTCGCTCGACCCGGCGGAGGAGCGCGTGCACGGAATCGAGGCCGGCGCGGATGATTTTCTGGCCAAGCCGATCAACCAGCCCGAACTGTTCGCGCGCGTACGCTCGCTACTGCGCATCAAATCGCTTCAAGACGAAGTCGGACGCCAGGCCCATGCGCTTAAGGAGTGGAACCTGAAGCTCGAACAACGCGTCACCGAACAGGTTGCGGAGCTGCAACGCCTTGGACAACTCAAGCGCTTCTTTTCC
>Ga0210384_10009062_pt1 | contig 10317 bp, 8 predicted proteins | sample IncBWH2MmetaG_FD_160574 | JGI IMG/M metagenome (GOLD analysis project Ga0210384, IMG submission 160574) | Forest soil microbial communities from Barre Woods Harvard Forest LTER site, Petersham, Massachusetts, United States - Inc-BW-H-2-M | ecosystem: Environmental > Terrestrial > Soil >...
GAAGGCACGGGCGGGCCCATCGTCAAGATGCCGACCCTGGGGGGCAGCATCCCCATGTATCTCTTCCCGGAGGTGCTGGGGGCGCCCGTGATCGGGGTCCCCATCGCCAACCACGACGACAACCAGCACGCCGCCAACGAGAACCTGCGCCTGCAGAACCTGTGGGACGGCATCGAGGTCTACGCGACCCTCCTGGCCCGCCTGGGCCAGCTCTGGAAGGACTGACCCTACTCCGCCCGGAGCTCCCGCCCCGCCGCCGCCGCCTCCTTCAGGAGAAGGCGCAGGTCGTCCTCGGTGGTGCGGAAGTTCACGACGCAGACGCGGAGCGAGGCCCGGCCCTTGATCAGCGTGGGGGCGAGGAGGAAGGAGCCGCTTCCCACCAGGCGGTTCGCGATCCGTCGGTTCAAGACGTCGAGCTCCCCTTCGGGGAGCCCCCGTCCCCGCGGCCGATAGCGGAAGTTCACGATGGAGAGCACGGGCTCGGAGAGCCGCTCGAAGTCCTCGTGGCGGTCCACCTCCTCGGCCAGGAAGCGGGCGAGCCTCACGTCGCGCTCGACGGCGGCCGCGTACCCCCGGCGACCGTGGCGCTTCAGGCCCATCCAGACCTTGAGGGCCTTGAAGCCGCGGCTGAGCTCGGGCCCCCGCTCGTTGAAGAGGACGGGCCCCTGGAGGGGGCTCTCGGGGTCTTGGACGAGGTAGGCCGCGGGCTTGGAGAAGGCGTCCTTGAGCCGCCCCCCCTCCCGCACGAGGGCCGCCCCCGCCTCGTAGGGAACGTAGAGCCACTTGTGGGGATCGGCGGCCACGGAGTCCGCCCGCTCCAGGCCGGAGAAGAGCGGGCTTAGGGCGGGGGAGATGCGGGCCATGGCCCCGTAGGCCCCGTCCACGTGGAACCAGAGCGACTCTTTTTTGCAGAAATCGGCCAGCTCCTCGAGGGGATCGATGGCCCCCGTGTTCACGGTGCCGGCGTTGCCGACCACGATCGCGGGGACGAGGCCGGCCTTGCGGTCCTCAGCCACCGCTTCTTTGAGCAGCTCGACGCGGACGCGGAAGCGCTCGTCGGTGGGGATCTTGCGGAGCTGGCGGGTGCCGAGGCCGAGGAGATCCACCGCCTTGTCCACGCAGTTGTGGACCTCCTCGGAGGCGTAGGCCACGAGGGGGGGGCCGTGGCGGGGCCCCTCCTCGCGGATGGTGGGGGCGACCGCGCGCCTTGCCGCGGCCAGGGCCGTGAAGTTGGCCATGGACCCCCCCGAGGTCAGGATGCCCTCGGCGGTTTTGGGCAGGCCCACGATCTCGGCCAGCCAGCGCAGGGCCCGCTCCTCGACGTGGACGGCGGCGTGATCGCCTCCCCAGCAGTTCGAGTTCATGGCCGAGGCCAGGTAGTCGGCGATCGTGCCCAGGGGGTCGGCGGTGGCGTTGATGAAGCCGAAGAACCGGGGGTGGGAGTTGCCGAAGGGGTAGGGGAGGACGTGCTCGCGCACGAAGGCCAGCAGGGGCTCGACCGCCATCCCCTCCTCGGGCAGGGGCTCGTCGAAGAGCGCGGCCTTCGTCCCGACCTTGCCGAAGACGGGCCGGGGAAGGAGCTCCTCCCGGTGCCCCGCCACGAGATCCGCGGCGAGGTGGCCGAGGCGCCGCACCTCCTGGGGAGGGAGATCAAACTCGCTCATTGGCATTTCCACCTTCCAGCACGAAGGCCGGCACTGTAGCATGTCGGCCGGCGGGGCGCGGGAGGCCATGGCGAGCAAGGGTCGGGCGTTCCGGACGGTGGAGGTGGAGGGCTTCACCGTTCTCGTGGGCAAAGGCGACCAAGAGAACGACGCCCTCACCTTCGGGGAGGCGGAGCCCCACGATTTCTGGCTCCACGTGGCGGGCCCGGCGGGCAGCCACGTCGTGGTCCGCAATCCCGATAACCTCGAGGAGCTGCCCCGCGCGGTCAAGGAGCGGGCGGCCGCGCTCGCGGCCTGGCACTCCAAGGCCCGCGACGCCAAGGGCAAGGTGGAGGTCCACCTCTGCCGGGTGGCGGACGTGAGCAAACCCAAAGGCTTCGCCCCCGGCGAGGTGCGGCTCCGGCGCTGGACGCCGGTGCGCGTGTACGCGCGCCCCGAGGGGGAGGGGAAGGGGAAGGGGGACGAGGGGTGAGCCGCTACTTGATGTAGCCGAGGCTCCGGAGCTCCTCGAGCATCTGAGAGTCGAAGTCGCTCTGCGCCGCGGGCGGGGCCGCCCGCCGCCCGTAAGCGGCCACGTAGCGCAGGGGATGCTGGGCCCGGAAGTCGGGGGCGAGCGCCTCTTCCAGCACGCGGCCATCCAGCTCGCGGCTCACGGGGAGTCCGAGGAGGTGGAGAACGGTCGGGGCCAGGTCGCGCTCCGAAACGAGGCCGAGGTCGGCGGTCCCGAGCGGGCCACCCACGACCGCGAGTATCCCCTCGGCGGGGCCGTGGGCGCGGGACAGCCGCCCGGGGTCGGCCACGAGCACGAACACATCCCTCCCCCCACGGTCCTCCGCCGCCGCCCCGATGAGGTCGTCGAGGAACCGGTAGTAGGCGTGGATGGCGGCCAGGCGATTGAACAGGTCGGCCAGGTCCGCCCCGGGGGCGTCTCCGATCTGCTGCATGGTGAAGATGTCCAGGCCGGGCAGATAGAGGGCTTCCAGGTCGGGAGGATCTTTGCCCCGGAGCGCGCGGGCCGCGGCCAGGGAGAACCGGTCCAGGCGGCGCGGCCGGTCCGCCTCTTCGGGCAAGAGCGCGCGCACGCGCTCGAAGGCCGCGGGCGGGTACACCTCGCGGTCGGGGGGGCCACCCTTCTCCAGCTTGAAGAACGCCCGATCGGAGACCACGTAGCCGTTGACGCTCTCCGCGGGCCAGGTGGCCCACCAGTTCACGATGCCCACGCGCAGGCCCTTCTCCGAAGCCACGTTCCAGAAGGTCTTGATCCCGCGCAGCCCGGAAGTCGGGGGCTCGGCCCGCGTGAGCCGCAGGAGGTCGGTGGCCCGGCCCAGGGCGGAGACGAAAGGGTTCGCCGTCGTATCCAGGCTGACCGGGGTGCGCAGCCCGGGGATGCGGCGCGCGTCCGTGGACTGGATGCCGTGGGCGGCCGCGCCCCGGCCGGTGGCGATGGTGGTCCATACCAGGGCGGGAACGCGCTCGGGCTCCGCCCGGAGCCGGCCCTGGGCGGCCGTCGCGAGGAGGGCACGGAGGTGCGGCATCTCTTCCTGCTCCAAGAGCTGCTCGGTCATGCGCCGCTCCAGGCCGTCGATGCCCAGGACCCGCACCTTCAGGCCCGTGGGCACCACCGTGTAGTCCGGGCCGGAGGGAACCGTGGCGCGGCCGAAGTAAGCGGCGGCGGCCACGCCCCCCCCATAGAAGACGGCGGCCCCGACCAGGAGGGGGAGCATGTGCTGGCGGGACAGGCTGGCGGGGGGCAGGCGGTCGGCGACGCCGCCCGCGGAGAGGACGGCCACCGCGGCCAGGGAGCCGAAGCGACCCAGGACGACACTCAGGCCGAGCCCCAGGAGGAGGGCCGTGGCCTGGGCGAGGAGGGGGGCCCCGAGGAGGTGGGAGCGCCACCAGAGCCCGAGGTAGAGCAACCCCAAGAGGCCGAGGCCGAGCCCGACGTTGCGGGCAAGGCCCCGCCCCGGCCGCCGGCCCGCGCGCGCCGCGGCGAGCCCGCCGAGCAAGGCGGCCAGCGCGCTCAGGGCCCCGAAGGCCGCCACCAGGTAGAGCGTGAGGACGGCCAGGTCCTGCGGCTCGGCCAGCAGGCGGCGATCCAGCCCGACTGCGGCCAGGGCGGAGGCGAGGCCGAAGAGGATGCCGCCGGCCAGGCCCACCCGCCGGGCGACCGAGAGCGAGGCGGAGAGCGGGGAGGGGCCTCCCGCCCCGGCCAGGACGAAGCGGTCCAGGCCGCTCTCGAGATAGCCCAGGCGCTTCAGTTCCTCGCGCACCGCCCCCACGGAGGCGAGCGGTGGCTTCTCGGACGCCATGCCGTCGATTCTACGGTATCGGGGGGTTTCGGCCGGCGTTCAGGTCAGCGCGCGAAGTCTAGGGAAGCCCGCCGAGCCGGTAGATCATGGAGGCCACGAAACGCCTGGTCGTGATCGAGTTCCGCACGCCGTTGCTGTCGAAGAAGGCCCCCGACTGATAGAGGAAGGCGACGTCGAACAGTACGGGACCCACGATGAGCCCGGTCCCCGCCGTCCAGGAGTTGAAGCGGGGAGCGCTTCCATCGGCGGCCTGCGCGAGCTGCTGGTCGCTGAAGTAGCCGACCCGGATCGGAACCTTGAACTTTCCCGCCAGCACTACGTACTCGACGCCCGCCCGGATCTGCTCGCTGTCGCTCTGGGCGAGCGTGAGCTGGGGCCAGGGCAGGCGGGCGAACGTCACGGAAGGCGGAGAAGCGGACGGCGCTGCCCCCCCCTTGGGCTCAGGCGTCGGCGGCAGCGTGAAGTAGTTGTGGATGTAGGCCCCCGACCAGTAGGAACGCGTGTAGTCGGCGGAGATGGTGAGGGGACTGCGGGGCCGCCAGGAAGCACCAAAGCCGACGGCGGCGGGAAAGTCCAGGCTGACGTCGCTGCTGGTGTAGGCGTTTTTGGTGACGGAGCCGGTCGAGTAGGTGTCTGTCCGCATCCGGCTCAGGTTGATGTCGCCCGTGAAGGACGTCTTGAAGACCGCGGCCAGGTTCACGTCCTCCACCGGCGACCAGATGGCACCCAGGTTCGTGTTCCAACCCTTGAAATCCAGGTTGAGCTCCAGTTGGCGGATCTTTTCGCCTTCGATCGCCGGGTTGCGGGTGAGGTTCTGGTGGTAACCGTTGGTCCAGCGGTTGAGCGTGGCCCCCACCCGCAGGTGGCGCGTGACCTGGAGCCCGGTGCCAAGGGCAATCACGTCGAAGCCCCCGTGAGCGTCGATCGAGATCGTTTGGGACAGCCGAGTGACGGTGCGGGTGCCGCTGAAGGGGATCACCCGCTGGTAGCTGACCTGGGCCGCCCCGGAGACGCTCCCCAAATGCAGGGGATACGTGAGGGCCCCGAAGTCCAGGGTGTCGCTTTGGAACGTGCTGTCCTCTGTCGCGGTCCCCTCCAGCGTCGTCTTGTGGCCGTCGATCAGGGCGTGGTTCCCGACCACCGTCACCTCCGGACGGCGCAGGTAGCTGAGGCCGGCGGGGTTCCAGGAGGCGGCGGTGGCGTCGTCGGCGCGGGCCAGGAACGCCCCGCCCATGCCGAGGGCGCGCGCCCCCGCGCCCTGGATCGGGTTCGCGCGTCCCGTGAGGTCGATCTCGTCTTGGCCGAGGCTTGCCTGCGCGAGCGCGGGCGCGGCCTGCCCCATCCAGAGCGCTACTGCCACCCCGACGGCTCGGCGGCGGTAGCTCTGAGCGGGGCCCCGCCGCGAGCAGCGGCACGCCGGAGGGGGAGGCCGTCGCATGGCGACGCGGGGAGCATACCACGTGGGGGGCCGGCGCCGCGGCGGCGGCCCGCGGGTCTCGCATATGTCTCGCATATGATGAGGGCGTGTCCGCGCCCGCGTCGCCGCTCGCGCCCTCCCGGCGCGGCGAAATGCTCCTCCTCCTCTTCAGCGTCGTCTTCTTTCTCGTGATGGCGGAGGTTGTCGTTCGCCTCACCGGGGCCGCCGATCCCCGACCCTCCGGCTACCCGCGCGTGGACACCGACCGGCGCGAGCGTCGTCCCATCAACTCCCGGGGGTATCGGGACTTCGAACGGACCCTGGCCAAGCCCCCCGGAGTGCGGCGCGTGGTCTCCCTGGGCGACTCCTTCGCCTGGGGGGTGGGGGTGGAGTTCGACGACACCTACGGCCAGCGCGTGGAGCGCACCCTCTGCCGCCGCCGGCGCGCTCCCTGGCAGGTCGTGAGCCTCGCCCAGCCGGGGATGAACTCGGTGGGGGAGGCGGCCCAGCTGGCGTCCGAGGGCCCGGCCTACGAACCCGACGTGGTGGCCCTGGGGTACGTGCTCAACGACAGCGAGGATGAGAACGCGGCGGAGACGCGGCGGGTCGAGGACTGGCTCGAGGACAAGAGGGAGCAGAAGACCCATCCGCTCCGATTCCTCGACCGCTCCGCGCTCTATCGCCTAGTCAGCACGAGGATCTGGGCCACCCTCGAGAATCGGCGGCGGATCGCCGGCTACAAGTCGATGTATGCCGCCGACTACCCAGGCTGGATCGCCGGCCAACGCGCGCTTCGGACGATGGGCGGCCTCTGCCGCGAGCGTGGGATTCCCTTCGTGGTTCTCATCTTCCCGCTCTTCGGCAACCCGCTGGACGAGAGCTACCCGTTCCCGGAAATCCACGCCCAGGTCGCGCGGGCGGCCGCGGAGGCGGGGGCCAAGGTGGTCGACCTGCTGCCGTGCTTCCGCGGCCTACGCTGGGACATCCTGGTCGTGAACGGGACCGAGGACGAGCATCCGAACGAGATCGCCCACCGCATCGCCGCGAGCGCCCTTCTCAAGGCCATCGACGAGGTGGTGCCGGGCGACCCCGCCCCGAGCAAGGCGCCATGAGCGGAGCCGTGTTTGTCCCCCGCGAGCGCCGGTCCCATCCGGGGTTGGCGCTCGCCCTCGCGGGGGGACTCGCGCTCTATGCGGGCCTGGCCATCGTGAGCGCGCGCCAGAAGTCGGCCACCTTCGACGAGGGGGCCCACCTGCCCGCGGGCTTTACCTACCTGGCGCTGGGGGACCACCGGCTGAACCCCGAGCAGCCGCCCCTCATCAAGCTCCTGGCCGCCACGCCGCTGCTCTTCCTCGAGCCGAAGCTCAAGACGGACGACGAGGCCTGGGCCACGGCCCGGCAGTGGGAGTTCGGCAAGCGCTTCCTCTACCGCTGGAACGATGCCGACCAGCTGCTTTTCTGGGGCCGCCTCCCCGTGGTGGCCCTGGGGTGCCTGCTCTGCCTGGCCGTGTTCTCCTGGGGGCGGCGGCACTACGGCGGGCCGGCGGCGGTCCTGGCCTTTTTCCTCTGCGTTCTCTCCCCCGACGTCCTCGCCCATGGCCAGATCGTGACCACCGACCTGGGGGTGGCCCTCTTCCTCTTTCTGTCCGTCATGGCCTTCGAGCGCCTTCTCGAGCGGGCGACAAACCTCCGGCTGCTCCTGGCCGGAGGCGCGGTGGGGGCCGCCCTGGCCACCAAGTTCTCGGGCCTCGTGGTCTTGCCCATCCTGGCCGTGCTCGGGCTCGTGGCCGCCCTGGGTCGGGAGCCGATGCCTTCCGACCTCGGGTGGAGCCCGACCGGCCGGTGGGCGCGGCTCGGCCAGGTGGCGCTTCTCCTCGCCGGCGTCGGCTTCCTGGCCGGGATCGTGCTCTGGGCCACCTACGGCTTCCGCTTCGCGATCTCCCCCGATCCCGCGGTGAGGGAGGCGATGCGGTCCACCCTCGCCGAGCCGCGGTCGTCGCTGGTGAGGGGCCTCGCGGGCGCGGCCGAGCGTTGGGCCCTGCTCCCGGAGGACTACCTTCGCGGCCTGCGGTTCGTCTTCCGGCACTCCGAGGCCCGGCCCGCGTTTCTGGCCGGCCGGCTCTCGGAGGAAGGCTTTCCCTACTACTTCCTGGCCACCCTCGCCCTCAAGACGCCCATCCCCCTGGGCCTGCTCCTGCTGGTGGCCCTCCTCTTCGGCCGGCGCGGTCCCCTCCTTGGCGAGGCCTTCCTCTTCCTGCCCGTGCTGCTTTACGTCGGCCTCACCTTCACCCGCAGCATCGACATCGGCCACCGGCACCTTCTCCCGATCTACCCGTTCCTCTTCGTGGCCGCGGGGCGGGCGGTGGGCGTGCTGGGCCGCTCCCGCGCGCCCGCGGCGGGGGCGGTGATCTTGGGCGCGCTCTGCGCCTGGTACGCCCTCGGCACCCTGCGCGTCCACCCGCACTACCTCGCCTACTTCAACGAGATCGCGGGGGGTCCGCGCAACGGCTATCGCTGGCTCGTGGACTCGAACCTGGATTGGGGCCAGGACCTAAAAGGCCTGAAGGCCTACCTGGATGCCCGGGGGATCCCGAAGATCAAGCTCTCCTACTTCGGCAGCGCGGACCCCGCCTACTACGGCATCGACGCGGAGATCCTCCCCGGCTACATGGCCCCCCACCCCGTGCGGGTAACGCGCGAGGTCCGGCGCGGCGACATCGTGGCCGTGAGCGCCACCAACCTCCAGGGCGTCTACCTGGACCCCGAGGACCGCCCGCTCATGGAGCACTTCCGCGCCCAGCGGCCGCTGGACGAGGTCGGCTACTCCATCCTGATCTACCGGGCCGACTTCACCTGGCCGTGACGCGCGCTATGCCCTCCCGCGCCCGCGAGGCCCTGCTCGGCCTGCTCCTCTCCGCCGTCTCGATCGCGGCCGTTCTGCTCGTCCTCGAGCTCACCCTGCGGGCCTTTGGCTTCGTTCCCGATCGCTTCCAGATGATGGGCCGCATGGCCAACGCCCGCTGGACGCTGCTCCTCGACTGCTATCCCACCAACCCGCGGGGCTATTTCGACATCGACCTCCGCCAGCCCAGAAGCCGCGAGCGCTACTTCTCGGTGGCTCCTCTCCGCTTCGACGACGTGGCGCGGCGGGCCCCCTGGGCGGTGGAGTCGCGCTACAACGCGCTGCGCTTCCGCGATGCCCCCCTGGGCCCCAAGCGTCCCGGCGTGCGCCGGGTCATGGTGCTCGGCGACTCCTTCACGGAGGGGCAGGGGGTGAAGGAGCCCGATACCTGCGTGCGCCAGCTGGAGCGCCTCTTGAACGCCAGCGAGCCCGGGGGGTGGGAGGTGCGGAACTGCGGGCGGCGGGGCACGGACTTCCCCGCCCTCTACCAGGCCTTCGAGGAGATCCTGCCCTACGAGCCGGACGTCCTCGTCTACGCGATGGTCCTGAACGATCCCGAGCAGTCGGCGAGCTTCCACGCCCGCCAGACCTACGTCAACGATTGGATCCTGGATCGCGGTCGCCAGACCGACGACGTTGAGGTCGAGCCCGGCGTCTTCCGCTCGCGGCTCCTCACCCTGGTCGCGGATCGGGTCACCTCCTGGCGCGTGGGGCGCGAGACCACGCGCTGGTACCTGGACATGTACGGCCCCCCCAACCGCGAGGGCTGGGAGCAGACCCAGCGCTACCTCCGGGAGATGAACCGGCGGATTCAGGAGGGGGGCGGACGGTTCCTGGTCGCCCCCTGGCCCCTCTTCGTGGGCCTCGAGGGAGGGTATCCCTTCGCCCCCATCCACGAGACGATCCGGCGCTTCTGCCTGCAGGCGGGGATCGCCCACCACGACCTGCTGCCCGTCTTCCGGGGCCGCCGAAGCGAGACGTTCTGGGTCCATCCCGTGGACCGACACCCCAACGAGATCGCCCACCGCCTGGCCGCGGAGGACCTGGCCCCGGTGGTGCGGGCGCTCGGCCTGCCGCCGTCCCCTTGAACCCCTTCTCGGGGCGGGGCCGCAAACGAGAACACGATCCCCTCAGGGGTCGTGGCTTGTCGTGCCCTCGCCGGGGCCCCTCCCGCTCACGGGCTTGTACTCCGCGATCTCGCCGAAGGAGCGGAAGCCCAAGCCCTCGTACAGGCCCACTCCCGGCGGAGCCGCCTGAAGAACCGCCGTCTTGTGACCGTGCTCCCGGGCGTCCAGCAGGGGGCGCAGCGTGAGGGCGGTTCCGAAGCCGCGCCCCCGGTGAGCGGCCAGGGTGGAGATGTTGTAGAGCCCCACAATGCCCCCACTCACCGTCAGCTCCGCGGTGGCGACGGGCACTTCCCCGAGGTACCCGACGTAGAGCCACAGAGGCGAATCCTTGAGGAGCGCCGATGACCCAAGCTCGTAGAAGCGAAGGACTTCGGGATCGGGCGGCGTCCAGTTGGCGGCGAGGACCAGCGCGAACGCCCTCAGCTGGGCCTCCGACGCCACCCGCACGATCCGCAACCCCTCCGGCGCAAGCTCCCCCCGCCGGAGCTCGGACAGCGCCGCGACCATGCCGAGCTCCGTTTCCACGCGCTCCAAGCCGAGCCCCAGCAGAGCGTCGCCGAGGGTGCGGGGCTGATCGGCGGGGCCGACCCACCACGAGAAGGGCCGCTCCGCGCGCCGGAAATAATCCAGCGCCGCCCGGGCCCGGTCCCCTGCCTCCGCGGGGTCGAGCCGGGCGCGGCAAATCAGGTTGAACGTGTCACAGGGCAGACCGGAGTCGATCAAAACCAGATGGGGCTGATCGACGACCCTCATGCCCGAGAGGCGGCGCGGCAACCACGCGCCGTGGGTCACGAAGTTTTCGTCCGCGGCCTCGAGGAGCTCGGCCCGAGCGGCTCCTCTCTTCAGCGGCATGCGGCCGAGCCTTCCCGTCGATCGCGGCGGAGGCACCGGCTATTCC
>Ga0210384_10009065_pt1 | contig 10316 bp, 11 predicted proteins | sample IncBWH2MmetaG_FD_160574 | JGI IMG/M metagenome (GOLD analysis project Ga0210384, IMG submission 160574) | Forest soil microbial communities from Barre Woods Harvard Forest LTER site, Petersham, Massachusetts, United States - Inc-BW-H-2-M | ecosystem: Environmental > Terrestrial > Soil >...
ATACGCTCAGCTGACATTCGCTGATATAGCGCTCGAATTGCCGACAAAAAGTGCCATCAATATCAAGCGATCTCCAGCCTTGAACTTTTTCAGCAAACTACTGACGTGAAATTTTATCGTGCTCGCAGAAACACCTATGTTGTTCGCGATTTCCTTGTTAGCCAATCCAGCCAAGACGCCCTTTAAAACCCGGCTCTCGCAGCGCGTAAGTTTTATGTTGTCTAACCGAGACTGATGAACGACTGCTTCCATCATGATCGGGACACGGATTATCGTCGGAACTTCAATAACCAATTGCTTGTTCTCAAATTTAAATTTTCCACTAATCATTTCCTCACCGTGTCCGGATCCGCGGCGTCCGAGGAGGCCACTGCGCCGGGTTAAAAGGAGAATACCTCTAGATAGCATTCATCTTCTGTCCGCTATTACACTCTAAGTATTAAATCAGCATTAAATATAAACAATAAATATGCTGCACCATTTTGAAACGGCTACCATCCGGAGGGTCAGGAGAAATGAGGGAACGGCGGTCACTTTGCATACTTCAGACCGATTCGCCGCCCGGCCTCTTTGTTCCTTGACTAGGAACCAAAAACTGACAGGTAAAATCTTCATTCATGCGCGTCATCGCCGGGATCTACCGCAGCCGCATCCTGAAGAGCCTCAAGGGCCTGGCCCTGCGGCCTACGAGCGACCGCTTGCGCGAAACGCTCTTCAACGTGCTGGCCCCCAACCTAGCCGGCTCTCGCTTCGTCGATCTCTTTGCCGGAACCGGTGCCATCGGCATTGAAGCCCTGAGCCGCGGCGCTGCCGAAGTCGTCTTCATCGAGAATCACGCCCCCGCCGCCACCCTGATTCGCCGCAATCTCGAATCGCTGGGTATCAATACCGGTGTGACCGTTCTCGCCGTAGACGCCCTTCGCGGCCTCGCCATGCTGGCCTCCCGAAAGCAGCACTCCGCCCCCGATTTCGACTGCATTTTCCTCGATCCCCCCTACGCCGCTGCCGAAGACTACTCCCGCGTGCTAGAATTTCTTGGCACCGCGGATCTTCTCGCTCCCGGCGCGCTCGTGGTCGCCGAGCATACCCGTAAGTTTGACTTGCGAGAAGAAGCCGGCGCACTGCAGATGTTCCGCGTTCTCAGACAGGGCGATGCCGCCCTGAGTTTTTACCGCCGCCGCGGACCGGCTGCCGGCGAAAATAACTCTGCCGAGTAAACCCCCGCCCGCAGAGTTTCATCTATGATGAGGTGCTCGCGCATCCTTGGCGTAGCGAAACCTGAGCGTCTTGTAATGGCGGGTCTTAGACCCGTGGGGTTGACCGCGCCAAGCAGGGTGCGCGTATTACTCCGGTCGAGAGGGAAATTTCTTTGAGCCAGGTAGGCAGGGCACTCGATCTCCTAGGACAGGCCGCCAAGCCTGCTGCCCCCGCGCGTCTTCGCGCCGGACACGAGCCGAAGCTCGAAGTCGCCTGGGGAAGCTTTCACCAGGGGATCGGGAGCAGCCTGATCGCTGTCTTCAGCAGATCAAATGTCCCCAAACGTTTTCTGCGCGGAGGATTTTTTAGAGATAGCTGGATCGAGGGGCGGAATCCCCGCCGTGCCCTGGTTGCCGCCGCCTTGTGGCACTTCGTCTTTATCGTGATGCCGTTCCCGCAGCTTCCTGCCGCACCGCCCCACTATCCCGCGTTCGAGAACACCGAGCTCACCTGGTCGGGCCCGATCGATGATTTTCCTTTGGTGGAGATGAAGAGCCCCAAATCCAAACCGACCCCGCGCGGCGAACCCGCGAAGGCTCTCCCTCCCGAAGGCGCCGATGCCTTCCATCCGCGGCAGCGCATCTTCACCGATCCCGTACATCCGACGCATCCGCGCCAGACGCTGATCAATTCCGCCGCTCCTCCGGAGCCGCCGAAGATTCTTCCAAACCTTCCCAATATCGTGCAACTCCAGCAACTGCCCGGCCCCGTGCGTCCGCGCCTGCAAATCAGCCAGGAAACGCTGTCCAAGCTGCGCCCGCGTGAGCTTCGCAAAGTTAAGTTCACCTCCGCGCTGGCTCCCGACCTTCCAACTCTCGACCAAAAACTCTCGGATATCGCACCGGCAATGCTGCCAAACGCTCCCGCGCGGCCAAAGTTGGAATTGAACACCGGCGCTGCCCCGCGCGTCGCGTCCCGTGCGCAAACGGGAGACACGGAACCCGCACCGGAAGTTGGTTCTTCCCAATCCACCGTTACCAGTGCAAATGCCACAACGTTCATCGCCCTCTCCGCGACACCCAGCCCACCCGCGCCCGTCGCGCAACCGCCTCAAGGGAATCTCGCCGCCCGCGTCTCCATTTCACCCGAAGGCAAGCAACCTGGCGTACCCGGAGGCTCGCCGAACGGGATGCCCGGCGCAAACGGAAGCGCAGCCGGCGGACCGGATAGCACCGGGGGAACCGCCACGGGCAACGGCGGCAAAAATGACATAGACGTAAGCATTAGCGGAGGACATCCGCCCGCAAACAATGGAGTTTCCGTCCTGGGTGGATCGCCCAAAATCAGCGCACCCGTTCCTCACGCCCTGATCCCTAGGCCCGATCCGCACTCGATGATCGATGATGCACCCGAGAGAACCGGGCCGCCGAATTTCGCCGCACTCCCGGCCAGCGCGCAGCCAGAGCAGATCTTCGCCTCGAAAAAGATCTACAAGATGCTCGTGAACATGCCCAACCTGAACAGCGCGACGGGGAGCTGGATATTGAATTTCTCCGAACTCCGCACAAACTTCGAAGGCCCTCGGCCGGCCTCCTCGGACGTTTCCGCCCCTGGGCCTCTGAGGAAGATCGATCCGAAGTATCCGCCCACCTTAATTAAAGAGCATGTCGAAGGCGAAGTCGTCCTCTACGCCGTCATTCGCCGCGACGGCTCGGTCGACAGCATTCAATTGGTGCGCGGCATCGATGAGCAACTCGATGCCAACGCCATGGAAGCGCTGAGCCAGTGGAAGTTCCGCCCCGCCACCAAACAAGGCACGCCGGTCGAGCTCGAAGCCATCGTCCACATCCCCTTCCACGCTCCGCCCGACCGCTAGCCTCACTCCCGAGATTAAATCCTCTTGACCGCCCTTTGCTCCCTTGCTACTATACTTACCAGATAAGTCCGCGCCATTTGGAGTGCGGCAGCTTGCCGCCGCTTTTCTTACTTCCACCCCCCGCCAATCTTGTCAGTCTATAACGGCTAGAATGTAGTGGCCGCAGTCTTCCCTAACCCAGAAGCGGAGACACCAGCTTGCGGCGAGCGTTTTTCTAGCACTGGGGAATGGATAGCAGGCTAAGTCATTTACAATCAACACTTATGAAAATGCCCGCAAGTGTTGATTCTAAACCACTTACATTTGGCTCTAAGTTCTTTAGATGCAACACTTACAAGAAACATAGGGGGGTGGGGTTGTTATTGTTAACTAGAAAACCTTTGGAGTGCGGCGGCTCGCCGCCACTTTCTCGGGGACACCCATATCAGGGCGACGACCGAGGGGGCAATCAGAAAGGTCTTGTGCGGCTACGAACGGCCTTCGGCCAGCTTCACCAAGGCGTACAGGGCCTGATTCACAGGCGTAGGAACGCCTAGTTCCGCCCCCCGGCGGGAAATGTAACCATTCAGCGAGTCAATCTCCGTGCGCTTGCCGCGATTCAAGTCTTGTCCCGTCGAGGAAAGCGCCTCCGCCATTTGCGTTGCAATCTTCAGTGCGCCCGCCAGCGCCACCTTAGGGTCTTCCAATCCGGGCGGATGAATTCCCGCGGCCCGCGCGACCGCCAAAACCTCATAGACCGCCGTCTCGACAACTTTCCATGCATCTACGCTCGACGCGATTTGCCCGTACTTCGCGCGGCCCAGCGCGGAGACAGCATTCAGCGCGCAATTCCACACCAGCTTGGTCCACAGCTCGCCTTCTATATTTTCCGAAATGCGGCACGGCAATTGGGCGCGCGAAAAGAGTGCCGCGATGCGCTTGGTCTTCTCGTTTTCCGGTCCAACGACCAGATCGCCGCGGCCTACGTGTTTCACGCGGCCGGGTTCGGGTACAGAAGCTGCGACGTAAACGACCGCGGGAAGCGCGTCGATCGGAGCCGCAGCGCGAATCTGTTCCACGTTGTCCACTCCGTTTTGCATGCTGAGCACCAACGCACCAGGAGCAAGCAACGGAGCCAGCGCGCGCGTCGTCGTCACGTTGTCGGTTGTCTTCACGCAAAAGAGAACAATATCTGCGCCGCGCACCGCGCTGAGTTCCGTGGACGCTTCGACTCGCACACTCTCTTGAAACTGCAGTGTGTCCAGGAAAAGTCCGCTCTTCTTTACGGCTTCGACAAAGGCCGGACGCCCGATCATCATCACCGGCACACCCGCACGCGCCAGCAATCCGCCGAAGTATCCGCCCACGGCGCCCGCTCCAACGACGGCAATCTTTGGCCAGCCGGGCTGCTGGGTCACGGAGTAACCACGCTGATGAGCCGGTCGATGTCCCGCTCCGTGTTATACAAGTGCGGAGAGACGCGAATGTTGCCTTCGCGCAGGCTTACGACGACATTCTCCTTCCACAACCGCTGGTAAACCCCCGCTGTTTTCTCGCGGCTCCGTGCCGCGAAGCATCCATACGGGCCGCGCCGCGCGGCATCTGTGGGACTCGCCAGGACATAACGGTCCTTGGGCAGACGTTCAAACAGGAGTTCAACTAATTTGCGGTTGTGCGCCGTGACCAACTCTGGTCCCATGCGCACCACAAAATCCACGGAAACGTCCATCGCCACCAGATTGAAATTGAAATAGCTGGCCCATTCCGGCGAATCCCACCGCTTCGCGTTTGCCGCGGGCTTCGGGTCTTCGAAGTTCAACGCTGCGAAATTGTGCGAGCCCTCCACCGCCATCCAATTGAAAGGCCCCGGCCGGACGATTCCCAGATGTTCGCTCTTTGCCCAGAAGAATCCCGTGCCGAACGGGCCCAGCAGCCACTTGTAGCCGGCGCAGACCATGAAGTCGGCTCCGAGTTGGTTCACATCCATCGGCAATGCGCCGCAGCTCTGGCTGACGTCCAGCAAGAGCAGCACCCCCTGTTTGTGACACGCATCAGCAACGCGCGCGGCATCCAGCAGAGAACCATCGTCGTACCTCACCATGCTCACCGAAACCAACCGCGTCCTCGGTGTTATTGCGGCAATCAGGTCATCCGCCGTGATGAACCGCTCGTGCGGAGAAACAATTTTCAGCTTCAAGCCCTCACGCTCTTCCATCGGTTTCCACGTGGTGTATTGCAGCGGGAACTCTCCCTTTGCCGTGATGACTTCGTCGCCCGGCTTCCACGTCAGCGCGTACGCGACCGCCGCCACGCCGGCGCTCGCTCCGCTCGTTAGCGCAATCTCTTCGGGTTTCCCTCCGATCAGCTTCGCAATGGATGCGCGGATGCGGTTGGGCACTTCGAAGAACGTGGAGTCCGGCTTATGGTGGGGATATTTTTTTGCTTCGAGCGCGGCCTGCACCGCGCGAATGGAAACCTTCGGCATCGGCGATTCGCCCGCCAAATTCAAATACGTCGCGTCTTCAATCTCGAACCACTCTTGCCGCCAGTCGGTTTGAGGAGAAATTGCAGTGGTAGACACGGGTAGCTCCTTTCCGAAAATTACAAGAACTTAGATTGGCGCAGACATCCACGGATACAACGTCCAATTTGGGCAGCCGCTCCGGGCGAGACCCAGTCTAGGCCATGTTTAGAAATGACCGCGAAGTTCCCGGAAGGCAGGAAGAATCACCAGTTTTCCTGAGCCCGCCACTACCGGTTCGTGTTCCAGTGTCCAAGTGTGCTGGTGCGGAATGTACACGGCGTTGAGGCCAATCTTCATCGCCGGATTGATATCGCTGCGCGGGCTGTTGCCGATCATCCAGCCGTGGGTCTTCACGATTTTGTGTTTGTGAACCAATCCGCCATAAGTCTCGGGATCTTTTTCCGGAACGATTTCGATGAATTCAAAAAATCCCTGCAGGCCGGATCGCTCCACCTTGGCGGCCTGTTCCGCCGGCTCGCCCTTGGTAAACAAAATCAGGCGGTGCCGCTCGGTGAGATACGCCAGCGTTTCCGGCACTCCGTCCAGAATTTTCGGCGGCGTTTGCTCCAGGTCGATGACGCGGCCATGAATCAGCGCCAGCGTTTCGCGTTTCGCCATCTGGTCCGCGAGCTTTATATAGGTTTCTTCGAGCGAGCGCCCGAAGCTGCGCACCCCATAACCGTACTGCCGGATATTCTTGCGTTCCGTTTCATTAAGGATGTGGCGAATGTAAGCGCGGGCATAGCCGTAGGGCTCGACGATGCTGATGAAATCCTCGATCAGCTTCTCGAAAAATACGTTGTTCTCCCAAAGCGTGTCGTCCGCGTCAATCAGCAGTGTATGGCGTCGCATGGAGACTTCTCTGGCCCCGTTTCTCCACAGGGCTCCATCAGTCTAGCAGCGTCAGCGCATCTTCGGCGATGGACGCGGCGGCCCCTGGCCGGCCAAGGCTCCTGGCTGCCTCCCGCATTCTCGTCAATCTTGCAGAATCATTCAGCAGCGCCGCAATCTTCCAGGCCGCCGCAGGCAAGTTGTTGCAGCGAATCGCTGCTCCTGCCTCCAGCAAATGATCGGCGTTTCGTTCTTCCTGGCCGGGGATCGGTTCAATGAGCGCCATGGGCAGCGCGCGGGCCAGCGCCTCCGACGTCGTTAGCCCGCCGGCCTTGCCCACCATCAAGTCTGCCGCCGCCATGTATTTGTCCATCTCGGTCGTAAAGCCCACGGGGCAGAGCCTTGGCGAGCCTGAAGACAGTTTGCCGGCCTCCTTCGCCAATTCCTCCAAACGCTTCCTGGTCTTCTCTGATTTTCCGGCAATCGCGGCGATTTGCCACGGCCGTTGCATCGTCAACAAGTCTTTCACCAGTTGCTCGACGGGACCAATGCCGTAACCGCCCGCTGAGATGAGAATCACCGTCGCATCTGCGTCGAGCCCCAATTGTTTCCGCGCAGCGGATCGATTCATGGGCGTCGCGAACAGGGGATCAATCGGTATGCCGGTAACGCGCAATTTTTCTCGTGGCACGCCGATGCGCGCCAGATACTCTGCAGCTTCATCGATGGCCACGTAGTAGCGGCCCACCGTGCGGCAAAGCCACATCGCGTGAACGTCGTAATCGGTGACGACAATGGCATTGTGCGCGTGCAACTTCCGCTTGGCGATCAGCCACGCGATGATCTCCGCCGGCAGGAAATGCGTCGCCACGCAGAGGTCGGGCTGGATGCGTTTCAACAGGCGGATCATCGGAGCGGTGTTCAGCCGGTCCAGCGCCAGGCGCCGCCGCGGGTGCAGCCAAGGCTGGTCAGTGCGTTCGTAGAGCACGCCCATCAGTTCCGGCGCGCGCCGGACCATCGAGATATAAGCTTGGTCGTAAATGCGCTGGAAAAGTTTGCTGACGTACTGCAAGGCGTCGATGTGTTCCACGGCGCAATCGCCTCGCGCCAGGAAAGCCTTTTCAAGGGCTTGGGCGGCGCGCACGTGTCCCGCGCCGGACGTTGCGGACAGCAACAATACGCGCGGCTTCGTTTTCATTTGCTGGGTATTCCTGCCAAGAGAAGCGGCATCAGGACGTCTTGCGCTGGCCTGCGGCGATTTTCTCCAGAATGCCTCGCGCGACTTTTTGCAAGTCCCCGAACCGTGCGAGGTAATCCTGAAAATCGTGATTCAGGAGCTGCGCGTCCTGCGGGCCCAGCTTTGTCCGCAGAATCATGTCTCGCAGTTTTACGGGATGCGGAAGCAGCGCCTCTTCCTGCAATTCCTCGAGCGCAATCTTGGCGTCGTAGTGATACATGGCTTCCCCCAGCGCAAAAATTCTCCCTGGGTATTGTACTCAGTTACTGCCGCAACAGGGAGTCACTCGAGAAGTGGGGGAATAAATCCTACGCAGCGTTTGCCGCCGCAGGCACGAATTCATAACGCGAGATTTTCGCCGCAATGCCCGCCTTCCCGTTCTCGGTGGGCTCGATACGCACAACCTCTCCCAGGCAGCGGATATTTACATCGCCGGACCGCGTGACTTGCTGTGGAAGAGTGATGACGAACTCAATTTCGCTGCCAACTTTGAAATTGGCATCAGCAACGAAGTAGAGTCCGCGGTAACTGACATCCCGCGTGTGGGCGTCCATCTCGCGTCCCTTAGACTCCCGCGGAAAAACCCGCATCGGCAGACTCATGGTGAATCGCCGCGCTTCGCGGCGTTCCGCTCCATCAACCATTTATACCCCCTGGGGCTGTGCATTTCGGCGCAAAGCTAACATCGGCTTAGGCAAACTGCAACGCGAAAATCAAGGATTTTTGTCCTAGTACGAGGTCTTGGCGGTTTAAATACACGCGCGCTACACTGGTTCCATGGGCAGTACTGTTACGCCTATGGACAGCCGCGAGCACCGCCGAGTTCGCATGCGCCTTCCGGTGCGCATGCGCTGGACTACGCCTTTCGGCCAAAAAATCGAATTAGGAGAAACGATCGACGTCTCGCGCAGCGGTTTGCTCGTTTCCACAAAGGAGTTCCATACTCCGGGCGTTACGCTATGGGTCACCTTTCCTTACGACGCGTCGCTTTCCGACGGACAGCCGGAAATCCTCGCGCGCGTCGCACGGTGCAACGAAGTGCTCGAGGTTGTTCGCTCCACGAACGCGCGCGAGAAAGTTCAAACAGAAAGCGCTTCGGAACAGGAACGCTCTGCAAAATTGGATCAGCTCGTTCGCGCCCTCGGCCTCTCCGATGCCCCCACAACATTCGCAGTGGCATTTCATCTCAAAGAGCAGGCGCACGCTTCATCCAACGGAAACGCCCATCGCCGCGAACCCGAACGGCGCGGCAGTCTGCGGAAGGCGCTGGCGATTCCTGTCCGCGTCCATCCCGAACGGATTCCCTGGTTTGAAGAAGCCATGACCATCGATATTTCGGCGAAGGGCATGCGCTTTCGCAGTCATCGCGAATATGGGCTCGGGGATTACCTGAAAATCGCATTTGAAGCCTCGGCGTCTGCGCCGTGGCATGGCGCTGGCGAGTTTCGCTCCAAGGTCATGCGCATCGCTCCCGTGCCGGGCAGCGTCGCCCTCGACGTCAGTGTTTGCCGCGTGGAATAGACGAGCCGGGAATTGCCAGCAGCATTCGGTCTTTTTCCTTCGATGCGCTAAACTGCAAATTTGTCCATGGCGCGTCGATGATCGGCACACACGAATCCCGCAATTTCTTTTTGGACGGCCCTGCCGGAGGCCTCGAAGCGATTCTCTGGACCCCGTCCGCTGCCGCGCATCCGCCGCTCGGCGCGGTTGTCTGCCATCCGCATCCGCTTTTTGGCGGCACGATGCACAACAAAGTGGTTTACCAGACAGCGAAATCTCTCGATGCTCTCGGCATCCCCGTGCTGCGTTTCAATTTTCGCGGCGCCGGACTCAGCCTCGGCGTACACGACCGCGGCCTCGGCGAGCAGGGCGATGTCCGCGCCGCGCTGGACTTTCTTGCTTCCAAGTTTCCTGGTGTACCACTGCTACTCGCGGGATTCAGTTTCGGTTCCTGGGTTGGCATGCGCGTCGGCTGCGAAGACCCGCGCGTCTCTCACCTGATCGGCTTGGGCATTCCCGTCAACAACACCGATTTCTCATTCCTACGCCAGTGCAACAAGCCCAAGTTGTTCGTGCACGGAAGCAACGACGAGCACGGCGCCGTCGAAAAAGTCAAAGCGCTCATCCCCACGCTCCCTGGCGACAATCATCTCGTCGTCGTCGAAGGAGTCGATCATTTCTTTGCCGGCAAACTCGACCAACTGGGTCGCGCCATCAACGCCTGGCTGACCGGCGAGGTTTTGCGCCTCCGTCATTAGAGCTGGAGGGCTTCCGTTTCTTTTTCTCCGCCGCGAACTCCGCGCTCTCCGCGGACTCTGCGTCAAATCTTTTCTTCACGCCCCTTCGCTGCGAGAAAAAAGTTTGCTGAATTCCTCGGCCGTGGCCGGGGGCACGCCCACGAGCCGTGCGTTGGCTTTCACGTGTTCCGGGCGAGACATCCCCACCAACGCGGTCGTAATTCCCGGCGATGACCTCGCGAATTGCAGCGCCCGTTCCCTGTCGTTCTCCAGCCCAAGCGCTTCCGCGACAAAACCCGGCAGATTCTTAGCCACTTGGCCTTGCAGCAGCGAAGCGCTGGCGATCAAGGTGATGTCCAGCTCGCTCGCTGCTTCCATCACCGTCCGGTCCCTTCCGCGTATGGATTGATTCCCCAGCGTCAGTGCTTCCGTCAT
>Ga0210384_10009066_pt1 | contig 10315 bp, 10 predicted proteins | sample IncBWH2MmetaG_FD_160574 | JGI IMG/M metagenome (GOLD analysis project Ga0210384, IMG submission 160574) | Forest soil microbial communities from Barre Woods Harvard Forest LTER site, Petersham, Massachusetts, United States - Inc-BW-H-2-M | ecosystem: Environmental > Terrestrial > Soil >...
GTGCTGCGCAGCTTCGCCGACTTCATCGCGAGTGCGCCCGCGGAGCTGTACGTCGGCATCGACGTGCAGGCAGGGGAGAACAGTGAGCGGCTGGTGGAGCTCGATGTCTGCTACAGCGGGCCGCTGCAGGATGCCGAGCGCGTGATCGCTCCATTGCGGCGGCTCGGCAAGCCGCGGCAGGATGAGCTCGCGGCGGTTGCGTACGTGAAGCTGCAGGGAAGCGCTGAGACTCCGGGGTTCGCGCACCACGGCATGTACCTCAAGGGCGGCTTCCTCGATGGCCTCACCCCCAAACTCATCGACACCGTGGTCGGCTTCATCGAGAGCACGCCCTCGGACAGCTTCGATATCGGCTTCCAGCCCGCGGACGGCGCCATCGGCCGTGTGACGGCCACCGCCAGTGCGTACTGGAACCGCGGCGCAAGCCACAACATGCACGTGCTCAGCTTCTGGAAGGTCCCGGGCGATGCTGCGGAGCGCAACATGGAGTGGGTGCGGCACGCCTGGGCGCAGCTCGAGCCGCTGACGCGCGGTTATTACGTGAACATCGCCAGCGACGATCAGCACGCCAACGCGATCCGCGGCGCTTACGGGGACAACTACCCGCGCCTCGCCGCGCTCAAGAAGCGCTACGACCCAACCAACCTGTTTCGTCTCAACGCCAACATCAAGCCCGCGGCATGAGCCTCAGCGCACCGCTTCACGCCCGGCGCGGACACGCCGGCCCTGCGCCCACGCTTGACACCCAATCGTCATAAAGGTGCAATGAGCCCGGGCCGAACAACATGCATCTCGTCGACACCACACTGTTCTTCTCGCCCACCAGCGGCGGTGTCAAGCGCTACCTGTCGGCGAAGCATGCCTGGCTGCGCGCGCACACATCCTGGGAACACACCATAGTCGTACCGGGCCGCGACACGCAGATCGAGCGCGGAGCTGTCTGTACGCTGTCCGGCTACCCGGTCCCGGGCACGTTCAACTACCGCCTGCCGCTCAATCCGCGCCGCTGGACGAGCCTCCTCGATGCGCTCGATCCGACGCTCATCGAGGCGGGCGACGCCTTTCACCCCGCCTGGTGCGCTGCACACATCGCGCGGCGCCGCGGCATCCCGGTGGCTGGCTTCTATCATTCGAACCTGCCCGAGCTCGCCGCACGGCGCGCGTTCGGGTGGTTCACCGAGCCGGTGCTGAGGCGTTATCTGCGCTGCCTGTACGAGCGGCTCGACGTCGTGTTTGCACCGAGCCGCGTGATGTGCGAGTACCTGCAGGAACTCGGCGTGCAGCACGCGGTGCACCAGCCGCTCGGGGTGGACGCCGAGGTGTTCCATCCCGCGCGCCGCAGTGACGTGGTGCGCCGGTATCTCGGCCTGCCGCGCGGTACGCGCGTGTTGGTCTACGCGGGACGCTTTGCCGAGGAGAAAAATCTCCCGGTGCTGCTGCAGGCCTTTGCGCGCCTTGGCGCGCCCTATCACCTGCTGCTGATCGGCGGAGAGCGCCACGCGCGCCCCGCCGCCAACATCACGATGCTCCCGTATCGGCGCGACAGCCTCGAGCTCGCGGAGTGGATCGCTTCCGCCGACGCCCTGGTGCACGCCGGTACGAAGGAAACCTTCGGTCTGGTGATCCTCGAGGCGATGGCGTGCGCTCGACCGGTGGTTGCCGCACGTGCCGGCGCCTTCCCCGAGCTCGTCGATGACAGCGTCGGCGTGCTCGCCGAGCCCAACTGCGGCGCCAGCATGGCGGAGGCGATCGCCTCGCTCTACGAGCGTGACCTGGACAGCGTCGGGGCCAGCGCCCGCGCCCGCGTGCTGAAGCATTTCACCTGGAACCGCGCTTTCCATGCGCAGCTCGGCACCTACGCCTCGCTCATCGGCGCGCCCCGCCTGCAGCTCGAGGCGACCGAGATCCTCGAGCCGCACTGAGCGACTCCTGACCTCGCCCCTTCAGCGACGCAACGCGCTGAGCACGGCGAGGCCCGCGCGGCTGGCGGCGAGCGCGAGCACGATGCGCCAGAACAGCCGCTTCACCCAGGGTACAGCGCGCGGCGGCAGAGCACGGTAGAACTCGACCGCGACCTCGCGGTGCAGGTGCACCGCGGCGGCGCTGATCGGCCATTCGTGCCGGCCGCTCCAGATGCGATAGCGCCCGCCGCCCAACTGCTCGACCACCGCCTCCTCGAGCGTGTCGGGGCAATCATCCGGCGCCGTGGTGCTGAAGGCGACCGTCATCTGCGCCCCGGGTGGTTGCGCGGCGTTCCCGCTCAATGTCAGTTGCGGCGCATACGCCGCGTGCCGGCAGCGCACACTTGCGCGGAAGATAGCGAGCGTTTCGGACATCGAGGGATTGTACGATAGCGCGCATGAGCCCGGATGCACTCGAGCCGCGCCGCGATCTGACGCTGACGCACGCCGCCTCGCTCGTGGTGGGCATCACCATCGGCACCGGCATCTTCCTCAAGTCCGCCGTCATGGCGCAGGCGGTGGGGACGCCGGCGCTGGTGCTGCTCGCCTGGGGGCTCGCGGGGGTAGTGGCCATGCTCGGCGCGCTGTGCTTTGCCGAGCTCGGCTCGCTCCTCCCCGACGCCGGCGGCGAGTACGTGTACCTGCGGACGGCCTTCGGAGAGGTCCTGGGGTTCCTGTACGCGTGCAACAGCTTCGTGCTCGGCGGGGCCAGCATTGCCGCCTATGGCGCCGCGGTCGCGATCTTCGTCTCCGACGTGCACCCCTTCGCCTCGCAGTGGTTCGCCCGTACGCTGCACCTGTTCGGCGCCGACTGGACGCTCGAGTTCGGCGCGCGCTCGGCGCTCGCCGTGGCGGTGATCGCCGTGTTCACCGCCATCAACTGCGCGCGCGTCATGCTGGGAGGGCGGGTGCAGACGCTCCTCACCATCGTCAAGGTGGCCGCCGTCCTCGCCGTGGTGGGCGGGGTGTTCCTGTTCGGCGATGCGCGCGCTGCCGCCAACCTGCGCGCGCCCGAGGGGAGCGTTTCCGGGGGGCTCGCAGGTCTCGGCGCGGCGATGTTCGCGGCGCTGTGGGCCTACAGCGGCTGGCAATACCTGCCGATGGCGGCGGGCGAGGTGCGCGAGCCGCAGCGCAACCTCCCGCGAGCCATCATCGGCGGGATGCTCCTCGTGCTCGTGATCTACTTAGGCGTCAACACCGCCTACTTCTACGGGTTACCTTTCTGGCAGGTGGCGAGCGCCAACTCGACCGCCTACCCCGAGGCGCCCTCGGTCGCAGCCCGCGTCGTGCAGACCTTCCTTGGCGAGCGCGCCGCACCGGTTGCGGCGCTCATCTTCCTCATCTCCGCCGCCGGCTCGCTGAATGGCACGATCCTCACGCGCGCGCGCGTGCAGTATGCCTCCGCGCGCGACGGGCTGTTCTTCGCGCCCTTCGCCCGCTTAAGTCCGCGCAGTCGCGTGCCGCTCACCTCGCTGGTGCTGCTGTCCATCTGGGCGGCGCTGCTCGCGGTCACCGGCACCTTCGATCAGCTCACCAACATGGCGGTGATGTCGTATGCGCTGTTCTGGATCCCGGTGGTGCTCGCCGTCATCGTGCTGCGGCGGCGTCTGCCGCGGGCGCCGCGCCCCTACCGCGTGCCGCTCCACCCGTGGGTGCCGCTGCTGTTCGTGCTGGTGATGGTGTGGATCGTGCTCAGCGCGCTCATCACGACGCCCAAGGAGTCGATCGCGACCGTGGCGCTGATCCTGCTGGGACTGCCGCTCTACCCGCTGTTCCGCAGACGCCACCGCGAGCGGATGGCTGCGGCTAGCGCGCCTCCAGCTCCCAGAGCGTAAGGGGTGCGCCGCGGCGCAGCCAGAACCCCAGGCCCGCCTCGCGGAAGGAGCGCTTGAGGCGCGCGCGGTACCAGGCGGCGCTGCGCAGGTGCACGTTGGCATCCGTGCGCTGGCGGTCGCAGTTGTGCGCGTAATCGAAACGTGTCAGGGCGCTGAAGTACAGTACCCCGCGGCACAGTCTGCCGAAGTTGTTGAGTGCCCGCACCGCGGCAGCGCTCTCGAGGTACTGCAGCACGTCGTAACAGATGACCAGGTCAAAGGGTCTGTGCGCACGGTAGTCCTCGATCCTGCCCTCTATCCAGCCATAGCGCCGGCACAGGTACTCGCTGCTTTCGAGCGCGACGTAATGCGCGCGCGGCAGCAGTCGCCTGAGCGCCGCCCGCAGCAGCCCTGTGCCACAGCCCGCCTCGAGGATGCGCCGAACGGGGAGCCCGGCGTGCGCGGTGAGTGCGGCGATGAGGCGCGCGCGCGCGTGCATCTCATGGCGGGTGGCCACCGCCGTGCGCGGATCGAGGTAGTAACGCTGATAATATTGTGGGTCGAACCGCATCGCTGCGACGCGCTGCGCCTTCAGGGGTTGAAGATCCGCGCGGTCAGCGCGCCGAAATCACTCCCCGCGGGGAGCGTGCCGAAGGCGGCCGGCGGCGCCGCCGCGAGGCGCGAGGCGAGGAACGCCTCGCAGGAGGCGGCCGGGCCGTGGGCGAGGAACAGCGCCGCCTGTGCCGCGAGCGCGATACGCTGCGTGAGCTCGCGGGCGCGCAGCTCGCTGTCAGCGCTCCCGCTGAGACGCGCGAGATCCTCGCGCAGCGCCGCGAGGTAGCGGTCGTAGACCGCGTCGCTCCCCGCGCCGGGCGCGAGCAGTGCCTCGAGCGCCTCGCGCGTGCGCGGCTCGCGCGTCAGCGCCCGCAGCACATCCAGGCACATGATGTTGCCCGAGCCCTCCCAGATCGAGTTCAGCGGGGATTCGCGGAAGCGCCGCGCGATCGGGCCCTCCTCGACGTAGCCGTTGCCGCCCAGCACCTCCATGGCCTCGGCGCACACTGCGGGGGCGCGCTTGCAGATCCAGTACTTCGCGGCCGGAGTGAGCACCCGCCGCAGGAGCATCGCGCCCTCCTCGTCGAGCTCATCGAAGGCGCGCGCCAGGCGCATCGCCAGCATCACCGCGGCCTCGCACTCGAGCGCAAGATCCGCCAACACGTTCATCATCAGCGGCTGCGATGCGAGCGGCCGGCCGAAAGCCTGGCGTCCGCGCGCATGATGGATGGCCTGCGCCACGCACTGGCGCATGAGGCCGGCGGAGGCAACCGCGTTGTCAAGCCGCGTATACACGCCCATGGTGAGGATCGCCGGGATCCCGCGCCCCTCCTCCGCCACGAGCAGTGCATAAGCCGAGTGGAACGTGACCTCGCTCGAGGCGTTGGAGCGGTTGCCCACCTTGTCCTTCAGGCGCTGCAGGTACAGGTGGTTGATGGCGCCGTCGGGCCGAAAGCGCGGCACCAGGAAACACGACAACCCGCCCGGGGCCTGTGCCAGCACCAGGAACGCATCGCACATCGGGGCGGAGAAGAACCACTTGTGTCCGCTCAGGCGGTATTCGCGTCCCGGTCCGCGTGCTCCCGCAGGCAGCGCCTGCGTGGTGTTGGTGCGCACGTCCGAGCCGCCCTGGCGCTCGGTCATCCCCATGCCGACGAGCACGCCGCGCTTGCCGGCAGCGGGCACGAAGCGCGCGTCGTACTCGCGCGATAACAGCAGTCGCAGCCACGGCGCGAAGTCCTTCTCCTGAGCGGCGAGCGCGGGGAGGGCGCCATAGCTCATGGTGGCCGGGCACTGCGTGCCATTCTCGACTTCCGCCCACAACATGTAGCCTGCGGCGCGTGCCACGTGCGCCCCGCGCCGGGGCTGCGCCCAGGGCCCGGTATGCAGTCCCTCGCCGACGAGGCGCCGCAGCAGCTCGTGCCACGCCGGGTGGAACTCGACTTCATCGCGGCGCTCGCCGAGGCGATCGAACGCGTGCAGCTGCGGCGGGTTGCGGTTGGCCGCCTCGCCGAGTGCGAACATCTCGGCACTGCCAAGCCGCTCACCGAGCGCGGTGAGTGCGGCGTGTTCCGCCGCCGCGCCTTCGCGCGCCAGCGCCTCCTGAAGGGCTGAATGAGTGCTGAACAGGTTGTAGTCGAGCAGCTCACTTGGCTGGTTCAACGCTTCTGGCGCTGCGCGGTTCATCTGGCTTTCCCGGTATGTAAGCAGTAGCTATCGTCGCGCGTTGTGTGAGTACTATGTTCGCGCAGCGGTGCGCGCACAAACAGGAGGCAACCGGATGAAACTCGCGGCCGTCAAAATCGCCCTGGCGGGCGCACTCATGAGTGTGACGCTGTCAGCCTGTATCGTTGCACCCGTCCCCGGCTACGGGGGAGTGGTCGCCTACGAGGCTCCGCCGCCGGTGCAGTACGAAGCGGTGGGTGTGGCGCCCGCCCCCGGATATTTCTGGATCGGTGGCGCCTGGTTCTGGGAGAGCGGGCGTTACGCCTGGCACCCGGGACGCTGGGAAAGGGAGCGGGCCGGGTACCGCTGGGCGCCGCACCAGTGGGCGCGTGCCGGCAACGGCTGGCGCATGCGGCCCGGACACTGGGAGCGGCGCTAAGACAAGCCGCCGAGTCAGCTCAGCACGGCTCCATGCATATCGAAAGGCGACGTGGCAAACTGGTCGTGCGCCGGTGCTCGCCGGCCAGGGACTTCGGGAGCGATGGATGAGACGGACAGCGCGCAGGGCGGGCGCCTGGCTCGCGGCGGTCGCTCTTGCAGCAATCCCACTGCTCGCGGCGCAGCCGCCCGCCGCAGGAGAGACCGGCGCCATGGCCAAATTCGCCCTCAGCAGCAGCGACTTCACCGACGGCGGCACGCTCGCCACGGCCCAGGTGTTCAACGGCTTCGACTGCAAGGGCGGCAACGTATCGCCGGCGCTGAAGTGGAGCGGTGCCCCTGCGGGCACCCAGAGCTTCGCCCTCCTCGTGCACGACCCGGACGCCCCCACGGGCAGCGGCTGGTGGCACTGGGTGGTCCATAACATTCCCGCCAGCACGACCTCGCTCCCCCCCGGGGCCGGGGATCCGAAGAAGAACCTGATGCCCGCAGGCGTCGTGCAGGGACGCACTGACTATGGCACGGTCGGTTACGGCGGCCCCTGCCCGCCGCCGGGCAAGCCCCATCGTTATCAGTTCCGGATCTATGCGCTCAAAGTGGCGAAGCTCGAGGTACCGGCCGATGCCAGCGCTGCACTCGTCGGCTTCAACGTGCGGGCGCAGGAGCTGGGGCACGCGGAGCTGACGGGCCTGTATGGCCGCTGAGAAGGCGCGCGGTGCACGCGAGCGGCGAGCGGCGGTCTGGCCGTGGCTCGTCATGCCGCTCATCGTGCTGCTGGTGTATTTCGCGCTGTTGAAGGTGCATCGACGGCCGGAGCCCGCACCGCCCGACGCGACGACCCAGCCGCCGGCGGCTGCCCAGAGCGGCACGCCGCAGCAATAAGTCACGGCGGCTGGCGCGAGGCGGCGTGCGCGGCTAGCATAGCCGCCCTTTTATGCCAGCCCGAGAAATCCAGTCACCCGTGGCCGTCCGCTCTGCGTCACAAGCCCACCAGCGCTCACGCGCGCCGCCGCGGCAGCGCGTGCCACGCGTCGGCTTTGTGAGCCTGGGGTGCCCGAAGGCGTTGGTGGATTCCGAGCGGATCCTGACGCAGCTGCGCGCTGAAGGGTACGAAGTCGCACCGACCTATGAAGCCGCGGACGTGGTTGTGGTCAACACCTGCGGCTTCATCGATGCAGCGGTCGACGAGTCGCTGGATGCGATCGGCGAGGCTCTGGAGAAGAACGGCCGCGTGATCGTGACGGGGTGCCTGGGCGCCAAACCTGAGCGAATTCTGCAGCGTCACCCGCGCGTGCTCAAAGTCACCGGTCCGCAGGCCTACGAGGACGTGGTGGGTGCGGTGCACGAGCACCTGCCGCCGCGGCACGATCCGTTCCTCGATCTCGTCCCGGCGCAGGGCGTGCGGCTGACGCCACGACACTACGCGTACCTGAAGATCGCCGAGGGCTGCAACAACCGCTGCAGCTTCTGCATCATCCCGGCGATGCGCGGCAGGCTCGTCAGCCGCCCGATCGATGACGTGCTGCGCGAAGCCGAGCGCCTGGTCGGCGCAGGTGTCAAGGAGCTGCTGGTCATCTCGCAGGATACCAGCGCCTACGGCTCGGACCTGCGCTATGCGGCCCGGGAATGGCGCGGCACGAGTTACGAGACGCGCTTCATCGACCTCGCCCGCGCGCTGGGGCAGCTCGGGATCTGGGTGCGGCTGCACTACGTGTATCCCTACCCGCACGTCGATGCCGTGATTCCCCTCATGGCCTCCGGGGCCGTCCTGCCCTACCTCGACATTCCCTTTCAGCATGGGAGTCCGGCGGTGTTGAAACGCATGCGCCGCCCGGCGCACGCGGAAGATACGCTGGCACGCATCCACGGCTGGCGCCGCGACTGCCCGGATCTGACGCTGCGCAGCACGTTCATCGTCGGCTTTCCCGGAGAGACGGAGGCAGAGTTCGCCGAGCTGCTCGCGTGGCTCGAGGAGGCCCAACTGGATCGAGTCGGGTGCTTCAAGTACTCCCCCGTGGACGGCGCCGCCGCGAATGCGCTGCCCGGTCACGTGCCGCCGCAGCTGCAGGAGGAGCGCTACGCGCGTTTTATGGAGTGCAGCGCGGCGATCAGCGCGCGGCGGCTGGCGGCGCGCGTGGGCACGCGGGTACGTGTGCTCGTGGATGCGGTGGCCGACGGGGCGGCCACGGCGCGCAGCGCGGCAGAGGCGCCGCAGATCGACGGCGTGGTGCGCATCGCGACGCGCGGCAAACCCCGCGCCGGCGAGAAGAACGTCGCACGATTGCGCCCCGTCGAGAAGAACGTCGCACGGTTGCGCGCCGGCGAGTGGGCCGACGTCGAGCTCACCGGGGCGGACACTTACGATCTCACCGGCCGCCTCACGGTCGGTTGAGCGAAGCGGCCGGTGGTCTGCGAGAAGGGCGGCTCTCAGCCCGAGCTCGGGCCGCTCATCCCAGGGACTTCATGACATCCGCCGCCTGATCCTTCACCGCCTGAGCCTTGCTCACGGCCGTAGTGAAGTCACCGGATGACGCCGCGTTCGATGCGTCGCTCCATGCCGCCTTCATTGAACCCAGTGCCGCCTTGGCCGACGCGACCTTGTCCTTGGTCACACCCTTCGGCAGGTGTCGCGACTTGGAGAGCGCATCGACGCGGCTCTGGACGGCGTCGACCATCTTCGGCACCTCGGTGCTCATCGGTCCCCACGCCTCCTTCGCCCTGGCAAGCGCCGCGTCGGCCTGCACCTTCTTCGACTCCGCTATGTCCTTCAAACCGGCGATGGAGGAATTGACGTTCGGGGCCGCGGCCAGCACCTTCTGGTATTCGCCCTTGGCGAGACCGTCCTTCATCGCGGTGAGCTGCGAGTCGACGATCTGCAACTGCTCGGGTGCGTACTTTTGCGCGCTATCGCGGATCGCGCCCAAGGATGTCTCCGCAGACGCCACTGCCTGCTCGGCCGGTGCCTTCTGGCTCATGCACCCGACGAGGGCCCAGGCCGCCAGCGTGGCCAGCAGAACAACGGATAGTTTCTTCATTGCCAGATCCTCTCCTGGGTTATGACTACGGTCAGGTCTACATTCCGTGTGTCAGATCGGCGCGGCGGGTTACGGGTAACGGACCGTCGGTGTTGCTCTTGTATGGCACGTGGAGTCGCGGAACCCGACCGCGTCTGCTCGAGCGGAATGAGAGGGTAACACGAAGTGCCGGTCCCGCAATCGCTAACAAACGCGGGGCCCCGTCCCGGCGGCTGTAAGTGGCTAATTACCGACACCTAACTGTCAGGTCGGGGTGACGCGCTCTCCCCTTACGGCATCGTCCACGCTTGAATAGTCGAGGGCACGCGCGGGCAGCAGCGCCAGGTTGGCCCGTGCCAGCGCATCACGCGCTCGCTCCTTCGGCCGTGCGACACGCAGCTCGACTCCCCGCCCGCCCAGCCAGCCGCACAACTCATCCAACACCTCGAGCGTCGTACCATCGAGGTCGGGTGACTCCTCGAGACTCAGGATCACCACCTTTACCCCGCCCGCCCTGAGCACCTGCTGGCGCACCTGGGAGACAAGCGGCTCGGCGTTGGCAAAGAAGAGCGGCGCCTCGGGCCGCAGCACCAGCATGCCGGGAACTGTGACGGCTGCGGGAAAGCGCTCGACGCTCACGTAGTCATGTTCACCGACACGGCCGAGCACCGAGAGGCGCGGGCTGGCCAGGGACCTGATGAGCATGGCGAGGCTGAAGGCGATCGCGGCCAGCAGCCCGTTCAACACGCCGAAGATCATCACCGCCAGCACCGCGGCGAGCGCAATCGGCACGTCACGATGCCAGCGGATGTAATTGCGGAAGACGCCGAAGCGCAGCGACTTGCTCACCGCGTGAATGACGATCGCC
>Ga0210384_10009067_pt1 | contig 10310 bp, 10 predicted proteins | sample IncBWH2MmetaG_FD_160574 | JGI IMG/M metagenome (GOLD analysis project Ga0210384, IMG submission 160574) | Forest soil microbial communities from Barre Woods Harvard Forest LTER site, Petersham, Massachusetts, United States - Inc-BW-H-2-M | ecosystem: Environmental > Terrestrial > Soil >...
GTTTTCCAATGATGTGCCGGGCAACGCCATGGGCGACGCCAAGCTCGGCATGCCCGGAATATTCGCCGGGGCGGGTTACAAGATTGTCGACATCGGCAAGTTCCCGATCGGCTCCGACGACTTCTCAAACTACATCCAGGCGTTCAAGAAGGACAATGTTGAGATCGTTACCGGCCTGTTCAACCCGCCCGAATGGGCCACCTTCCTCAACCAGTCGGCCCAGATGGGTTTCAAGCCCAAGGTCGCAACCATCGCAAAGGCCCTACTGTTCCCGGGCGGCGTCGCTACGCTCGGCCCTCGCGCCGAGGGCATGTCGACCGAGATCTGGTGGCTTCCGGCCTATCCGTTCAAATCCAGTGTGACCGGCCACAGCGCGACCGAGCTGGCCGCGGCCTATGAAGCAGCGACCAAGCGTGACTGGACCCAGCCGATTGGCGTCGTCCATGCGCTGTTCGAAGCCGGGTTCGCGGCGCTCAAAGCCTCAAGCGACCCGAAGTCCGCAGCCGCGGTAGTGAAAGCGCTGCGCGGTCTAAAGCAGGATACCGTCATCGGCCGGCTCGATTTCGCAGGCAGCGGCGTGAAGAACGTCTCCAAGATACGAGTGGTCGGCGGCCAGTGGCATGTGGGCCCCGGTGGCAAGCCGGAGCTATTCATCACCAACAACAAGGCCGCGCCGGAAATTCCGGTGCAGCGAAAATTTGACCTGCTGAGCCTTGCCTGAGGAGCGTCGCGGTGATCCTTCAATTGGACGGGATCGGAAAGCGCTTCAGCGACATGGTCGTCATCCCCAATCTCTCGTTGGCGGTTGAGGAAGGCGAATTTGTCGGCGTGATCGGGCCGAATGGGGCCGGCAAGACGACTCTGTTCGCTATGATTGCAGGATCGCTGCGATGCGACTGCGGGGACGTACGTCTCGACGGGCGCTCAGTCACACATCTGAGCGCCAACGCCCGATGCCGCGCCGGCATCGGTAGAACTTTCCAGATCCCGCAGCCGTTCGAGACGATGACCGTCTATGAAAACGCCCTCGTCGCCGCGACATTCGGCGCCGGGCTGCGTGGGCAACCAGCGACGCGGTTGGCGCGCGAGGCGCTGGGGCGCTGTGGGATACTGTGCTTCGGCGACGTGGTCGCCGGTCGCCTGACCTTGCTGCAGCGTAAGCGGCTCGAGCTCGCCAGGGCGATTGCGACAAGGCCGCGTCTGTTGCTGCTCGACGAAGTCGCCGGGGGCCTTACCGATGGGGAAATGGCGCAACTGCTCGAGCTCGTTTGCGCGATCAACAGCAGCGGAGTCACCGTGCTGTGGATCGAGCATCTCGTGCACGCGCTTGTGTCCGTGGCCCGTCGCCTGATCGTCCTGGCGGAAGGGCATCTGATTGCCGACGGCGAGCCGAAGCGCGTCCTGCAGGAGCAGACCGTGCGCGACGTCTATCTAGGTGCCGAAATCGAGGGAACGGAGGCGGCCTGTGTTGCGCACTGAAGGCCTCGGCGCCTGTTATGGGCTGTTCCAGGCGCTGTTCGATGTAAGCATCCACGTCGGGCCTTCCGAGGTCGTGGCCCTGATTGGCTCGAACGGCGCTGGAAAGTCGACGCTGTTTCGCTCGATCGTGGGGTCGGTACGGGTCGACCCGCACAGCGTCCGGCTGAACGACGTGCCGATCGGCGGCGATTCCGAGCGGCGCCTACTCAACCGCGGCATCGTCATGGTGCCGGAGGGGCGTCGCCTGTTTCCGAGTCTTTCGGTCCTGGAAAATCTTCAGCTCGCCGCGCGCAACGGACGGCAAGGGCAGTGGACTATCGCGCGCCTGTTCGATGAGCTGGCGGTATTGCGCCCGCTCAGCAAGCGTCCAGCGACGTCACTCTCCGGCGGACAGCAGCAGCTGGTGGCGGTTGGCCGCGCCTTGGTCGCGAACCCAAGCTACCTCCTGTGCGACGAGGTGTCGCTCGGCCTTTCGCCGCTCGCGGTCACCGACGTCTACGCGCTGCTGAGGAAGGCCCGCGCCGGCGGCACCTCCATCGTCCTCGTCGAGCACAACGTTAACCGGGCGCTTTCGGAATCCGACCGCTTCTACTGCATGCAAAAGGGGCGCGTCGTGCTCGAAGGAAATTCCGGTACGGCGGACCGCGCTCAAGTGGCCCAGGCCTATTTCGGAGTGTGACATGGCCATCGCATGCGAGACGCTGATCGATGGATTGCTGCTTGGCGCGCTATACGCTCTGTTCGGGCTGGGGCTCAGCATCAGTCTCGGCGTCATGCGCATGATCAACATTGCGCATGGCGATTTCATTGTGGTGGGGGCCTATCTGACCAGCCTGACCATGCAATTTCTGGGATTGCAGGCACTGACGTCGCTCGTCGTGGTCGTTCCGGCGATGTTCGTTCTCGGGTGGCTGTTGCAGCGGCTGCTGCTGAACCGCGTCATCGGCGGCGGAATGTTCGCGCCACTGCTTGTGACGTTCGGCTTGTCGGTGATCATCCAGAACGTACTGCAGGAGACGTTCACCGCCGACACGCGCTCGCTTCAGGCCGGCAATATCGCGCAGCGCGGCTTCGAACTCGGCAGCATTTCGATCGGCCTGCTGCCGCTTTTGTCGGCGACCGTCGCGGTGCTGCTGTTCGCGCTCACGCACTTGCTCGTCGCCAGAACTCACTTCGGCCGGCAGTCGCGCGCGGTCGCCGACGACCCAGCCACCGCACGGCTGATCGGCGTGGACGACAAGAACTTCTTTGCCGTCGTCACCGGCTTCATATTCGTGGCGATCGCGATCGCATCCGTCCTCTACGCTATGCGCACACCATTCTCTCCCTCGGCCGGCCCGGAGCGGCTGCTCTATTCGTTCGAGGCGGTTGTGCTCGGAGGTCTCGGCAGCCTTTGGGGCACTCTCGTCGGCGGGCTCGTGATCGGTGTCGCGCAACTGTTCGGCGCGCGCATCTCTTCCGGTCTCGGGCCGTTTTTCGGACATCTGGTGTTCCTGCTGTTGCTGCTCGCTCGCCCCAACGGGTTCTTCGCCAGGGCAGCGAGATGAGCGAGCCAGCCATGTTGTCCGCGCAGGGAAAAGACGATGGCGGCACGAGAGGCTGGCGCGTCAGCGCGGGCCTGCCGATCGCCTTCGTCGCGGTGGTTATTCTTCTCGCCCTGCTGCCATGGTATGCGGATTTCGCCGCGCAGCGCCTGCTTGTCGAAGTCTTTACGCTATTTGCCATCGCGTTCGCGTGGAACATGTTGGCCGGCTACGGCGGTATGGTCGCCATCGGGCAGCATGTCTTTGTCGGCATCGGCTCCTATTCGCTCTTTGCGATCTCGAACACTTTTCATCTTAATCCGTGGCTCGCGTTGCCGGTTGCAACCGTCTGCACGGCGACGGCTGCGCTGGTCTTTGCAGGGCCGATGTTCCGCCTGACCGGCGCCTATTTCGCCGTCGGCACCTGGGTGCTCGCTGAGATCGCGCGCATCGCCGCGGCGAATATTGACTGGCTGGGTGCAGGGGCCGGGATGCCGCTCGAGATGATCGGTGAGTTCGATCGCTGGGCCAGAAACGCCTACACGTACTGGGCCGCGCTTGGGGTGGGGGTTGGCGCGTTCGCCGTCGGCGTCATTGTGTTGCGTAGCCGCCTCGGCCTTGCGCTGATGAGCGTGCGGGACGCGGAAGCGGCCGCATTGGCGAGCGGCGTTCCGGCCACACGCGCCAAGCTGTCATTGTGGGTGATCGCGGCCGCCGTCACCGGAACTGCTGGCGCGCTCTCCTACATGAGCACCCTTCAGGTCACGCCCGATGCGTCGTTTTCCCTGAACTGGACCGCGTCTGCGATCTTCATCGTGGTGCTGGGTGGCATCGGCACCATAGAAGGGCCGGTGATCGGCACGGCCGTTTACTTCGCACTGCGCGAGACATTCGCCGATTTCGGCGCCTGGTATTTCATCGGGCTCGGATCGCTCGCGGTCGTAACAATGATCGTGGCACCCGGCGGCGCATGGAGCGTGGTCGCGCGCTACGCCAACGTGGATCCGTTCGGCATCCGCCGGCGTACGCCCCTGATTCTTCTGCAAGTCACTAATCTCCCTCACCGAAGCGAGAAAGACAGTAAAATGGGCATCATTCATCAAAAATACAAAGTAGCGTGTGTCCAGGCAGCGCCTGTGTGGATGGATCTCGACAATACGGTCGACAAGACGATCAAATATATCGAGGAGGCGGCAAAGAACGGCGCGAAACTCATCGCGTTTCCGGAGACATGGATTCCAGGTTATCCATTTCACGTCTGGCTCGGAACGCCCGCGTGGCAGATAGGTCGCGGCTTCACCCAACGATACTTCGACAATTCGTTGTCCTACAATAGCCCGCAATCCGCGCGCATTTCGGCCGCTGCAAAGAGAAACAAGATCACCGTAGTGCTGGGGCTGTCGGAGCGGGATGGCGGCAGCCTCTATATCGCCCAATGGTTGATCGGGCCGGACGGCGAAACGATCGCGAAACGGCGCAAGCTGCGTCCGACCCATGCCGAGCGCACCGTATTCGGCGAGGGCGACGGGAGCCACATCGCGGTGCATGAGCGCGCTGACATCGGCCGGCTCGGCGCGCTTTGCTGCTGGGAGCACATCCAGCCCCTGACGAAGTTCGCGATGTATTCGCAGAACGAGCAGGTCCACGTCGCTGCGTGGCCGAGCTTCTCACTCTATGAGCCCTTCGCCCACGCGCTTGGCTGGGAGGTCAATAACGCGGCAAGCAAGATCTACGCGGTCGAGGGATCGTGCTTTGTCGTGGCGCCGTGCGCGGTGGTGTCGAAAGCCATGATCGACGAGATGTGCGATTCGCCCGACAAGAATGGCCTCCTGCACGCGGGCGGCGGGCATGCCGTCATCTTCGGACCGGATGGCAGTTCGCTGGCGGAAAAGCTGCCGGAGGGTCAGGAGGGCATCCTCTACGCGGATATCGATCTTGGCTTGATCGGAGTAGCGAAGAACGCCGCCGATCCGGCGGGTCACTACTCGCGACCTGATGTAACGCGGCTCCTGTTTAACAACAAGCCGGCACGACGAGTTGAGCATTTCTCGCTCCCGATCGACGCCGCCGGCGGTGATACCGCCGAAATCCCCGCATAGCCGAGAGGTTCGCCATGGAATCCGCAATCCCTGATCATCTCCGGACCGAACGTACCCGCACACGGAGAATCCCCGACGACTACGCCCCGCCGTTCCCGTCCTACGTCGCCCGCTTCAAGCCCGCCGTGAACCGGGTGATCATGGCCTATTTCGGCGTGCAGTTCGAGACGGAGCCGCCGTCGGCGCGGAAGGCGCTGGACTGGCTTACCCTGCGCTTCGAAGCCACCGACGGTCCGACCCACTGGGACCAGGCCCGCTTTGTCGACGAGGCCGGATACACCAACATCGTCTCCGTCGGCTACTGGGACGACCACGCCAAGTTCACGCGCTGGTTTCCCGATACGCGCGCGACGTGGACGCGCGAGAACGCCGCGATGGCGCGGCTCGGGCGCTACGCTGAGGTGCTATCGCCCGGTGTGGAAGGCTGCGAGACGCTGTTCTCGTCGCTCGACTGTCCCGAAGGCGTGGCGGTGCTTGCAGATGCCATGAGCACCGACATCCAGGAGCACGCCTACTGGGGTGGAATGCGGGACCGTATTCCGAAATCGCAAACTGATGCCCTGACACCGGCCGGTGCGCCGACCTATCTCCGCGACGGGCCGACGATCCGGGTCATCCCTGCCGAGAACATCTGCCTGATCCGTTCAGGCCAGGATTGGAGCGACACCGACAGCGATGAGCGCGCGATGTACGTCAACGACGTCGAGCCCGTGCTCCGCGAAGGCATGATGTTTCTCCGCGACAGCGGCAATGACGTGGGCTGCTACGTCAACAGGTATATGGTCGTGCTGGACGGTGGCGGAAAGGCACAGGACAAATCCTATGGCATGAGCTGGTGGAAGAGCCTGGCAGCGCTTGAGCGCTGGGCCGAGTCTCACCCCACCCACGTGGCGATCTTCGGCGCCGCCATGAGATACCTGATGAAGCTCGGCCCGGCCGCGAAGCTGCGCCTCTACCATGAGGTGACGGTGGCGCGCGCCGACGAGCAGTTCTTCGAGTACTTCCAGTGCCACGACCGCACCGGAATGCTGAAGTCGGTCAAGTTGGACTAGAGCGACGTCGCTGGGCGCGGGGCCTCTCGTGCCGTGCCTCATCAAGGGTCAGGACGTGCAATGCTGGTCACTACGCGTCAGATCAGGGCCGCGCGATCATTAATCGGATGGGAGCAGCGTCGGCTCGCGTCCTCGGCCGGCGTCGCGGTGTCAACCATCCGGCGCATCGAGAGCCTCGACGGACCGATCGGCGCGCATTTCGAGACGATCGAAAAGATCCTGCGGGCGTTCGACCATGCCGGCGTCGAATTTCTAAGCGAGCCAACGCCAGGTGTGCGGCTCAAGGAAGTTGCGAAATCGTGAGCAGCCGATCGCTGCTCACAGATATCTTAACCGGTCCTTCCGATTTGACCGGCGGACACGAAGCAATGGCCGGCGAGGCATCGGGCCGGTTGTTGTCGCCCTTTAGGCGTTCCTCCCTGACTCGCTGACTTAGGCCCCGCGTATCTAGACGCGGGGCCTATCTTTCGGGAGTGCGGGGGTGTCAAGTTCCTGTTTCGCCGCTTTAAAAAGCTTGAATCGGAAATGAGGCTCATCCCAGCGAGCTTCCAAGAAGCTGTATGTCCCGGGTTGGGCGAGTTCATAAACCAGCCGCACATTCAGTCGTCCCTGCTAATGGTGGAACGAAGTCCGGTCGCGAGCAAATTGATGGGCCGGGGGAGAACTTGGATGAGCTACCATCCGATGGGCCATTGGCTGGTAGCCAGGACCGTAGGTTCCCACATGCTAGAATGAAAAACAGCTTGCTTCAATTAAAGTGCGTCAGGGAGGGGCTATCAACGTCGGACGGTGGTCATAGGGTAGCGCAAAATGTCCGGTTTCATTATCGCCCGCCGGTCTCCCAAAGCCTGGCGGGCGCAAGGTCTTCTTATGGCATCCGTCACAGTCTGCGAGATCGTGATGACGCACGCCAATTTCATCACCCTCACTGAGCAGATGAGCCGAATGGCAATGACGTCCGTCGCTCAGTTCTCTCAAAAAACCGCCGGAGGCGCCCGTTCGCCGACACAGACGATGCGCGCCACGTCATTTGTCTCGATCGTGGACCTGTTCGCATAAAGTCCTGATATGCCGACACACGAGGACCGAGTCGATGACGGTCTAAATATAAGAGTGAGTCGGTTGGTCGCGCCGAAGGCCGCTGGCGCCCCTTCCCGAGGACGAGAGCGAGGTCGACGGCCGAGAGCATATCGTGGCGGTGGGCCACGACCACGACGATGCCACTCCTAGCGCGGCTTCTACGTCGCAGGCGTCGCACTCGAGGCTCGTCGTCAGCTGCGACCTTCGGGTTTTTCACGCCCATTCATCCACGCAGTCTGAAAAGAGAGCATGCCACCACGTCTGGTCTACATACGTTGCCGCGTGGATCCCCGCGCAAAGGCGGGATACTCTACAAGTTGGCTGTTGGCTGTTGTGGAGGCCGTTAGAGAGCGGCGCCACTGTTCGGTGCCATGATAAGGTGAGCCCGGACGGGCTCATGACAAAGTGAGCGCGTACATTTCCGAACGATCGGGCCGGTCGCGTGCTATAGTCCTTGGTGGCTGCCACTCTGAGTGGCGGTGCCGCCCCTGAGAGTGCTCCGGTCTCTACGATAAAGCGCTCGCGCTTGAAGGCGCGTTCGCGAAGGACGTTTACGTCGCGACTAGAGATGAAAAGGAGGCAGACATGAGGCCAATCATAACGATGACTATCCTGGCGCTGACTGTCGCAATGGCGCCCGTTGCCAAGGCGCAGCAGGCCGACAGTCAAACGAAGCAGGCGGTAGAAGCCATGGTGGCGAAATGGACGCAGGCGGTCAATCAGGGAGACGACAAGACCGCGTCGTCGTTCTTCACGTCCGATGCTTTCAGCATCGACGTCTATGGCAGAAGTTCCGGCGCCCAGAGGGCCGAGGTGACTAAAAAAGTGCACGAGATGGGCATCGACTTGACCAATAAGGTCGACGACGTCCGTTCCCTCGCGTCAGGGCAGGCACTCCTGGCCAGCGGCACATTCACCGTAAGATACAGCAACAATCCGAATGTGAAACCGGGCGACACCCTCACCGGCAACTGGATGCGGGTGCTGGTCAAAGAAGGCTCGGACTGGAAGATCGCGGCCCAAAGCCTTACCCGTCAGGCTCCGCCATCGGCAACGGTCGGTTCGAGCTCCACAAACAAGTAGTCGGCAAATCTGCCGTAGAATGGATCGTCGATGGAGTGTTCGCGGCATCGGTTCTTGCGCCGATTATCATGGAAGCCACTCGATGTAATCGGCACGAGGCTTCCATGTCGCCATAGCGAGGTTCATCGTTCCGCGGACACTCCTCGGCCGATCCCGGAGCGCAGTAACTTCAGAGCTCCTGACCCGCTCAGGAGCCGTCGCGCAAGCGTGGGCTCGTCCCTTCGACAGGAGACCACCTGTGAATCAGCTCGTGCTATTGGGGACCGCGCGCCTCGTGCCATCAAGGACTGGAGCCCCGTGCTATCGGGGACCGAGATCGCCCTCAAGCGCTTGCGATTGTTTGCCTTGCGGCTCCCGTAACTTTCCTAACTCAAAATCCCTTGGATTTTGTCTAACGGGCCAGCCGATCAACGCCACTCGGCACAACTCGCAACCAGGCTCCGACTGCCCCATGCACGGAGGAGGCGCATGAGCGATTTTACCGACATCGAGATCGTCTGGCTCGAGAAGCGGATTGAAAATCGAGTCCGCTTCGGACACGCATCTCGCCTACCTCAAACGAGATGGCGTGACCCGGGATGGCCAGAATGCAATGATGTTCGACGCGGCCAACGGCCAGGTCGACGGCGCCAGTCTTGCCCAACGGTGTAAGGGGGACCGGCATCATTTTCGGTTCATTATCGGGCCCGAGGACGCGGCCGAAATGACGGACCTGAAGGCGTGAGCGGCGAAGCCGCCGACTGCATGATCGACATGAAGAAGGTCGAGATGGCCGAGTCGGCCGAGCAGCTGCTGGCGGGAACGTGTGGCTGCCGGCGCTGTTGCGGGCGCCGCGGTCTAATCAGGGACGCAAGGTCGCAAGCGGGCAGGGCAACGATGCCTATCCGCAGGCCGCGGACTGAATAGGTCAGGCCGGGGCCGCGAGAGCGCCCCCGGAGCTGTAACGGCCGCGCGCCTGACCGGCGCGCGCCGATTGTTATTTGTTACGGCGTAACGCCATAGTGACGCCGTAACGCAACCACTGCGCCCACGTGACGAGGTAACGCGACTCCGAATGACCGCCGTTGGCGGATAACCAACGGATATCCGAAGCGCGGGTTCTCCCGACCCGCGATGATAGATGTCGCCGATGCTCGAGTGTTGCCGTGACATCGAGTGCCGCGATCAGCTCAGCGCGCCACGCCAGGTCCTCCTCGATCCAGCCCGACGGCATCGAACAGGTTCGGGTGCGTTCGCCTCGGCGCGACGTCATGGCGGTGTTGCGCTTACGTCCGAAAATCTTGGATCGATTCAGCCTTGGTCTTGTCCTGGTGAGTGACCGGCCGCCAAGGTCGTCCCTGTCAGTTCGGGCACGGCAGCCCAGCGCAAAACCTCGAATGGCTGATTGGGCCCTGAGGATCGGCAAGCGCCTCGATCGCCTTCCCGCAACGGCTTAAGGGCTGCTTTTTTCCCCTGACGCCAAAACGCGCATTCCTCGCGGGACAAAAAAGCAGCGCCGTTCGCCGTCCTCCGCGTGCGCTTCGGGCCTGAAAGGCTGCGGGCCGATCGCCCTTCGGGCCAACAGCGCCATCGAGGCCGCGATGGGCGCGGCCCGACTACGAACAGGAGACCACGATGGCAACCATCGGTACGTTCACCGCGTCAGACAACGGCTATACCGGCTCGATCAAGACCCTCACGCTCAACATCAAGACCAAGTTCGTCGCGTCCGAGAAGGACAACGACAAGGCGCCCGACTATCGGATCTTTTCCGGCACCACCGCATTCGGTGCGGCCTGGAAGAAAACCGCCAGCGACAGCGATCGCGAATATCTCTCGGTCAAGCTCGACGACCCGAGCTTCCCGGCGCCGATCTACGCCTCGCTGGTGAAGGTCGACGGCGACGAGGGTTTTATCCTGATCTGGTCCCGTCGCGCCGGCGAATGATCTGTCCGGATCATCGGCCCCGCCTCTTCGGAGGCGGGGCTCGTTGGTCCATGCATGCAAGCACGATC
>Ga0210384_10009068_pt1 | contig 10308 bp, 7 predicted proteins | sample IncBWH2MmetaG_FD_160574 | JGI IMG/M metagenome (GOLD analysis project Ga0210384, IMG submission 160574) | Forest soil microbial communities from Barre Woods Harvard Forest LTER site, Petersham, Massachusetts, United States - Inc-BW-H-2-M | ecosystem: Environmental > Terrestrial > Soil >...
TTTCTCCGCTCCGTTCCCGGCCCATCCAGTTAAACATAGCGGGGCGGTGCCGGAAAACTTTGCTGACCGACTGGAGGATGACACTATCCATTTTTCTCTTGCAAGAGTATCCCGCAAAGACAACGGTATTATAGTGGCGATCGCAGAACTTTCCGCGCCAGAGTGGAGCGGCTAATTTCGAAAAAACCACCCTCCCGTATGCCCTCTGCCCCGCCAGTGCCGTCAGTCCCGCCAGCCAAACCTGAGCGACAGCAGGCCCGAGCATTCGTCTCCAGCGCCGAGTTCGAATTGTTGCTTGCATGCTGCGCCCACGCTTCGGGCGACGAACGTATCCGCGAGATTCTTGGAGGTCCGCTGGACTGGAAGCGGCTTCTCCAGCTTGCCGGGCACCACGCCGTGATACCTCAGCTATATCAACGTCTGTCGGCGTCCAATGTCGTACCCCAGGAAACGTTGCATTTGCTTCAGCAACGCTCCGAAGCTAACGTCCGGCAGACCCTCTGGCTCACTCGCGAATTGCTCCGGATTCTCAGTCACTTGCAGAGAAACAGCATTGAGACTCTGCCATATAAGGGTCCCGTCCTGGCTGAAATTCTCTACGGCAATGTTGCGCTGCGTCAGTTTTCGGATCTGGATCTGCTGATCCACGAGGCGGACTTGGCGAAAGCCAAGGCCGCACTTCTCGAACTGGGATACAAGCCCGCGCTTCAGCTGACCCCGCGGCAAAACCGCGCTTATCTCGATTCCGGGTATGAATACGCATTCGACAGCTCTCTCGGCCGGAACCTGTTGGAAATGCAGTGGCGGATTCTGCCACGTTTCTATTCGATCAACTTCGACGTCGACGCGTTTTTCAGCCGGTCCATGGTCCTGAGTTTAGGCGGGCATTCTTTGCGCACGCTTTGCAGGGAAGACTTAATGGTGGTGCTCTGCGTTCACGCCGCCAAGCATGCGTGGGTACAGCTTTCCTGGCTGTGCGACATTGCGGAGTTATCCCAGTCAGGCGACTGGGTCGTCGTTCAGGACCATGCCCAGCGGCTGGGCATCGAACGAATCGTAGCGGTGACTTTCGTCTTGGCCTCCCGACTTCTTGGGACACCATTGCCACAACCAGTACAGGAGGGAATCCGCAACGATCGCGCTGCCGAAGGGCTTGCAGATAAAATTCTGCCAATCGTGGCGCAGAGAACGGAATACGACACGGAGTCGATGGCTTATTTCCGGCTAATGATGGATGTGCGAGAACGGTGGCGGGATCGATTGCGTTTTTTGTGGCGATTGGCTTTCACTCCAACCGTCGGGGAGTGGAAGGCGATCCGATTGCCCGGCCCCCTGTTCCCGTTGTATCGCGTCGTGCGCCTGATGCGATTGGCGGGAAGATTGATTTCATAGCCGACCGAGTCCCGGAAACTACCGGCGTTTCGCATTCTTCCTTGCCCGCGCCATACCCGCCCGCAGACCTCGTTCGACGGCTCGCGTATATCCAGACTTCTTCATGCAGGCCATGGCTGCCGCCGAAATACCGCCCGGCGTGGCTGCCTCGTGCAGCAGATTCTGCAGCGATGTCTTGCCCTCACGCCAGGCGATAAGACCATCCGTGAGAGCGTGCAGGGCTGCAATCTGTGCCATCCTGCGACTGAGGCCCAACTTCTCGGCAGCTGCGGCCAATACCGCAAGCGCGTGATAACCGTGGCTGCAGGAGTAGGTCACGGTAAAGGCATCGAACTGGTTCTCAGGAATTTCTACGACGAGCCCGACCCTGGCAAAGAGTTGCTTTACCTTTTGCTGTTCCGAGCGTGAGAGCTCGGGGTCAAACACCACCGCTGTCAGACCGCGCCCACTGCGGCATACCGGACTGGGCATGGCTCGGGCCCAACGCACCGGCGGTCCTAATCGAGCTCGCAACTTGGACAGAGGGACGCCCGCCGCGAGGCTGACGGCGGTCACGGGGTGGCTAATCTTCCCGATTCTGTCTAGCAATTCACGGACTGAGTTCGGCCTCACCGCGATGATCAGAAGATGAGCTTGCTGCACCGCCTTGCCGAGACTATGTTCGACGACCACTCTGTACTGCTGTTTGAGACGCAGCACTTTGCGAGGATGGCGGTCATGCACGACGATGGGCTTCTCATATCCAGAGAGCCGGAGGCCGGCCACAAGTGCGCTCGTGATCCGACCTCCGCCTAAAAAGACGGTCGCACTTTTTCGCACGGCTTTCACGCGAGGTCTACGCAAGCCCGGTCCACGGCCTCGATCAGCAACGCAATATCTTCAACCCTGTGCGCGGTGGAGATGATCCAGTGCAGTCCATTGGATGGCGTCATGTAGATGCCGTTGTCGAGCAAGCGATGGACGAAGCGAGAATAGCGCTGAGTATCCACGTAGGTGCAGTAATCGCGATAGTCGTGAATGGCCTCCCGATCGGTGAAATAGATCTGGAACATGGGGCCAAATCCCTGCACGATCGCCTTGACGTTGCGCCGGCGAAATACTTCGCGCAATTCAGCAATTGCCGCATCGCCCATTGCATGAAGCTTGCGATATGCACCATCGGTAGATAGTAGATCGAGGTTAGCGGCGACCACCTTCATGGTAAGGCGGTGTCCGTTGAAGGTTCCATAGTGCAGGACCATGCTGTCGCCCCAGCGCATACGTTCGAGAATTGAGCGCGGACCCGCCGCGGCGCCCACCGGGAATCCGGCGCCCAGCGCCTTGCCGAAGGTGCTGATGTCGGGCCGGATTCCGTAGTACTCCTGGCAACCCCCAGGCGCGTAGCGGAACCCGGTGACGACTTCATCGAAAATAAGCAGCACGCCATAGTCGCGGGTGAGTTCGCGGAGCCGCTGGAGAAAGCCATCATGCGGCAGAATGCAGCCCATGTTCGCCATGATTGGCTCGGTTATGACGGCAGCCAATTCGTGGGGATGGTTACGCAACACGACCTCAAGCGCTGCTACGTCATTCCATGGAGCAAGGACCACATCATCAAACGTGGCCGGCGGAATGCCTTGCGAGTCAGGAATGCGGGCTGGATTTTCCCGCGGACCCAGTTGCTCCAAGGGATGGGTGTGCGCATTCAAAAGATAAGGATCGTACCAGCCGTGATAGTGCCCTTCGAACTTCAGGAATTTGTGCCGTCCCGTGTGGGCACGCGCTAGCCTCAAGGCCAGCATGGTGGCTTCGCTGCCGCTGTTGGTGAAGCGAACCACTTCAGCGGATGGGACCATTCGGCAGAAGCGCTCGGCGGCCTCAACCTCGGCGGAGGTTGCCGCCGCAAAGTGTGCGCCCTCGGCCGCAGCCTGCGAAACCTTCTCAATCAGCGTGGGATGCGCATGGCCATGGATGAGCGCACCAAACGACATCATGAAATCCACGTATTCGTTGCCGTCGGCGTCCCAGACGTGGGAGCCTTGGCCGCGCTCTAGAAAAATTGGACCAGCAGTGTATACGGCCGAGCCGCGTGAAGGGGAGTTCACGCCCTCGACCAGTGATTGCTGGGCCCGCTCGTACCATTGCAGTGAGAGAGAATGATTTCGGGTTGTGCTTGTCTTCGTCAATTCTCCTCAGTGCCCACTTGACTGGCCGAGCATGCCGGCAAGAACCTAATCGGCCGTGCCGCCGCCATCCACCACCACCGCCGCGCCGGTCATGAACGACGAGTCGTCGGAAGCGAGAAACAGGGCCGCTTTAGCGATTTCGTTGGCAGTTCCTATCCGTCCTAAGGGCCGGTTGCTGCAACCTGCCAGGTAATCTTCCCACTTCAAACCCCGCATGCGCGCATCCTCTGGAAGCATGGGCGTGTCCACGTCACCTGGACAGATGCAGTTCACGCGGATGCCTTGCCGCCCGTGATCGATCGCCATTGCCTTGGTCAAAAGCACCACGCCGCCTTTGGAAGCGCAGTATGCCACCGCCGCGTCGCCACCCACGATGCCCCAGCCGGAGCTATTGTTGATGATTACGCCGCTGCCCTGCTGGATCATGCCAGGCAGTGAGGCCTTCGACATCAGGAAAGTGCCCTTCAAGTTGATCTCAATTTGGAGGTCCCATTCTTCTTCAGTGCAACCAACCGCGGTGTTGGGATAGAAGATACCGGCATTGTTGAACAGAATGTCAAGGCGACCGAAAGCGCGCACGGTTTCGTCAACGGCGCGCTGGCATTGTTCCCATTTCCTGACATCGGTACAGATGAAAATGGCTTGGCTACCTTCTTTCAGAATCTGCTCGGTCACAGCATGGCCGCGCTTTTCGTTGCGGCCGGCAATAGCCACTTTGGCGCCCTCCTGGGCAAAGAGGAGCGCCGAGGCCTCACCGATGCCGGACGTCCCACCCGTTATGAGAGTGACTTTGTTTGCCAGGCGCATGGGTGTGGCCCAAGCTACGACCCTGCCAAGCCTCCGCCGTCTACGACGAGCGCAGTGCCGGTCACGAACGACGCCGCATCACTTGCCAAGTACAGCGCGGCCTGCGCAATCTCGCCCGGTTTCCCGACGCGGCCTAGAGGACGCCGGGCGGATTCTGTTAAAAAGCGCTCGGTCGGTTCTCCCAGTTGCTGGGCTTCGTCGCGCAGCATCGTGGTATCGGTGTCCCCGGGGCAGATGCAGTTTACGCGAATGCTTTGCGGGCCGTGGTCTATGGCCATCGCCTTAGTGAGCAACACCACTGCGCCTTTCGACGCGCAGTACACCGCCGCCTTCGGGCCGCCAGCAAGCCCCCAGCCCGATGCCATATTGATGATGGAACCTCCGCCGGCCTTCTCCATGATTGGGATAACCTGCCGGGACATCAGAAAAATGGATTTCACGTTCACGGCCATCACCCGGTCCCAGTCTTCCTCGTTCAGTTCCAGCACAGTAGTGCGGCGGATGATTCCCGCGTTGTTGAAAATGACATGAATCCCGCCTAGTTCGCCCATCGTGCGCTGGACGATGCGTTGGCAATCTCCTGCCCGAGCCACGTCGCCTGGTTCGAACATCGCCCGGCCGCCGTTGCAGGCAATCTCTTCGACAACCGCCCGCCCAGATTGCTGGTTTAAATCGACAATGGCGACCGACGCACCTTCCTGGGCAAAAAGCAGCGCCGTGGCGCGCCCTATGCCGGAAGCGCCGCCGGTGATGAGCGCCACTTTACCGTTAAGCTGTCCTTCACTCACCGGCTGGCCAGCCCTCCTGCGGTTTCCGCACCGTCAATCGTATAGACCTGCCCGGTCATGTACGCGGCGTCGTCGGACGCCAGAAACGCGAACAGCGCCGCGATCTCCTCAGGTTGGGCGTGGCGTCCTAGAGGAATCTTGCGATTTAGTTCTTCCAGCATTTCATCGGTATATTCAGCACGCTGCATGGGCGTGAGGACGTATCCAGGCGCGACCGCGCAAACCCGAACTTTGGGCGCGAGTTCCAGGGCCATGGACTTGGTCAGCTCGATGACTCCAGCTTTTGTGGCGTTATAGTCGGCATAGTAGGGCTGGCCGACGAGGCCGTTAGTCGAAGCAGTCTGAAGAATCACTCCGCTGCCACGTTCCCACATATGCCTGGCGGCGGTCTGGGCCACGTAGAACACGCCCGTCAGATTTACAGCGATGACCTTGTCCCATTCCTGAGGCGTGATGTCCAGAAAGTTATGGCGGATGCTGATGCCGGCGTTATTCACTAGCACGTCTACGCCACCCATCATGCGGACGGCGTCGGCAAAAGCCGCCTCAACCTGCTTAAGGTTTGAGACGTCGGCATTTACCGTACCGGCGAGCTTCGGCAAGTGCGTCTGGATCTGCTTGAGGCCCTGAACATCGCGGTCAAGCACACATACGACCGAGCCTTCGTCAAGAAAGCGTGCTGCGGTGGCAGCCCCAATCCCGCTCGCGCCACCCGTGATCAGGACACGCTTCCCGATAAGTCCTCGCATTACGTTTCCTCAAGACAGCAAAATGGGAACTTAGAATAGAACGCCGGAGGTGATCCTGGCTAGGAGTTGAAAACCAGTTCTCGGTTCTCGGTTGCTGGTTCTCAATTAGATGGGCTTGCCGCGAAAGAAGTAGACCAATTCGATGATCAGAATGATCACGACCATGAGTTCGAGCACGAAGGCTCGGCTCTGATTGAACTGATCCATCATGAAGCGGTAGAGGTCCTCTGCGGTTTGCAGTTTTTGGGTCACCAGGTCTTTATAGTCGGGGACGCCGACCTTGGCCGCCGCCAGCTTGTAGAGGCGCGCAGAGAACATGTCGCTGAGGAACTTGATGGCGTTGTCGGCGTGCTCGGTTAACTCGGTCACGTCGAGCAGGACGGTATGCAGTTTGGTCGCCGCACGTCCCAGGCGCCAGCGGGACAGCATGCCAGTGCCTTTGTCGAAAGAATCGTACACGCGTTCTAGTTCGCGAGTCAGGAGTTCATCGTAATGCCGGAACTCCAGCAACTGGGAGTTGGCGTACTCGAGCAACTGGATGGCGGTCTCCGCCCCAGCGTCAGTGTCATAGAGGAAGGCAGCATTCCAGCCGATCACGGCCAGGTCGTTGGGGTAATAAGAAATGCGTGACTGCAGAATTTCATTGCGCTCGCCGTCGGAAAGCTGAGCCGTTTCGCCACGCACAATCTGCGCGATACGTGCTCCTTGGGAGGCACACAGTTCGGCGGCGGAAGGCGAGCCAGTTATCTCGCGCACGTGGAAGATAAAGTAATCTTCGCTCAGCCAATCGGGGTAGGGCTTGACCAGGGCAGGCGCCGCCCGCTCCAGCTTCTGGCGCGCAATGCGCGCCGCGTGGCGTTCGAAGTCCACATCTGACACCCAGCGGCTCCCCAACAGCACCAGCGTGTCCCAGTCGCCTGAAAACGGCAACTCAAAGACCACGCTGAGCACACCGTAGTCGTAATACTTGATCTGTCCTTGCAATTGCTCGCCGCTTTCGAGCACCAGAGGCTCGATGGGTTCCACAACCGGGGGTCGCTGATAGCGGACGTAGCCGGGGGCCGGGTGCTTGAGGGTAGGCTGCTCTAACGTGCGCGCCCCGAAGATCTGGCGGAGCTGGTCGAGCCGGATCTCCTCGCAGACGTCAAATTGGATAAGCACCAGGACCGAACCGTGGACCGACGCCTGAATGGCTGGTTCCGCCTTCGCCACAGGAGAGACGTCGGTGACCATGAGCGAATTTTCGCTGTCCCGGATCATATGAAAGTAAGGCCTAGGCCCGGGCTGGGAGACTCCATCTGGGCCACCCTATTTTCCCAGAAATCAAGCCGCTCCGGGGAGGCAATGCAGGAATAATAGCTAATGTATTTGTAATCAGCAGGTTGGCTACTCGCGGCGAGCGAGTGTCCACAATATTGCCACAGCGGTCGCAGCGCCCGTTAGCGCCAGCCCCGTCTGTTTCATGGACCGCTTCACTTCTGCCTGCCGGAGTCGGACTCCGACGCGTTCCGGGTAAGCATTGTCAACGGGTACGGCATCTGCCCGCATGGCCATCTGAATGATCTCCGCCAAGTGCAGGGCATGGCGGTCGGTGCACTGAGCGATTTGCTCCCGGCAACTGAAGCCGTCGGCGATGATGAGGCAACCGGGCGAGGCTTTGCGAACGGCGGGTAGAAGCTCCAGTTCGCCAATCGCGACGGAGACGTCATATTTGTCCTCCTCAAAGCCAAAGGAACCTGCCATACCGCAACAGCCGGGTGCCGGCGCCTGATATTCAATGCCCATGCGCTTGAGGACCGCCTCTTCGTCACTCATCTTCATGATCGATTTGTGATGGCAGTGGCCGTGGATCAGAGCCTTGCGGGCTAGTTGCGGCAATTCGAAATGCTTGGCCTTCTTTTCCAAAAACTCGCTGAGGAGAAACGTCTGCTGGGACAGCCGGCGTGCCCGAGCGTCATTGGGGAATAGATTTACTAGTTCGTCGCGAAAGACTGCAGCGCAACTTGGCTCCAGCACAACCATGGGGACCTCGCCTTCGATTTGCTCTGCTAGCGCGTCCAAGATTTTCAGTAGCAAGGTCTTAGCACGGTCAAGCATGCCGAAATCATAAAGTGGACGCCCACAGCACAGGCTTGCGGAGGGTATCCGTACGTGAAAGCCTGCTGCTTCCAGAACCTCAACCGCAGACTTGCCTGTATCAGGCAGGAAATAGTTGTTGAATGTATCTGGCCAGAGTAGCACGGGAGATGCGCCGATATTGCGTGGTCGGCGCCGCTTGAACCAGTCGCGAAACGTGTGCGGGGCAAACGCCGGAATGTTTCTCTCGCTCGGCATGCCCATAGCCAGCTTGGCAATGTCACGCAGGAATGGCAGTTGCGTGGCTAGATTGGCCAAGCCCGGGGTGTTTGAAGCCAACCGCGCCCAAATATCGATGTTCGCGAAGGCGTAAGCACTGCGTGGACGAAGGCGGCCTTCGTAGTAATGAGACAGGAACTCGGCCTTATAGGTGGCCACATCCACTCCGACGGGACAATCGCTTTTGCAACCTTTACAGGAAAGGCAGAGGTCGACCGAGTGCTTGACGTCTTCGTCGCGCCAACCACCGCGGATGACGTCGCCTTGGGTCATTTCCCAGAGCAGGTGGGCGCGTCCACGGGTAGAGTGCTCCTCTTCGCGGGTCACTCGGAAGCTTGGACACATTACGCCGCCCTCGTCGTGACGGCATTTTCCCACTCCCACGCAGCGGAGCGTGGCTTGCGCCAGGCTGCCGTGATCTTCCGGAAATTGAAAATGAGTTTCTGGTTCCCAAGGTAAGTAGTTGGCACCCAAACGCAGGTTCTCGTCCAACTTGTAGGGCTTGACCACCTTACCCGGATTCATCTTCCAATCGGGATCCCATATCGCTTTGAACTCACGGAAAGCCTGTACCAGTTCAGGGCCGAACATCTTGGGAAGCAACTCCCCGCGTGCTTGCCCATCTCCGTGTTCGCCAGAAAGCGAGCCTCCGTAGCTCACCACTAGGTCAGCAGCCTCTTCGACGAACTTTCGGTATTTCGCGATACCCTCGCTTGTGAGCAAATCAAAGTTGGTGCGGTTATGCACGCAGCCGTGGCCAAAATGGCCATAGAGGCTTCCGACGTAGCTATAGCTATTCATCAACTTACGCAGATCGCGGAGGTAACGGCCTAGTTTCTCCGGTGCGACTGCGGAATCTTCCCAGCCTTCCCAGTTCGGCGCCTCCCCGGGGACGTGAGAAATTACTCCCAGGCTGGACTCCCGCACCTCCCACACCCGCTTGATTTGCTGCTTGTCGGTGAAAAGGCGCATCTGTGGAGGATTTGGGCCTCGGCTCAGCGCTGCCACCAACCCGAGCGCCTGGGCTTCAGCTTCCTGCCCCGTGTTCGCGCCAAACTCGGCAAAGAGCCAGCCTCCGCCTTGGGGCAGGAGAGCTAACCCCTCGGAGTTGATGCTCCTGCGCCGGGTGTACTCGACCAGCAGGTCGTCCACTCCTTCCAGGCCGATTGGTTTATGTGCCATCACGTCGGGCACGTGATCAGCACACTGGTAAATGTCGGGATACGCGATCAGCAGTAGCACACGTTCCGGCGGGCTCTCCACCAAACGGCATGTGGCCTCCAACACCGTCACACATGTTCCTTCCGAGCCTACTAGCGCTCGCGCGACGTGGAAGCCGTTCTCGGACAGCAGGTAATTCAGGTTGTATCCGGAAACCCGGCGCGGAATGTTGGGATAGCGCTGACGGACAAGTTCAGAATACTTATCCCGTAGGCTCTTCAGGCCGGCATAGATTGCTCCGCGCCGGTCGCCTTCACTAATGATTTTTTCTAACTCTGCATCGCTGGTTTGTCCTACTTTCATGCGCAGACCGTCATAGGTAAGAATTTCCAGCACTTCGATGTTGTCGTCGGTCTTCCCCGCCATGACGGAATGCACCCCGCAGGAGTTATTACCAATCATTCCGCCGAGCGTGCAGCGATCGTGGGTGGCGGGATCGGGACCGAACGTTAAATGATGTCTCTCAGCCGCGTTGCGGAGATGATCTAGAACCACGCCAGGTTGAACCCGGGCGATGCGGCGGGCTGGATCAATCTCCAGAATCTTCGACATGTGTCGGGAGAAGTCCAGAATGACGGCCACGTTGCAGCATTGGCCAGCAAGAGATGTCCCACCGCCTCGGCACAGGATAGGAGCGCCGTATTTACAGGCAAGCGAAACCGTGGCGACGACATCATCGACGCCGCGCGGAAGGACCACTCCAATTGGGACTTGACGATAGTTAGATCCGTCGGTTGCGTAGAGAGCACGGGTGCTGCGATCGAAGCGGACCCCGCCGCGAACGTGGCGGCGCAGATCGGCCGCCAGAGCCTCGGCAACCAGGTGCAGTGG
>Ga0210384_10009069_pt1 | contig 10308 bp, 11 predicted proteins | sample IncBWH2MmetaG_FD_160574 | JGI IMG/M metagenome (GOLD analysis project Ga0210384, IMG submission 160574) | Forest soil microbial communities from Barre Woods Harvard Forest LTER site, Petersham, Massachusetts, United States - Inc-BW-H-2-M | ecosystem: Environmental > Terrestrial > Soil >...
CACCGCCGGCTACTTCGGCGCGATGGGCATCCCGCTCCTGGCGGGGCGCGCGTTCGACCGCGGGGACACCGACCGCTCCCGGCCGGTCGTCGTCGTCAATCGCGAGCTGGCACGCCTCGCGTGGCCGAACGGCAAGGCGGTCGGCAAGGTCCTGCTGTCACGCACCACCAACATCGGTCCGCTCGGGCGGCTGTTGACGAAGAGCCACGAGCTCGAGGTCGTCGGCGTGGTCGCGGACGTCAAGAACCACGGCCTCGCCGGCGCGGTCGAGCCGTCCGTCTACTTCGTCCAGACGCAGTTCCCCTATCGCAACCTCGAAGTGGTGGTGCGCGGCGACGCCGACACGGCCCGCCTGGCGGCAGCGATCCGCTCCGAGGTCAGGCGCCTGGACCCGGCCCTGGCCCTGGGTGCCGAACGCTCGCTTGCCGGAATCCTTGCAGAGTCGACCGCCGAGGCGCGCCTCCTCATGGGACTGATGAGCGCTCTCGCCGGGCTGGCCCTGTCGCTGGCGGCAGTCGGCGTCTACGGCATCCTCGCCTACGGGGTGAGCCAGCGGCGCGGCGAGCTGGGAGTACGCCTCGCCCTCGGCGCTTCGCCGGCGCGCTTGCGCCGCCTGGTGGTCGGGGAGGGGATGCTACTGGCCGGCATCGGCCTCGGCCTGGGCTCGCTCGCCGCTCTCGCCCTGTCGCGCCTGCTCGCCGGATTCCTGTACGGCGTCTCGACGCGGGACGGCCTCGCCTTCGCCGCGGCGCCCTTGCTCCTCCTGGCCGCGGTCTTCCTCGCCTGCGACCTGCCGGCGCGGCGTGCCTCGCGAGTGGACCCGCAAGAGGCCCTGCGCGCCGGCGGCTGAACGGCCGGCCAGCGCCTCGATCCCGCGGCGGAGGCCCGGGCGGCGCCGCAGGTCCGGGCCGATCGAGCGTGGCGAAACCGGGCGGCGGCTCGTCACGTAGAGGGCTTGACCGTCAAGCAACGGGAGGGGAACCGGGTGTGCGGCGCTTGCGGCCGGCATCGAGCGGTGGGCGTGCCCGCCTCCCGCGCCATGCCGCGGAGCCGGCCACCGGCCTCTTCGGCACCCTGGCCATCCGCGTCGGCCGGCGGACCGCCGAGATCGGCGTCCGCATGGCCCTCGGCGCGCAGCGTCTCGACATCCAATGGATGGTGCTGCGCGCGAGCCTGGGCACGTGCCTCGCGGGAGCGGTCGTGGGCGCACCGCTGGCCGTCGCCTGCGCCCGCTTGCTGCGCTCGCAGCTCTTCGGCCTTCATCCCGGCGATCCGGCAGCCCCTCGACGGCGTGAACGACCCGGCCCGCGTCGCCCAGGTCATGCGAGCTCATGCCAGCCATCATCCCCGCGCCCAGAATCCCGTCTACCACTTCGGCCTCAGCCTGCACCCCGAGGAGCACCTCAGCCCCGAGCAGTGGGACCAGGCCGTCGATTTGCTGCTCCAGAGGCTGGGTCTGGGCCGTCACCAGGCGCTGGTCGTCGCTCACCGCGATACCGACCACGAGCATGTCCATGTGGTCGTCAACCGCGTCGGCGACGACGACCGGGCGTGGAAAAGGGAGAACGATCTGGTCAAGGCTAGCGGCGCCATCCGGCGCATCGAGGTCGACTACGGCCTGACTTGCGACGGCAGCCGCGAAGTGCGCGCACCCATCGTCACCTCCGGCGCCTACCGGAAGGCCCTTCGCACCGGCCAGCAGCCCCTTGGCGACCGCGTCCGCGACCAGGCCGCCGCCGCTTTCGCCGATGCCACCGGCTGGGGCGACCTCGAAGCGCGCCTCGCCGCCCGCGGATTCCGCCTCGAACCCGCGGCCAGAAGCTCAGGACTCCTCGTCACCGACGGCTCGCGCTTCGCATCCCTCTCGCGCGTGGACCGATCGCTCTCCGGTCCGAAGCTCGCCCGACGCTTCGGCGAGACTTTCGACGAACATCGCCAGGTGGACCCCGAGCCGCCCACCGTCCTGGTACCGGGACAAGCGTTCTACCAGCGGCCCAGCGGCAGCCTCGAGAAACGCGCCGCGGAGCTGCTCGATCGCCTGACCGAGACTCGCGCCACGTTCACCGCGGCCGACCTGCGCCGCGCCGCGTTCTACCAACCTGACAGCGTCGCCCTGGTCTGTGAGACCTTGCGCTCCGACCGCGTCCTCGACCTCGGCAAGGACGCCAGTGGAGCCACCCGCTACACCGCCCGCGACTACCTCGACGCCGAAGCCCGCCTCCTCGCGGCCGCGACGCGCCTCTCGTCGCAGGACCATTTCCGCCTCGATCCTGCGGTCCTGAGCCAGGCGCCCGCTGCCGGCGAGCCGCCCGCCCATGAGCTCTCCGCCGAGCAGCGCGCCGCCGTCCTTCACGCCACGACGACCTCCGACCTCGCCCAGGTCGTCGGCGGCGACGCCCCCGGCTCCGACAGGATCGCCGTTGCGCGTGCGATCGCCGCCGCCTACCAGGACCACGGCTACGAGGTGCGCGGCGCGGCCCTCACCGCCAAGGCCGCGGCGACGTTACAGACCGAGACCGGCGTCCCTGCCCGCACCCTCGCGAGCCTCGAGCGCGCCTGGTCGGAGGGCGCCGAGCATCTCCATGCGCGCTCCGTGCTCTTCCTCGACCAGGCGGGATCGCTCGACGTGCGGCGGCTCGGCGGCATCCTCGCCGACGCCGGGGATCGCGGCGCCAAGGTCGTCCTGCTCGGCGATCCCGACCGGCTCCAGGCGATCGGCGCCGGCGACGCCTTTCGCGGCCTGCTCGACCACTACCCGAGCGCCCGCCTCGACCCGGTCGGCCGCCAGCCCGGGCCCTTGCCACCAACTTCCTCCGAGCTACCCGCCGGCCCCGATTCAGCCGCGAATCCGTCGCGGCCTGCCGGCAGCCAGGTGGCCTCCGCCCTCGACCGCTGCGAGGCCGCCGGCTGCCTCCAGTGGACCGACAGCCGCGACGCCGCGCGCGCCGAGCTCCTCGACGCCTGGGCGCGTGACCGGAGCCAGGACCCGGCCGGCTCCCAGCTCATCCTCGCCCAGAGCCACGCCGACGTGGCGCAGCTCAACCACGCAGTTCGCGCCGAGCGCCTGGCCGCCGGCGAGATCGGCCCCGGCGTCCGCGCCGGCGGCACCGAGCTCGCTTGCGGCGACCGCATCGTCTTCCTGCGCGATGACCGGCAAGGCCGAGCGGTCGCCAATGTCGATGCCGCTCCCGACCGCGGCGTGCGTGCCGGCGCCCTTGGTACCGTCGTCGCCACGGAGCCCCGCCGCATAGAGGTCCGCCTCGACGACGGCCGCGCGGTGGCCTTCGATCCGGTCCGGCACAGATCGGTGGCGCACGGCTATGCCGTCACCGTGCAGAGGTCTGAAGGCGCCACCGTCGACCGCGTCTACGTCCTGGCGGACCCAGGCATGAATCGTCACGCCGCCGGCATCGCGCTTACCCGCCACCGTACCCGCGTCGACCTCTTCGCCGACCGCGAGAGGTTTCCCAGCCGCGAGCACCTCGACAAGTCCCTCTCGCGCGCCGTCCACAAGGACCTGGCCAGCGACTACGCCGCGGCCGAGCTCCGCCGCGCCGCGGCCCGCCTGCAAGACCTCGCCACCAAGATCCGCAGCGCGACCCTCGAAGAGCGCCCTCTCGGCAAGGCCCTGGCAGCGTTGTCGGATCTCAGCAGGGCGCGGCTGCGAATCGTCGAGGCCCGCCGCTCGGTCGCCCAGGCAGCAGATCAGGTCTATGCCGATCCCGCCAAGGCCCTGCACAGTCTGCTCCGCGACCCTCAGGCTCCCGCCCGCCTCCGCCAGGGAGAGGCCCGCCTCTACGGCCACCTTCAAGGCCGCGCGCTCCTCGGCGCATCCAACAGTGAGCGCACGAAGGCCATCCACGGCGTGCCGACCCTGACCGGCCGCCTCGACGCCTACCAGCGAGCCGTCGGAAGCCTTCAGGCAACCAAGCGAGCGTTTCGCGCCCAGGCCCAGCAGCTCGCCAGCCCAGGCCTCCATTCCCAGCCGCAGGCCAGGACAGCCGACCACGGACTGCCGGGCGCAGACCAGTCCCGAGCTCTGTCCCCGCGCCCGCCAAGCCCCGCCCAGATCAGAAGCGAGCTGGCGCGCGTCACCGCTACTCTCCGGCCCCTCAATCAAGCCTCGCGCGGCGCCCAGGACGCCATCGAGGTCGCCATCCGCGGCATGGGCAGTGCGGCCGTCGACAGCGCCCTCCTCCTCCTACCGCCGGAGGTGGCGATGCCGGTGAACCTGGCCATGCGCGCTGTAGCACACGCCATCGAGCGGACCCTCGACCTGGGCCTGGGGCGGTAGAACACTTCCAGTCAGACCGGACGCTTGATCGAGTCCTCTGCGGTCGTACTAACCCGGAGGGGGGACGAGCCGCAGACAAGCACAGGAGTAACACCGCGACAGGGACACCGCTTGCCTCTTGTGGAATGCAGATTCTATATGCATAATGGGACATGCAGGTCGAGTTCGACCCGGAGAAGGACGCCGCCAATCTGAAGAAGCATGGCGTCTCGCTCGATGAAGCAGCGGAAAGCCTGCTCGATCCGTTGGCGCTCGCGCGCGAGGACGGGACTGCTGAAGGCGAGGCGCGGTTTGTGCTGGTCGGCATGTCCCTCCATGAGCGGCTCGTGACGGTCTGCTACACCCTCCGCGAGGAGGAGGAGACGATCAGGCTGATTTCTGGCCGCAAGGCCACCAGAAGGGAGAAGCGGCAGTATGCGGAAGGAATATGACTTCACCGGCGCCAAGCGAGCCAAGGACGTGCCTCACCTGGCCAAGCTGCAAGCGGAGGTCGCGAGAGGTAAGACACGGATCACGATCCTGATCGATGACGACGTGCTGGTGGCCTTCCGGGCTCGCGCGGAGCGTGAGGGGAAGGGCTACCAGACCCTCATCAATGCCGCCTTGCGGGCGGCCATCGCGCCCGAGGCAGCGCCAGTGACAATGGAGGCGCTGCGCCAGGTGCTGCGCGAAGAGCTGGTCTCCCGTTGACGACGGCTTCGGGGCGTTGCGGCTCGTGGCCGCAACGGCGGCCGGCCAGCGCGCCGCGCAAGGCGATCGGGCCTCAGACTGTTCAATTTCATGCACCTGGAGTTAGGCTACTGATGCGCGAACCCGAGATCAGGGCGGTTGAAATGGTGCGCCGTATCCGCGACGCGCACTACGAGAGGCTCAAGGATTTATCTCCCAAGGAGAAGATCGCTTTCTACCGGGAGAAGGCCCGTGCGTTGCACGCTGATTTGGGAAGGCCCGAGGAGCTTCTGGACAGCTCCGCGCCGGCACCAGGCGGGAAGGCGCGTTGATAGCGAGCAGAGCAGCCTCCCCGAGCCCGCCCGCCGGCCTGTTGCTGTCTCTCCATCGAGGCCCGGTGGCGCACCTCCGGAAGGGTCGGGTAGACTGCCGCTCATGTCCATTCCCACCGAACCCATCGGCAGCATCCCACGGCCGGCGGAGCTGATCGCGGCGATGGGCGAGGTCGCAGCGGGGCGGATGGCGCCGGAGGAAGCGGCGGCGATCGCCGGCGAGGCGCTGCGCGACACCATCGCCCGCTTCGAGGCGACGGGCTCGCCGGTGATCACCGACGGCGAGCAGACCAAGCCGAGCTTCGCCACCTATCCGATCCACGGCCTCGACAACCTGGCTCCGAATGGCGTGACCATTCCGTTCGCCGACGGACACACGCGGCAGCTGCCGCGCCTGACCGCCGGTCCCTTCCGCTATAGAACCCGGGCGGCGAGCTACCTGGAGGCGGCGCGGCGGTACACCGGCAGGCCGCTCAAGCAGGCCGTCATCTCGGCCTCGGCGCTCAGCCTGCTCTATCCGGCCGAAGGGATCCTCGGCTACCCCCGGGAAGAGTTCCTCGCCGACCTGGTCAACGAGGCGGAGGCCGACATCCGTGGCTGCCTGGAGGCCGGCGCCTGGGTGGTGCAGATCGACTTCACCGAGGCGCGGCTGGCGGTCAAGCTCGATGGCTCGCGCGGCCTGCTGCGGCAGTTCGTCGCCCTCAACAACCAGGTGCTGGCGCGCTTCTCCACCGCCGAGCGGCAGCGTATCGGCGTGCACACCTGCCCCGGCGGCGACCAGGATTCGACGCACAGCGCCGACATCGACTACGAAGACCTGCTCCCCGACCTGTTCGCGCTCGACGCGGGGCGCTTCTACCTGCAGCTGGCAAGCGAGGCCGACCGCCGGAAGGTGCTGGGAATCATTCGCCGGCGCGCCCGCCCCGAGCAGCTGATCTTCGTCGGCGTCATCGATCCGATCGACCCCCGGGTGGAGACCGCCGAGGAAGTGCGCGACCGGGTGCTCGAGGCGGCGGACTTCATCCCGCTCGAGCGACTGGGGACGACCGACGACTGCGGCTTCTCGCCGTTCGGCGACGACACCTCGACCGGCCGCGACACGGCCTTCGCCAAGATCAGCGCCCGCGTCGCAGGCACCCAGCTGGCGGCACGCGCCCTGGGCGTTCAGAGCTAGCGAGCCGACCCGGAGGGAGCCGGCGGCTCCGCGTCGTGGGGGCTTCGTGGCGCCACGCCCCGCCGATCGGCACCGACGCTATCGAGCACCAGCCTGCGGTTGATATCGGGAGCTGCGCCGCGCCTTCGCCTTGGCGGCTTCCACGGCGCGGTCGCGAGTGGGCGCTTGGGTCACCAGGGAATCGACCAACCGCCGGGCGACTTGGAACACGTCTTCCACCGCGCGGTTGAACGCGGCCTCGTTCGCCTTCGAGGGCGCGTTGAATCCGCTGAGCTTACGCACGAACTGCAGCGACGAGGCGCGGACCTCGTCGTCGGTGGCGGGTGGCTCGAAGTTGAAGAGCGTTCGGATATTCCTGCACATGGCGCGTCTGCGACCTCCTCTCTCCGGCTGGCCGAGAAACGACCTTCCGTTCTCCCCGTCCCGGCACGCAGGTCAGGTTAGCAGGTCTGAACGCATCGGTGAATGCTCCAAGAGACATCCTGGTCCTTGCCGCCATCTTCGCCCTGTCATACAATATGTATGACGCAAGGAGGATGGATGACTGTAAGGACGGTAAGACTCGACGAAGATAGCGAAAGGATTCTGACAGGCCTCGCTCGCGACACGGGCCTCTCGGTCTCGGCGGTGCTCAAGCAGGGCCTCCTCGCCTTGCGCGACCAGCGTATGGCGGGCTGCCCCAATGCCTACGAGATCTACCGGGAGCTCGACCTGGGGCCGGGCGGATATGCCCTGGCACCTTCGACGGAGACCCGCCGGGGTGTCGAGCGGGCGCTGCGTAGGCGGCGCCGGTGATCTTGGTCGACACCGGTCCCTTCGTGGCGCTGTTCGACCCCCGCGACCGCGAACACGCGCGGTGCAGCGCGACGCTAGCATCCTTGGACCAGGCGCTGATCTCCACCGTCCCGGTGCTCACCGAGGCCTTCCACCTGTTACCCGCGGCGACCAAAGGCGCCGCAAACCTCCGGAGTTTCATCGCCCGCGGTGGGATCGAGCCGTGGTTCATGGACGGACCTGGCCTGCGGCGCGCCCTGGATCTGATGGAGCAGTATGTGGATCATCCGATGGACCTTGCGGATGCTTCGCTGGTGGTGGCCGCGGAATCTCTGCGTGTGCGCAAGATCTTCACTCTGGACCGCGACGATTTCTCGACGTACCGGATTCGCCGCGGCCGTACCTTGCAGCCGTTCGAGATCATTCCCTAGTCGCCGGGCTGCATCACCTTCATCGGTATTTCCGCCGCGAATGCTCGCGGTACTCAGCCCGGGCGTCCACCTCCGGGGGAATGAGACCCGCGATCCTCTCGACCTCCTGATGGATCGCACGCGTCCCGGTCTGGAGAGACCTCAGATACTGGGCGATGAGCTCGGTAACGGTGATGCGATGCGCCTGGGCATACTGTTTAGCGAAGGCGAGATCCCGTTTCGGCAGGCGCACGGTCAGCCTGACGGTTTCCATGAGCGTCTCCTTCCGTCGGCAGCTAGAGTAGCAGTCCCGTACGGCTCCGGGTGAGAGCCTCGCCGGCCTCGCCGGCCCCCGCCCTTGCCGCCGCGCCCTCCGGCGGCTACCATTGGCGCGCTCCCGCCCGGCCAGGCGACAGCGGGACCCTCAGCCCGACATGAAGACCATCCTCGTCACCGGCGCGCTCGGCCAGATCGGCTCCGAGCTGGTGCCGGCGTTGCGCGAGCGCTACGGCGCCGGGCAGGTCATCGCCTCCGACATCCGCATGCCGCCGGTGGAGGACCTGGCCGCCGGGGGGCGCTTCGAGTTCATCGACTGCACGAACCCGCGCCAGATCCAGGACGTGGTGCGGGCGCATGACGTCGGCACCATCTACCACCTCGCGGCGCTGCTCTCGGTGACCGCCGAGGAGAAGCCGCACATCGCGTGGCAGCTCAACATGGACGGCCTTTACCACGTGCTCGAGACGGCGCGCTCGGCGGGCTGCAAGGTCTTCTTCCCGAGCTCGATCGGCGCCTTCGGCCCGGGCACGCCGCGTGACCACACGCCCCAGGACACGATCCAGCGGCCGAACACCATGTACGGCGTCACCAAGGTGGCGGGCGAGCTGCTCTGCGACTACTACCACCGCCGCTTCGGGGTGGACGCGCGCGGGCTGCGCTTCCCGGGCCTCATCTCCTACGTCGCGCCGGCCGGCGGCGGCACCACCGACTGGGCGGTCGCGATCTTCTACGAGGCGATCCTGCACGGCCACTACACCTGCTTCCTGCGCCCGGACACCCAGCTCGACATGATGTACATGCCCGACGCCCAGCGCGCCATCGTCGGCCTGATGGAGGCCGACCCGCGGCAGCTGCGGCACCGCAACGCCTTCAACATCACCGCCATGCAGCTGACCCCGTCGCGGCTCGCGGCGGAGATCGCCCAGCACCTGCCGAACTTCCAGGTCGAGTACAAGGTGGACCCGGTGCGCCAGGCGATCGCCGACTCCTGGCCGCGCTCCATGGACGACGGCGCGGCGCGCGAAGAGTGGGGCTGGCAGCCGACCTACGGCCTCGCGGACATGACCCTCGACATGCTGGACAAGCTGCGCACGAAGCTGCTCGCCCATCGCGTCGCCAGTGCCTCCACCGCTGCCGGCACCGCCGGCACCGCCGGGACCGACCGCGGCGCCCAGCCCTAGGAAGGCCCAGGAAGGAGCTGCCGATGCCCATCGACCGCATCCACGACGTCCTCGCGGCCGAGCTCAAGGCCCTGCGCGAGCGCGGCACCGCCAAGCGCGACGAGGCCGTCATCACCCGCGCCCTGCCTGCCGCGGACGGCCGCGGGCCGCGCTTCCAGCTCGCGGGCCACGGGGACCGGCCGTTCCTGAAGATGAACTCGAACAGCTACCTGGGTCTCACCCATCGCCGCGAGCTGATGCGCGCCGAGGAAGAGGCGGTCGAGGCTTTCGGCACCGGTCCGGGGGCGGTGCGCTTCATCAGCGGCACCTACGAGCCGCACGTGCGCCTCGAGGAGCGGCTGGCGCGGTTCCACGGCCGCGAGGCGGGGATGATCTTCAGCTCCGCCTACGCCACGGTCGTCTCCCTGCTGGTGCCGCTGATCACCGCCGAGACGGTGGTGATCAGCGACGAGCTGAACCACAACTGCATCATCAACGCCATCCGCCTCTCCCGCCCGCTCGCCAAGGAGGTCTACAAGCATCTCGACCTCGGCGGCCTCGAGCGCCAGCTCGCGGAGGCCGCCGGCCAGGCGAAGCGCGTCGTCGTGGTGACGGACGGCATCTTCAGCATGCGCGGCGACCACGCGCCGCTGCCGGAGATCTTCGCCCTGGCGCGGCGGTTCGACGCGGCGTTCCCCGAGAACGTGCTGGTGGTGGTGGACGATTCGCACGGAGTCGGCTCCTTCGGCCGCACCGGCCGCGGCACCGAGGAGCAGACCGGCTCCGGACCGGCGGACCTGCTGGTGGCGACGCTCGGCAAGGCGCTGGGGGTGAACGGCGGCTACGTGGTCGGCAGCCGCACCCTCCTCCACTACCTGCGCGAGACCTCGCCGATGTACATCTACTCGAACCCGATCACGGTCGGCGAGGCGGCGGCCGCCCTGGCGGCGCTGGACATCCTCGACAGTCCCGAGGGCCTGCGGCTGCTCGAGCACCTGCGTGCGATGACCGCCCGCTTCCAGCAGGGCCTCGTCCGCCTCGGCTACGAGACCATTCCCGGCGAGCACCCGGTGGTGCCGCTGATGGTGCGCGACACCGCCAAGACCAGGGCGCTGGTCGAGCACCTCAAGGCCAACGGCATCCTCGCGACCGGCCTCGCCTACCCGGTCGTGCCGCGCGGCGACGAGGAGATCCGCTTCCAGGTCAACGCCTCGCA
>Ga0210384_10009071_pt1 | contig 10308 bp, 15 predicted proteins | sample IncBWH2MmetaG_FD_160574 | JGI IMG/M metagenome (GOLD analysis project Ga0210384, IMG submission 160574) | Forest soil microbial communities from Barre Woods Harvard Forest LTER site, Petersham, Massachusetts, United States - Inc-BW-H-2-M | ecosystem: Environmental > Terrestrial > Soil >...
ACAAAGCGGGGCGAATTGAGATCTGGCCGCACAGTACCACCGCGTCTTTCTGACTTATGAACAGCGATCAGGTACATCCTTCTGTCCGTTCCCCACAAAGCGGTCAGATCGTTGTTGTAACATTGCGCCTCTGACAACGTCGGCGGTGTCAAGCAGTTTTTGAGCACAATACCGCATGCTCGGAGAAGAAATCATAGGAACCCCTTGGGTGCGGCCCGACCTAAGAGGAACGTACTTCAGATTGGCTGACTTCGCTCAGAGAATCTGAAAGAGGACCGGACTAGTCACTCACTCTCAACACTACGCCGAAACTTCGCTCACGTCGACTACCCAATCCTAACCTCCACCGTGTCAACGCGGTCGCGCTCGAATCGGATAGCTGACGATCGGAGTAGGGATCGTGATTACTCACAACCCCCTCCTCGGACCCGGACGAGCGCTCATTAGCGCATCTGGTTCTTATCGCAGATGGATGGCGGCAAAGCGGGCATCCGGAAAGGGATGAAGCGTGCTCGGTTGAGGAAGCCAGCGCTGAGCCAAGGCAAGAGTACGCGTCCACGAGATCCGCTGTTTCTGGCTCCGGCGGCGGAGAGTACGCCACCATAGCGCAAGCACCCGGTCGCGGAACGCCCCCAGGCTCGCGAGGTTTCCTGGTACCGCGTAGTAATTGAAGTGGCCTTGGACGACCGACTGCAGCCATCTTCCGGTTTGGGGCAGCGGATCGTGCATGCGCATCCGAAGCTGCTGCTTGATCTTTCGCAACTTGCCCTCCCCAGACCCCGGTCCTCGCTCAGGATGGCAAACGCCTTTTCGTTGCTGACTATCCCATGGGAATCGCGGTCATCAATCTTGCCAGTGGCAAGGTCGACTACCTTCTGCATCCCGAAGAGATGGCCGTCATTGGACTTGACGGCCTCTACCTCGCCGATGACACGCTCATCGGTGTCCAGAACGGCACTGATCCCGAGCGTATCGTGCGCCCCGCCTGAGCCACGACCAGACCGCGATCGCATCGCTCGAGGTCGTCGAGCAAGCAAGCCCCCGCATGGGAGATTCCACGCACGCGATCAAAGCGCGAGGCATGATCTACGTAACAGGAAATGTCGGCTGGAGCAAGATCGACGACCACGGCAAGCTCAAGCCAGGAGAACAGTTCACCAACCCAATCCTCCTGCGATTTTCAGCGAACTAGAATCAGGCGCGCGTCGAGCCTCGATCTCTCGACGAAGGTCACGCGTCCGACCTCCGAAGCACGTAAGGTGTGATTTATCCTTGTGTCGCCGACCGAAAGACTGAGACCGTCAATCCCGTTACCGGCAACACGATCGGCCTCTCCGCGCTCCCCTCCGGCTCCGATCCGCAGGGCGCTGCCGGTAAAGAGTCCAAACGTCGGACTTTTCGCATGGGCAGTTCCCTTCGGGATCCAATCGTGTCCCGCTCCGGAGCCCGGCTGCGGGTGCTATAAGTGGCGATAGGGTTGCCGGACTGTTGCTCCGATGTGATCCAGTTCCTCCAGCATGTCGGCGAGCAAGAAACGATGGTGCGGCAGCAGACATCCCTCCAGCGCCAGTTGCAACTGGGGGATCTTCTTCCGCAGTCGCTTCTTGGCCAAGTCGGCCATCCGCCCGGGATTCGTTTCCCCGGCAGCTAAGGCGCGCAACATGGCCAGGGCACTGACCCCTACCGAAGCCAACTTTACGTTGCTTCTGCAGGTTGGCCTTCCTTGCCAGCAATCTGCTTTGAGAGTTCAGAAACCTTCTCGTCATCGAATTGCTTGATCGCGTCTGGAGTGGAGGGTTCAAGTGGAACGACTGAAGTTCTTTCCTGCTGGCCATGCACCACTCCAACGGAAAGTAGAGACGCTAGTAATGTCACGAAGATCCTCATTCTATGCTCTCCTTAGTGCTGCGCATCCGCGAGTTTCGCGACGGCGGCTTGCACGGAGGGAGGCAATGAATTCATCCGTTTGATATAGCCGGCGACGGTCCCCAATTTGTCGTCTGAAGCCTACACTCCATTGGCGAACATTCCCGTCCTGCGGACCCCATGCTTTGCTACCCAGAAAATCTGTGCCTCCAAGCGGAAAGTAGAAACAGATGCGGCAACACGATGCTGAAGGGCAAACTGCTTACTCGTCATCCCCCGATCGAACTAGCAGTGGCAGAAAACACGTTGTTTGCGCTCCCGCCAATCAATCGGATCGTCCCAACCACTAAGACCAAAATGACCGCCAGCATCACTGCATATTCAGCGATATCCTGGCCCTCTTCTTGGCACCAGAGCTTGCGAAGAGATTCCATCATGCTCGCACCTCCGTGCATTCAGTGCAATTGTACGCCTCACACGTCTGGACTTTGAAGTGGGCGTGAATAATGCAGTTTTTCTTGATCGCTGACAAGATTGGCATGGTGACAATGCCCTGCCAGGCGCCGACTATGGGGGTGGAATCAAGGCCGTTGTCTGATTAGAGTAGGAACTCTCTTCGTTCGTCGAATTGACCGAGGTGGTTACGCAGTAGCAGGTCTGTCCGTCAGCAACTTTTGGCCAACTCCAACCCCTTCGTCCAGCCGACTTTCGCTCTCTTGGTGGCGGACGAGGAAAAAATCTGCTTAGGCCGAGGCTTGGCAGTGGTGTTGGTCCTAAACCGCATCATCGCCCGACGAGGCCAGAGCCTGGCGCCGTGATCTCCGAACTGCACCAAAACCGCCAAGCCTCCGGTCGAGACACGGAAATAATTCTCGATGCCGACGGCAAGCTGCTTCATCCTGTTTCTTCTGCTTCTCTGCGCTTTGTCCTCCGTTTCCTCTTCCAACTGCTCCTGTATCGTTGTCACCGTTGAACCCTTTGCTGCTTGCCAAACTCTTCTTGGCGAACAACTGCAGATGTCGGCGCCTCGCGTCTTCTTCGGCGGAGAGCTCCCGGGCTTACCGGTTGCGTCCAGTCCGTACGGTCCGGTACCTTTCCGCATTCCCATGGTGTCCCGCTGCACTCTCCGTAACACGGAGAGTCTCCCTGCGGCGCCGATTTCATCGCCAAACTGATCCCAGACGGTCAGCCGAAACGGCGCGACCGCAAAATTACTGTACTGAGGCGGAATCTTACTGATGCTCGTGGCCAAGAGCCAGCCCTCTGCTATTTCACCATGCCTGAGGACTAGATTTTTTTCCATGCGCGGGTTCAAAACTTCGCGGCGGCGATGCCGTAGCGGCGCCCCAAAGCACATGGAACGGTACGGCCAACGCGACTATGGCGCCGGAATCACGGCTTGCTGCGGCGGGCTGGAGTACGCGCTCTCCTCGTTATTCGAACTGACTGCAGTAGAAACGTAGCAGTAAGTTTGGCCGTCGACGACCGAGTTGTCCGTGTAGGTTGTCCCTGCGTTCAGCGAGGAATTGATCTTCGAGTAAGGGCCGGCCGAGCCAGCGCCGCGATAAATGTTGTACCCGATCACGTCGGAGGACGTGCTGGCTGTCCAGGAGAGAAAGACGCTGTGGATCGACGTCGGAGTACCCGTCCCGCTCAACGAAAGCACTGGCGAATTCGAGGCATTACTGGCGAAAGAAACCGTACCGGAGGCTGCTCCGGTGGCTTGCGGCGTGAACGTCACGGTAAACTGCACATTATTGCCAGCTGGAATTGCTACCGGGAAGGACAGTCCGCTTAGAGTGAACTCCGAACTGCTCAGGTTAGCAGACGTGACGGTCACACTCGTTCCAGTGGCACTGAGTTGCGCCAGAAGACTCGCACTGGTTGCGACCACCACATTGCCGAAGGCTAAGCTCGCAGGGGTTACCGTGAACTGCCCGGCAGCTGTACCTGTGCCGGACAGTGGAATGTTCAAAGTAGGATTCGACGCATTGGAGGCCACAGCCTGGTTTCCGCTGGCACTCCCCGCAGACGACGGAGTAAAGATGACGCCGAAAGTTATGCTTTGTCCCGAAGTGAGGGTCACCGGCGGATTAAGGCCGGTAACACTAAAAGCCGCACCCGTAAGAGTATCCTGGGATATGGTGACGCTCGAACCACCTACATTGGTCACCGTTTCCGACAGGGTCTGAGTGTTGCTGACCTGCACGTTGCCGAAGCTGAGGCTGGACGGATTTGCAGAGAGCGCGCCCGGCGTAACTCCGGTGCCGAACAGGGGAATATTGAGCGTTGGGTTGGAAGCATTGCTAGTAAGGGAAAGAGTACCGCTAACCGCTCCCGCCGATTGCGGGGCGAAGACTACGTTGAAATTGGGGCTGCTCTGGCCCGGAGCTAAGGCCAAAGGTAAGTTCAAGCCATTCACAGTGAACCCGCTGCCGGTGACTGCGACTTGCGTGACGGTGACGCTGGAGCCACCGGAGTTGGTCACGGTTCCTGGCAAGGTCTGATTGTTGCCAGTCTGCACGTTGCCGAAGTTGAGCCCTGCGGGAATTGGAGACAGCGAGCTAGGGGCCATGCCCGAACCTGACAGCGGCAGGTTTAGCGTTGAATTAGAAGCATTGCTCGCAAATGCGATGTTGCCGTTACCGGCTCCAGCCGCTTGCGGGGCAAAAATGACGGTGAAGCTTGTGCTCCAACCCGCTGGCAGGGTAACTGGCAGGGTTAGCCCACTGACGCTGAAACCTGACCCCTGAGTCGTTGCTTGGGAGACTGTTACACTCGTGCCCCCAGAATTGGTCAGACTGACGGCTTGTGTCTGACTGTTCCCCACCAGAAGGCTACCGAAACTCACACTGCCGGGATTGGCGACAAGCAGGCCGGGACTTGTGCCCGTGCCGGACAAGGAAACCGTCAGGACCGAAGTGTTATTAGTCCGCCTGTCGTGATGCCGAAATGCGCCATTATAAGTAAGAGAAATGCCGCCAGTTGCAGTGCCCGCGGACTGAGGGCTGAAAACAACGGTTACGTTCAAGGACTGACCTGGAGACAGAGTCACCGGGGACGCGAGCCCGCTCGAACTGAACCCCGTCCCTGTGATGCCGGCTAGCGACAGGTTAAGACTCTGTCCACCCGAGTTGGCAATGGCCACGGATTGAGTGGCCCCCGTTCCCAGGGGAACGTTGCCGAAGTTTATGGTGGACGGATTAGCGGTCAATTGCCCGAAGGCTCTGGAAGCGAAAATAAGAAGGAATGTCAGTACCAGTACGCACTTTACTGCTTTAAGTTGTGAACTGCGATCTCTCACTGCGTCGCCTCTCGTGCGCCGCAAATACTGCTCTGCGGGGGAGTGTAGAACTTTCTATTTCGTGACCGTCGTGGCCAGAAAGAGAAGTTTTGTTCCTCGACCCATTGTCTTTCTAATCGCTGGCACGGGGCAGATCACGAAAGGATGCAAGGTAGTCGTTCGATTGGGCGTGCGCGCGAGTCCCGGAGGACAGGTAATATAACTGAAACTTGGCGTACGGTCGCTTACGGTATCCGGACCGGGAGACCTCGGCGACTGCGCACAGCACGGACAGCCTGACGTCTACGCTGAATTCGCGGTTGAAAAGATCCCACAACATTACTTCGCAAGGCACGCTGGAAAAATCACGATTGTCGGAGGGAATCGGCCTCAGGCCTAACGCAACGATCCAACCCTCGATGACTTGGCCACAGCCGACTCAAAGACCGGATTCAAAGCGCCGATTCAGGATTTCCCTCTGCGGAGATTTCGCTGGCCCAGGCGCGTCGGCTTCAGGATGCTGGAGTGCTTAACCTCCGGCGCAATCAGGCATCTCTTGCGTCCACAGCAGCAATTCCGCAAAAGACACAACCAGAAAGGCAGCAGCTTGCCTAAGCCCGTTCTTCACACGGAGACGTGTCGGATCAATGACACACGATCGAATGGAAGCACTGGCGCTGCGGGAACAGGAACGGGTCGGGATGGTACTTGGCATTTCACATTCGTCCTTGGCGTTGGGAATGCCATACGTTGGACAAATTGCCCGAGCCGCGCCGGAAATGTACTATCGGCATCTTCCGCCGGAACCCACCGACTTGGAGAATCTGTGAATGTTGCTCCTCCCCCAATGCAACCCTCGGGCACTTCTCTGTCTAGCAGCCTGCATCACGACAATGTGTTCGCTGCGGGCGATCGCGCTCGCAGAGAACCAGACAGTCAGCACACCGACTTCTCATGCCGCGCGAACACAGTTGACGTGTGTTGCCGCAAAACTGCAGCTCGGCGACGTCGCTGTCGGGCAGACAAGCGATAAACTCATGACGATAACGAATAGCGGCATGACGCCACTGATCGTTCTTTCGGCCACGTCGAAGGGCCCAGAGTTTGGTCTGAGCGGGCTAGATCTGCCCCTAACGTTAGCTGCAGGTGAGAGCTTTACGTTCCGGGTCACTTTTACTCCGCAGACAAGTGGTCCCGCCGACGGAAGCATCTCCATTGTTTCTGAAGCGCCCGAAGAGACTCTAACAATACAACTAGCCGGAACCGGCAGGGCGACCGGGCAGCTGCAAGTTACCCCGGCAGCGATTGATTTCGAAAATGCGAGCATGCGATCAAACGGAACTCAAAAAAGTCAACTCACCGCCAGCGGTGGCAGCGTGACTGTCTCTTCTGCAACAATTAGCAGTGAGAACTTCCGATTAGGTGGACTATCGCTTCCCTTCACGATTCCAGCGGGTCGCAGCGTGCCCTTCACAATCACGTTTCTTCCGAGGGAAGGCAGGAGTTCGTCTGCCATTCTTTCGTTTGCCAGCGATGCCAAGAACTCTCCCACTCAGCAAGAGGTGACAGTCCGCAGAGTTGACCCGATTCAGCACAAGGTTCAGCTGTCGTGGAAGGCGAGTACTTCCAAGCATCTCGCCGGCTACAACGTATATCGTGGTACGCGATCGGGTGGACCGTACAAAAAGATCAATGGCGTTTTGGATCCGAATACAAGATTCACAGACCTCACAGTGACCGCAGGCAAGAAATACTATTACGTAGCGACAGCAGTCAATTCGAAAAAAAGAGAAAGTCACTACTCGAAGCAGATCCAGGTTGTGATTCCGTAATCCAACACGCTGGTACCAATTCATGCCGATCATCGCAGGGCCTAAGCGCTGCCCAATCAAAGCATTTGTCCCCATCGTGACTGTCGCACCATTAGGCTCCGCGGTGCTCAGTCCGTCCTATAACAAGGATGCTTCGTTCGGACCCAGGTGACAACGCTTTCTCGGTGAGGCTACTGATTGCCGGCGAATTCCTACCCCTCAATTTTGTAAGTCGCTTAAGACAGAATACATATTGGGTTCGTTTCCAAAGAAGACTCTGGACCTCTTCATCGAGTCACGTCTCGGTTGACGATGAAAAACCCTCGCCCCTGCGGCGTTCGGCAGGCGGTACCCGCGGAACCTGCATTCCCTTTGTAGTACGCGGCGCCCTGCTACGGCAAGGCGCCGGACCCTTTACCTCATGCAAACGCACGCTTAATCTTTAACCTCCTGGTCACCCAGGATTTCTGTCCGGTTCGGAGAGAGTAACGCGTTCGATTGCCGTATCTTCCTCATCCCCCAAGGTTACTTCCCGAGGCAAGGGAACAGTGCCCGATTCCATTCCGGTCTCCTGATGAACACTTACATTCAGAGCGGCCGGCGCGGCAGTCGCTCGCCTTGCCTCATGCGCTGCAGCTTTTCGAGCTCGCGCATGATCCGAAACAGTCTCTGCAGAATCGTCGCTTCGTAACGTTGGAAAGCGCTCACCAGAGGTTGCACGCTTTCGAGTTTTCATCGCGGCTGGCAGCCCGGGATCAATCGGACGATACTAAGAGGGTGGCCCAACCTGTTTGTAGATCGCTGGATGGAGTGCGCTAGTAACGTGCTCCGCTTCGAGACGCCGAGCGCGCCGCAACCCTACCATGTCGATAGCGAGGGACTCGACGAGGAATTTTTCTATCCTACCAACAGGATTTATTTCTCTTACCAGATCTCGCAAATTGGTGGGGTAACCTTCGACATCATCGAGTTCAGTTATTCCGGCCGCCTAAACCCGTGCTTGGTGGCGTTGTCGATGTCGTATTCGTTAGGCCATGGGACTTAAGTGCATTGACGCGATTGGCAGCCATTTTCTTGTCAGTAGTCATAATTCCTCCTTGGAGGCCAAGCGTGGCGCGTCTTTGCGGATCCGAGCCACAGTTGATCCTGAGTAAAGAATTTCTATCGCAGTTATCAAGGGATCCGTTGCTTAGAGAGTCTCTTTAAGAGTCCAAACAATTCGCGTTTGGTCCGAAAAAGAGGCAGCGCAGAACGTGGAGGCACCGGGTTTGCCTGCCTCGTCACGCCGCGCCTAGCACTTGGCGTTATGTCGCGGAGAACGGGGGCGCGGAACGACCTGGATCGCTAAAGCTCTTAATCGTGTGGGGTTGAATTCGGCGCCAGGGATTGATACGACAAATTTTCCACGGGATATATCCGCGATCCATTTAAGGTTTTCAAACCGAGTGTCAAGTTCCTGTCCATGCACAATGCTGGCGGAAATAATCCAGCTTCGTTTGCAGTCCTTCGATCTAAATTCTGCCAAGGTTCGCTTTACTTCAGTTTCCGAGATCGGCATTCCGGGTACTCGGGAGCGTACGGCTGAAACGGTCTCGGTGATAGCAGCTGAGTGCTTCTCCCCCCGAGCCCTCGCCTGATCGTAGGCATGCAGAACCATAACACTGCGCAAAAGCATCCAGCCCGGTCGCACCCCATGTTTGTTCCGCCTCCCGCGCTTGGCCATAATACCTCCCGGGTTGTAGCACCGACGTGAGAAGTTTTGGAATCCCACGTCAGGGCTGACTCCCAGCCGCTTACAAATACTGGCAGCTTTCAGATCCGCCGGCGTGCGCATCATAGAAAAAGTCAGGGCCACGAAGCAAATGTGCCCGAGCACCTAGCGCCCACGATGTCGCCGGTGAAATCGAAGAGTTGAAAAAGCCGCCTAGAAGACGCTGAACGGGCGGAGTCGCTACAAACTGTCCTTTCCATTTAGCAACTACTTACCGTTTTTTCCCTGATCTGCGCGCAAGCCGAAGAAGTATCTCTGCCCTAATTTCGCTCTTCCCTTCTCATATCTTGAACACCGTCAAGGCTGATTGCCCGCTTCAGACAAAGCTGGGTTTGACAATGGATCTCCGGAAAGACCTCGGTCTCCTTTTGGTCTGGAGCAGTTCTTTCGCCGAGACTCTCAACCGTGTTGGCTCCGATAAGTCTCGGGGCAACTGTTTGCAGATGATTTGCGCAGATCTTCTCGCCGGAGCCAACTTGGAGACCGATGATCCGGGTGTGCTCTTACAGTCGGCTCTCCAGTCTTTCAAGTTCCTTCCGGGCGAAGAAAGAAAAGTATTCTTGGACTCGATAGCCGAGAAGGCGGCGTGAGGTTGGTCCGGCCAAAGCAGCCTCACCGAGCACATCCTTACGGCCACAAGATCCGCTGGAACGGCCAATACTGGATTGATTACGGTTGAGGATTTCAGGTTATTCGGTCCAAGATTAGTTGTCCTGATTGGGGTCCATTGGGCGTAGGCTTTTCATGCGTAGTTAAACCTGAACCTATAAGTACAGTGAAACTAGCCGACGCACTGTCGAAAAATCCCTCGCTACGGTTCGAGTGACTGCTCCTTCTGATGGGTCTTCTTCTTCGGCTTCGCCCACCGGGGGTTGATGTGGCTGCCGCTTCTTGCGGAAGGCGCCAACCTCGAGCTCTGCTGCCCCTGAAGCTCAAGACAACTTTCTAACAGCAATTCGACCTGCTTACTCAGAGATCGGCGCTCATGCTTTGCGATTTCAGCCAATCGTGATTTGAGACTGGGCGGCACTCGAACTAGCAGTGGAACCCTGGGTTCTGTCATGGCTAGGAGCAAAGATAGCAGGATTCAACAATTTTCTGAATGCAACTATTTGATACCTTGTGATACACTATGTATCCATCGGTTCAGGACAAGAAACATGCCACTGCACGCTGCTCGCGATAGAAGGCTAGTACGACAGAATCTCCGCGTTGCCAAAGAACTTTACCCAGAGCTGTCACGAATACAACTGTCAGTTTTGCACGATCTCACAGTGATGCTTTGTCTCTCTGTATGCAGGAGTCAACTAGTACTTCTCGGCGGAAGGTGGTATGTACGTCACTCTGGTCTTCTACTAATTGCGCACCGAAGAAGGTGCTTCGGAATAGACAACGCGGTTGACCCGCATATGTCCGAGGCTTCGGCTGGACGGTCTTTAAAGCGACGGTTCGCAAATCCCAGTCCAGGAGCTTCGTTGGTTACGGAGATGCGGATCCATCTAATGTTTTCCATCTCCTTCATGGTTCTGAGATGCGCGTTGCTGAGACTCGTGCAGTGAACCGAGCCCTGCGAAAAG
>Ga0210384_10009075_pt1 | contig 10305 bp, 8 predicted proteins | sample IncBWH2MmetaG_FD_160574 | JGI IMG/M metagenome (GOLD analysis project Ga0210384, IMG submission 160574) | Forest soil microbial communities from Barre Woods Harvard Forest LTER site, Petersham, Massachusetts, United States - Inc-BW-H-2-M | ecosystem: Environmental > Terrestrial > Soil >...
TCAAGCAATTTCATACGTCCTCCATGGGTTTTTGTCACGGCGTCCATTGCCAAGGGCCCGCGCTGCACGGTGGTTCTCAGATTAAGAGAGACACCCAGATCCGCAGCCGCTTGAAGACACAACCTCTGCGGCATTCAGGGAACATTCCCGGATGCTCGATCTTGTTTCCCGGCCCCAGCTCAATGCGACAAGCGGATTTGCAATTGCGTAGCCAGCCACTAAGAAGTCAGCCGTCCCGCTAACTCTTTTGTTTTCCAACAGGTATTTCGTCGTGAGAAAGCAATTTAGATGAATGATTTCAGGTATGCGTAGATAGTTCAGGTTTCTGAAAAAAAATAAAATGCTCGTTCGAGACGGTAGACGGCGGAGCGCTCGCCGCAATCCCCCGCTACAACTTGCGAATCACCGCTGATAGAGTAATCGTCCAACGATCGGCCAGTCGGCGTGTCGCCAAACGTCGCCGATTCGATTCGGGCCACAATCAGCGGGAGATGAGAATGTCAAGAGCGAAGCGAGTGTTATACGGCTTGATCCACGCAGCCCTATTGCTGAGTCTGTTCGCGATTGCCCGAACCGCCATCGCGCAGGCGCCAAGCACCAGCGCCGGCGAGCCCGAGCAATCCGGCCCGTACAATTCCCTGGTCATCCGCAATGTCACAGTCATCGACGGCTCCGGCGCGCCGGCCTTCGGTCCGGCCGATATTTTCATCAAGGGCAATCGCATCGAGCGCATCGCGCTGGTAGACGCCATCGCCCGCCGCGAAGAAAAAGAGGAAGCCCCGGTTGCGTCTTCTAAGGAGGCCGGCTCCAAGCAACCTGCCTCCAAGCCATCCGCGCCCGACCGTGTTATCGAAGGCCAAGGCATGTACCTCATGCCCGGCCTCATCGACGTGCACACGCACATCAACAGCAGCAAGGATGTCCCCGCCGAATACATCTACAAGCTCTTCCTGGGCCACGGCGTCACCACTATTCGCACCTTCAACCTGGCCCACGGTTCCCCCAAGGAAATGGTCGAAGAAAAGAAGCGCATCGCCGCCAACCAGATCATCGCTCCGCGCATGTACGTCTACCCCTTCTGGCGCGACACCGATCCGCGCTTTTCCACGCCGGGCGGGGCGCGACAAATCGTTGACGAGTGGCATGCACTCGGCGTCGACGGAATCAAGATTCTCGGCAAGCCCGGCCTCTGGCCCGACGTTTTCCGGGCCATCGCCGATCAAGCGCACGCAGATGGCATGGGCGTCGCTGTGCACATTGGCCAGGACGGCGTTTATCCCATGAACGCGGTGCGCGTCGCCACCGCGGGCGCCTCCACCATCGAGCATCACTACGGCTATCCCGAATCCTCCTTCACCTCCCACAATGTTCAACTCCTTCCACCCAACTACAACTATTCGAGCGAGCCTGATCGCTTTCTCGAAACCGGCCGCTCCTGGCTGCAGGCTGACCTAGCGAAACTCCACGGCGATGTAATCCAATCGCTGCTCGATTCCATGCGCACTAACGGATTCATCATGGTGCCGACTTTCGGCATCTACGAAGCCAATCGCGATGTCACTCGCGCCGCCACGCTGCCTTGGCACTCCACCTACACTTTGCCGGTGGTCATGGATTCGTTCTTGCCGAATCCCGCGCATCACGCTTCTTATTTCTATGAGTGGACCTCCAACAAAGAAGCCGACTGGGCGCAGGCGTATCGCCGCTGGATGGACTTCGTCAACGACTACAAAAATCAAGGCGGCGTTGTCGCAGTCGGCTCGGACACCGGGTTCCTCTTCGAACTGTGGGGATTCGGCACCATTCGCGAGCTTGAACTGCTCGAAGAAGCCGGATTCACGCCGCTCGAGACGCTGCACGCGGCAACGCAAAACGGCGCGAGCGTGGTCAAAAATTCTGAGCTTGGCGTGATTCGCCCGGGATACCTGGCCGATTTGGTGCTGCTCACGGAAAATCCTCTCGCCGACGTGAAAATCTTTTACGGCATCGGCGTCACCCGCGTCACCGAGGACCGCAAAGAAGTTCACAAGCAGTGCCTGAAATACACCATTCGCGATGGCGTCGTCTTCGATTCGCAAGCGCTCTTGCGCGACGTTCGCGAAATCGTCGCCAAAGCCAAGCAAGCGTCAGCGGAGCAAAAGAAACCGTAGCGTGCTTGGAAGGCAGCGGCTGAAGTATTCATCAGACTTGGCCGTTGGCCCAAATGCTGCTCGGACGCTCGACCTGCCTCCCGCGCGTTGTTACCATGGCCTCGCATCGATGGCTAACCAAGCCCAATTAAAGAACAAAGCCCAGTGGCAGAACAACGACCTGCCTCGGCGGTTGCTCGCCCGCCTCAAGCACAATAGTTGCTTCCGTCCCGGAGACCGCGCCGGCGTCGCCGTCTCCGGAGGCGCCGATTCCGTCGCGTTACTCCTCTTGCTGCTGGAACTCCGCGAAAAGCTCGGCATCGTCCTCAGCGTCGTCCACTTCAATCACCAGCTGCGTGGCCGAGCCTCGGACGCCGACCAGAAGTTTGTCGCCAGCCTGGCGGCGCGCCACTCTCTCGAATTTCACGTGCAAAGCGGCGACGTCGCCGCCCGCGCAAAAGACGGCAAAATCAATCTCGAGGACGCCGGCCGCCGCGCTCGCTACGCGTTCTTCCGCAACCTTATCGCCGCAGGCTCATTGCACTCCGTCGCCACCGCTCATACCGCCGACGACCAGGCCGAAACCGTTCTCGCGCACATCTTCCGCGGCACCGGCTTGGCCGGCCTCGCCGGAATTCATCCGCAATCGGACGGCATTCTGCGTCCCCTACTGGCGTTTCGCCGCGCTGAATTGCGCGCCTACCTGCGTTCCCGCAAACAAAAATGGCGCGAAGACACCACCAATCGCGACACCGCGCGCACCCGTGCGCGGATTCGCAGCAAGCTCATCCCGCTCCTCGAAAGACAGTTTCAGCCCGCCATCATCGAACATCTTTGCGCCCTCGCCAGCCTGGCCCGCGAGGACGACGCGTACCTCGAAAGCGCCGCGCAACTCCGCGTCTGCGCTCTCGCCAAAGAAGAGCGCGGCGAGATTCGCATCTCCGCGAGCGATCTCATGGGATCGCGCGGCCTACTGCCCAGCTCCAAAGCCCTACCGACCAGCGGGTATGCGGACGTCGTAAAGCCTTCCGAAGCGTTGGCCCGGCGGGTGGTGCGCCAGATTGTCCGAAGCCTGAAACCGCGCCCCGGCGAACTGGGCGCCGTTCACGTGCAGTCCATAATCGAGCTGGCGCAAACCGGCGAAAACGGCAAGTCCCTCGCCCTTCCGGGCGGTGTCGAAGTTCTTTGTGACCGCGACGTCCTGATTTTCCGCGCCTCCAGCAGGGCCAAACCGGATCCTCCGCCCCAATTCGAGCATCAAATCCATTCGTTCGGCGCCTCCGCCGCTATTGCCATCTCGCAACTGCAGTGCGTAATCCGCTTCACGGTGATTGACTGGCCCTCCCAGAGGCGAGACACTAATCTTACAGGGGCGGTCTTGGACCGCGACCGGCTTGCATTCCCTCTGGTGCTCCGCAGCTGGCGTCCCGGCGACCGTTTGCATCCCGCCGGACGAAAAGCGGGGCACAAGCTGACGCGCTTTTTCAGCGAGAAACGCATCGCTAAATGGGAACGCGCGGGCTGGCCGGTTTTGACGAGCGGCGGAATTCTTGCGTGGGCCCGTGGTTTTCCAGTCGCCGCGGAATTTGCGGCGGATGAAAGGACGCAAGCAGGAATCGTGATCGTCGAGGAGCCTATCCCATGAGCGGGCGCAACGCCGCGGGCTTTTCCGCCGCGCGTATCGCTGCTCGCGTGGCGGCTCTGGGCCGGGAAATTACGCGGGCCTACCGCGGCCGGCGCATCGACGTGGTCATCACCCTGGATCGCGGCTTTGTTTTTGCCGCAGACCTGATTCGCCGGGTTGACGCCTCGATGGTCTGCCACTTCGTGCACGAGGATGTGCGCGATGTCGAACACGGCGGCCATGCCCGGCGCGAAGTCTCTTTCGGAACGCGCCTCGATTTGGAGGGACGCGACGTTTTATTGATTGATGCGGTGCTCGAAAGCGGCGTAACGCAGGAGTTTCTCCTGCGCCGCCTGGGCGAAAGCCGCCCGCGTTCGTTGCGCCTCGCTGTACTTCTCGATAAGCCCGAGAAGCGCCGCGTGGCCCTCGAACCCGATTACTTTGGCTTCCGAACCGCATCTAATCAGATATGGGTGGGCTACGGCTTGGCAGCCGCGAACGGCACCGGCCGCAACCTTCCCCGGCTTTCGGCGGGAGCCACGGCCGCTCCCAGAAAGCGCGCCAAGGGGCGCTGACGATTTTGCAAGAATTCAGGGGTTTCAAGGTTTAGTGAGGGTAAAGTGAATTCTGGTTCCACAGCAAAAACAATTCTCTTTTGGATTTCCATTGTCTTCCTCGGCGTGATGCTCTGGAAGCTGGTCTCCGCCAACGGCGCGCAAACGCGCGAGGAAGAGCCCAGCTACAGCGAGTTCATGCAAAAGGTCGAGGCCGGTGACGTCAAAGAAGTCACGCTGTACGTCTCCCCCAACATCTATGAGCTACAGGGCGAATACGCGCGGCCGGCCAATCGCAAGTTCCATGTCAGCGTTTTCAAGGAATCCGCGCCGGACGTCACCAAGCAGCTTCGCGACAAAGGCGTGCTCATCAAGATCAAGGAAGTGCGCAGCGGCGATTGGGTGCTGATTCTTCTCAATGCAGCCCCGCTCATCCTGCTCGTCGGCTTCTGCCTCTTCCTGATGCGCCAAATGCAAGCCGGCGGTAACAAGGCTCTCAGCTTCGGCAAATCGCGCGCGCGCTTGCTTTCCGCGCAGCAGAAAAAAGCCACTTTCAAAGACGTCGCCGGAACCGACGAAGCCAAGGAAGAGCTTCAGGAAATCATCGAGTTCCTGAAAGATCCGCAGAAATTCCAGAAGCTCGGCGGGCGCATTCCCAAAGGCGTGCTGCTCGTCGGACCTCCGGGCACCGGCAAGACTTTGCTGGCACGCGCGATCGCCGGCGAAGCCAACGTTCCCTTCTTCTCCATTTCCGGTTCGGACTTCGTGGAAATGTTTGTCGGCGTGGGCGCCAGCCGCGTCCGCGATCTTTTCGAGCAGGGCAAAAAGAATGCTCCCTGCATCATCTTCATCGATGAAATTGACGCCGTTGGCCGCCATCGCGGCGCCGGACTCGGCGGTGGCCACGACGAACGCGAACAAACATTGAACGCGCTGCTCGTCGAAATGGATGGATTCGAGTCCAACGAAGGCGTGATCCTCATCGCCGCTACCAACCGTCCCGACGTTCTCGACCCCGCGCTTCTTCGGCCCGGCCGCTTCGACCGCCGCGTCGTGGTCGCGCGCCCGGATGTGAAAGGCCGCGAGGAAATCCTTCGCGTGCATACCCGCAAAGTGCCCATTTCCGACGATGTCGATCTCTCGATCATCGCTCGCGGCACTCCCGGATTTTCGGGCGCCGATCTCGCCAACCTGGTCAACGAAGCCGCTCTTTGGGCGGCGCGCCAGAACCGCAAGTTCGTCATGATGGTCGATTTCGAGATGTCCAAGGACAAAGTGCTCATGGGCGTCGAGCGCAAATCCATGATTCTCTCCGACGAGGAGAAAAAGAACACCGCGTACCACGAAGCAGGTCACGCGCTCGTCGCCGCCATGACTCCTGGCGCCGATCCGGTGCACAAAGTCACCATCATTCCGCGCGGCATGGCTCTCGGCTTGACCATGCAGCTGCCCATGGACGACAAGCACACCTACACGCGCGACTATCTCGAAACCATGCTCGCCGTATTGATGGGCGGGCGCAGCGCCGAGGAAATCTTCCTCGGGCACATCACCACCGGCGCCGGCAACGATATCGAGCGCGCCACTGAAATCGCCCGCAACATGGTCTGCGAATGGGGCATGAGCGAGCTTGGCCCCCTGGCTTTCGGCAAAAAAGACGAAGCTATCTTTCTCGGCCGCGAAATCACCCAGCATCGCGACTACTCCGAAGACACCGCCATTCAAATCGACAAAGAAGTGAAGCGCATCGTCAACGGCGGTTATGACAAAGCGAAAGCTCTTCTGTCCAACAATCGCGAAACCCTCGAGCGTATCGCGCAAGCGCTGCTCGAACGCGAAGTCATCGACGCCATCGAAGTAAAACTCCTGATGGAGAACAAACCGCTGCCGGAAAAGCCGCGCACACCTCCCACACCGCCGCCGCAAGCCGCTCCCAGCGCCGACCCCAAAGTCGCGCGCCCCGAGCTGCGCCCCGCGCCTGGCTTCACGCGCGGCGAAAACCCCGCGAAAGCCTGATCCAGTTTTAGCGCAGTCCGTATCCAAGCGGGGCACGAGCGATCGTGCCCCGCTTCTTTTGGAGTGCGGGAGCCCGGCTCCCGCTCTTGCGGTGCGAGCCGCACTGCAAACTCACCGGACCGTACAACTCGTCCGTACTTCGTTACCTCTCACTTCGTTACTTCGTCCCCGCTCGCAAAAGTCGTACAATGGCGCCATGGGACGCAAAGACGGTGAAAACCTGAACGTCATCTGCCCGTGCTGCCAGACCAAGCTGGTGATCGACCCGATTTTTGGCGCGGTGCTCTCGCACGAAGCGCCGGTGAAGCCTGGGCCAAACGTGGATCTCACCGATGCGCAAAAAATTCTGAACGAGCAGCAGCGCCAGCGCGAGGACAAGTTCGCCGATTCCTGGTTCCAGGAAACCAACAAAGAAGACATCCTGGCCAAGAAATTCGAAGAAGGCATGAAAAAAGCCAAGGACGCCCCCGCCGGCAAGCCCCTCCGCGACTTCGATCTTGATTAACAGCTATTGCAAAACCCCTGCAAGCGCTTGAATTGGCTTCCATGAGCTGCGAGCGCTGATCATCTTTCCGTTTCTTGGAACTCAAAAATTGGATTTGACGGCAGACTTGGCTCTGTCTATTCTGTTTCAGTCTTCGCCTTTCAAGGATTTCTTGCGCCACATGCGCCAACTCGGCTCGCCACGGGACACGAACTGTTCGTGTTGTCCGCATTTTTGCGAGTCGGCGCGTGGAGGCTGATGGGCTAGAAACAGGTTTCCAACCCTTTCTCAGACGGCCACCGCCAGATTTGCTGCTGGCAGTGGCCGTTTCTATTTTCGCGAGACATTCGATTCAGGAGAATGCATGTGGGACTCGCAGCAAAGATAATCACTTTGGTTTGCGCCGGACTGCTTCTTACAGCAAAGGCGCTGCCGGACGATCGTCCATCGGAAACACTGCGATCGGGCGCGCCAGCACCTGAAAAAGAAGCCGGAAATCGCTCCGGCCTTCGCGAGGAAGATACCGGGCAAGGTTTCGCAGAGACCCAAGGGAAGAAAAAACGGGGCCTCTTTCGATCCTGGCTTCATATGGCGGCGGAAACGCAAGCCAAACAACCGGACTGGCTTTCTCCTTTGGCCACCACCTCCGGCCGGCTGAAGCAGGAATTGCGATACGACATCTGGGACCAACCCGCAGCGCAAGGAAACAGAACCTACCAGTTTGGCGGCGGCAAGGGACTCGAGTTCATCACCAGTTCGCGGACGCAGATTCTGGCTGGAATACCGTCCTACGTGGTGCACTCTCCGAATGGTTCCCCTGGTGGATTTGGCGATTTGCCATTGATGCTGAAAATCCGCATTGCTTCGGCGGAACGTGCAGAAGGCAATTATCTTTTAACGTTTATCCTGAGCGCCAACGCAGCCACGGGCTCGCACCGCTATAGTGCAGGCGACGCGGTACTGACGCCGACATTGGCACTGGGGAAGGGTTGGGGGAGGTTCGACGTCCAGTCTACGTTTGGAGCTAACCTGCCGGCAGGGAATACGGCAAAGCTGGGCCGGCAACTCCAATGGAACACCGCCTTCCAGTATCAAGCAGCGTGGAAGCTGTGGCCGGAACTGGAAGTGAATTCCACGTTCTACAAAACAGGAACGAACGCTGGTGATAAGCAGGTTTTCCTGACACCGGGCTTGGGATTTGGACGAGTGCGCCTTCGGAAGGGATTGCGGTTCTCTACCGCGGCCGGCCTGCAAATCGCCGTGACCAAATTTCATACCTACGATCACCGCTGGATGTTCTCCGAGCGCATTTCGTTTTGAGCGGCAGACTGGGCACCTGCGCTACACTCCCCTTGCCGATATGGCCCCGCGCCGAAAAACCTTCCGGCTGGAACTTCCGTCGCGCCCGTTGCTGTTAGGTCAGCGCACATTGCTGATGGGTGTGCTCAATGTCACGCCGGACAGCTTTTCCGATGGCGGCAAGTTTTTTGATCCGCAGCGCGCGATCATGCACGCGTTGGAAATGGAGCGGGCTGGCGCCGATTTGCTTGACATCGGCGGCGAGTCCACGCGTCCGGGCTCGACGGGGACACCAGCTGATACGGAACTTGCGCGCATTCTGCCAGTGCTGGAAAGCTTGCGCGGAGTGCTGAAAATTCCGATCTGCGTGGACACGCGCAAATCCCAGGTGGCGGAAGCAGCCGTCAGCGCGGGAGCGCAAGTCATCAACGACATATCCGCCTTGCGCCACGATCCGCGCATCGCTGAAGTTGCGCAGCAGCGGTGCGTGCCGTTGATTCTCATGCACATGCGCGGCGAACCTCAGACCATGCAGAAAAAGGCGTTTGCGCGCGATGTGATGAAAGATGTTACGCGGGGATTGCGCACGGCGATCTCGCAGGCGCGACGCGCGGGCGTACGAAAATCGCAGATCATCGTTGATCCGGGCATCGGCTTCGGCAAAAGCCTCGAGCAGAACTACGAGTTGCTGAGGAAACTTCCCGAAATCGCCAAGCTCGGCTATCCCCTCCTGGTCGGAACATCTCGTAAGGGGTTCTTAGGCGCGACGCTGGCTCGCAACGGCCAAGCTGCTCCTGCCGAAGAGCGCATATGGGCTACCGCCGCGACGGTGACCGCCAGCATTCTTGGTGGCGCGCATATTGTGCGCGTCCATGACGTGGCGGAGATGGTGCAAGTGGCGCGCACAGCCGATTGCCTCCTCAGTCCTAAGACTCGGCTTGAGCTGGACCTGTCTGCCAGATCCGCGGCCGGACGTGCCGGACGGAAACTCTGAGCCACCGGTTGGAGCCAAGGAGGCGTTTTCTTGAGGTTCAGAATTCGACAGGCGCGCGCCAACGAGCGAGGTTTCCTTACCGTAGCTGACGATTCGGTCGAAGGCGCATTGGGGCTACGACGAAGCCTTCATGGCCAGCGTGAGGCCGGAGCTCGAATTTCTGCCGGCCAGGTTTGCCCCGAGCTTTCACGTGTACATTTTGGAGGAGAATGGCGAACGCCTAGGCTTCTGCAGTCTAATCAGCGTGGACGCTGAAACGATCGAATTGCATGACCTGTTTGTCGAGCCCGGCCGAATCGGACAAGGCTATGGCAAGCAGTTGTGGAGCTACGCGGTTAAGCTGGCGCGGGATTTGGAATATCGCAGGCTCATTCTGACGGCCGATCCTCACGCCGAGCCTTTTTACGCCCGCCAGGGAGCCATTCGCATAGGCGAAAAGGCCTCCGCCGCGTTTCCTGAGCGCAAGCTCCCAGTGATGGAATACCCCCTGAAGCGGAGCAATTGCTGAGGGCGCTCGACGGACGGACCAAAGAGGCGCTACAGGCGCGGACAGGCCGTGGAGTACACTATCGCGTTCTTTTCGATCCATTTCCACTTTGGGGGTGCGGCTTGATTCGTCACTTCGTCTTTCTTGCAATTTTTCTATTGACTGGCTTCGCCTTTGGCACCGAGGTGAAGGCGCAAATCACCACGAAGAAGGATCCTTTGAATCCCTCGGGGCAGGGGGCTGGGTGCTCGACTACTGACGCTTCGAGCTGTGCGCAGGCAGCAGCGAAGATTCTGCCGCAGGTGATGGGGGCTTCGCCGCTCGAAGAGAATTTGCGACGGTTGACGGACGAAGTGGGCGGGCGGGTGACCGGCTCGCCAGAAATGGCTAAGGCGGTGGAGTGGGCGGTAGCCGCGTTTCGCGCGGCGGGCGTGCCAGTACACACGGAGAAGTACCAGCTGGGGGTCACCTGGAAAGAGGGGCACACGACGCTGTTGGTGACCGCGCCGCCTGTAGCGGCGCAGGCGACGGTGCCTGCTGGCGTTCCGCCTTCCAGCGAAGGCTTTCCATTGCGTGCGGTGTCAGAAGGGTGGGGCCCCGCTACCCCGGCGGGCGGAATCGAAGCGCCGGTGATCGATATCGGCAACGGAAGTGAAGACGAGTTTGCGCGCGTAGGCACAATTCGCGGGGCGATATTGCTGGCGCATTGCGAAATTGG
>Ga0210384_10009076_pt1 | contig 10304 bp, 7 predicted proteins | sample IncBWH2MmetaG_FD_160574 | JGI IMG/M metagenome (GOLD analysis project Ga0210384, IMG submission 160574) | Forest soil microbial communities from Barre Woods Harvard Forest LTER site, Petersham, Massachusetts, United States - Inc-BW-H-2-M | ecosystem: Environmental > Terrestrial > Soil >...
AAAAATCGATCCGGATGACAAGGGAGCGAAATCGCTGTTGATTGCGACCCTGGAATCGCTCGGACGGAAACCGGAAGCGGCGGCGATTCGCGCCGAGAACCCCGAAAATGCGGATAAGACGCCGCCGAATCTGCAGGATGGCAATGGCCTGGCGCGGCTGGCGCGTGTCTCCAGGAATTTGGACCGCGTGCTTCTTCGCCCGGGCGGGGAAGCTCCCGATGGGCAGGCGCCGGCAGGGAAGGGGCCTCGCAAGAGCGACAGCGGCGGAGAGCGTCCATGAAGGATTCCGGCCATCGCCGCGCAAAAACAATTTTCCCGGCGAGCCGTGTGAGGGTCTTAGCGATAGCAACGTTTGCGGCTGCGCTGTTCGGCGCATTCGCTCTGCAGGCGCAGGGACCCGAAACGAAAATTTCCGCGCCGTCCGGCGGCCCGGCGCAAATCATTGAAATACGCATCGGCGACGAAATCGAGCCGGTGATGGCGGAGTACGTCGATAACGGCATCGAAGAAGCTGCTCGGCGTCATGCAAGCCTGGTCCTGATCACGATGGACACTCCCGGAGGGCTCTCGACCTCCATGGAGGACATCATCCACAACATTCTGCAATCGCCCGTGCCCGTGGCCATATTCATTTCGCCCGCGGGATCGCGCGGGGCGTCCGCGGGATTTTTTATTTTGGAATCCGCGGACATAGCGGCCATGGCCCCGGGAACGCATGCGGGCGCGGCTTCGCCGCTTCTGGCCATCGGAGGAGTTCCGCTGCAGGTGGATGAGACGCTGAAGAAAAAAATACTGAATGACGCGACGGCGTTCCTGCGCAGCTACTCGGCGAAGCGCGGACGGAATGTGCAGCTCGCGGAATCGGCCGTCGTCGACGGCAAGGCCTGGACCGAAACGGAAGCGCTCGACGGCAAGCTCATCGATTTGATCGCGAACTCGCCGGAAGACTTGCTTTCAAAATTGGATGGCCGCACGATCAAACGCTTTGACGGATCGAGCGCGCAGCTGGCGCTGCGCAATCCGCAGCGCATTGCATTCTCCATGTCGTTCCGCCAGCGATTTCTTTCGCGGATCGTGCAGCCGGACGCGTTTTTTATTTTGCTGATCGTGGGAGTGCTGGGGCTTTATACCGAATTCACGCACCCGGGAATGGTCGCGCCAGGAGTGATCGGCGGGATCGCGCTGGTGCTGGCGCTTTACGCGATGCACATTTTGCCGGTGGCTCCCGCGGGCATCGTTTTGATTTTGCTGGCGCTGGGATTATTCATTCTGGAGGCGAAGTACACCAGCCACGGCGTGCTTGCGATCGGCGGCATCGTGGCCATGCTGCTGGGCGCGCTGATGCTGGTGCGTTCGCCGTTGACGCACGCGGGAGTGAGCCTGGGCGTGGCATTCGGCGTGACGCTGCCGTTTGCTCTGCTCACGATTCTGCTGATGCGGCTGGTGCTGCGCTCGCGCTCGTGGAAGCCGTTGACGGGCATGGAACAATTGGTGGGTTCGCCGGGGGAAGTGACCGAGCCGCTGGTGCGCCATAAGGACAGCGAGTTTTTTCAGGGAATGGTGCGGCTGCACGGTGAATTGTGGCGCGCCGTTTCGCGGGAGGAAATTCCCGCCGGGGCGCAAGTCCGGGTCACGCGCATTGAGGGGTTAACGCTGCACGTCGTTCTTCCCGGCCATCACGCGGCCGAAGCGTGAACGCGCGCTCCAGATAGAGTACGATACCCTCAGCACGCCAGCAGCGCCGAACCATTCCGGAGGCCAGGGCATTCTTGGGAGGGCGAGAAAATGGATTTTTCATTGTACGGGCTCATGATCGCGGTGTTCATTTTCCTGATCTGGTTCTGGAATTCGCTGTATGTAATCAAGGAGTGGGAGCGCGGCGTGGTGCTACGGCTGGGGCGCATGCAGCCGGACGCGAAGGGCGCGGGATTGCGGCTCGTCTTCTGGCCGATCGAGACGCTGTACCGGATTTCGCTGCGCATTGAGACGCTGGACGTGCCGTCGCAGGACATCATCACGCGCGACAATGTTTCCGTGAAAGTGAACGCGGTGGCGTATTTCCGAGTGGTGGACGCGAATCTCGCGCTTTCCCAGGTGCAGAATTATTTGTATGCGACGTCGCAGAAAGCGCAAACCACGCTGCGCAGCATCGTCGGGCAGTTCGAGCTGGACGAGATTCTTGCCGAGCGCGAAAAAGTTAACAGCAAACTGCAAGTGATTCTTGACCAGGATACCGAGCCCTGGGGTATTAAGGTAACGAAGGTGGAAGTCAAGCAGGTCGATATTCCGGAGCAGATGCAGCGCGCCATCGGCCGGCAAGCGGAGGCGGAACGCGAGCGGCGCGCCAAGGTCATTCACGCGGAGGGTGAAGCGCAGGCGTCGGCAAAACTGGCCGAGGCCGCGCAGGTTCTCGAAACGCAGCCCGCCGCGATTCAACTTCGTTACCTGCAAACGCTGACCGAAATCGGAGTCGAGAAAAATACCACTATCGTGTTTCCCCTGCCGATCGATATCATCAACGAGTGGGTCAAGGCGATCGGCTCTAGAAGATCATAAATGGCATTTAGAGAGAAAAAAAACGGCGGGGATTTCGTACTGGAGAGCAGGCACCTGGTTGGACTGTTTCTGCTGCTGGTCGTGATTTTTGGAGTCGTCTTCACTCTCGGCTATTTGCTGGGAAGAAGCCAGTACGATTCGCAGCTTCGCGCCGCCGTCGGCGCGCCGCCGGGAACCAATGCGCCGGCCGCCTCCGCGGCCGCAAAATCCAAGACGCGGCCGGAGTCCGAGGACGCGCAAGTCGCGAAAAAAAATTCCGACTGGGATTTCTACCATTCCGCCGATCCGCAGGCCGCCGCGGATCACTTGCAGGCGGCTCCCAAGTCTGTGACCGGCTCGGCGCCACCCGCGGCGACGCCCAAGCCGGGCGCTGCAGCAGCGTCGAAGACTGCAAAGCCGGCAAAATCCACGTCCGGCACGGACGGGTCGTTGATTCCGAAAGGCGCGATCATGCTCCAGGTCGCTGCCGTGCTGCACCAGGATGACGCGCTGGCCCTTGCGCAAGCCCTGCAACAGAAAAAATTCCCCGCTTTTGTCATTACGCCCAGCGCGGACAAGTACTATCGCGTTCAAGTCGGGCCGTATCCGGACAACCAGTCCGCGTCGAGTGCGCGACAGGAACTCGAAGCCAACGGGTTCAAGTCCATCATTAAGCGCTGAAGTTTTTCCAAATGAATCTGGACGTTTGTTTTTTACCGGGTCTGCTATTCCGGGCCTCGAATGAATTGAATGCTTGATGGCGCGGGCGGGAGTGGTCTCGCGGCTATAAAGCCAGATGCCTTGGCGCTCCTGCAGAGCATTGCGCACCTAAAACTCGGGCCCCTATGCGGCGAAGAATGTATCGCCTGCGATGCCTTCCGTAGTTCACGTCGTGAAGAACTTCAGGTTGTGCCATTCCGGGGCAGGCGAGTCCAAATCTCCTTCACATCCATTGACACCCAGGAGTCTTCGGCGCACTGTGGTGGGGCAGGTTGGAGGCGAGTTCGGCAACGGATTCTGACAGCGTTGTGCCCCCTTCATTGTTGCCACGTATGTCCTAGTCCAACTGACTGCACGACATGAAACTAAATCTCGCGCCATTGGTAAGCCGGCGCTGGCTGCAGCACTTAGACCGTGGACGAGCAATTGGTCAGGAGAAATATCCCAACAGAAGCAGGCTCAATAGCACGGGTGCATCTAAACATTGTGCCCGGATTATTCAGGGGGCGCTACGTTTCATCGCAATTCGGACAGAAATACGGAACTAAGCGCGGCGAATTACAGCCGCCGCAGTAGAATTCCGCAGTCCGTTCTAGTGTTGGTGTCCGCAGTCATTTTCATGACGCTGTTTGAGCTGCTGAAATCGCTATTGTTTCCGTCCATCACCCTTTGGCAATCTCACTTCATGACGATTACCGTGACCGGGACCATTGCGACTGTTGCGAGTCGCTTTGTGATTACGAAATTTCGCACGGCTGCGGAATCCTTCCGTGTGCTTGTCGAGCAATCACCGGATGCCGTGCTGGTTCATCGCCAAGGAAAAATCCTGTTTGCGAACAAGGCCTGCGTCACGCTGCTCGGCGCTGCCTCCGCTGCTGAACTCCTCGGAAAGCAAATGTTCGACTTTGTACATCCGGATGATCGCGAGGGTGTGAGAACGAGGATCCGAGAATACGACCGCGACTTTACGAAGGTTCGTCACAACGAGACCAGACTTATTGGCCTAGATGGAAAGGAAACCTACACGGAAGCAGTGGCATGCTCGATCACTTATCTTGGACAAGCCTCGATGCAGGTGGCTTATCGTGATATTTCACAGCGGAGGGAAGCAGAAAAGAGGCTGCTGGAAAGTGAAGCAAGCTTGGCGGGGGCACAGCGGGTCGCACATTTGGGTAGCTGGCGGCGGGATCTCATTGACCTAGAGGATCGGGCGCACAATCCGTTGCGCTGGTCAGACGAGATGTTTCGCATCCTCGGCTACAGCGTTGGCGACGTCGAAGTATCGAGAGAAAACTTCGTTCGTGCCGTCCACCCCGATGACCGGGACCGTGTAGGCGAAGGTATGTCAGCAGCGATCCGCGAGAGAAGACCCTACAGCGCCGACTACCGAATCATCTTGCCCGACGGTACTGAACGCAACCTCTACTCGCAGGCCGAAATCGTCTACGACGAGAACACCAAGAGACCGTTGAAGATGGTCGGGATCGTTCAGGATGTCACCGACCGGAAGCGGGCTGAGCAGGAATTAATCGCAGCAAAGGAAGCTGCGGAAGCGGGCAACCGGTCGAAGAGCGAGTTTCTAGCGAACATGAGTCACGAAATTCGCACCCCGCTGAATGGCGTCATAGGGATGACCGACCTGGCACTCGAAACCGACCTCACGCCGGAGCAACGCGAATATTTGGAGACAGTGAAACTTTCGGCGGATGCCCTGCTCGGGGTCATCAACGACATTCTCGACTTCTCCAAGATCGAGGCCGGAAAAGTCGAATTGGAGCTGGAGGATTTCAACCTGCGCGATAGCCTGGAAGCCACGCTGAAAACACTGGCGCTGCGGGCGGATGAAAAGGGGTTGGAAATTTTATGCGAAATCGCTTCGCCGGTTCCGGACTTTGTTCGAGGAGATTCCAACCGGCTCCGCCAGGTGGTAACGAACCTCATCGGGAACGCCATTAAATTCACGGGGCATGGCGAAGTTGCATTGAACATTCATGTCGAAGCCGAGGAAGGCGACGACCGAATCCTGCATTTCACGGTATCGGACACGGGGATTGGAATTCCCGCCGAGAAGCAGAAATTAATTTTTGAGCCGTTTGCCCAGGCAGACACCTCAACGACGCGGAAATATGGCGGAACCGGCCTCGGGCTGACGATCTCGAAGCGCCTGGTGGGATTAATGGGCGGGGACATGTGGGTAGAAAGCGAAGTAGGGCGCGGAACCCAATTTCACTTCACCGCCCGGTTCAAAATGTCAGAAAAGCCGATGGCCACCGGAACGATGGCCCCATCCGTGTCATTGCGGGGCGTAAAGGTTTTAATCGTTGATGATAACAGGACGAATCGGCGGATTCTTGAAGCGATGCTACAGCGTTGGGAAATGAATCCGACATCCGCGGAGGACGGTGAAGAGGCGCTCAAGCAATTGACCTGCGCCCAGGATGTGGGAGATCCGTATGCATTGGTCTTGACGGACATGCACATGCCAAAGATGGACGGTTTTACTCTCGTTGAACAAATTCGGCAGCGGCGGGAATTTTCGGCGCCCATCATCATGATGCTCACTTCAGCCGGCCATCGAGGCGACGGAGCTCGCTGCCAAGAGCTGGGGGTAGCCGCGTACCTGTTGAAACCCATCCGGCAATCCGAGTTACGGGAGGCGATTGCTCGAGTGCTGGGAGCACCGGCGGGAAAAGGTGCAATTCCCCTGGTCACTCGATACTCGTTGCAGGATGCTCGCGCCCCCCAAACTATCCTGTCGGTGCTCGTGGCGGAAGACAATACCGTGAACCAATTGCTCGCCAAACGATTACTGGAAAAACGGGGACATCGCGTGACCATGACAATGAATGGCCGCGAGGCCCTGGAAACCCTCGCAAAAGACAGGTTCGACCTCGTCTTGATGGACCTGCAAATGCCGGAGATGGACGGATTTCAGGCTACCCTGGCGCTCCGGGAAAAAGAGAAGGTGAAACAAGATGGCTTCCACCAGCCTGTCATCGCGCTGACGGCCCACGCGATGAAGGGGGATAAGGAACGATGCCTGGCGGCCGGGATGGACGGCTACCTCACCAAGCCGATCCTGCCACAGGAACTCGACGCAGTCCTGAAAATTTATATGGCACGGGGGCTAGCTGCGGCGAACGCGCCGGAAGTCGTGCATATGAGGAAATGAACTTCGCAGTGCTGGGCGAGCGACCACGAACATGCGCCGCGTTTCTTATTTTAAGGATCGCTTTGAGGATTTGAACCCCGCATAGGCCAGGTAAGCGCCCATAAGAAGCAGAAGAGCGGCGTAGAGGATGGGTTGCCGCTCGAAGCCAAGCCCAACAAGGAGGACCCGAGATTCCGTCTCCGGCGAGAGCACCAACAAAAGCAGGCCTTTGATCAGACTGGCCCAACCGAAGAGCGTGACCAGGATCGGCAGCGCGCCGCCCGACCACACATTGTGCGCGAGAACGATGGCCAGCCCGGCGGTCATTCCCAGGAGACCCGCGATGAAAAGCAGCGGAGGGTCTCGAAGGATCGCCTTCATTGTTTCCACGGTCGCTTGCGCGTGCGCCAAAATAGCCAGCGAGATGGCGATGCAGTAGAGACCGAGTAGCTTGCCAAGAAATGCTGTACGGGGAGACGTGACTTCCTCCAAATCAAACCAATTTAGTCGGATTTCCGTATCAGAATGAATTTTTCGGTTTGGCTGTTGACCTGGGCATCGTACGCCCGTGCTGATCCGGCTGCAACAAATTTGCGATGCACACACGCCCCGACGAGTCTTTGTGAGAACTCTATTCTAGTTCGTGTGGCGCCCGTGTGAAGGCGGGCGCCACAAAAGTATGCGAATTTCGTGTTGCCTCGCGGACAAGAAGGGGCGTGGCCGGCGCGCGGGTCTCGAGAAAAATCTCATTGGCAAACTACTTGAAACGTTTGCGCGGTTTCCGGGTGTGCAGGGGACGCGCCGGCAGTCTACAATGCCGTGGCTATGAAATTGTCGAGGACTGTGCGGCTGCTGCTGGCGCTCGCTTCCGGCGTGGCGCTGGCGATGGCCTATCCCGCTTTCAATATCCCACTTCTGGGATGGATCGCGCCCGCGCTGCTGATCGTGGCGGTACTGGGCGAGGGGCCGCGATTCGCATTTCTGCTGGGATGGCTTCAGGGCGCGGCGTACTACGGACTGAGCCTGCCGTGGTTTTACACCGTGATGCGGCAGTACGGTCCTCTTCCTGTGATGCAGGCTGGCGCCGTATTCGGATTGGTCATCGTCGCGACTTCTTTGTTCCATGCGGCCTTTGCCGCGGTGATTGCCTGGCTGGGGAAATTTGGGCCGGAGAGAGCGTGCCTGGCGGCGCCGTTCGTCTGGGTATCGATGGAATTTGCGATGATGCAGCTGCCCGCCATCGGCTTTCCTTGGGACCTGCTTGGTTATGTGGCGGCGGGAAATCTGGTATTTGTGCAACTGACGGCGTTCACCGGAATTTTTGGCCTTTCGCTGGCGGTCGCGTCCTACAACGCGCTGGCGGCCCTGATAGTTCTGCAAATGTCGAAGCGCAAGCAGGCCGGCTCGGCGGTGTGGATCGGCGCCAACGCCGTGCTGATCGTGATTGCCGTCGCGGGTGCTCGCTTTGTTCCGCAAGGTCACGCCGATCGCGTGGCGCATTTGGTGCAGACGAACTTTCCCGTGTCCAACGGCTATCCCCCGAATTGGATGCAATTGCACGCGGCGGATATGGACCAGCTGGAACAGATCAGCATCGCTGCGGCGCAGAAAAATCCCGGCATCGTCGTGTGGCCGGAAGTTCCCGCTCCGTTTTCCCTGCAGGACGGAAATTTTCTTGCGCGCGCGCAGCGCATTGCGCGCGGCGCCGGCGGCGGCTTCCTGGTCGGCGTGATCGATTGGAAGCCTCTGGCCGGCGGCGGGCTCGGCGCGAATAACAGCGCGGTTCTCCTCGGCCCGAACGGCTCGCAGGACTTCATCTACGACAAGATTCATCTCGTGCCCTTCAGCGAATATGTGCCCTGGAGAAAATGGCTTTTCTTCGCCAGGGATCTGACGAGCCTCATCGGCGATTTTCAGCATGGCTCGCAATACAAAGTTGGAAACTTTTCCGGCGGCCCGTTCAGCGTCTACATTTGCTACGAAGCGATTTTCCCCAATGAAATTCGGCGGTTCACGCTGGCCGGCGCGCAACTCTTCGTGAATATCTCGGACGACGGCTGGTTCGGCGGGTCGGGCGCTCCGGCGCAGCACCTGGCGATGGCGCGCGTGCGGGCGGTGGAGAACCGGCGCTGGCTGCTGCGCGACACGAACGATGGAATCACCGTTTCCGTCGACCCTTACGGGCGCATCGCGGCGCGGCTGCCCGAACATACTCGCGGAGAGCTGGACGCCCCGTACGCATTTCGCGCGAAGCTGACGCCGTATGCGCGCTGGGGCGACTGGCTGGCGTGGCTGTGCGTTCTCGCCGCGCTCGTGTTAGTGTTGATGGCTGTGCGCGACACGTTCGCGCGCAAGACTTCTTAACCTTCCTTGAGCGGGCGGGACACCACATCATGATGATTGAAGATCTACAGCGGCAGCAGGAAGAACTTGGCAGGCGCATCGAACTTGTGCGGAGCTATCTTTGACGTTGCCCGCAGCCGCGAAACACTAGCCTCCCTGGAAAAGAAAATTTCGCAGCCGGATTTCTGGCAGGATCAGGAACAAGCCCAGAAAGTCATGCAGCAGCGCAAGGCGGCGGAGGCTGTGCTCGCCTCCGACGCGAAGCTGGCGACCATGGCCAGCGACATCGACACCTATTTTCATCTGGCCGAGGAGGAGAAAGACTCGGCGCAGAGAGATTCGCTGATCAAGGAAATCGAACGAGAAATGGCCGCCGCCGATACCTACGTTTCGGACCTCGAAACCGTCACGCTGCTATCGGGCGAGAACGACCGCCTGAACGCAATCATGACCATCAAGCCCGGCGCGGGCGGAATGGAATCGCAGGATTGGGCGGAAATGCTGCTGCGCATGTATCTCCGCTGGGCGGAGAAAAAAGGATTTACTGCAACGGTCATGGACCTGACGCCCGGCGAAGGCGCGGGTTTGAAATCCGCGACGGTGCGCGTCGAAGGCGAGAACGTGAATGGATTTCTATCCACGGAAAGCGGCGTGCATCGCCTGATCCGGATTTCGCCTTTTGACCAGGCCGCGCGACGCCACACTTCTTTTGCCTCCGTGTTTGTCATTCCTGAAATCGACGACCGGATTGAGATCGTCGTGAAGCCCGAAGAAGTGCGCATCGACACGTTTCGAGCCGGCGGCGCGGGCGGCCAAAATGTGAACAAGGTGGAAACCGCCGTGCGCATCACGCACCTGGCGAGCGGGATTGTCGTGCAGTGCCAGAACGAGCGCAGCCAGCACAAGAACCGCGAGTTGGCCATGAAATGGCTTCGCTCGCGCCTCTATGAGTTGGAAATCGAAAAGCGCCAGGCGGAAACGCGCAAGCTGGACGACACCAAGCGCGACATCAGCTTTGGCAGCCAGATCCGGACCTATACGCTCCAGCCCTACCGCCTGGTCAAGGATCACCGCACGAAATTTGAAATGGGCGATGTCGATCGTGTGTTGGACGGCGATCTGGATCCGTTTATTCGCAATTTTTTGCTGGCGCGGAGAAAAGGCACTTTGGGAAGCGCCGCTGACGCCGCCGAGGATTCTTAGCTCACGCGGTGGAGGCCCGGGGCCCATTCCGACCCCGCATTCTTGCTATTCAGTGTTGCCTCAACACGTTTGGACCCAATTCGTTGACACGTTCGGAGTCGCATGTTAGCGTCGATTCGGACTAAAACAGTCTCCCGCGCATGAAAATGATCGCCTGTTCCATGCGGATTTTTTCAGAAGAGGTGCTGGCTTGAGCGAGAAAAATCGCAATTTTCTGTTTACGTCGGAATCGGTGACCGAGGGCCACCCGGACAAGATTGCCGACCAGGTTTCCGACGCCGTACTGGACGCGGTGCTGACGGAAGACCCGACGGGCCGCGTGGCCTGCGAAACGCTGGTGACCACCGGATTG
>Ga0210384_10009077_pt1 | contig 10303 bp, 9 predicted proteins | sample IncBWH2MmetaG_FD_160574 | JGI IMG/M metagenome (GOLD analysis project Ga0210384, IMG submission 160574) | Forest soil microbial communities from Barre Woods Harvard Forest LTER site, Petersham, Massachusetts, United States - Inc-BW-H-2-M | ecosystem: Environmental > Terrestrial > Soil >...
GCAGAAGGACCGCTATCGACGTCCAAGCCCTGATTTTTGCGAGCACTCTTACCTCCTGAATTGTCTGGCCGGCCGGATCCGGGCAGTCACTGAATTCCGGGCGGATTGAAGTCGATGATGGCCACGATATAGGAGCCGGAATAGTCTCCAGGCAAATTGCCAACTGGAGTGGAGCTCAGCACGGCGCGAATGGCAGAAGTGTCGTAGGAAGAGTTGCCGCTGGTTTCGCTAACGCGAACGTCCTTGATGGAGCCGTCGCGGTTGATGGTAAAGGTCACCGCGCAGTGGATGGTTCGCGAGGAGCGCGCAGCCGAATCAATGCTCCATTGTTGCCAGTTGCCGTAAATGCGGCGTTTAACCGCCTCGATGTACCAACCGTAGCGGGAAGCGAAATCGCCGCCGCCCTGGCCCTGAATGGTGACGCCGGATGACGCGCCGGGATTCTGGGAGTAGCCCGTAGGGAGATTGGGATTGCCGCCTTTGCCGTAGGGGACGGCGTTGTCGGGAGGCGGAGTCTTGTTTTCGAAGACTTTGGATTTGGGCGAGGGCGGGAGCGGCTTGTCTTTCTTGAATGTGGGAAGCTTGGTGGCATCGGGTGGAGGCTGCTCCAGCTTGGGAGGCTCAACTTTATACAAGCCCTGAGTCGGGTCGACCGTTTGGCTGTCGGTAGGCAGCGTGGGCCGCGGCATAGGAATGCCGGCGCTGCTGACCAACTTGACCTGGACGCCGCCCTGTTCTCCTCCGACGCCAGCCCATTCGTTGCCGTGCCAGTGAAAAAAAGCGGAGACAATGGCAGCTACGATCAGCGCTCCGTGCAGCGCGACGGAATACCACAGGAACCTTTTCAGGTTGAGGTCGTACGAGTTGGCGAAGGCGGTGGTCATCTTGCGCCTATGGATTGCGCGAGCGGCCGGCCATGGGCTCGGTGACGATGCTGATGTTGTTGCTCCCGGCCTGGCGCAGGGAATCGACCACGGTGGCGAAGCTGCCGAAGGGAACGGTCTGGTCGCAACGCAGGAAGACCGCGTCCTGGGGCTTTTTGAGCTGGGAGTGAACGCGAGCGGCGAGATCGTGGATGTTAATGGGTTCGTTGCCGAGGTACACGCGCTGGGCTTTGTCGATGGTGATGACCAGGCGCTGCTCGGTGATTTCGCGGACGGTCTTGGTTTTGGGGACGTCGACTTCGATGCCGGATTGCAGGATGGGAGCGGTGATCATGAAAATGATGAGGAGGACGAGGACAACGTCAACAAACGGGACCATGTTGATTTCGGAGAGGGAGGTCTGCGTTTGTTTGGAGAGTTGCGGCATGGCTAGGCGTCCGGAAATTGAGAATCGAAAAGCAAAATCCGAAAGCAAACACCGGCAAGGCTGACATCCTGGCGTGGTGTGGCGCAGCAGTGCTGCGCCCCTACGAAGAATTTGGACCCGGCGGCGTGTGCGTTCAACAGAAGCTCCTGTCAGTTAAAGGTTTTCTCGATCTGCGAGGTGACCTCGAGAGCGAAAGAGTCGAGGCGCTGCGCGAGGTCGCGAATATTCTGCAAGAACTGATTATAGAAGATAACCGCGGGAATGGCGGCGAAGAGTCCGGCGGCAGTGGTGACCAGCGCTTCGGCGATGCCAGGCGCTACGGCGCGGAGGCTGGCGGCTCCGGCGGAGCCGAGGCCGGAGAAGGCGTCAATGATGCCCCAGACGGTGCCGAAAAGGCCGATGAAGGGAGTGACGGAGCCGGTGGTGGCCAGCCAGGACATGCCTTTTTCGACGCGGCGAACTTCTTCGGCGGAGGCCAGCTGCATGTTGACGGTGACGGCGCTGAGACTCTTGAGCTTGCCGGTGGGCTGAGGATTGCCGCCGAGGCTGACCTGGCTTTGCAGTTCGCGATAGCCGGCGGCGTAGACCGGAGCGAAGGGCGAACCGGCCGAGGCCAGGGCTTGCGGATTGGCGACGCCACGGGTGGCGCGGAAGATGCGGAGGAATTGGTCGGTGTCGCGGCGGATGCGGCTGAACAGGCCGAGCTTCTGGAAGATCAAAGCCCAGGAGATGACGGAGAAGGCGAAAAGGATCAAAAGAACGCCGCGTGCGACCCAACCGGTTTGTTGGAGGATGCCAAGAATGTCGGTAACGAGGAAGGCGGTCAGCGGAAGAGTGATGTCAGTCCCTCAGTGAGCGAGTTTTTGCAGCGTAAAAACCGTAGCATACGCATGTAGTGGAAGCAACGAAGGATCGCGGGTAAGGTGCATTTGTTGAACGACCTGGACATTGCGGCGCATGCTGGAGATTGGACGCTGGAGAGCGGCAATTGGGTTGCAGAGAGTGTGATAAACTGCGATGAAACGATGAGTAAAGAGTTTGATATCGGGCTGGAAACGCTGACGGGGAATGCGGCGGCGCGGCAGGAACTGGGCCAAGCGGCGGAGCGCGGGCCGGCTCGCATGCCGGATCATTTGCCTGACCGGGGGACATTTTTCCTCGAAACATTTGGGTGCCAGATGAACGACCACGACTCGGAGAAAGTCGCGGGCGTGCTGATGTCGCGCGGGTACCGGCAGGTGGAGAAGCTGGAAGCGGCTTCGGTGATTTTCTATAACACGTGTAGCATTCGGGAAAAAGCGGCACAGAAAGTGTTTTCGCGGCTGGGAGAATTCCGGGAGAAGCAGCACGAGGGAAAGATTATCGGCGTGCTGGGATGCGTGGCGCAGCAGGAAGGCGAGGATATTTTCAAGCGCGCGCCGTGGGTGAACCTGGTGTGCGGGTCGGCGAGTTACCGCAAGTTGCCGGAGATGCTGGCGCGGCTGGAGAACGGCGATCATCGGGTTACGGGCCTCGACAACGATACGGACGAGACGTTCGAGACGCCGGTGACGCGGCGGGACAATCCCTGGCGGGCGTATCTGACGATTATCGAAGGATGCGACAAGGCTTGCTCGTATTGCGTGGTGCCGTACACGCGGGGGCCGGAGCGCAGCCGGTCGAGCGAGGCGATTCTGCGCGAAGTGCGCGAATTGGCTGGTACGGGGTACACGGAAGTGCAACTGCTGGGGCAGACGGTGAATTCGTACGCGGATCCCACGGCGGCGAAGGTGAAATTTTCGGAGCTGCTGCTGGCGGTGGCGGAGGTGCAGGGCATCCGGCGGGTGCGGTTTACTACGTCGCATCCGCGAGATTTTGGACGGGATATTGTGGATGCGATCGATGCAGAGCTAAAGCTTTGCGAGCATGTGCATTTGCCGGTGCAGTCGGGGTCGACGCGGGTGCTGCGGGAGATGCAGCGGACGTATACGCGCGATGAGTATTTGGAGAAAGTGGCGCTGATTCGCGGGGCGCGGCGGGCGATCAGCATTACTACGGACGTTATTGTGGGATTTCCGGGAGAGACGGACGCGGATTTTGCTGAGACGCTGAGCTTGATGGATGAGGTGCAGTACGACGGGGTGTTTGCGTTCAAGTATTCGCCGCGGCCGCATACGCCGGCGAGTGCGATGGCGGATGCGATTCCGGAGGAAGAGAAGGCGCGGCGGCTGGGGATTCTGCAGGAGAAGCAGCGAGGGATTCAGGCGGCGCGGAGCCTGGGGTATCTGGGGAAAACGTTTGAAGTGATGGTGAGCGGGAAGTCGCGGCGGGAGAAGCAGTGGTCGGGGCATACTTCTGCGAATAAAGTGCTGAATTTCACTTCCCAAGAGACGGAACTTCTGGGAACCTACGTGCAAGTGAAAGTGACGGAAGCGGGACCGAACAGCTTGGCGGGCGAGCAGTTGGCATGATTCTGGGGGAGGCGCGATGGAAGTAGAGATGAAGATCCGCGGCCTGATGATGGATCCCGTGACGAATATGCCGATCGTGGTGTTGAAGGATGTGCGGGGACAAGCGATTCTGCCGATCTGGGTGGGGGTGTATGAAGCGAACGCAATCGCGTTGGAAATCGAGAAAGTGCAGACGCCGCGGCCGATGACGCACGACTTGCTGAGGAATGTGTTGCTGGGACTGGAAGTGCGGGTGGAGAAGATCGTGGTGAACGATTTGAAGGACGACACGTTTTACGCGCTGATCTGGGTGGAGCGCGAAGGGCAGATGATGACGATTGATTCGCGGCCGAGCGATGCACTGGCGCTGGCGCTGCGGATGGATTGCCCGATATTTGTGGATGAGGAAGTGTTGAAAAATTCGAAGGTGTCCACCGCGATCACGGAGCGGAGCACCAACGAACAGCTTCGCAATTGGCTCGAGGGATTGTCGGATGACGACCTCGGGCGATACAAGATGTAGCCACGTCGCAGCCTGCCTGCCGTTTTGCCGCCTCGTGAATTTGAAGGATTGAACACACGTTGTCAGCCGCTGCAATCTTGCGCGCCGGCGGTACGCTAGACTTTTTGCATGCCGAAGACTCTCGATGCTCCTCGCCTGGCCACGGACGATTCAGGAAGTGCAGGCGGCAAGTCAGAAAAGTTCGAGGAAACCTCCAGCTTTCGCATTGCTTCTAGGTTCGCCATATTCGTCAGCGCATTTCTACTTTTCGCCGTGCAACTGTTCATCGGCAAAGTACTGCTCCCGCGTTTCGGAGGAGCTCCAGCCGTATGGACTACGTGTCTGCTCACGTTTCAAATATTGTTGCTGGCAGGATATGCTCTGGCTGACTTTGTGGCGCGCCGGCCGTCATTGAAATCCCAAGTGGCAATCATGGCGGCGATTCTTGGGATTTCGCTCGCCGTGCTCGGCGCGCTCTCGGCAATTTGGGAGACGCCAATCACTCCGGGCGTGAATTGGAGGCCGCTGCAGGCTGCCGGGCCGTCGTTGGCGATTCTACTGTTTGTCGGGGCGGCGATCGGTTTGCCGTTTCTCATCTTGTCCACCACCAGCCCGCTGCTGCAGGCCTGGAGCAACCAAGTCGCTTCCGAGCGATCGCCGTACCGCTTGTACGCGCTCTCCAACACTGGTTCGCTGCTCGGGCTGTTGAGTTATCCCTTCGTGATCGAACCAAACATTCGCCTGCACCTGCAAGCCTGGCTATGGGTGTCGGGATACGTGGGGTTGGCCGCCGCGTACGCGATTTGTGCGGCGCGGGTGGCGTCGGCCAGGCCGTCATTGCAGGGCTTCGCGCCTCTCAGCGTTTCGCAAAGCAAGAGCGCCTTGCCGCTCGGGTGGCGACTTCCCATGCTGTGGGTCGCGCTGGCCGGGTGCGCTTCCGTACTGCTGATGGCCAGCACCAATTTCATCTGTCAGGAGGTTGCGGTCATCCCGTTCTTATGGGTGCTCCCGCTCAGTCTGTATCTGGTGTCGTTTATTTTGGCATTCGAGAACCAGCAGAGGTATCGCCGGGGGTTGTTTCACGCGATGTTTGCGGCCTCGGCGGCGGGCGTGGTGATCGTGACGCTGCCACGGGCGAGTTACTCGTATCAAGCGCAACTTGCGGTGTGCTGCGTGCTGCTGTTCTCGGGATGCATGGTATGTCATGGCGAAGCAGCCCGATCGCGACCAGCGAACGAGCAGCTCACGAAATTCTATCTGTGGATTTCCACGGGCGGCGTATTGGGTGGAATTCTCGTGACGCTGATCGCGCCAAGAATATTTCCGGCCTACTGGGAATACCCGCTGGGCATCATAGCGTGCGCCATCCTGCTGGTGTTGGCTGGTTTTCGGGACGCATCCTCGTGGCTCCGAGCCGGCAAGTGCTGGCCGGCGATTCTGCTGCTGGGCGGCGGAGTCATGCTGGGGTTTCAGGAAATGCGGGCGATCTGGGCGCCGGCGAGCGGTCTGCCGCGGTGGCTAATGTGGCTGGGCGCTCTGCTCACGGCAATTGCGGTAACGGTGTGGTACCTGCGGGAACAGAGCCGCGCCGCGGCGAAGGGTGCGGGAATTTTGCTGCGAGCGAGTCTGGCGTGGGCGTTGCTTTGCTTGGCTATCGGGTTCGCCCTTTCGCAGGTGTGGCTTTTTTCGCGAGTGTTGGCGCGATCGCGCAATTTCTACGGCGTCATGAGCGTCGTGGACGTGCAACCTGAAAACTACCTGATGCTGACGCACGGGCTTACCGCGCACGGCTATCAATCGCAGAATCCGGCTTTGCGGCGCACCGCCACGGGCTACTACGCGATTAACAGCGGGGTAAACCGTTTGCTGCGCGACTGGCCGCACCATCCGATGCGAGTGGGTGTAGTGGGTATGGGCGCGGGCACTCTTGCCGCCCTCGGGCAGCCCGGCGATGTCTATCGGTTCTACGAGATCAATCCCGACGTTCTGAAGTTCTCGATTGGCCCGCAGGCGCATTTCACGTTCATCAAGGATTCACCGGCAAGGGTGGAAGCGGTACTGGGCGACGCACGCATATCGCTCGAACGGGAATTAGCGCTTGGGGAGATGGAACAATTCGATGTGCTGGTGCTGGATGCGTTTTCGAGCGATGCGATTCCCATCCACCTGCTCACGCGCGAGGCGTTCGAGGTCTACCGTAAGCACCTGCGTGGGCCGGATTCAGTGATCGCGGTGCATATCACAAACGCTACGCTGGACCTTGGGCCTGTTGTTGCGGGGACGGCCCGGGATTTCGGGTGGTACGGAGTGCGGACCAATCCGGTATGGTTGACAGGGCTATCGCGGCTGTCGGATTGGGTGCTACTGTCGAAAAATCCGGCAATGATCTCTTCGGACTCCTTGAAGGAAATCTCCGTCCCATTTCCTGGGAAGAAGCAGCCGATTCACTGGACCGACGAGTACAGCAATCTACTGCAGATTCTTCGCTGAACTATTTCCAGTGGGCGGTTGGCCATGGCTGCCAGGAATCGAGGAGCGTCAGAAGCTGAATTCTCGAGACGTTTCGCACGCACGGAGGCGGTGTGCAGTGCGACGCCAGACCCAGAGCAGGACGATGCCGATGAGAATCAGGGCGAGGCTGAGGCCGGACCAGATGCCGAAGGCTCCCCAGGCGCGGCAAAAGCAGAGCCACGCGCCGAGCGGCAGGCCGATGACCCAGTAGGCGGTGAAGTGGCAGAGCATAGGAGTGCGCGTATCGCCCGCGCCGCGGAGGGCGCCGGTGGCGACGGTCTGGAGTCCATCGAACAATTGGAAAGCGGCGCCGGCGGCGAGGAGAAGCGTAGTGCTGCGAATGACTTGCTCGTCCGGGGTGTACATCAGCGCGATCCAACGGGGAAAAACCAAGAGCGCGACACTGGCGAGGGCCATGAAAGTAGCGCCGAGGAAGATGGCGGTGTCGCCGGCTTGCCCGGCGCCCAGGGGATCTTTTCGGCCGATTGCTTGGCCGACACGTACGGCGGCGGCGGAGGAGACGCCAAGCGGAACCATGTAGGTTAGTGCGACGGTGTTGAGGGCGATCTGGTGGCTGGCCAGCGCGATGGCGCCGAGGCGTCCGATGAGTGCGGTCGCGAGGGCGAAGACGCTGATCTCGAGCGTCATTTGCACCGCGGCGGGCAGCCCAAGAGCGATTAGCTGGCGAATTCGTCTGAGATCGAGGTCCACGGGAGTCTTGAGAAGCTCGGTGCGGTGGCGGCGGTCGTACCAGAGAAGGTAGCCGACGAGGACCAGGGCCATGTAAGCGCGAGCGAAAGCGGTGGACCAGCCCGAGCCGACAACGCCCATTGCCGGGAAACCCCATTTGCCGTGGATGAGCAGCCAGTTGAAGAGGGCGTTGATGATGTTGGCACTGACCAGACTGAAAGCGACGGCCTTGACCATGTTCATGGCCTGCAGGCAGCGGCGGACGGCGAAGTAGAGGAGCAGGGGGAGAAGGCCGACGGCGAGGGCCTTCATGTAGGGAATGGCGAGGGCGGCGACGGCAGGGTCGACGCGCAGGCCGGTGAGCAGCGGGGCGAAGAACCAGACGGGAGCCATGAGGACCGGGGTCATGGCGAGGCTGAGGTAGATGCCGTTGACGAGGGAGCGGTGGCAGTCTTCGCGCTGGCCTGCCCCGAAGGCTTGCGCGACGAGGGTATCTAGCCCGATCAGCAGGCCGCCGCCGAAAAACGCCAACACGTTGAAAATGTTGGAGCTGATGCTGACGGCGCCGATGGCCTGGGCGCTGTTGGGGAGGTGGCCGACCATGACGGTATCAACAATACCCATGCTCATCCATCCGATTTCGGCGAGGACGAGGGGAAGAGCCAGAGTCAGAGTGGGGCGAAGTTCTCGGCGAAGGGTGTCGAAGCGGATCATGGCGGTGGCGATTAGGGATTGAGTGTAAGGGCAGCGGATTTAGGGCGCAAATTGTTCGGAGCGAGCGGGGATGGAGGTTAACTTTGAGGACGTTGCGGGGGGTAGTTCCATTGACCGGCTCACTGGGCGCCCCTAACCTCAAAGGCGCGCCGCATTTAATCGCATTTCACGAACGAACGCGCCGTTTGTCGAGCGGTGGCGCTTTGCAAGAAGACAGCAAGGTGAAGGAGATACTGTGGCCCTTCTCAGGGATGAGTCAAGTAGGGACGCTAGAATGAAACATCTGCGCGCGGGTGGACGGGTGAGTTCGCGGGTGGCGGTGGCGGTGGAATGGAAAGAAGATGGGCGGGAGCTGCGTGCTGAAGGGTATACGGTGGATATCGGCGCGAAGGGGTGTTTGGCGGTGGTGCCGCAGGGACTTGCGGTGGGGCAGAAGCTGCGGCTGGTGAATCTGGTCAACTGCAGCAGGTGCGAGGCAGTACTGATTTGGCGCGGGCACGAAGGGCGCAAAGGCTGGGAATTGGGGCTCGAACTGATCGAGCCGTCGCAAAGCTTTTGGGGCGTTGAACTTTAGGGAAAATCAAAGCTGGGTGTGCAGCAGCGGGCCGGGCAAACCCGGCCCTACATTGAGCGCGCAAAATAGCGAAAGCCCATTGGTGCCCGATCACACTCCTGCACACCGGGATTGAAAGCGAGCGGCGATCACTGCTGCCACCCGCCACCGAGCGCCAGATAGATTTGCACCAGGGCGAGAAGTTCGTTGGCTTGGGCTTGCGCGAGATTGAGTTCGGCGGCGAAATAATTGGTTTCGTTGGTTAGCACTTCAAGATAGCTGGTAACCCCACCTTTATAACGATCGTTGGAAAGCCGCGCGGCGTCCTGGGCGGAGGCGGCGAGGAGTTCCTGTTGCTGACGGAATTCCTGGTTTTTCTTGTAGGCGATGAGCGCGTCGGAAACGTCCCGGAAGGATTGCTGGATGGTCCGCTGATAGGTGAGCAAGGCTTCCTGCTGATTGGCTTCGGCAAGCTTGACGCCGGAGCGGATTCTGCCGGCGGTAAAGATGGGCTGAGCAAGGGACCCGCCGAAACTCCAGAGGCCGGCTGGACCGCCAAAGAGGCGAGTGAGGGCATCGCTCTGGAATCCACCGTTGGCAGTGAGGGCTATCTGCGGATAGTAGGCTGAGCGGGCGACGCCGATTTCGGCGTTGAAGGCGACGAGTTGTTGCTCGGACTGGCGGATATCGGGGCGACGTTCGAGCAACTCGGACGGGAGCCCGGCGGGAACTTCCGGAGGATGGGGCTGCCCGACAAGGGGCAGGCCGCGCGCAATGGGGCCAGGGTTGTTGCCCAGGAGAATGCTGATGAAGTTTTCCTGCTGCTGAATGCGACGCTCGAGGTCCGGGATTTCTTCGCTGGCGGTGTAAACGAGCTGCTCGCCCTGGCGGACGTCGAGAAGCGAGATGTTGCCATGGTCAGATAGCATGGTGAGGAGCCGCAGGGATTCGCGGCGCGCGGTCAAGGTGTTCTGGGAGATTTCGAGCTGGAGATCGAGAGCGCGAAGTTGGAAGTAAGCGGACGCCACGTTGGAAATAAGGGAGATCTCGACGGCGCGGCGAGCCCACTCCGTGGCAAGAAGGGAAGCGCGAGCGGCTTCCGTGGCGCGGCGGTAGCGGCCCCAGAAATCGAGTTGCCAGGCGGCGGAGAGGGAAAGCTGTCCGGTGGATTGTTGTAGAGCGGGGAAGACGGAAGATTTAGCGGTGCGCTGCGCGGAGAGATCGGCGCCGCCGCTGACGCTGGGGAACTGGTCGGCCCGCGTGATGCCGAGTTGCGCCTGGGCTTCCAGAATCCGGGTGGCGGCGATGCGAACGTCGTAATTCTGCTGCAGCGCGGTGCGGATGAGCGACTGGAGCTGCTCGTCACGAAAAACTTCCCACCATTTCTGCTCGCCGAGCGATGCCGAGTCTGTTTTGGCGGCTTCTTCCGGAGTGGGCCCGCGGTAGGCCGTGGGAACGGAGGCAGTAGGACGCTTGTAGTTCGGACCGACGGTGCAGCCGGTGAGCAGCAGTACGACGAGGAGCGAGGCGAGCAGGCGTCTCATCTCAGTCATCTCCATGGCCGGGGCTCGGGACTGGGACAGTCAAGGGGCC
>Ga0210384_10009078_pt1 | contig 10299 bp, 5 predicted proteins | sample IncBWH2MmetaG_FD_160574 | JGI IMG/M metagenome (GOLD analysis project Ga0210384, IMG submission 160574) | Forest soil microbial communities from Barre Woods Harvard Forest LTER site, Petersham, Massachusetts, United States - Inc-BW-H-2-M | ecosystem: Environmental > Terrestrial > Soil >...
GCCGGTCGAAGCAGCGGCGCTCGTCGATCGCCGCCGGCAGGGGATGCTGCAGGAAGATGCCGTGCACCCGCGGGTCGTCGTTGAGCCGATCGATCTCGGCGAGCACCACCGCGGTCCCGGCCGCCGGCGGGAGCGCGATCTCGAGCGACTCCATGCCCACCCGCCGGCAGGCGTCGCGCTTCAGGCGCGCGGACCGCAGGTAGGAAGGTTCGCTCCCGGCCAGGACGACGGCCAGGGTCGGCGGCGCGCCCGGTTGCCGCGCCGCGAGCGCCCGCACTCGCTCCGCCAGCCGCGCCTCGAGCTCCCGCGCGGGCGCCCTGCCGTCCAGAATGAGTCCTGCCATCCAATGGCCGAGCCTACAGCAGGCCGGCGCGCATCGCCTTGCTCACCGCCGCGGACTTGGTGTGGACCTGGAGCTTCTCGTAGACGTTGCGGATGTAATTCCGGACCGTATTGATGCTCACGCCAAGCTCGCCTCCCGCCGTCTGGTAGCTGCAGCCTTCGGCCAGCAGGCGGAGCAGCCGAGTTTCCTGGGGCGTGAGCGCTTCCTCGAGCGCGACCGGCGGCGCGGTACGCCGGAACAGCTCGACCACCTTGCGCGCGATCTCGGGCGACATCGGCGCGCCGCCGTCGCGCGCCTCGCGCACCGCGTCGAGCAGCCGCGCCGGCGGGGTGCGCTTGAGCAGGTAGCCGGTAGCGCCGTTGCACAGCGACTCGAAGATCTTGTCCTCGTCGTCGAAGGCCGTGAGCATGAGGATCGCCGCGCCTGGCCAACGTTCCCGCAGCGAGGCGACGCCCTGCGAGCCGGGCACTCCCGGGAGCTTGATGTCGAGCAGGACCACGTTGGGCTGCTCGCCGGTCCTGCCGGCCAGGACCTGCTCGAGCGAGCCGAAGGCCGAGACGCAGCTGTAGCCGGGCGTGCCGTCCACCAGCAGCCGCAGGCCGTCGCGGGTGACGCGGTCGTCCTCCACGATCAGCACGCGGATGGGCTCTTGCTCGGTCATGGTGGCACCTCTCATTCTAGTCCTCGTCGCCTGAGGGTAGTGGGTCGGTTCGCGAGAGTCCATCCCCCCCTGCCTCCCTTTGGGCGAGGCACTCGAAGTCCGAGGTCGGTTCCCTTGGGACCCCTCGCCCAAAGGGAGGCAGGGGGGATGGACTCTCGCGAGGAATCCGACCCACTACCCGCATGCGACAGTAGCGCTGCCGCTGCCGGCGCGCCACGCATGATCATGCGCCATGCGCTCCATGCTCAGAGCCGCAGGCTCAGGCGCACCCGCGTGCCGGCGCCCGGCGCCGAGTCGACCGAGAGGGTGGCGCCCAGCTTCACCGCGCGCGCCCTGAGATTGCGCAGGCCGTGTCCATGATTGCCGTTGGCCGCGCCCACCGCGCCTACCGCTGCAGGGCCCCCGGCCGCGAAGCCGACGCCGTCGTCGGACACCTCCGCCAGCAGCTCGCCGCGGACCGCCGCGACCTCGATCCGGACCTGGCTGGCGCGGGCGTGGCGGGCGGCGTTGTGGATCGCCTCCTTGAGGACCAGGTAGAGCTCCCGCTTGGCCTCGGGGCGCAGCGAGATGGCGGCGGCGCCGGCCGGGGCGGCGAACAGGACGCTCACCCCGCGGGCCTCGAGCAGGTCGCCCGCGAAGCGCCGGATGCGGGCGAGCAGGCTCTCGAGGTCGTCACGGCGGGCGTCGATCGCCCAGACGATGTCGCCGATCGTCTCCATCAGCTCGCGCGCCGTCTCGCCGATCTGGTCGAGCATCGTGGCTTCCGGCGCCGCCGGATCGGCGATCCGGCGCCGCCCCAGCTCGGAGAGGATCGAGATGCGCGACAGGCTCGAGCTCAGGTCGTCGTGGAGGTCGGCGGCGATGCGGGCGCGCACCCGCTCGAGCTCCACCAGGCGCGACAGCCGCGCGTGGTGGAGGGACCAGGCGAGCAGCGCGGTGGCCACGCCGGCGAGGGCCAGGAACCACCAGCGCTGCCAGAGCGGCCGCGGCAGGGTGAAGGAGAGGCTGGCGGGCACCGGGCTCACCACGTTGTCGGGAGTCACCGCGCGGACCAGGAAGCGATAGGCGCCCGGCGCCAGGTTGCCCAGGAGCACCGAGCGCTCCACCTGCGGCTCGCTCCAATCCGCCGCCGAGCCTTCCAGCCGGTACTGATACCGGAGGCCGGAGCCGTAGGCGAAGCTGATGCCGGTGAAGCGCACCTCCACCTCGTCGTGGCCGGCGGGAAGCTCGAGACCGCCCAGGCTCTGCACGCCAAGCGGCGGGATCGCCACCGGCACGCCGCCGATGCGCAGGCCGCTCAGGAAGACCGGCGGCGGCGCCTCGGCGTGCGGGACGTCCGGCAGGTAGCGGGCCGGCCCCGCCGGAGTCCCGAACCAGAGACTGCCGTCGCGGGCGCGATAGGCCACGTTGACGACGCTCGACGGCAGCCCGTCGGCGGTGGTCAAGGTGCGGATGCGGCCGGTCTGCGGATCGAGGCGGTCGATGCCCTTGCCGTGGCCGAGATAGATGGTGCCGCGGCGGTCCTCGGTCACGCACAGGACGCGGTCGCTCGACAGCCCCTGGGCGGTGGTGTACGCGGCGGTCCGCGGCCGGGGGGCGTTCAGATCGTCCATCCGGATCACCCCGCCGTAGGCGGAGGCCGCCCACAGGCGCTGGCGGCTGTCGACGAAGAGGTCGTTGATGGCGCCCGCCGGCACGCCGGCGCCGGGCGCGAAGAGGTCCACCGCCTCGCCGCGCAGCCGCGCCAGCCCGCCGATCGAGAAGCCGATCCAGAGGTTGCCGTAGGGATCCTCGGCGAACGCGGATGCCGCGCCGCGCCCCAGGCGATCCACCGCGGCCACGGGACTGTAGCGTCCCGTGACGCGGTCCCACCGCGCCAGGTAGGTGCTCCGCGCCGCACCGCTGCCCGGGGCCGCCGGCGCCCCCGGCGATTGACTGCCAAGCGAGGAGACCCAGACTCGGCCGCGCGAGTCCTGAAAGAGGCGCACCAGCTCGCCCATCTCCGCGGGGGCCTGCCAGAGCCGCGTCTGCACTCGCGGCACCGCGGCAGGCTCGGCGGCCATGGGAAAGCGCCAGATGCCACCGGCGCTGCCCAGCAAGAGACCGCCGCCCGGGTCCGCCGCCAGCACCTGGTGCCGCCCGCGCCCCGGGTATCCCGCGTGGGCGATCGCCGCGGGCGTGACGTCGAGCAGCTGTCCGCCGTCGAGGTGGAACAGCTTCTGCTGACCCCGGTCGCTGCCCCAGACATACAGGTTCGCGCGGCTGTCCTCGAGGATCGCGGCCACGGCGATGCCGCCGGGGGCTGCCGGAGCGGCATAGGCGACGAAGCCGTTGTGCGCGATGCGCATCAGGCCATGCGAGCGGGTGCCCACCCACAGGTTGCCGTCGCGGTCCTCGGCCAGGCCGGCGAGCTCGTCTTGCAGCAGGCCGTTGCGGCTGCCATAGCCATGAAACCGGCGGCCGTCGAACACGTTCAGCGCGCCGCCGATGGCGATCCAGATCTTGCCGTCCCGGGTCTGCAGCATCCCGCCCCACGGCCGGTCGCGGCCTGGCTCCGGGCCAGGCAGGCCGGCCAAGCCCGAGGCGGCGTCGAAGCGGCACACCTCGCCGGGCGCTTCCGGCAGGCGGAGCGCTGCCGAGCCCGCCTGGCGGCAGCGTCCCGCCGCGGCGCGCTCGAGCAGCGAGCCCCCGTCCTGCCGCCCAGCCGCCGCTGGCCGCCCGGTCTCGGCGGGACCGGGCGCGAGCACGTACAGGCTCCTGCCGGACAGGATCCAGACCCGGCGCTGGCCGTCGACGAGCAGCGCTCCCACTCCTTCCCACGCCGGGAGCGGCCGGACAGGGCAGGCGATCCAGCGGCCGTCGGCGAGGCGGTGCAGCAGGCCGCTCCTCTCCCCCACCCAGAGCCCGCCGCCGCCGTCGGGAGCCAGCGAGGTCACCCACGAGACCGGGGCGCCGGACGGGAGCCTGACCTCGGCGGCCACCGCGGCTGCCTCGGTTCCGACCGACAGGGTCGCCGGCTCCTTCGGGGCCCGTGCCGGCTTCGAAGTGCCGCCCGGATGCAGCCGGAAGAGGCCGCCGTCCGGCGCCGGGTCCGCCGCCCAGACCGTGCCGCCGTCGGCCAGCAGCGCCGTGACCCGATGGCGCAGGCGCCCGCTCGCGTCCGGCACGGACGCGAACACCGGGCCCGCCGAGGCGCGGCCGGGATCGAGACGTGCCAGGCCACCCGTCGTGCCCGCCAGCAGGGCGCCGCCCGCATCCTCCGCCAGGGCGGTGACGTTGGGGCTCGGCAATCCCTGCCGCGGGTCGTACTCGACGAAGCGGGTGCCATCGAAGCGGCTCAGCCCGCTCTCGGTGGCGATCCAGAGGAAACCCCGCGAGTCCTGCAGCACGGCGTGGATCTCGACGCCGGCCAGGCCGTCGTCGATGGTGTAGACACGGATGGGGAGCCGCTCCGCCGGCGGACCCGGCGGACCCGGCGAACGGTGATCGGGCCCCGGCGGCGCCGGAGCCGCCGTGGCCGCCGCGGCCAGCCTCAGGGCAAGCGCGCCCGCCGCCAGGGTCGGAATCCAGGTCCGCGACACCATGCCTCCCTCGATGCTCTCTGTGTCCCGAGTCTACAGCGAAGCAGCGGCGCCGCCCCGGCCCCGCAATGCTGGAACGCGCAGCCGCGCCGGGGAAAGAGCATCTTCATGCGCCTTGATGCGCCTTGATTCGCCGGCAGGCCGCTGCGGCGGGAGGCTGGGGCGGGGTCTCAGGCGCCGCCCCCCTCCCGCCAGCGGGAGAGGGGCGCTCTTGCTGATCCGGCTACGGTGGCGCCTGGCTCAGGGGATCTGGACGAACCTGAAGAACGGCACCTCGCGGATGCGGGGTCCGCCCGCGGCGGCGATCGCGTTGGCCAGGGCGGGGGCCACGGGGGCGGTCGGCGGCTCGCCGACGCCGGTCGGAATTGCCTTGTCCGGCTCCGGGTTGGGGCTGTCCGGGTCCAGGCGCGGCGGCATGATGATGATGTTGATCTTCGGCGTCTGGTAGAGGCGTAGCACGGGGTAGTCGTCGAAGTTGTTCTGCTCGACGGCCCCTCTCTTGACCGTGATCTCGCCGCGGAGGGCGAGGCTCAGACCATAGACGACGCCCCCCTCCACCTGCGCCTTGACGCGGTCCACGTTGACGGCGATGCCGCAGTCGATCGCGGCCCAGATCTCGTTGATCTTCAGCTCCTTGACGTCCTTGCCTTCGCTGTCCTTGGCGTCGGTGAGCGTGACGTCGATCACCATGGCCACGTAGCTGAGGAAGGCCCGGTGGGCAGCGATGCCCAGGCCGCGGCCTGGCATGCCCTTGTACTGCTTCACCTTGTCATCCCAACCCGACTTCATCGCCACCTGTTTGACCACGGCCTTCAGTCGTCGAGTGTCGCAGGGGTAAGCAGGCAGTACCTTGAACGGAGTCCCACACGCGTCCATGGGAAACGCGTTGTTGTCGAAAAACTCGACATGTTCGGCCGGGAGGTCCAGGACCTTTCCCTTCCCGATCAGCTCGAGCAGGTAGTCCTTGGAATCGCGGCCGGCGGCCACCGCGAGCTCGTCGGCGAACGAGCAGATGCCGAAGGCGTGGTAGATGTTGGCCACCGAGCGCATCCAGCCGGTGCGAATGTGGTTCTCGGCCTTGCAGTTCTCGATGCGCAGGTTCTCCAGGTCGAACGGGTTGTCCTCGAGACCATGTCCCCGCTCGATGCCTGAGCCGAAGGGATATTCCCCGCCGTTCAGAGTCGCGGCGCGCGCTGAGGCGAAGAGCTCGGGTGCGGCAGGAAAGAGGGTCCCGAAGAACGACGTGAAGGCACTGCGCTGCAGCAAGGCCGTCGCTCTCCCCGCTCCGTCTTGCGCTGCCTTGAAGTGCTGGACGCTCGCCGCGTTGTGGTAGCTGAACTTGATGTCGTCTTCGCGGGTCCACTGCACTCGGATGGGCACGCCGGGGTGCTTCGTGGCGAGGAAGGCCGCTTCGAGGCCGTAGTCCGGCTTGGACTTGCGCCCGAAGCCGCCGCCCAGCAACGTCGGGTGGACCTTGACCTTGGCGCGGACCTCTGCTTTGAGGTCGTCTCTGCGTTTCTTCAATGTAGCCAGATCCAGAGGAGGTCCACCCGGCGCCAGCGCTTTTCCGAGATCCTCGTTGAAGCGTTGCTGTGCTTTCCAAAGGAACTCTGCGCACTCGAAATTGCTCTCGTCATGCGAGTTCACTTGCCATAGCAGCCACTCCGGCAGCTGCTCCGCTTTCGGCCGCAGCATTGCCAAGCCCACGTAGTGCTGCATGACCTCGGGACCCTGGGTTGGCGCCCAGACCTCCCATCGCCCGTTCTCGTAGCGGGCGACCGCCACGGGGGGCTCCATCGGCGTCTGGGCCAGGTGGGGGACGTAGTAGCTCCGTTCCACCGGGTTGGGGTGCGAGTTGAGGACCGCATAGACGTTGCCCTTGTTCCGCAGCAGCTTGTTGGGCTTCTCTTCGGTCGGCGATTCCTCGGTGGATTTCTTGAGCTCGTCGCGGAACTTCACCGAGTCGTACTTGGCGTTGCCGGCGGCGATGGGGGCCCATTCGAGGTCCCACTCGACCTTTTCCTTGAGCGCCCGATACCCCTGCAACGCCGCCCAGGTGTTCACCGCCACGACGGCGACGCCCGCATGCGGCATGAACCCGCCGCCCACCCCGCCGACGATCGGGAAGTCGTCGGGAAGGACCATCTCGACCCACTTGACGCCCGGAACGGCGAGCGCCGCCTTGTCGTCGAACGACTTCACCTTGCCGTTGGCGACCGGGCAGCGCACGATCATCGCCGTCATCATGCCCGGCAGATCGACGTCGGCGCCGTAGACCGCTTTGCCGGTCGCCATGTCCTTGGCGTCGACGAACGGCATGGGCTTTTCTTTGTTGATGAAACGCCACTCCGTGCTCGGCTTGAGGGCCTTCATGACCTCGTCGAACGTGGGCGGATTCTTCGCGAACTTCTGGGCCTCCTTCAGCAGCGACAGACTGCCGTAGTCGAGGGAGCGGCCCGAGGCCTTGTGCCGCACCTTGTGCTGCACCGCCTCGCACTCGGCGGGGTCGACGCCCCATTTCTTGGCCGCCGCGCGGACCAGCACGAGCCGAATTCCGGCGCCGATGCCGCGCATGGCCGAGTAGTAGAGGGCCATGCTTCGCGAGCTGTCGACGAACTGGCTGAACTCCTCGGGGACGGGGTATTTCGGCAGGGACTCGGGATGCGGGGCCAGGTAAGGGTTCGGCACCGCGTAGCGGAGAGCGTCGGCGTCGGCCTGGCGCACCACGACGCGGCTCCAATCGGCCTCGAGCTCGTCAGCCAGCACGGCCGCCAGGCTCGAGCGGATCCCCTGGCCCATCTCCGAGCGGTGGGACATGATGATGATGGTGCCCAGCAGCGGTTCGATGGCGACGAAATGGGGATGTCCCTGCGCATCCGCATCGAGCGGGGCGGTGATGGGAAAGAGATACTCGGCGAGGAGCCCTGTCGGGGAGATGTAACAGCCGACCACCAGGGCGCCGGTGCCCACACCGGCATGGCGGAGGAAGTCCCTGCGGGTGATCCTGGTGAAGACGCTCATGACGACTTGCTCCCCGCGGCCTGGTGGATCGCGGCCCGGATCCGTGGATAGGTGCCGCAGCGGCAGATGTTGCCGCTCATCGCGTTGTCGATCTGCTCGTCGCTGGGCTGCGGGTTCGCCTTCAGCAGCGCCGCGGCGGTCATGATCTGGCCCGGTTGGCAGTACCCGCACTGCGGCACGCCGAGCTCGACCCAGGCCTTCTGCACCGGGTGGTTGCCGTCGTGCGACAGGCCCTCGATGGTGGTGATCTTCGACAGGGACGCCACGCCCGCGGTGACGGCGCAGGAGCGCGCGGCCCTGCCGTCGAGGTGGACCGTGCAGGCGCCGCACTGCGCGACGCCGCAACCGAACTTGGTGCCCTTGAGCCCCAGGATGTCGCGCAGGAGCCAGAGCAGGGGCATGTGTTCGTCCGCGTCGACGTCGTAGATCTTGCCGTTGACGTTGAGCTGGAACCAGGACATCTAGACCCTCCTTCTCCGGTCACTCCGAGGTGGCATCAGAATTTCCGCCGCAGCTCCAATCGCACGCCGTAGATGTCCCGCAGCTTCTCGATCCAGCCGCGCATGCCGTCGACGCGCACGATCCAGGCGTTGTTGATCGGTTGCTGGTAGCTGGCCCCGAAGGCGTACTGGGCACCCAGCGGGTTGTTGCGCATGCGCTCGACCGCCGCCCCTTCGAAGACGATCTGGCGCTGCAGCTCGAACAGGTACTCGACCCCCAGCGCTCCGCCGTAGGAATCGTGCCCGGCGGCGTCGAGCGCCGGGAAACCCGTCAGGCCATCGGTCTGGAAGTTGATGCCGGTGTTCCCCAGCGGGCCGCCGGCATCGAGGGCCCGCGCCAGCGACTGGGGGCTGTCGAAGCCGGCAAAGAGGTTGAGGTAGGGGACCAGGGTCAACGGCCGGCTGGTGATGAGCGAGTTCTCCACCAGCACCAGCAGGCCGTTGGCCGTCTTCACCGCCGCCTTCTGACCGAAGTTGGCGATCAGGCGGACGCTGTTTGACACCGTGCCCTCGATCCGCGTGGTGAAGGCGGCGGTGACGTTGTGGTAGCTCAGGTCCTTGTCGTCGGCCTCGACGTAGCCGTAGCCGGCCTCCAGGTAACTCTTGAGGAGGTCGGCGAAGCCGGCGAGGCCGTAGATCTTGGCGGAGCCATGGCCGTTGAAGGCAGGGCTCGTCGCGCCGTCGAGCGCGGTGAAGAAGGTGACGTCGAAGTTGCTGATGTCGAGCGCCTTGCTGTTCTTCGCGGTGACGGCGAAAGAGAAGCCCCGGAAGGTGTCCTGGATCCAGATGCCGTTCTGGGTGAAGATCGGTATCAGGCCGCCGGCGATCGGCAGGTCGAACTTGCTGGGCCTGCCGAGGATCCCCCCGAGCATGTTGCCGAGGTCGCCCTCGAAGAAGAGAGTGAGGAGCTTGGAGTTGAACTCCTGGAAGAACTTGTCCTTGACCCCGCCGTCGATGTCGTAGCGCGTGAACATCATGTTCTGATCGAGCGGGCGCATGAAGGCGTGGATGCGCTCGGTGGGAGTGAGGTTGAGGTCGAGGTCGAGGTTGAGGCGGGTGGCGACCTGCGACTGGAAGGTCTTGCCGTTGGCGAACTTGACGCCCGTGTCGTTGTCGGCGACGGCGGTGCGCATGTCGCCGTAGGCCATGAAGTGGAAATAGGTCGGGTTCTTCTCGCCGAAGAAGATGGGGCGAGGCGCATAGGCCCCCCGGTCGTAGAGGCCGAGGCCGACGTCGACGGGCGGGTTGACCGTGTCGTTCAGGTGCTTGCCCGTGTAGACGGCCAGCTCTTCGCTGGTGTCGTAGGCCCCGTAATCGGGGGGGGGCTTGAACGACCCCTTCTTTTCGGTGGGAGTTTCGGGGAGCTGCTTCGCCTCGGGTGACATCTCGACCGGGCTCTCGGGTGCCTGGCTCGCCTCTTCGGGTGTGACCTGCGGTGCGACGGCGGCCTTCGGCTTCTTGGCGGCCTCGGCTTGCTGCTGCGGGACGTCGGCGGCGAGGGCGCCCGGGAGCGCCAGCGCGAGCAGCACCAATCCGACTCCGATGGGCAAGGTGTTCGCGGTCCGTGCTCTGCCGTTCATGGTCGTCCTCCCTCAGCGGACGGCGAATTCGACCTGGTAATCATGGGAGTCGGTGATCCATTCGTTCTCGGTGCGCTTCATCTCGTCCGTGGCCCCGACGAAAGCCATGAAGTAGATGGGCTCGGAGCGGCCGCGCAGGCGCACGGCCAGCCGGTAGGTGCCGGGCTTCTTCATCAGCTCGGCCGGGACCTTGTACCTCGCCTCGCGGGTCTCCAGGGGCGGGATGCTGCGCTTCTCCATGCGCACGAAGGGTGGGTGGTTGAGCAGCGAGACTGGTGTGCCGCCGGGCCGGATGAAGGGCAGCTGGTCGAAGTCGAGGTTGATCGGCAGGTACATCTCGCGATCGGTCCCCTTGAGGTTGGTGGTGATGAACTTGGCCTGCATGCTGAAGAGCTGGGCGTCGAGCGGCAGCTTGTGGGTGCGCACGTCGGCCGATTGGAGGTCGCGCACGTCGCCGTTGCTGTCGAGGTCGCCGGATTCCCAGACGATCTTGCCGTCGGGGTCCCGGAGAGCGACGTTGAGCCACAGCTCGGGCTGGGCGCCGAGGGAGCCGGAGGGCAGGTTGTGCCCGGTGTTGAGGTTCTTCAGCTTGAAGTGGAAGGCGAGGGGCTTG
>Ga0210384_10009080_pt1 | contig 10299 bp, 10 predicted proteins | sample IncBWH2MmetaG_FD_160574 | JGI IMG/M metagenome (GOLD analysis project Ga0210384, IMG submission 160574) | Forest soil microbial communities from Barre Woods Harvard Forest LTER site, Petersham, Massachusetts, United States - Inc-BW-H-2-M | ecosystem: Environmental > Terrestrial > Soil >...
TTCCTCTTTTGCACATATGCACAACTTGGACCGTAAATTTTATTGCGCCTGTCCGATTTTTTCTGATACAAGGTGATCCCGGGCCGACTGTCGGAATCTTTTGCAAATGGAGATTCACCTCTACACGGAACCCGGCTGTAGCGCGTGCGTCGAGGCGAAGACATTCCTGACTTCGCGCGGGATCTCCTTCGAAGAACGGGACGTTCGCGCCAATCCCGAATATCTGCGTATTCTTACGGACGTGCTCGACAGTTGTACCTTGCCGACTATGGTTGCCGGCGATACGATCATTCCTGGATTTGACCGGGAGCAGTACGAGTGCCTGCCCGCGGTCCCCAAATTAAAGCGCCATCGTTGATTTACAGATCGTGAATTGAGGAGCTCTGCCGCTTGTAAATTCCGCGTTCAATAGAATTTCGAGGAGGCGAATACCTATGAGACTTAAACAAATGATCGTCATGCTGGCTTTGGTCGCGCTGGCCCTGCCGGTTGCGTCGCAGATGGGAATGGGGTCGCAAGTGCCAACCCTTAGCGGGATTTGGCGGCCGGTGGTGGGAAGTGGTTCAACCTATGAAATCACACGGGAAGGAAATAAGACGACCATGGAGTTCGCTGTCGTCGGGAAAGAAGATATGGCAGGCAAAACCGGCTATTGGGTGGAATCGTCCATCATGGAGCCGAAGGGAGGCGGCGAGATGGTCATCAAGGTCCTCGAGGCCGTCGACGGCAATGTTATCTCCTATTCAAAGTCAATCATACAAATGCCGGGGCAGGGGCCTATGGAAATGGACCCGAACATGATGAACATGGGTGGCCGGCGGCCCGCGCAGACCGTGTCGACGGATTTTCGCGACAAGGCCGAGTTGGTAGGATCGGAATCGATCACCGTGCCGGCGGGAACATTTAGTTGCGAGCATTATCGAATGAAGGACGGAAGCGGCGAAGCCTGGATTTCTGACAAGGTCTCGCCATGGAGCCTCGTGAAGATGCGGGACCAGCAGAGGACGGTGGTGCTTGCAAAAATGACTACCGAGGCAAAAACTCGCATCACCGGCACGCCAACTAAATTTGATCCCATGCAAATGATGCGCAATCGCATGGGCCAGCAAAGTCAGCAACCCCAGTAGTTTTGTAGGTTGCTCGGGCGCGATCAGTTTCACCTCACTGGAATAGATCTGAAGGAGAGCTGATGCCCCCTCCCGGCGACAAGTTTTATTCCGCACGGATACTCGAACGGCGCGACATTGCCGACGATTTATGGACCCTTCGCGTGGACCCGGGCGGGGAATTCCCGTACCGATCGGGCCAATACGCAACCCTGGGAGTCGTCACCCCCGAAAAGGTCCACGAGCGCCCCTACTCGATTGTTTCCGCTCCTCACGAGAAATTCCTGGAGTTTTTCTTTGAGTTGGTTCCTCACGGCCAGGTAACGCCCCGGCTTCACGCATTCCGGGAGGGCGACGAGATCACGCTGCGAAAAGCCGCCAAAGGGAATTTTACGCTCGACCTTTCCGGTGAACGCGCCAACCATTTTCTGATTGCCACGGTTACCGGAATCGCGCCTTTTGTCAGCTATGTCCGGTCCCTCTATCACGACTGGAAGAACGCAAAATGCAGCGGGACACACAGACTTTTTATTCTCGAGGGGGCCAGCCGCTCCTGGGAGTTAGGCTATTCCGGCGAAATTGAGCGGGTAGCCGGCGAGGTTCCCTGGTTGAATTACGTTCCCACCATCAGCCGGCCGTGGGAGGACAGGAAATGGAGCGGCGAAACAGGCCGCGTCGATGACGTGATTCGCAAGTATGCCGATCTGTGGAATCTGAAGCCGGGAGACACGAAGGTCTATCTTTGTGGCCACCCGAACATGATTGAAAATGCCAGAGGCATTGTCAGGCGCCACGGTTGGCAAGAAAATGCCATCCAGGCGGAAGCGTACTTCGTTCCTCCGCGGCAAGACTACTCGGCATAGCTTCTAAAGCCCGCATGATGACACGCGATTGTTTGTGGGTCACGGCTTCACAGGCTGCGGAAAAACTCAAAGCGCTGTCATTCTGAGCGAAGCGAAGAATCTCTCCCTGTTTCTTTTGTTATACTTAAATCGAAGAGAGATTCTTCGCTTCGCTCAGAATGACAAAGCAAGGCATTTTTTCCGCAGCCTGTTTAGCCGCTGGCCTGTCCGATGATGAGTTGACAAGCAGCCGCTGATGGTTGACCGAAAGGCATTGTCAACCGCAGAATCGCGTGCGGCACATTACCAGCGTTCATGCTTGAAGTAGAGGACTCCAAGGGCCGGAATGCGCACATGGATGGAATACGGGAGATTGTTCCAGGGAACCGCTTCGGCATGCACGCCGCCGAGATTGCCCACGTTGGTCCCGCCATATTTCTCCGCGTCTGTATTCATGATTTCGCGGTAGAACCCCGGCTCGGGCACGCCCACGCGGTAGGTATCTCGCTGGACCGGCGTAAAATTAGCAACCATGACGATGAAATCGCCGTGATTCTTCGCTCGCCGCAGGAAAGACAGAATGCTTGAATCCGCGTCATTGCAATCAATCCATTCAAATCCGTGCCAGTCGAAATCCACTTGGTGGAGAGAAGGCTCATTCCGGTAGATCGCGTTCAGGTCCGCCGCAAGACTCTGAAGGCCGCGGTGAGTATCATATTCCAGCAAATGCCATTCGAGGCTGGTTTCGGCATTCCATTCTCCCCGCTGGCCGAATTCGCCGCCCATGAACATCAGTTTCTTGCCGGGATGCGCCATCAGGTACCCGAAAAATAGGCGCATGTTGGCGAACTGCTGCCACAAGTCCCCGGGCATCTTGTTGAGCAGCGAAGCCTTGCCGTGAACCACCTCATCGTGAGAGAGCGGCAGCACGAAATTTTCCGTGAAGGCGTACAGCATCGAAAACGTCATGCGATTGTGATGGTATTTCCGGTAGATCGGGTCCACCGCGAAATAACTGAGCGTGTCGTTCATCCATCCCATATTCCATTTCAGGCTGAAGCCTAATCCGCCCAGGTACGTGGGACGGGAAACCATCGGCCAGGAAGTGGATTCTTCGGCGATCGTCAACACTCCCGGGTGGCGCGCATACACCACTTCGTTCAATCGCTTAATGAAGGCGATGGCGGCGAGGTTTTCACGTCCGCCAAATTCATTGGTAATCCATTCGCCCTCGCGGCGCGAATAATCCAGATAAAGCATCGAAGCCACTGCGTCCACACGCAAGCCGTCGATATGATATTTGTCAATCCAGAAAAGCGCGTTCGAGATGAGAAAATTCTGAACTTCATTGCGCCCGTAGTTGAAAACCAGAGTTCCCCAGTCGGGATGGCGGCCCTGGCGCGGGTCCGCGTGTTCGTACAAATGAGTGCCGTCAAATTCACCGAGCCCGTGGCCATCGCTGGGGAAGTGCGCCGGAGTCCAATCCAAAATGACGCCAATGCCTGCCTGATGAAAGCGGTCCACAAATGTCATGAAATCGTCGGGCGAACCGAACCGGCTGGTCGCGGCAAAATATCCGAGCGTCTGGTATCCCCACGACCCGTCGAAGGGATGCTCCATCACGGGCATGAGTTCAACGTGCGTATAGCCCATGCGTTTCAGATAAGGAATAAGCTGATCCGCCAGCTCGCCGTAAGATAGCCAGCGTCCACCTTCCTCGGTCACCCGCCGCCAGGAGCCGAGGTGAACCTCGTAGACGGAGATGGGCGAGGACAACCAGTCATTTCTCGATCGCCAATTGATCCAGCCCGAATCATTCCAGATGTGGTGGTCCAGGCGGGCTACGATCGAGCCCGTCTTAGGCCGAAGTTCCGAGCGGAATCCGTACGGATCGCTTTTCAATAGCGGATATCCACCGGACATCGGCCGGATTTCGTACTTGTAGATTGCGCCCTCCGCGAGTTCGGGTACAAATAGTTCCCAGACTCCCGAGGGCCCACGGTTCCGCATCGGACTGACGCGCCCGTCCCACTGATTGAAATCGCCCACTACACTCACGCGCATCGCGTTAGGAGCCCATACGCCGAAGTGCACTCCCGCTACCCCATCAATGACCGCGGGATGCGCGCCCATCTTTTCGTATTTCTGGTAATGCGTCCCCTCGCCGATCAGATACAAATCAAAATCGGAAAGCAGCGGAGGGAACGCATATGTATCATGGACCTCTCGGGCCGGTTGGCCTTCCTCCATGACCCTCCACCGGTAACTGTCCGCTGATATCGGCAGATGCGGGAAGAGCGGCAAGGCCGCCTCGAGTAGTCCTTCCGGGCTTATGCGCCGGGCGGGAATTGCGTCGGAGCGATCTTTCAAAAGCAGGAAGACTTGCGTGGCTCGCGGGAAAAAGCAGCGTGCCACCAGGCGCTTTTCATCGCCTTCCTCGACGATGTGCGGGCCAAGCAGGCGAAACGGGTCGCGGTTCTCCGCGCGCAACAACAGCGCGATATCCCGCTCGAACTCGCTCCTTGGTTCCGTTTCGGCCGGAGCCTGTCCAGTTGTTCGGTTTACTACGCTCAATTCGGTCCCCCCTGAAAGGATCCGATCCAGCCTCCTAAGCATTCTATCAGGGTCCCGCCTTTGAGGAAGGACTCATTGGTGGGGAACGCCAGCCGTGAAGAGTCGGCCTCGATCACTCGGCACTTAGAGTGTGAGCAAAATGCTTCCATTCGTGAGCACTGATAGAAAGTCTTGTTCACACTTATTCTCGCGGGCAAATTACCAAATCAGCTAACACATTTGGAATCAATGAGTTATTTGTTTACCCTTATGGCACAAAGTTTGCTCTATCCCCCAGTGAATGCGCTCCCGATTGCTCCCCGCAGGGCTTCAGGACCGCCACATTCACCACGCGGGGAGAATATGAGAAACCATAACCGGCGGCTGAACGACTTGGCTAAAGTGCTCATCGTAGGTGCCTTAGGCTTGGGTTTTTGCGCCGCCCCGGCTCACGCGCAGGCATCCCTCTCCGGAACTTACAATTGCGTGAGTGTTGAGATCGCGGGAAAGGCCCACTCTTGCAAGGCTCCTTCTTTGGAAATGAACTCGGACGGCAGTTACCAAATCCTCGCCGAACGCGGGACATACGAAATATTGCGAGGACACTGGCTAGTCCTTTCGGCCGCCAAGAACCACGAACGTGCCCGCCTCGACGGCAGCAAACAGATCATTTTTGAGTTCGTTTCCGAAGGCAAAAAAAGCAAGATCACATATCGCCGAAAGTATCAGAGACCTCCCGCCTGGGTTTCCAGTTAAGCCAACATATTGGCAACCTTGCTGTTTGCCGCATGGGTAGGAGTGTTTTGGGCGCAGTTTATATGGAGCAATGCGACACAATAATCGAGTAGTTGTCCCCCATCGAAACAGTTCAGAACTTCCCGCCGCCGAGTTCCGATATGGAACCACTCTAACCGCTTCTCGTGATTAAGCTTACCAGCGCCCAATTTATTTCACCTTTCATCCATTTGGAATCCCAGTTGCCATCATCCATTGCGTCCCGCTCACCAAACTGCAGTGGACCGCAGGGCCGGATGAAGGATACAAGGGGGGAACATGTCCGTGGGTATGTTACAAAATCCGGGAGTCGAAGAAACCGCCGAGCAGAAATTGTGGCGCGCCGTGATCGCCAGCACAGTTGAGGAATGGGTCAGCGGCCCGCTTCGTCAAAAGCGTGAAGCGGAACAATTCTTGTTTACTGACAATAAAGATTATCGAACAGTTTGTTATTCTGCGGGAATTAATCCTGAAAATCTGCGAGCCCGCCTGGAAAAAATTCGCTCGCGCGAGATCGTCGAAGCGCAGGCGCGCGCCGCACGAAATTAATTTCGCCGCCGCTTCAGTTGCGCGTCTCGTTTGACGAACCACTCCGCTTCCGCTATCATGCCTTCGCGGGGTGGAGCAGTCTGGTAGCTCGTCGGGCTCATAACCCGAAGGTCGTTGGTTCAAATCCAACCCCCGCAACCATGGGCGCTCAGAGGCAAAACCTCGAAGCGCCCTTTTTGCTTAGGTTTCGAGTCGAGCCGCACAACCTTCCTGCCTTTGTTCTCTGCCGCGATCTTGTTCCAGTTCCCCCAATCATGAATCCACTCTAAATGTACAATAATTGGGGCATCCCGCGCTTTTGTCCATCGTCACAAATTCTTGGTTGGTTCAGGCGCCGCAATCCGAAAGAGCAGCGAAATTCGATCCTCTACCCTTACTGCTCAAAGTAATTGTAGAACGCTACTGTTTGTATCCTCCGAACTGCACCCTAAATCCATCCGGATCGAGGAGGTCGGACGCTCCAGTGAGCTTCAGACCGCGGCGCTTGATCTCGGCTAAGTAGGCGTCCTTTTCCGCATCCCAGTCGGCGATGGTATAGGCGATGTGGTCGACCCCAAGTTTCTTGTCCGGCCGCGTGGCCGCGTTACGAACCGCAAGAATGTTATCGCCAAACAACAGGCGGCACTGCGTTTTGCCGTCGTCTTCGACGACTTTCATTCCAAATAGACCGGCGTAGAAGTCGCGAGTCTTGGTGTAATCGCTCACTTGATACGACACGTGGTTTATGTAGATGGCGGGAACCACCTTGTCGTCGGCCGCAGTTGCCGGCACAGCGCTTAATGCAGAGCCTGCTGTCACTGCTAGAGTCAGGTTCCTAATGAGCTGCCGACGGCTGAGCTTACCCTGTTCGAACTCGCTAACCAGCTTTGTGACGATCTGCTCCATTGCGATATCCTCCGTTTGGAATTGGCCGGGGTACCGGCCTGGCTTGAGCTTCGACATACACGCCGGGACCTTCCAATTTAGGACCGGCTCCCCGACACTGTACACCCAGTCGCCGTGATTTGGCGTGCTACGAATTGCCTGCGCCGAAGTGGTCGAGAGCAAGATACGGTAGGGCAGCTATTGGACTGGGCCATTCATCACCGGAATCGAAATGATTTCCTCGTGCGCATCCACACCAATATATTTTTTGCTATCCCTTGAGAGCATTCGTTTTTATAGGTATTGAGGTAGGCAACCAAACCCTACTCCAAAAAAATGCCCTCTTTTATCTTTCTCTCTGTCGGAATATGTCTTTTTAGTGACTCGACGTTTCGCGCTGCCGCCTCAGCACTTGCGGAGGGCAATTGCGGTCTGCGACGCGTTAGTGAGAAAATTCGGTGAGGCTTGGTACACTTCATGGAAAACTTAATTCCTAAAGACTGGTCAGTCGAAGTTATAACGCATGGTCGCCATGGGAATATTGTCTACTACGAGAATTCATTCCAGGCTTCGTTCTACTGGGAATTCGGCGGCCGAGATGTCATTGCAATCATTCACGGAGGTCCAGCGTCAGGGTGGAACGAAAAATATCCATGGGCTGCCGATAGACGAGATGAAGTTTTAGAACGCGTGATCGAAGAAGTAATCGGCCAGAAAGCCCGAACTTGTATAGCTAGCATCGATGAAGAGAGTGGCGAAATACTTTTGCGTAACCAGGAGCAAGCCGGCTAGCCCATATAACGAATTTGTAGCTAGAGCAGGCCCCTTGGAGATTGCACTGAGAGCGCCATTCGTGGATGGGTTGATCAACGCGCAGGTGTGCCGGATTCCGCGGTCGCGCGCGGGACAATCTGTGCAAACGAACTCAACGCCCCCAGGGCTGCCTAATTCATCGATTCAATGCGCCGGTCGGGTATGAACCAGATCATGGCGATCGCCACGTACATCGCGAGCGCAATCCACGGGCGCAAGAAAGCCAAGGGAATTGCCAGCACATAAATCAATAGCGACACTTTGCTTTTCCGATCGCCGCCGACGGCACGGGCCAGCTTTGAGTTTGGGCCGTTGCACTTGATGATCGCTCGCTCCAGCAAAATGTACGCGATCGAGCACAAAACCAACACGACCCCGTAGGCCGCGGTCGGCGAAGGCGCGAAATGCGTGTCATCCATCCAGCGGATCACAAATGGCACGAGCGACATCCAGAAGAGTAAGAGGAGGTTGGCCCATAAAACCATGCCATTGATCCGCTCAGTCGCATGAAGCATATGGTGGTGGTTATTCCAAAAAATTCCCACATTGGCGAAGCTGAGCGCATAGGCCAGAAACACCGGCAGACCGGACCTGAGCGCGGCTAAATCGGCGCCCTGCGGCACTTTCATATCCAACACCATAATGGTGATGATCACGGCAATCACTCCATCCGTGAACGCCTCAAGCCGTTGTCTACTCACCCTCGTCCTCTAACATTTGGATTAGCTGCCCGCCGCGGATGGGCTGGCAAACATCATTATTCGAGTCCGCGAGCCCGATTCCTCGTCCAGGCATCGGCAGAGTGTACAGCAATAATTAACTTTGAGGAGCGCCTCGTCAGGGGCACGCATTCTGAGTTGTCGCGCCGGCTGCATTTTTGAAACAGGCCTGGTCGAAATAAACTTGCTTCGCCGACTGCTGGTACATCAAGATGGTTTTCTTGCCGTTCGCTGCGCCTTCCGAAATTGCCGTGCGGTGTTGGAACGAAACCGTTGGCGGGCCGCTTGCCAAAGCCTCATGCAATACGCGTCCCTGCAGTTCGCCCTTGCTGACGATATCGAGTCCAATGATCTTCGCCAAGGTAGGCGCGATGTCCGCGTTGCTTACCGGGGCTCGATCAACGAACTGCTTTTTGAAGTCCGGTCCCATCGCCGCCATGAATTGGAAGGTGTTCGCTCGTCCGAAACTTCCGTGCATTCCCTGGCCGTGCTGCAACATGTAGTCCGTGATCTGGACGCCGGTCATATTCGGCTGTTTGGGATCTGTGGAAAAGGTCTTAAATGTGAGGGCGATCGTGGGCGTCGGCGTTAACGACGAGCCGAGGAGGCGAATGGAGCTTGACGGCAAAGCGCCGGGCACATTTCCGTACTCGTCGTTAACGAATAGCCCGCCCACGTAATCCTGCTGAGCAAGAAAGGCGACAATTTTCTTTACCAGACCCGGATCATGAGCAGGAAGATAGATCAGGTCGGAGCCGCCGTTGGCGGCGACGACGACCTTGGCATCCGTTTCTTTTGCGATCCGGCCCGTTCCGCCGATTAATCCGTTCCCGCTAACGGGGTGCTGGCGGAGCTTAGGGAGTTGCTGAGCAGCGGCCGGATCCACGGGCTCAAATATTTTCTGGCCATCGGGGCCGTCGATCTGGCTGTCGGGATCGAAGAGCGGAAGCCCCAACTCGTGAGCAAGATCGATCGAAACAAAGCCCACGGGCAGAAATCCAGTGTTGACCTCTTGCCGGCCCTGGGAGTCCTTGTAGATCCACTTTGCCGCATAGCTGGCCGTCGTGCGTCCTGCGGCGTCAATGTCATGCTTGCTGATCGTCGCGAAGCCATGATCGGCGGTCAAGAAAATATCCGTGTTCGCAGCCAACTGGGGATCGCTGTTGATGTAATCCAGGATTTGCTTCAAGTTGTTGTCGGCATTCTTTAGGGCTGCCCTCGAAGTCGGCCCGTTGATGCCGGGGATGAGCTTGTTCAAACTGTCGCCCTGAAAGTGCTGCGTTCCGTCCGGATCGCGCGACCAGTAGAGCAGCGCGAACGGTTTTCCATTTTTAACGAACATCGGCAGGATCACTTTCGTCGTGGCGTTCGCGAAGTACGCTTGCTGAACGTAGTTTGTCTCCGTGGTTCCAGGCGTGGTGTTGCTTCCCGTGGGCTGGTTGCGGGCAGGAGTAGTTGTGGGGAGTCCGGCGTTGACTAGAGCCAATGAAACTTCTGGCGCAAGGGGCACCCCATCGGAAGTGCCCGTCCCGTCATCGATAATGATCGTCTGGGGCACAGCGAATCCGCCGTGAACCGGATTCAGCTGACTGACATCCTGAATTGCTGCTGGCCCCATTTTTCCAACGCTTGCCGTGCTGAATTCGTGTCTACGCGCCGCGGCGAGCAACGTTTCCTCGTTCAGATAGTTTCCGTTGAATTGGGCATCCAGATCCCCAAGGACTCGATTATTTTCAACGTAAGGCGCGTAACTTCCGGGCGGCCGTCCGAAATTGCCATCCAGGAATACGGGATGCCCGATATAAATTTGATTGCTGTAATCGCCGGTGTCGCCGAGGTAGTGGCCAGTGGCGATCGCGGAAGCATTGGCGGTTGTGAAAGTTGGAAAGAGCGAGTGGCTGTTCGCAAAGCTGACTCCGTGATTGCGAATCCAATACATTGTCGGCGAATCCGACGCGTTCACGGACCCAGCCCGCAAACCATCGAAAACGAAAATCACGATGTTGCGAGGCTGAACGCCGAGAGGCCGTTGTCGTCCCGAGACAATGACTAACTTGACAATACACAACGCTATCGTAA
>Ga0210384_10009081_pt1 | contig 10298 bp, 5 predicted proteins | sample IncBWH2MmetaG_FD_160574 | JGI IMG/M metagenome (GOLD analysis project Ga0210384, IMG submission 160574) | Forest soil microbial communities from Barre Woods Harvard Forest LTER site, Petersham, Massachusetts, United States - Inc-BW-H-2-M | ecosystem: Environmental > Terrestrial > Soil >...
CAAGGAACTCCGAGTACAAAATAGACGCGGACGGCGGCATTAGCAGGCTGCCGCCCTTCCCGATTCGTATCAGGGCATGCCTTCAGGCATGCCGCGACTGGCATCGTTTTGACGGCCCTTCAGGCGCTGGGATCCAATCCCCGTGGCCGCTGCTTTATTATACGGAGTGCAACTTTCATTTCCCGCGAGGTTCTCATGGCACGCATTTCGTTAGTCGAAATGGAAAACGCGTCTCCCGAAGTAAAAGAGATTTACGAAAAGACTCTGCGCGGCAAACCGGGTAATGCGCAAAAAGCGTTGGCTCATCGTCCAGACATGCTCAAGAATTTTCTGGCTTTCTACGCCAGCGTCGGAAAATCGCTCGACCGCAAGCTGTACGAGATGATTTATCTTCGAGTCTCGTTCATCAATGGCTGCCATTATTGTGAGCAGCATCACGTCGCATCATCAAAGCGCGTCGGGTTGACAGCGCAAGACTGGACCGCGCTAAAAGATGGCAACTACACGCGCTTCACCGACAAGGAACAGACGGCCCTGGCTTATGCGGAGAAACTGACCCGCGCATCGCAAGACGTCAGTAACGCTGATTTTGAAAGGCTGAAGAAGCATTTCTCGGATGCGGAGATTGTCGACCTGCACCTGTTGGTTGGCTTGGCCAATCTGACCAATCGCTTTACCGATCCATTGGGGCTGGCAGTAGAGTTCGCCGAAGAGAAAATCTGAGAAACCTTGGCCAGGTTCTTGCTAAAGAATCACCCGCTCATCCCCCACGCGCCGGGTAACATGCTCGCGGTCCAGATACTCCAGCAGGGGAATGGCGTACTTGCGGCTTACTCCCGTCAGATCCTTGAAGCGGGCCACATCGAGCTTTGGAGACTTTGCCTTTTCTGCCACCATTCGTTTACGGAGATCGACCAGCGCGTCTCGATGAAAAACCAGGTCGTCGGAGATTTTGATCAGAATCTTGTCGCGTAACAGAAGCGTAACAATTTTTTGCGCTCGCACTTTATCCACCTTCAATCCCGCGAGGACGTCTTTCAGAGCGGGCACCTTGAGTCCGGCAGTTGCGAAAGCTGCCTCGATAATTTTCTTTGACTCGGCTTCTTCGTCTTTCATCACCACGCCGCGGCCAGCGAGGCGTACCAATTCGCCTGCAAGTTCAATCTTCCTGGCTCGCAGCGCCTCGTCGACCACCCGGTCAAAGATCGCGGCCGGCACTTCGGCAAATCGTCCACGCAATTCTTCCTTGCTCATGCCGGCAACCAGGGCATCGTGCTTATGAAACGCTTCGAGAGCTGAAACGAAATCCTTTCGGACGAGATCCAATGCCGGCTGGGAAATGAAAATGTCGCCAATGCGGATAATCTCGGGATTCGCTGAGACCCCGGAAATAATCTGTTGTGCGGTCCAACCCGTGCGCGCCACCGCTTCCGCGATGCCCAGACCCCTGGCGCCGCTTATGAACACCCGAGCGCGTAACATGCCGGTCCTCAATTCTTCCGTGAGGGTTTTGAGAAAATGAGCGTAGCCGGATACGTCCTTGACTTTCTTCGGGGGAGTATTCTCGACCACCACACCTCCGCCAATCGTGGCCACAGGCGAGTACCGTCGAATGATGAAACGATCTCCCGGCAGCAACAGCGCAGGTTCACTCAACCGCAGTTGCGCGAAAGCGCTCTCGCCTGGACTCACCTGCTTCTTGCTGTACAGGACGACGGTCGCGATCGCCTCAGAAGTATAGGAATGGAAATGCACACGAGCCCGGTCTTTCAGCGCCTTAGCGGAAGGCAGCAGAGACAGTTCCACATCCACACGGGAGGTGGCCTGAAAGACTGAAGGCGGAGCCAGCATCATCCCTCGCCCCAGTTCTTCCGTGCTCGCTCCTGCAAGATTTAGCGCCGTCCGTTGTCCGGCAAAAGCTTGGTCAGCGGACTTTCCGTGGACTTGAACTCCGCGGACTCGCACCCGCCGTCCGTGGGGAAAAACTTCGAACTCGTCTTCCTTGCGAATGGTGCCGGAAACCAGCGTCCCCGTCACCACTGTGCCGAAACCTTTCATGGTGAAGACGCGATCGATTGGCAGGCGCGTAATCGCATTTGAATCTCTCGCTGGGATCTCGGAAGCGACCCTCACAAGTTCCCGCTTGAGATCGCCAATTCCCGCGCCGGTCAGCGAACTGACTGCGACAATTGGGGCGGGGCTTTCGAGAAAAGACCCACGCAGAAATTCTTCCACTTCCAACCGCACGACATCGAGTGTTTCGCGATCGACGGCGTCGGACTTGGTCAGCACCGTGATCCCGCGACGCACCGAAAGCAATCGGCAGATGTCGAAGTGTTCGCGAGTCTGTGGCTTGATCGATTCGTCGGCCGCAATGACCAGGAGCACCAGATCAATACCGCCCACTCCAGCCAGCATGTTGCGCACAAAGCGCTCGTGGCCGGGCACATCGACGAACCCCAGCCGCAGAGTTTCGCCGTCGGGCATGGGCAACTCAAGATTGGCAAAGCCAATATCGATCGTAATACCGCGGCGTTTCTCTTCCTCAAGCCGGTCGGCGTCGATTCCGGTGAGAGCTCTCACCAGCGCGGTCTTGCCGTGATCGATGTGGCCAGCGGTACCTACGATGACGGACTTCATTGGGGACAGTATAGTTGGGATGTGACAGTTGCGATCGTTTTAGACCCTACGTATCCCGACCTGGAGCGGTTGGCAGGGCAAATGCCAATCTGGGCTGTTGATTCCGCTCTCCACAGGCCGGTAGCTGAGCGATTGTGGCAACTGCGTGGGATGGCTGACGCCGTCCAAGGAATAACGCTGTTTAAGGTTGCGAATGAAGCAGACGCCGAAGCTAACTGCATCAACATCATCAGTGAAGTCGATTTACACCATGGTGTTTACTCTACCGGGTCGAGGGTTGCGGCGGTTAGGGTAATTGGAACGCGACCATCAAATAAAATTCGGGAGAGTTTGGGAGCCTATGGGTTTGTCACTTTCGAAACAACACCAGACGGATTTATAGCCCGGGCACAGGAAACCGAAACCCTCCTTCCCTAGTCTCCTTCCAGATGCGACAATAGTATTTTCCCCATGACCACAGCCTCTACTCTAGCCATCACTCCGGAAATCGTTCGCGAGCACGGCCTCACGCCTGAAGAATACGAGAAGGTCAAACAACTTCTCGGCGGACGCGAGCCTACTATCACCGAGCTCGGCATTTTCAGCGTGATGTGGAGCGAACACTGCTCCTACAAGTCTTCTCGCGTACATCTGAAGCGGCTGCCTACTCGTAGCCGGCGGGTCGTGCAAGGCCCGGGCGAGAACGCGGGCATCATTGACATCGGCGATGGATGGGCCTGCGCATTCAAGATCGAATCGCACAATCATCCATCGTTCATCGAGCCGTTCCAGGGAGCGGCCACCGGCGTGGGCGGAATCCTGCGCGACATTTTCACCATGGGCGCGCGGCCAGTAGCGGTAATGGATTCGCTGCGCTTTGGGCCGATTGTGATGCCAGAAGCCACGGGCGAGGGCGCTCGTGCCACACGAGCTGAGGTTGATAAGAATCATTCGCTGCTTGAGGGTGTGGTTAGCGGGATTGCTTCATACGGAAACTGTTTTGGCGTCCCTAACCTTGGCGGTGAAACCAAATTCGAAGCTTGCTACTCCGGCAATCCTCTGGTGAACGCTTTCGCGCTAGGACTGGTGCGGCGCGACCAAATCTTCTACGCAAAAGCCGCCGGAGAAGGCAATCCGGTGATTTATGTGGGGTCGAAAACCGGACGCGACGGCATTCACGGCGCAACAATGGCCAGCGAAGAATTCAGCGAAGCTTCAGAAGCGAAGCGTCCGAATGTTCAAGTTGGCGACCCATTTCTCGAAAAACTGCTGCTCGAAGCCTGCCTCGAGGCCATGCAAACCGGTGCCATTGTTGGCATTCAGGACATGGGCGCAGCCGGTCTGACGTGCTCCACCTGCGAGATGGGTGCACGCGGCCACGTTGGGACCGAGATCGAACTCGACCGCGTGCCCCAACGCGAAACTGGCATGACGGCTTACGAGATCATGCTCAGCGAATCCCAGGAACGCATGTTGCTGGTAGCGCAGAAAGGCCGTGAAGACGAAGTCTTCCGCGTATTCGAGAAGTGGGGTCTCGACGCCGTCGAGATTGGCCGCGTAACTAACGACGGCAAAATGCGCGTGCTCCACCACGGGGAAGTTGTCTCCGAGATTCCCAACGAAGCGCTCACCGACGACGCGCCTGTTTACAAACGTCCTCTCGAAAGATGGGAACCGCCGGTGCCGCGAGAGGTGCCCGAATCCGTCCGCCTTGCCGAGGCGGGTGATTTCACAGTCAACTTGAAGCGCCTGCTTGCGAGTCCGAATATTTGCGGCAAGCGTTGGGTGTGGCAGCAGTATGACCACATGGTACAGACGAACACGGTCGAGGGCCCTGGAGATGGTGATGCTGGCGTGATTCGCATCAAGGGGTCGCAGCGCGGACTGGCGATGGCGCTCGATGGCAACAGCCGCTGGTGTTATCTCGATCCGCAGCTTGGAGCGATGCATGCCGTGGCCGATGCAACCCGAAACGTGGCCTGCTCGGGCGCGACTCCCGTGGGCGCAACCAATTGCTTGAACTTTGGCAATCCCGAAAAACCGCAAATCATGTGGCAGTTCTCAAAAGTAATTGATGGCATCACCAAAGCCTGCGAGGAATTGGACGTCCCGATCACCGGCGGCAACGTCAGCTTCTATAACGAAACCCTGGGAGAAGGAATCTATCCGACGCCGGTGATCGGAATCGTCGGCATTCTCGACGACGTTCACAAGGCAGTGTTTCCGAACTTCCGCGGGGCGGGACGTGTTGTCGTTCTGCTGCGTGCTTCGGAGCCTGGAGATGTCACCGACGCGGAATCCGAGTTTGGCTCGTCCGAGTACGCCAAGGAAATCCTGGGGACGGTGTGGGGATTCCCGCCCGCGCTCGAACTCGAGCGAGAGGCCGCACTGCAGAAGGCCTTGATCGAGATGATCGGGTCAGGGTTGGTTGATTCCGCGCACGACTGCTCGGAAGGTGGCATTGCGGTCACGCTGGCGGAGTCAGCTTTCTCTGGAGGCACTGGAGTGCGGGTGAACCTAGAATCGCAAGGATTGCCTCCGGAGTTTGTTCTGTTCGGTGAGGATGCGAGCCGCGTCGTGATCTCGTGCGACCGAAGTAAGCTGTTGCGAATCCAACAAGTAGCGGGAAAATACGGGCTGTCCGCGGAAGAGATCGGCGAGACAGTTTCCGACGCAATAGGTATCACACTCGATGGGCGACTGGTAGTGTCGGCCTCAGTGAGTGAGTTGCGCGATTCTTATGAGTGCGCGCTCGAAGTGGCGTTGCGGACCGAACCTAACTGAGGGGCTGAGAGCTAAATGTCTTCCGACAAATTTCACGATGAGTGCGGGGTCGTAGCGATTTACGCGAACCCGGAGGCGGAGAAGCTCGCTTACCTCGGGCTGCATGCTTTGCAACATCGCGGTCAGGAGTCGGCGGGAATCGTGACCTCGGACGGGATGGCTCTGCATATGCACAAAGCCATGGGCCTGGTCGCCGACATTTTTCAGGAACCAGTTCTCGCCCAACTGCGCGGCACGCTGGGCATCGGCCACACGCGTTACTCGACCGCGGGCGATTCTGCGCTGCTCAATGCACAGCCGATCATGGTGCAATCGAACAAGGGCATGATGGCGCTGGCGCACAATGGCAACCTGGTCAATGCGCAGGATATCCGCCATCGGCTGGAGAGCCAAGGATCGATTTTCCAAACCAACAGCGATACCGAGGTAATCGTCCACCTTATCGCGCTCTCGAAAGAGCAGACGCTGCCAGAAGCTATCGCCGACGCGCTGCGCCGGGTCGAAGGCGCGTTCTCGCTGGTCATGATCAGTCCTGATCGGATCTTTGCGGCGCGCGACCCGCGTGGTTTCCGGCCGCTCGCCATGGGTAGAATTCCGGCGCAGGGCAACGAAACCCACGACACGATAGTGTTTGCCTCCGAAACCTGTGCCTTCGATCTGATCGGCGCGACCTTCGAGCGCGATGTAAGGCCCGGCGAACTCGTTATCGTGGGTCCGGAGGGGATTACCTCGCGGACTTACGCTCCGGCTCTACCGCAATCGAGTTGCATCTTCGAGCATGTATATTTCTCGCGGCCGGACAGCCGGGTGTTCGGGCGGGCCGTGCAGGAGAGCCGCGAGGAACTGGGGCGGCAACTGGCACGCGAAGCTCCGTCGGAGGCTGACGTCGTGGTCCCTGTGCCGGACTCCGGTGTGACCGCTGCCGTGGGCTACGCCGCTGAGAGCGGGATTCCCTTTCGCTTTGGGCTGATCCGCAATCACTATATCGGACGTACTTTTATCGAACCGCGCCAAAGCGTGCGCGACTTCGGAGTGAAGCTGAAGATCAATCCGGTGCGCAGCCTGCTTGAAGGCAAGCGCGTGGTGCTGATCGACGACTCGATTGTACGCGGCACCACCAGCCGCAAGATCGTGCGCATGGTTCGTAGCGCGGGGGCCAAGGAAGTGCACATGCGCATTTCATGCCCCCCTACGGTTTCGCCCTGCTTCTACGGGGTGGACACGCCTTCCAAGAAGGAACTCATCGCCGCGAACAAGTCGGTGGAAGAGATCCGCGAGTTCATCGGGGCGGACTCTCTGGCTTATCTCTCGCTCCCGGGATTAAAGAAAGCCTGCGGAGATGGCGAGAAAACCACTTATTGCTCGGCCTGCTATACCGGCGTGTATCCCACCAACTGGGTGGACGTCGAAGAGATTCAACCTGCCAGCGTTGGTAAGCGATAAGAAGTTCTCGCCCTGAGCTGCGCTCTGCTTCGCGGCTCTTCCATTCAGTGGATTTACAAGGTTGTGGCCGTTCTAGAAAGTCGCACGCACGCCAAGCTGCGCGGCGAAGGGAATGCCAACCGTTGTTCCGGGGCCGAAGAAATCTCCGAGTGCGCCGCCGGGCACACGCAACTGGTTCAGGCTGGTGATGGGCTGGGTCGCGGTGCAAGCCGGATTGGTACATACAGACGTGATGTTGCCGCCCTGTGCCTGAGCCACCGGGACCGGGAGCAAGGCGATGTTGGTCACGTAGTTGGCGCCTGGGTTGTTGCGGTTGAAGAGGTTGAAGAATTCAGCGAATGGAATGAGTGACCAGCGGTCGTGGAAGTTGAAAGGGCGGCTGACGCGCAGATCAACCTGAATGTAGGGAGTTCCGCGGAATTGGTCGAGACTGGTTCTGACTCCGTTCACCAGAATACGGTCGCTGTTGTCAGCCAGGGTGACGGTAAAGGGACGAGCGCTCTCCGCCTGGGTAACAGTTGACAGTTCGAAGCCGCCGGGCGCGTGCAGAGTTCCGGCGAGAACGAAGCGATGAGTGACGTCCTCGCCGGATGGCCCGTAGTCCCCAGGCCGAAACGCATTCAGGGGATCGCAAACGCCGTTTACGTAGTCGAACAGTTCCCCCAGAACGCAGCCCCAGGTGTGAGCCTTCGACAACGTGTAGTTCGCGACCAGGTTGAAGCGGCGTGTGACGTTCCCTTGCACGTGGAGCATGAGTGCGTTGTAGCTTGAGCGATTGTCCGACTTGAAGTCGGCAATATTCGGGACGTCAGCCTGGTTCGCGGGATCAGCCGAGAAAAGAGACGACCCTGCTGTGTACTTATAAGCGCGGTAGGCATGGTTTCCCTCTTCATGGGTAAAGTCCGCACTCACGGTCCAGTGCGCGTTCAGGGCATGCTGCACCCCCGCCGTAGCATGAATTGCGTAGGGAGTCTTGTAATGCGGATCGATAATCGCTCCCGATCCGCCGCCGGGAATACAGCCCGGATCGCCTGGGTTGACGCAACTGGCGGGAGCCGCATTGACGGCCTGTAGCGCGGTCACCCAGCCGTTCTGCGCGAGGTCGTTGTAGAAAAGGCCGAAGCCGGCGCGAATCACAGTGTTTCCGGATTGTCCTGGTGAATACGCGATCCCGATGCGCGGTCCGAAGGCTTTGCGGTAGTCGGGGGCAATGCCGTTAATGAGCGGTATGCCGAGGGCCTTGAGCGTGAGGTAGGCGGGATTCTCCGCCTGACTTCGGCCGGAGGCGGTCATCAGGCCAAAGGTGGTGTCATAACGCAAGCCATAATTCACTGTGAAGTGAGATGATGCGCGCCACGAGTCCTGGGCGTAAAGGCCAAGGCGTTGCACGTTCTGGGAAAAGCTGCCGTCGCCGGCGGGCGTCGGTGTGCAGGTAACGTCGGCTGGCGGATTGACACAATTCAGATTGAAATAAAACTGCGAAGGGTTGGCGGCGTAGAAGGCCGGATCGTTGGTATAGTTCAGCAGAGTTTCGGCTGTGCCGGAGAGTGCGCCGCTCAGAACCGGCTCGTGGATGAAGTTAATCCCGAACCTGGGTGCGTGATCGCCCGAGGCGCGGCTGACGTCATAGCGGAATTGATATTTCTCCTGGGTGCGAGTGACTGCGAAAGCAGTGATCGGCGTGATGAATTGGTTGTCGCCGAAGGTCTCGAAGCCGGAAATGGTCTGGGATGTCGAAGTGAAAGGGAAGGCCAGGGCGAAGCCGAAGTTTGAGTTGCGCGCTTCGGTCAAATGCAATCCACTGGCATCGAACACGAAGCTTCCTAACCATGTCGGACTGAAGACGTATGTGTTGCTGATCACCATGCTCATGTAGTTGTTATGCTGCTCCAGTCCCGTTGAGGGCAGCGCACCTTGCTGGACCAGCGCGTTGTGGGTGATGTAGTTGTCGATGGCAGCGCGAAGGAACCACTGCGATTTTTGCGATTGCGACCAGTCGAAGCGCGTCGTTGCGAGATAGTCGCGGAATGGAACGGGAACGTTGGCGGGCACTGGAATCGAACCTACGCCGGGAATCAGTCCCTGCGCGGCCAGAGAAGCCAGCGCGTTGAACTGGGCCTGGCTGGCGGGACTGTAGGCGATGCTGGCGTTCTCGTGAACGTATTCCAGCGAAGTGAAAAACCAAACTTTATCTTTCTTGATGGGGCCGCCGATCGTCCCAACATAATTCTGGCGGGAGAACGGCTGTTTGGGGTTGGGCGCCGGGTTTTCAATTGGGAAGCGCGCGTTGAGGTCGGCGGCACGCCCATAAAAAGCCGCGTCGCCGTGCCAGTCGTTGGTGCCGCGCTTGGTCGTAATCACGACAGAGCCAGCAGTGGTGCGGCCTGTGTCGGCGTCTTCCTGCGCGGTGCGCACGGCGAATTCCTGGATCACGTCTGGGGAAAAGTTCTGTAGGAAACCACCAATGTAGTCGTCTGAGTTGTCCCCACCGTCAACCGAAAGCTCGTTGTTCAGGCCGGAGCTCCCGCCGGTGGAAACTGCGGTAATGCGGGCCTTGGTGGGGTCCGAGGGCTCGACTGGCTCGGTTCCTGGGGCGAGGTAGGCGATGTTGGCGAAGCTGCGCGCGGCTAGCGGCAGGGCCTCCAGATCCCGAGTTGAAACCGTGGCTTGGTGTACGGCGCTGGCAAGATCGATCGGTTGCGTGGCGATCGACGAGAGTCGGGCCTGCACGTTCACCGTCTCCGGCGCCGCCGCGGGGTTCATGGTGACAGTTATGTCGCGTACGGAGCTAACGATGACTGCCACATCGGATTGAGCTTGGGCGAAGCCTTGGGCGTCCACCGTCACGTGATAGGTTCCGGGAAGCAGCTCGCTGAGGCGGAATTCTCCGTGGTCGTCAGTTCTTGTCTCCCGCTTCAGGGCTGATCCCATGGCTTGCACCGCGATGGTTGCGGACGGGACTCGCCCTGCACGTGGATCCTGGACAACGCCACGAAGGGTCCCGGTGGGAGTCTGAGCATGTGCGGCGGGGGAAACGAGTATTACGCCGAGGAATATCAGGATTGCGTGACTGCACGATCTTGCACTTCTTCGTTTGGACTGCATTTGTTAGCTATCCCCTACAAAGACAGAAGAGTCGGCGCAGCTTGGCCGCTTGCTGCTGGATTTCCCCGGACTGTAATCGGGGTCGCCGCCGGGAAGCCGGAGCGAGTGGGACGAGACTAGCGAACGCCGCGAACTACTACCAGAGCTCGTAGGAGTGCCGGTGCCGTGCGGGCGGTGCGCGGGGTACATGATGGTCAGGGTTTTTGCGCGGAGGCTATACGCGGGATTCCCTGTAGATCGTTCGTGATCTCAACCTGTTGCCATCCGCTCAGACTTCGCCTCACCCGGTCGGCGATGGTTCCGCTGATTTCTATTACCAACCAGCCGCGCGGCTTCAGGGCAGTGTG
>Ga0210384_10009082_pt1 | contig 10297 bp, 11 predicted proteins | sample IncBWH2MmetaG_FD_160574 | JGI IMG/M metagenome (GOLD analysis project Ga0210384, IMG submission 160574) | Forest soil microbial communities from Barre Woods Harvard Forest LTER site, Petersham, Massachusetts, United States - Inc-BW-H-2-M | ecosystem: Environmental > Terrestrial > Soil >...
AGCTTGTAAATCTTGGCTCGAGAGGGACGCGAGCCCGGGGCGGAAGTGAGGCGAGATTTCCACAGGCAGGCGCGTGAATTCCCGGTTAGGGTTGTGTTAACTCTATGTGACAGCGAGATTTAGGGGTCGGCGGCGGGTCTTCGAGGGTCTGAAATCACAAGTCGCGGCAGGGTGTCAACAGGGACGTGCCGACCGCCCGGTGCGCGAGGTGATGAGCAAGCCGGCGGTGGCGACGGCCCGCGGTCCGGATGACGGCGCCGGCGTTGCGGCCGGCGGCGAGGGTTCGGGGGCCGGCGCCGGTTCGGCGGCCGGCAGCAGGTGGCGCGGCAGGAAGAAGATATTGGCGATCATCGTCGGCACCACCGCGCTGGCGATGACCGCGGCGACGAGGAAGCTGTACTGGGCCTGGTCGATGATGCCATGGCTGAGCCCGAAGAGGGCGGAGATCGTGCCGAAGGTTAGCCCGGTGGACATCAGCAGCGTGTAGTAGACGCGCTCGTGGCCCCGATAGCGGAACGCCTTGGTGGCCGGGAAGAGGCCCGCCAGCTTGCTGGCCATCTTCGCCAGCAGCAGGATGAGGAACACGAGCGGGGCGCCGAACAGCGACGGCACGGAGACGAACGCGCCGGCGCGGATGAAGTAGAACGGCGTGAGCATGCCGAACGTCAGGGTGCGCAGCCGCCGCACCAGCACGTGGTCCTTGCCGACGGTGCCCGCGAGCACCATGCCGACCAGGTAGGCCGGCAGCACCGCCTCGCTGCCCGCCCACACCGCCAGCCCGCCCAGCGCGAAGAGCAGGAAGAGGATGAACTTGGCCTCGAGCTCGGAAAGCCGGTTGCCGAGGCGGCGGAAGAAGCGCGGCGTCAACCAGGGGAGCAGGACGAACGCCGCCGTCGACGCCGCCACGAAGACCAGCGTGCGCGGCGTGAACGGCGCGAAGATCAGCGCCAGCGCCAGCACCGTCCCGAGGTCGTTGACGAAGCAGGCCGCGAGGATGGCCTTGCCGTACTCGGTGCGGTTCAGCCCCAGCTCGAGCATGACGGCGTAGACCACCGCGACGGAGGTGGTGGAGAGGGCGACGCCGGCCAGCCAGCTGCTGCGCGCCGTCCAGCCCAGCAGGTAATGGGCGACCGCGGCGCAGCCGAGGAAGGGGGCGAAGAAGCCCACCAGGCCGATGCCCACGGCTTCTTTCCACTTCGCCCGGAAGGTGCCGGGGTCGAGCTCGGTGCCGGCGAGGAACGTCAGGACGATCGCGCCGGTGCCGGCGAGGAAGGCGATCCACGGGGCCTTCGCGCCGAGTCCGGCGAAGCCGAAGTACGCGCCGATCGCCAGCTGGGCGACGGTGCCGACGAGGATCTCGGAGAGGGCGGTCGAGATGCGCAGCCAGATGGCGGCGAGGGTGGCGACCAGGGCGAGTCCGAACCAGAGCGACGCCAGGAACCACGTGCTTTCCACGAATGACTCCTACTTTCGACCCGAGGTGAAAAGTAGGAGTCATCAGCACGCCCGCCTGCCCGCAAGGGGCGGCGTATCGGCGGCGAATTACGGGCGGACTCCATCGCCCTACGACGGCGACGGATGCTAGCGCGGGGTCCGCGCCGCGGTCAAGCGGGGGAGGCGGGCGGTAGTGCTCTAGCACTACCAGGCGGGCGCCGGCCGCCGCTCCGGCGACAGGGCGCGCTGCCGTGCCGACTCCTGGCTTGCCCCTTGGAGAGTCTCGGGAGTACATTCGCCGACGCCGTGCCTCAGAATACGCTCCGCGTTGCCGCCTTCCTCGCCGGTCTCTTGACGTTCCTGTCCTGGGAGATGATCGCTCCCCATCACGCCGCGACGGCATCCAAGCCTCGACGCTGGCTGGTCAATCTCGGGCTTGCCCTGCTCAACGGGCTCATCGTCACGTCCCTGTGCGCCGCCTGTTACGCGATCGCCCTGCGCCGGATGGTGCCTTGGCGCGTTGGCCTCTTCGAGCTCACCGCGGCGCCGTCCTGGCTCCGCCTGCCCGCCGAGATCGGGGCGCTCGACCTGCTCACCTACTGGCTCCATCGCGGCTATCACCGCGTGCCGCTGCTGTGGCGATTCCATCGGGTCCATCACACCGACCTGGACCTCGACGTCTCTTCCGCGTCCCGCTTTCACTTCGGCGAAGTCCTGATATCGAGCATCGCCAAGCTGGCGTTCGTGGCCCTGCTCGGGATCTCGTACCAGGGCCTCGTCGCCTTCGAGATCGTGCTGCTGCTGGCGGCTCAGTTCCAGCATGCGAACATCGGCGTCCATCCCCGGCTCGAGCCGATCCTGTGGCGGACGTTCGTGCCGCCGGCCATGCATCGCGTCCATCACAGTCCCGAGCCGGAGGAGACGGACTCCAACTTCGGGACGCTCCTGGTCGCTTGGGATCGCCTCTTCGCCACGTTCCGCACGCACACCGCCTTGTCGCCTCCCTTCGGGCTGTGGAATTGGCGTGATGAACGACGGCTGGGGCTCGGCAAGATGCTGGCGCTGCCATTCTTCCGCGGCTGCGCCACGGCCAACCGGGTGGCCATTGGAGTGGAGGTGTCCGTTCCTGGATCAGAAGGCTGTAGAGCGGTACGGAGTCAGGTCGTGGGTCAGTCTCCCGCCGCGGGAGACTGACCCACGACCCCGAGTCAAGGGGTCGGCCGCGACTCGCCAGCATCGACTAGACTTCGCTGCTGTGACTCTTGCGCGCACGGAGCTCGTCCACCGGGGCCAGGGTCTGACGTACGCGACCCTCGCTCTCAACAGCCTCGAGGCCATCGTCGCGCTCGCCGCCGGCCTGGCGGCTGGGAGTGTCGCGCTGCTTGGTTTCGGAGTGGACAGCCTGATCGAGCTCACCGCGGGCGTGACCGCCCTCTGGCGTCTCTCCGCCGACTTCGACCCCGCGCGGCGAGCGCGAGTCGAGCGGACCAGCCTGCGCATCGTCGGCGCGTGCTTCCTCGCCCTCGCCGTCTACGTGGCCTACGGGGCGGGTCGCTCACTCGTTCTCCAGGAACGACCGGCGCAGAGCCTTCCCGGCATCGCGCTGGCGGTTCTGTCGCTGGTGAGCATGCCGCTCCTCGCGCGCGCCAAGCGCCGCGTCGCGGTGGGGATGAGCAGCGGCGCCCTCGCCGCCGATGCGCGACAAACGGCGCTCTGCGGCTACCTTTCCGCCATCCTCCTCGGTGGCCTTCTCCTCAACCGGGCGCTCGGATGGTGGTGGGCCGATCCGCTGGCCGCGCTGTGCATGCTGCCCATCATCACGAGAGAGGGCCTCGAAGCAGTCCAGGGCCGCTCTTCCTGCGACTGCTGCTGACCGCCGGGCCGGCGTGAGGAGCCCATGCCGCGGGCACGCACCCGCCGCCTACTTCTCGAGGTGAAACGCCGGCGCGGCGGGCGGCTCGGCGCGCGCCGCGAGCTCTTCGAGGAGCCGCGCCGGCTGGCCCGGCGCGGTGGCCTCCAGGCGCTTGGTCCAGTCGTCCAGGAGCGCGCGGAGCGCGTCCCGGAACGCCTTCATCTGCCGCAGGCGTTGCTCGATGACCGCCAGCTTGGCGGCGGCGAGCGACCGCACCTCGTGGCACGGGAACTGGCCTCGCGAACGCGCGCCGGCGATCCGGGAGAGCTCCTCGACCGTGAAGCCCATTGCCAGCGCGCTGCGAATCCAGCGCAACCTCTCCACCGCCTCGATGGGGAAGAGCCGGTAGTTGTTCGAGGTGCGCCGCGGCGGTTCCAGCAGGCCCCTGCGCTCGTAGAACCGCAGCGTGTCCTTGCTCACCCCGGCGCGGCGGGCCAGCTCTCCCGAGCGCAGCCCCGCCACCGCCATCGCTGCCACCGGCGCCGGCGCCGCCTTGGCCGCATCAGGGTCTTCGTCTGCCGCTGGTTGCCACCTGGCCATGACCAGAGTCTAGTCCACGGACCCGGCTCCGAGATCGCGCTGCCCGCACCCGGGGTCAGCGCCGGCTCGGCGGCTCCGTCGGATCGCCCGTCCGGTGGTCGCCGATCTGCGCTCGCAGGAAGGAATGAACGGCGGCGAGCGCCTGCGGGTCGAGGGTGGTGATCCGCACCTTGCCGCCGCGGTCCGTCTCCTTGAAGCTGTAGTGGATCAGCGCCTTGAGACGCGTCATCTCGGGGATGCCGGGGAGCACCCGGTCGTGGATGGCGAGCGGCGATGCGAAGTCGCCCGCCGCGAAGGCGCGCGCGATGGCCGCCAGGTGCTGGCGGATCGCGTCGCGGCTCTGCGTATCGGCCGGATTATTCGCGTCGACTCGGATGACGCCGCCGTCGCTCTCGAGCAGGAAGTGGTGCGTCGTCCGGGTATGGGCGAAGCCCATCGTATGGTCGCCACGCTCATCGATGTCCGCACCCTGGGCGGCGGCTTGGTGCTGGGCGTGCAGCGGGCAAGCCGCCATCGGGTCGCCGGCCTGGGCCGCGGCGGCCGCTGCCAGGATCGGCGAGGTCAGCAGACCGCACGCGAGGAGCACTGCAGAGTGGATTCGACTCATCTCGAGGTCTCGCTTTCTGAAAGATCATCGGGGTCGTCCTCGACCCTGACCGAGACAATAAACGATGGATCCGAGTCCAGGGTCAAGCCTGGCCGGCTCGTGCCCGTGACCGGCGCCGGGACGGCAGAGGTGGTGTGGCAGACCAGGGAGCTTCGATGCCAATGACAAACGCAGTATAGGCTTCCCAACAAGAAGGAGGATCTTGCACGTGACGGGATACGGGAGACCATCCGGCTGGCGGAGGCCTTGCGGCGGGCTCGCGCTCGGCCAGATCCTCGCGCTGCTGCTCCTGGTGCCGCGGGCGGCCGCGGCGGCGATCAGCGCCGGTCCGACGATCGACGTGCCCTGGATGCAGTCCGTCAACGACTTTGCGGACGTGACCGTCGTGGTGTCGGATCAATGCTCGGTGGCCGATCCGAGTCTCCCCTGCGTCCGCGGCATGCAGATGTTCGACGACGCGGTCACGCCGCGCACGCCGTTCATCAGCGCGGACGTGGCGCAGGACACGGGTCCGGGCGGCGTCGGCAACAGCTCCTTCAGTGCGGCCATCGGCCCGCAAGGGCAGGTGCTGCTGACCTGGTTCACCGACGAACAACTGCCGGTCCCTCGGTACGTGGCCCGCCTCTACGACCAGTACGGCTCGCCGGCATCGGACGAGGTGGAGGTGGTCACGCCGGCAGTGCCGGACCTGAGCCCGATCCGAGGAGCGAAGGCGCTGGACGACGGCTCCTTCGTCCTCGCATGGCTCCTGTACACGCAGGTGGATCACATGGCGACTCTCTTCGTCGATCGTTTCGATCCACAGACGAAGAGGTACGAGGAGCCGGTTGCCCTCGCCGAGGGCGCCATGGCGGGAGCGTTGTTGGAGCTGAACGGCGCCGGGAAGGGAGTGGTCGTGTGGCAGACCGAGGAGCTGGATGCGGATGGCTCCGTGGCCGCCAAGGCGGGCCATCTGAGAGTGATCCAGGTGAACCGATGAGTGCGAGGCCAGGGAGATCGCCTCGCGAGCCTTTGCAACGTCGTGGCGCGGTGCCTCGTCCGCTCGCCTAGAAGAAGGCGGCGACGGGGCAGGAGAAACCGGGCAGCAGGTCTCCGCCGAGGAGCGTGGCGTCGGGTCCGAGGATCTGCACGTCGGTGGGAGAGCTCAGCACGTAGATGGTGCGAGTGGCAGGGTAGAGCAGCCATACCTGGCGCGTGCCGGCGGCGAACCAGCTCCGCACCTTCTCCCGGACTCCCTTCGGCCGCTGGCTCGGCGAGATCACCTCGACGGCGAGATCGGGCGCGAAGGGCCAGAATTTCTTGGGCGGGGCCTGCCCGCCGAGCCGCTCGTACGACACGAAGGCCACGTCGGGGCCGCGCACGGTGTCCGGATCGCGCTCGAGGATGAAGCCGGTCTCGGCGGTGACGAAGCCGAGCGCGTTGGCTTCCACGAAGCTCAGCAGCCGCGCCGCGACTCGCACCGCGATGACTCCGTGCTCGCCGCCGGGGAAGCTCATCGGCACTACCTCACCGCGAACCAGCTCCGCCCTGCCGTCCGGGACGACCAGGCCGAAGAACTTCTCTGCGGTCATCTGCTGGGTGGGGACTCTTGCCATGACGCTTCTCTCCTTCGGCTGTTTCGCCGAGCAGTCTAGCGCAGGGTGCCGGCCGCCCCGGGGGAGTGGCCAAGGTGGAGCTGGCGAGCATCCACCAAGATAGACGGAAAATCTGGCCGAGGTGCCCTGGATTCCTGGCCTGGGAAGGCCACGGGGGGGCGCACGCCGCGTTCTACAGCCAACAGGGGATACTCCAGGGCAGCCCTTCTCCTGGCCCTTCTCGGACATCCCCGACGCCGCGCATTATCGCTTCGGCAACGCACCGCTGTGGCGGTTCCTGCCCATCACCTACCAGTTTACCGGTTTGAACGATGCCGGCAGTCCCACCTATCGAGTCTTCGTGCGGGCGGCGGAGGCGCCTGGACACTTGCTCGGGCTATCTCTCGCAGTGGGTGCCCCTGGCGCAGCCTTCGTGGAAGATGCGGCGATCAACGGCAGAAGGGGCGCCGACGCCATCTCCTATGCGCTGAGCGACGGGACCACCGCGGTGACCTCGACCGTCACCATCAACATCACGCCGTGAGGCGGCTGAGGCACCGCGCCAGAGGGTCTGCAACGTCGTGGCGCGGTGCTTCGCCCGCTCGCCTACAAGAAGAAGGCGCCGACGGGGCAGGAGAAACCGGGCAGCAGGTCTCCGCCGATCAGCGTGTCGTCAGGTCCGAGGATCTGCACGTCGGTGGGAGAGCTCAGCACGTAGATGGTGCGAGTGACAGGGTAGAGCAGCCATACCTGGCGCGTTCCGGCGGCGAACCAGCTCCGCACCTTCTCGCGGACTGCCTTCGGCCGCTGGCTCGGCGAGATCACCTCGACGGCGAGATCGGGTGCGAAGGGGCAGAATGTCTCGGGCAGGGCCTGGTCGCCGAGCCGCTCGAGCGAGATGAAGGACACGTCGGGGCCGCGCACGGTGTCCGGATCGCGCTCGAGGATGAAGCCGGTCTCGGCGGTGACGAAGCCGAGCGCGTTGGCTTCCACGAAGCTCAGCAAGCGCGCCGTGACCCGCGCCGCGATGACTCCGTGCTTGACGCTGGGGAAGCTCATCGGCACCACCTCACCGCGCACCAGCTCCGCCCTGCCGTCTGGGATGATCAAGTCGAAGAACTCCTCTGCGGTCATCGGCTGGGTGGGGACTCTTGCCATGACGCACCTCTCTGTCGGCTGCTTCGCCGAGCCGTCTCAACAGTCTAGCGCAGGGTGCCGAGGCGGTCGAGGTCGTCGGGATGGGCGGGCACGAGGCCGGTGATCAGCTGCGAGATGCCCGGCCCTCGGCGGCGCCCTGTGGATGGTGCGCCCGAGCCTCACCTTCCTCGTCGCCGCCGGCCTCGGCGCCGCGGGCACCCTCCGGGCGGCGCTGTCGCTGCCGTCGAGCGGATCATCCGTAGACTGGGTCTTCAGTCGGTGGCCGGCGTCTGGTCGGTGATCCAGTTCACTTCCCAGGTCTTGCCGCCGTCATCCGAGAATGCCTGCTCGAAGTGAGGCGAGTTCGTGGTCATGCCCGACCATTCATAGCGCACGAGGATGGTCTTGCCGTTGATCGTGTCCTGGGCGAAGAAGTCACCGCGTCCATCCTTGAAGGCGCCGACCTGGGGCGGGTCGATGATGCCGGTCTTGCTGTTGGCCCAATGGAGCCGCCACTGGTGAGACTGAGGATCGTAGGTGCGCAGGGTCAGGCCCTCGATATGGCCTGTCGAGGTATCGGCCTCGATCGTGTCCAGCTGGGCGCGGCCACCCCAGACCTTGAAGCATTCGCCGGTGCCGCCGGACTCGACCCACGTCTGGGAGCCCGTCAGGGGATGCAGGCGGCGCCGCAGGTGATACTTCCAGCGCCCGATGAGCGGGTCGAAGTCGTGCTGGCCATCCCGTTCCGCGGCATGGCTCCACGCACCCGTCTTCGATGCAGTCGGCTCCTGCCGTGCGAATCCCGCGGGTGTCCCCGGGACGAGCAGCAAGCCGCCCGCGAGGGCATAGGTCAAGATTCGCATCAGTGCATTCACGAGTGCCTCCGTGCCACTGGGTAGGCGGCGATACTAGCTCCTCTCGTGGCTCGTGAGGAGAGCCACTTTCGTGCGACATGGCATGGCCACTTTGGCGGCGGCTGGAGCGCCGGCCTGCTTCAGGCGGTCTCGAGGCCCTGGCGCAGGCGGAGGCGGGCGCCGAAGATCTTCTCGAAGTCGCGGCGGTGCTCGCTGGCGGCCTCGAGCTCGAGCTCGACCTGGTAGGGCGAGACCACCTCGATGCGGACACGGTCGTCGCCGATGGCGCCGTAGATCTCCTCGACGCGCGAGGCGTGGGTGCGGTCGAGGGCGTCGGCGAGGCGCAGCAGCACGGCGAGGCGGCGGACGGTCTTCTGCTGCCAGGGCTTGAGCGCCGCGAAGGTGGGGTGCTGGCGCTTCGGCAGCGCGCCGCGGTGGTAACGGGCGAGGTGGGCGATGATCTCGATCTCGGGCGGATCGAAGCCGGCGAGGCTGGCGTTGGCGATCAGGTAGTAGGCGTGCTTGTGGTGGTTGCGGTAGTGGACCGAGTAGCCGATGTCGTGCAGCAGCGCGGCGTACTCGAGCCACTCGCGCTCGCGCGCGCCGAAGCTGTGCAGCGAGGCGGTGACGTCGAAGAGACGGCTGGCGAGGCGGGCGGTCTGCACGTTGTGCCGCAGCACGCTCTGCGCCTGCTCGGCGAGCTGCAGCACCTGGCGCCGGCGCAGGTCGCCGGGCAGCAGCGCCTCCGGGATCGGCTGGCCGAGGGCCTCGAGCACCAGCCCGTCGCGCAGGGCGCGGTCGGAGACCTGGAAGCGCTCGACGCCGGCGTGAGCGACCAGCTCCTGCAGCAGGATGGCGCCCGCCATCAGGCTGTCGGAGCGCGGGGCGCCCACCGGCGGCAGCGCGGCCAGCTCGCGCCGCTTCAGCCGCCGCAGGCGCGTCACCAGCTGCGCGAGGTCCTTGGCGCGCACCTCGCGTAGGCCGGTGGCGGCCTCCCGGCGGCCGCCGAACAGGTCCACGAGGTCGGCGCAGCAGAGGGCGGTGCCGGAGGTGGCGATCAGGCGCGCGAGGGGCGGCGCCGCCGGATCCCGCGGCACCTCCTCGGCGAGGCGGGCGCGGATCGACGCGCGCAGGCGTGCGATCGAGTCGCGGCGCGGCGGATCGCCCTTCAGGTGGCCGGCGCAGCGCAGCGACCCCAGGGGGAGGCTGGCGACGCCGGCGAGCTCGCCGCCCTGCACGCCGATCCACTCGGTGCTGCCGCCGCCGACGTCGACGATGGCGGCGCCGCCCGGGCCGAGGTCCACGACCTCGCGCACCGCGCGGTAGATCAGCCGCCCCTCTTCGGTGCCGCTCAGCAACTGCACGTCGAGGCCGGTCTGCGCCTTGACGCGGCCCAGGAAGTCCGGGCCGTTGGCCGCCTCGCGCACCGCGCTGGTGGCCACCGCCACCACCCGGTCGGCGCCCTTCAGCCTGGCCATGGTGGTCATGCGGATGAGGGCCTCGAGACCGTTGGCGATGGCCGCCTCGGAGAGCACCCCCTCGCCCAGCCCGGTCTTGCCCAGGCGCACCATCTCGCGCTCGCGCCCGAGAACGCGGTAGGCGCCGCTGGCCTGCGGCGCCACCCCGAGCGCGCGGTAGGCGCCGGTGGCCTGCGGCGCCACGACGATCATGTGGATGGAGTTCGAGCCGATGTCGATGGCGGCCAGCCGTCCGAAGGGCTCGTCGCGGTCCATCCCGAACCCCGGCGAGGCCGGCAGGCGAAGCTGCCGCGGGTCGTCCGGGGGGACCCCCGCGGAGATCGCAGCGGGGGCCCCGGACGGAGCCAGTAGCGGCTGGATCACGACTGCCGGTCGTGCCACGCGGCGATTGTAGACTGCATCTCGAGCTGGGCGGTGGCGTCGAGTGGCGGCGGGGGCGGCGCGGCGGGAGCCGCGGGCGCAGCGACTGCCGCCAGGCGGACGGCGGCCATGCCGGCAATGCCTGCCGGCGAGGGACTCGCGGTACTCCTGGCGCTGCCCGTGCGGGCCCCGTGCCGGGACTGCGCTTCGGCGCTGGCCGCGCCTCCGGGGGCCTGGAACAGCCGCTCGAGCAGGCGGTCCCAGCTGTGCCGGCGGGCGTTGTCGACAGCGCGGGCGGACATGGCGGCGAGCAGCGCCGGGTCGTCGAAGAGGCGGACCATGGCGGCGCCGAAGGCGGCCGGGTCCTCGGCGCTGGCCACCAGGCCGGACCTGCCGGGCAG
>Ga0210384_10009083_pt1 | contig 10296 bp, 8 predicted proteins | sample IncBWH2MmetaG_FD_160574 | JGI IMG/M metagenome (GOLD analysis project Ga0210384, IMG submission 160574) | Forest soil microbial communities from Barre Woods Harvard Forest LTER site, Petersham, Massachusetts, United States - Inc-BW-H-2-M | ecosystem: Environmental > Terrestrial > Soil >...
TCAGAGAACCCAGCGAAGGTGGCGATAAAGGAGATGGGGAACCAATCGCGAGTAGGCTCGACTTTGCCGACTTGCTTGCTAACATCCTGCGCGAGATGCGAAAGCGTGTAGCGCTGGCGCAAACGGCGTTCCGGGGTGATGTCTTCATCGCGTCCGGTGAAAGAAACCGGCTGGAAGCTGACGAAGGCGATTTTCTTGGGGTTGTCCATCGCGAATTTCACGATGGCGCCGACCTGATCGTTATTGACGTTGTTCACGATGGTGACGACGAGCACGATTTCGATGCCCGCTTCATGCATGTTTTCAATGGCGCGGAGCTTCACGTCGAAGAGGTTGCCGACCTGGCGATGCCCGTTGGCGTCGTTACCGATGCCATCGAACTGCAGGTAGGCGTAGCGCATACCGGCTTCAAAGGCCTTCTTGCAGAATTCCTTGCTCTTGGCGAATTCGATGCCGTTGGTAGCCGCCTGCACGCTGTTATAGCCAATCTTGCGGGCATGCGCGACAGCCTGGAGGAAATACGGACTCATGGTCGGCTCGCCGCCGGAGAACTGCACGGACATCTGGCGGCGCGGCTTGATGCGCAGAGCGTTGTCGAGAATTTCCTGAATTTCGTCCCAGCCAAGCTCGTGGACGTAGCCAACCTGGTTGGCGTCCATGAAGCAGGGATCGCACATCATGTTGCAGCGGTTGGTGAGGTCGACGGTGAGAACGGAGCCGCGGCCATAACGAACGGTGCTGGAACCGTGCTTGTGAAGATCTTCGTCGTTGTGCGCCGGAATATCGCGCCCGGGGAACTGCTTTTCGATATGGTCGAGAAATTTGGCGTCAATGGCCATCATGTCTTCGTAATGACCATGGATGGGGCAGTCTTTGATCATCCAAACTTCGCCATCGCGCTCGACGATTTGCGCCTTAATTTCGCCGACCTTTTCGTTCATCAGGTCGCGCCAGTCCTTTTTGCCGTGAATGATGGCTTCGCGGGCTTCTTTGACGCAATCGGGACAGAGCGAATCGGTCTGCCGTGGCCAGCCGAGGGTCGGCTTGGTCTTTTCCCACGACTTTAGAAGCGGCTTATCCGACCATTTTGGGGTGAACGATGGATTCGGATTGCGCTTGTTGAAATATTGAATCGCATTGAAGGTGACGCTGGCCGCTTTACAGACCGTAGCGTCAAACGCTCGCATCACTTGAGTGCCTACTCGATTCGGCATAAACCTCTACCCTCCACTTTCGCCAGGAAAATTAAAATTTCTTGATGCGTTTTGAGAAGCCCGCCCAAACGCTACAAACACTGTAGCGATGGCCCCCGGGCTTCCATTACCGTATCACGCCGGGTAGAAACGCCCAATAAGTCTTTGGACCTGTATAGTTTAACGGTTATATGCGTGGGCGCCAGTCAGTTGCATTGAATGGCGAAAAATAGGGGTCGAACGGGGAAAAACGGGGGTCGAACGGGGATCGGGCGGGGAGTTACTTGTAAGGCCGACGACTGGGAAATTGTCCCTTTTTGGCAACCAGTGCGGCGATGCAAATCGAACGTGACGCATTTCAGCAGGCGTGGAAACTCGAAATCATTCATTGAGCGCGGGACGCAGAACAGCGGTAACAAAGTGCGCAAAGTGAGAAGCACCTTCGTCGAGTTGAAGGTAGCGCACGACACAGTGATCGGCGAGATATTTTGCTACGCGCGCTTCGGCAATTCCGAGATGTTCCGCGAAGCGCGGCTTGATGGACTCGGAGCCGCGTCCACTGGCTCTACCACGCAGAAAGCTGCCAATCGCGATACGCAGGGTCTGGCACGGTTCAACGTAATAATTAGTGGAAAGGTCAGAGTCGCTGAGGAGAAGCACGCCGGGACCAACGGGAGCACGATCCGCGTCGTTAATCGTTAGTGGAGCGCAGGTCAGGAGGCGACGAAATTGCATTTCCAGCAGCGAAAGGCGCGAAGATAGGCCGGGATCGCCGTAGCGGCCGCGCAAAGAAGCCGCGCTTTCTGCGGCGGGTTCAGACGGCACGCGGCGCGAGGGGACGGCTTCGGTGGCCTTGCTAAATCGAGGCTCGGGAGCATCGTCCACCGCGGGTGGGGGCAGGTGGATCGGGGCTTCCGCTGGCAGCGCAGGCGAGAGTGCGGGCTGTGCGGCGGCTGTGCCAGCTTTGCGGCGGTTGCGGCCGCCACGACGACCGCGCCGGCGTGTACCGCGTCGCGGCGCTTCGGAGATCGCATCTCCGGACGCTTCTGCCGCGGGATTCACAATCGCCTCAAAAGTTGTTGCGGTTTCTTCAAATGGCAAACCGGGCTCGGGAGCAGAAACTATGGGTGCTGCAAGCTGCAGTTCATCGGACTCCGTAATTGCCTCCCCAGATGTAGACGATCCACCGAGACGCACCGCGGCTTCTTGCGCCTTGGTCTTCCAATCCGCGCGACGAAAGCGCTCCGCAGCGGTGGAATACCATTTAGCCGCTTCACCGTTTTGACCGGCGGTCTCGAAAAATTTAGCTAATTCAAAAGCAACCATCGCGTCACGCGTCTTCTGGTACAAATTGGAAAGTTGCGTGGCAGGGTCTTTGCCAGTGCGAGCGCGGCGGATTCGAGCGGTAATCTGTTTCCAGTCGGCCATACAGTAAAGGCATTGTAACAGCGCCAGAACAATGCCACCAGCCCAGGCTAGCTATGCCACCAAATCCGAGCTATGCGTACGGTGAATGCTGTAGGCGTGCGACTTTGTGTACTTAGCGGGTGTTTACGGATTGACGGAGTTCTGGGTGCCCGCTATTCTGAATGGAGCCCTCATGGAGAAGAAGATGCCGCGTACGCGCGGGACCATATCAGTTGCCCTATCTATTTTACTATCAATAACTTTACTGGCAAAACCAATTCTGGCAAATTCGGGGATAGGGTCCGGAACTGTCATTTCCGCGGACAGCGCGCATCTGGGAACTACGGTTGTCACGGTTGGGGCCACTGTATTTGCGGGCGATAGGCTTGAGACTTCAGCGGCGGGCAGCATGCAGATCCGCGCAGGAGCGGCGCGCCTTGTAATGACAGCTTCGAGCCGCGTGGTTTGGGGAAGTGAGAGTGGTGCTCCGAGCGCGACCTTGGTCGGCGGCACGGCGGCATTCTCCACGTCGCGTGAAAACGCCTTTATCTTGCACGCGGGCACGGCCGCTTTTAAGCCTCGCGGCGATGAACCGACGGTGGCGAACGTAACTCTGCTCAATCCGAAAGAGTTAGTGGTGCGCTGCTCGCGCGGAGCGGTGCTGATCGCAGTGGAAGACGACGTTCGACTAGTGCCGGAAGGCTCGGCTTATCACGTGGTTCTCGATCCGGAAGCGGCGGTTCCTCCTGGAGCAGTTCCGGCAGCGGCTACTCCTGCTTCCTGGGGCCAGCATCAGCCAATCAAGACCGGTAAAAGCAAATTTATCTGGTACGCGATAGCATTCACCGCGATCATTACGGGGATTGCATTGTGGCAAGCCCTGGAAAGTCCGGACCGGCCTTAAGACTCTTTCGTCGCGTGTGTTGCGGTTTCGCCGGGTGAATTCCCTCCCTTCGATCGCAAATCAATTTCGCTACGCCGAAAATCTCTCAGAGCAAATTTCAGGTCAAGATCCAGCTATGACTTCTATTTCCACGAGTGCGTCTTTTGGCAGCCGGGAGACCTGGACCGTGGAGCGCGCGGGTGGAGCGGCAGTGAAGTAGCGCGCGTAGATTTCGTTCATGCCGGCAAAATCGTTCATGTCCTTCAGGAAGACAGTGGTTTTGATAACGTGGTGGAGATTGACTCCGGCAGCTTCGAGAATCCCCTTGATATTCTCTAGAGCGCGCTCGGTTTGCTGACGGATATCGGATCCAACCAGTTCTCCCGTCTTGGGATCGAGAGCAACTTGTCCCGCCAAAAAGATGAAACCGTTGGCTTTGATAGCTTGCGAATACGGCCCGATCGGTTTTGGACCACGATCCGTGATTACGACGTTCTTCATTGAGTGCTCTCCTTTGAGGTACGAGGCAGTGCAACTGCCGCGGGATTTTCGTAACGAGCGCGAAACTCTTCAGGAACGCCGGGATGCTTCATCCAAAGGCGCACGAATTCGGCAACGTTTTGGTGCGCTTCCTGTTCGAATGCAGCGATGAGGTCGTCCAGGTCAAAGCCGCCGCCGCGGCGTGCGTCAAGCATGTGACTGAGTGCGGCGCTGAAGACTTGCGGACCATAACGATCCTGGAGACCGTAAAAAAACAAAATGCTTTTTGCTCGCACAACATCGTCGGCTTCCGGCTGATGCGCCGGCGAGCTCGCTGGAATCGCGCGGAGTAAGCGGCGGATGATTTGCGTGCGCACCTGCGGACCTTCGACGGCTTCGCGGCCGCGCGAGGCAGCGAACGCCGGCAGAGCGTACAGTGGCGGAGCCTGCTCGAAAAAACCGGGATTCTGGCCGTAGCCAAGCCAACTGGAGGCAAGCGACGGAGCGGCGGCGGCAATCTCCGGAGTACCTTCGGTGAGATCCACCATCGCGGTGTCTTCAGAAGCCATTTCGGCGGTGGTCTTCTCGTTTCCTTCTGAAGTAAGGCGGCCGAAGTTGGAGGTTGTACTGGTAAAGCAGCCGGCCAAATCCGGGCACTCGACGAGCCAGAGCTGGTGGGAATCTTTGGGACGCGAACCAAAGGTAGAGTCGTAAGCGTGAATGGCGCGCGCGAGCGCTTCGCTAGGCTGCCGCAAGGCCTCGGAATTCTGCGGCGAGCGCGTCCAGAGGTTCACGTTCTCCTGCCCTGCCTTGAGCGTAGCAGCAACGTAACGCCCAGCGATCACAAAGGGGTAGCCGTCTCGGACGGTCTGTGTGACGCGAATCGTATGTTCGCCCGTTTCGCGAGAATTCTTGACGGAGTGTTTGTTCGATTGTCCACTGGTATGCACCAGAAAATCATGCGGCACTTGCACGAACAGGTTCCACGATTTCGGCGGTACGCCCCCCGTAGCGAAAATCCCACGCGCGGGAAGAAGTTCGGGGCTCCAACCCTGGGCCGGGAGGAAGAATGCGTCTGGCGTGAAACCAAGAGAGACCTCGTTGAATACGGCGCGCTGGTATTCCACGGACAAGCGAAGAGTGTGCCGCGAGGAAACGGTCCAAGGTTGCGGAAAAGTGAGAAGCGCGTTGCGGGGGTTGTCGGGTGAAGCGGCGAAGGTTAGAGCGGTTTTGTCCCACTGGGCGGTGGGTTCGGAAAAATGGAAGCGCCGCCGCCCGGGAAGGCGAAGCTCTAGCGAGGTCAGAGGCTGATTGCCGTCATTTTTCAGCTGATACACGGCATCGAGCCGAATGACGGGCTGCGGACTGGGAACGAAATTGACGGTAATTTCTTGATTGACGATAGTGTAGCCCGGCCCTAGCGCGACAGCGCAACCGGCAACGCCAAAAGCCGCACCAGCGAGCAGGCAAAGCGGCAAACGAAGTGGGCGGCTCGGTCTCAAAGCGCAATGATTGTAACGAGGCGAACAGATTCACGCAAAAGCGGCGATATGAATCCGGGACACAGCTGGTTAGCGTGGCTTACGGCCGTGGACGCGAACGAACCCGGTGCCGGCATGATTGCGAGCAGCTTCGCGATTGGCGACTTCGCGGTCGGCTTGCGCGTCGGTCATCCCCGATTTGATCTTCTCCAAAATCTGCTTTTCACTAAGACCGGTATTTTTCAGGCGGGCAATCTGCGGAGTGCCCAGGGTCGCTTGCCGCTGAAGACGCCGCTGCAAAACGAATTGCACGAAGCTATCGGAGAGACCGATCAGGCGGAGAGTGACAGCATCGCCGCTGATGGCATCGAGCTGATCCGCCCGGGCAATCTCTAAAATTTGCGCTTCGGAATAGCCCGCGCTGGCGAGATTGGCGGCCGAATCGCCGCTCGCGAACGGATGTTTTCTCTCGTGAGCCGCGGCTACCAGCGCCACGCAAGCATCGTCGCTGAGCCGGGCTTGTTTCACCTTGACTAGCTGCGCGACCTCCGAATCCTCGGTATTCAGCGCTTTGAGCTGCTCGAGGCCGCTGGACCACATGCCTGCTTGATCGAGCGGACGGTAATCCGTCAAGACATGCTGCTTGCAGCCGCCAGCGAAAAGGACACAGATGCCGAGAAGCAGGGCAGAGGACTTCATCATTCCATTCTACCGGGCAGCAAGCTGAGCGCGCGGGCATGTGCCGTCGGGGATACTGGTGCGAAAGGACAGGTGCGGTGATTTCAGAAAACAACGGATTCATGCAGCAATGGGAACGCACGCATTTAGAAAACGAATGCCGGATCAGGCAGTCAGACCTGGTAAACGCGTTCGACACCGTACACGCCAGAAACCTTGCGGATGTTGGCGAGGATGGTTTCGAGCTGCCGGCGATCCGCGATTTCCAGACTGGCATCAATGCGCGCATTGGACTTGTCTGGACGGCTTTCCAGGCTGTGAATATTGGAGCCGGCTCCGCTGATCACGGCGGTGATTTCCGCCAAAAGGCCGGCGCGATCGCGGGCGCGAATCTGAAGCTGCACCTGGAAGGTGGCCGCGCCTTCCCCACCCCACTCGACGGCAATGCGCCGCTCCGTTTGATACAGCAGGTTTTGCACATTGGGGCACGGGCGAGTATGAACCGCGACGCCGCGGCCGCGCGTGATGTAGCCGATGATGTCGTCGCCGGGAATGGGATTGCAGCACTTGGCGCGATACACGAGCAGATCATCATGCCCTTTGACGATGAGAGGAGCTTCGCCAAAGCCGAGCATGCGCTTAACGGTTTTGACGAGCGTCGGCTTGGCGTCTTCGGGAGCAAGCTCGGCGCCCTTTGCGGCATCCCCCAGGACTCGCGTGAGTATCTGGCGCGCCGAATATTTCCCGAAGCCTACGGCGGCGTAGAGATCTTCAATCTTTGACAGACCGGAATCGGATGCGACGCGCAGCAAGTCTTCTTCGGGGATTTTCTTGAGGCTGCGTCCAAAGTGGCGCGACTCCTTTTCCAGCAGGCGCTGCCCCACATCCATCGCCTCTTCACGCTCCTGCAGATTGATCCAATGGCGGATCTTGCTGCGCGCGTGCGACGATTTCACGAAGCTCAGCCAATCGCGGCTAGGCGAATGGCCCTTCTGCGTCAGGATCTCGACGACGTCGCCGCTAACGATTTCGTGCCGCAGCGCAACCATCTGCCCATTCACCTTTGCGCCTACGCATTGATGGCCGACCTCGGTGTGCACCGAATACGCAAAATCAACGGGAGTCGCGCCGCGCGGAAGTTCCAGAACGCGCCCCTTGGGTGTGAAAGCGTAAACTTCCACGGGAGCGAGATCGATTTTCAGCGTCGACAAAAATTCGCCCGGCTCTTCCAATTCCTGCGACCACTCGATCAGTTGCCTCATCCAGGTGATACGCTGGTCGTCTTCCTGGGCCGGCTTGCCATCCTTATATTTCCAATGCGCCGCAACGCCTTCTTCCGCGATGCGATGCATTTCTTGGGTGCGGATTTGCACTTCGAATGGCTGCCCGGTGTGAAGCACGGTGGTGTGCAAGGACTGATACAAATTTGGGCGCGCCATGGCGATGTAATCTTTGAAGCGGCCGGGAACGGGACGCCAGATGTGATGCACAACGCCGAGGGCGGCGTAACAATTGCGCTCGCTATCGCTGATGACGCGCACAGCAAGAAGATCGTAAACCTGCTCGAGGCCGCGCTCCTGGCGCACAATTTTACGGTGCAACGAATACAAGCCTTTCACGCGCGCTTCGAGCTCGGCAGGAATGCCATTTTCAATGAGCTTGGAACGGATTGTGGTCTGAACTTCCTCGAGGAATTTTCTGTGAGCCGGGGCTTTGTCGCTTACTTCCTTTTGCAGCGCAAGGAAAGACTCCGGCTCCAGAAACCGGAACGCGAGGTCTTCCAGTTCATTGCGCACAATGCCCATTCCCAGCCGGTGCGCGATAGGCGCATAAATATCGAGGGTTTCGCGGGAAATGCGTTGCTGCTTGAGAGGATCCAGATGTTCGAGCGTACGCATGTTGTGAAGACGGTCCGCCAGCTTGACCAGCACGACGCGAACATCGTTGACCATCGCCAAAAGCATCTTGCGAACGCTTTCGGCCTGGCGCGCCTCGGGCGCCATCATATTGAGCCGGCCGATTTTGGTGACGCCTTCCACTAGCCGCGCAACTTCGACGCCAAAGCGTTCTTCGATGCGCGAAACGGGATACTCCGTGTCCTCTATGGCGTCATGCAAGAGAGCGGCAGTGAGTGTGGTGGCATCGAGACGCATGTCCGCCAGGATGTGCGCAACTTCGAGAAGATGCGTGAGGTAAGGGTCGCCAGAACTGCGCAACTGGTCGCGGTGCCGCTCGGCCGCGATCTCGTAGGCGCGGCGCACCATCCAGGGGTCTTCGGAGGGACGACTCTTGCGCAGCTTCTCCAGCAACTCGTCGAGGCGCGCGTCGAGTTCGCGCTCGGTGCGATCGCGGTGGAAATGGAGAGGCAGATTGCTGGGCGACGGCATAATCTATTTTACGCCAGAAGAACAGCACGGCGCGAGCCTCCGCGCCCTTGCGGCAAAAGGAAAGGGCGTCCTCGCGGACGCCCTTTGTAAATTGAATTGCGCGCAGCTTACTAGCTTAGGACGGCTGGGGCTGCTCCGAGCGCTTTTGCTTGATTTCCTTCACCTTATCCACGAGGTCGTCCGCTTGCTTCAGCAGCGCTTCGCGCTCTTCCTTGCTCTCCACCATGTCAGCCTTGCGGCGATAGAGGAGGTTCAGGTAGGCCATGGCATCGTCGTAATCGGGGCGAATGGAAATCGCTTTTTGCAGGTCGGTGATTCCTTCATCGACGAGCGGGCCATACTTGGAAGCGTAGTCAGAACGGATGGCGGTGGGCAGCGGGTCCGTATCCTTGACCTGCTTCCGGATATTGTTCTTGTTGTAGTCCATACGCATTTCGCCATTGCCGCGAAATGCCAAAGTCCAGTCGATCACGCCGATCCAGTAATAAGGTTCCGGATCATCAGGCTTCAACTGGATATGCTTCTGGTGATAGGTCTTGGATTCCTCGAATTTCTTGGGATCGAAAGGCTGGCCGCCCATCTGAAACAGGATAGAGCCGATGCCGTCGACTGCCGAAATATTGCTCTGGTCCTTATCCAAAACTTCTTTGAACTCGGCGACGGCTTGATTGCCGCGAGCCATGTTTTCCTGCGAAGGCGCGCCCGGAATATACAAGCTGGCGTAGGCCGTGGCGAGATACAGCCGAGCATTCAGGAGGTCGGGATCGGCTTCCTTCGCCTCCTTGAAATCTTCAATGGCCGCGTCAGACTGGCCATTCTTGAAAGCGGTGACGCCCTTGTTCAGGAGGTCGCGCGCCTTCAGCTTGTTACATCCGGAAGCGGCAAATGCGACGACCAGGAGCACGGCGAGCGCGGCAACCCGGCGGGCAATTTTTTGAAGCGATGCATGAGTCATTGAAGCGTCCATCCCCACGATGCGCGGCCCGTTAACCGATGCCCGCGCTAGAATTCAAGTGCGACTTGCGAGAGGCAATCTAATCCGTTTCCGCCAGTTTTTCCAGCCCCGGGGTCATGAGGCCAACAGACGATACACCTGCGGCACGCATAACGTCTATTACTCTGGCAATGACCTGAAACTCCAGAGCACCATCCCCCCGAACGAAAGCCGTACGATTAGCCCTGGCCCCAAAAATCTGTTCCAACCTGCTGCCTAGCCGGTCCCAGCCAAGGGTCTCCTGATTGATACGCAGCGATCCATCGGCAAGCACCTGAATGACGATTGCCGCGGGCTGCGGATCGCTGATCGGCGAAGTCGCGGGTTGCGGCAAATCCGCCGGCAAACCGCTCTGCTTGTGCGGAATGATCATAAAGATCACCAGCAGCACCAGCAGAACATCAATCAACGGAACCACGTTCATTTCAACGAAAATTCCGCGATTCGCACCGCCAACCGACATACCCATGAGCCACCTCGTTGGGAAAATTCCCGCGAGGAGGACTCTCACATCCGAGCGAGCTACGAACGACAACTCTTCAGCGAATCGATACGCTGAAGAAATCTATTGGCCAGCCTCGAGCTTGGCAGTAATCAGCCCGACTTTATCGATGCCGGAGCCGCGCATGATGTCAATTGCGCGCGCGACTTCGCCAAACAGCACGTCGCTATCACCCTTAACAAAGGCGATTTTTTCGGCGCGGTCCTTGAAAATCTGTTCGATGCGCGGTCCGAGATTGTCCCAGGTGGAATCTTCGTTATTGATTTTCACCTTGCCGTTGGTCAATACCTG
>Ga0210384_10009084_pt1 | contig 10295 bp, 6 predicted proteins | sample IncBWH2MmetaG_FD_160574 | JGI IMG/M metagenome (GOLD analysis project Ga0210384, IMG submission 160574) | Forest soil microbial communities from Barre Woods Harvard Forest LTER site, Petersham, Massachusetts, United States - Inc-BW-H-2-M | ecosystem: Environmental > Terrestrial > Soil >...
AGGGTAGCGGCATCGAGGTGCGCATTCTCAACTGGTATCCGAAGAAGGCTTAGGCTGTAGTGGTGCTAAACTCCGCCCCTGTCCAAGAGCGCGGCTAAGGCTCTAAGACCCTCCCCTGTAAAAAAAAGCACTGTGGCTAGGCTCACGACGCGCCGCAAACGGCAGATAGCCCGGTGCGATGGTGATCCTCTGGTCGAGAAAGCGCCCGCCACGGTCGGCGGCCGCTACGGGTGGCGCTCTGAACGTGGAGGGCGTTGCTGGACGCACTCGGAAGGGGCCGACTCGGAAAAGGCTGGGCGCTTCCTAGGGTCTGGCGGCGCGGTTGGGCGAGTGGAATTGGAAAACCACATAGCATTCTGTTTGGACTGGTTTGTCGTCCAGCAACGTGGGTTGATAGCGCCATTCGTGGATGGCCCTTACGACCGAGGGAACCAAGTTGGCGGGGCCGTTGATCGGCCTTACGTTTTCGACGCGGCCGTCGGCGGCTACGGTGGCGTTGACGCGAACGGAGCCGATTTGGCTCTGGCCTTCCTCGGGATCGACGCGGGAGACCAATTCACCGACCATCACTTTCTTGTTGCGATTGAAAGGCCACCAAGCGTGTTCCGGGGGCACGCGAACGGAACGCTGGATGTGGATGGTAATCGAGGGTGATTCGAGAACGCGCTCCCCGGGCAAATTGAAAAAGGACGAGTGAAATCGGCTAGGAGGGTGGATTTCCATGACTTGGCCTCCCGGGGCATCCATCTGGATGACGGAGGCGTCGGAGCGGCGTGAGGACGCGGAGCGGGTGGAGGCAATGATCGGGCTTGAGTGGAGCATCGTGGATGCACTGGGGAAGACCTCGTTGGGGCGGATGGGATTCGGCAGGGTCTGTTTTGCTGCCGGCGGATTTGGAACTGTTGGCTCGGCGGCTTGGGGAACGCTGCCGGGGGTGGGGGAACCGGCGGGGGTATAGCCTCCGGTCTTGGAGGGGGCATCAGCGAGGACCGTGCGACTCCCATCTGGATCGTTTCGCGGGTTGAGTTGAGTGGGGGCGGCGGGGCGCGAGATGTCTGAGGGAGCATTGTTCTGGGGCGCTGGCGTAGAGGGGAGAACCGAGTTTATTGCTGAAACTTGGTGCCGAGGTGGCGGGGCATCGAGCGCAGAGATCTGAGGATCGGCGCCGTCGTCGCCACCGCCATCGAGGGCAGTGACCTCATCCTGGGATTGCGCTGAATGCGGAGGAGCCGAGGCGGAATGGGGAGCGCTCTGTGATCTTGCGGCGTCCGAGCTGAGCGGCAACGATTCGGTGGGGGCGGCGGAGGCGCTGGATTCCGGGACGTCGGGAATGTGGGGATCGCTTTGGGGTTCCTGAGGTGCCACAGGGGTGTTCTCCTTGAGGCTTTCCGTGGAACGCGACAGATGGTTCTCCGGAGTTCCGTGATCCAGGAAGAAGACGGCCGCGAAGCAGACCAGGACAGCGAGGAGTGCCCACATGGCCATGCCGGCCGCGGCGGAGGTTGCACGGGTTCGGACTACGACCCGGCGGGGCGCCGGAGCGAGGTTTGGCGACCGGTTGAGAGGCGCTGGGGCCAATGACGGTGCCTGTGAAGGTGCCGTAGAGGGTGCTGCGGGGATGTGAGGACGAGGGAAGCCGGTTGGGGCCGATGGCGCGTTCTGTTGAGCGCCCCATTTGCGGATTTGTTCGCGGTCGTGGTCGCTGAGGTCGAGCAGTTGGATACCGGCTTGATTTTTGCCCTCGCTTACCCAAATAACCCGAACGCTGACTCGCACGGGCGTGGCAAGGCCGTTGAGACATACGAAGGCACGCGCGACAAAATCGCGGGGGAGTACGGCCGGGATCGACAGCAGAAGACCGTTTTCGCTGACATTGAGAAGCAGGGCCCGGTTGTTCTGTTCAAAGGCAACGTAGGTGGGCGTTCGTGGGGTCATGCGAGGATAGAAGCGACGTTCCAGCGGTACAGCCGAAGCCGGGGCCTGTTGCGCTGTGGACATATTCGGAATCTCCGGCATGAGCGGCTTGTCGGCTGACAGCAAGATGCCGGGCCACTCAAAGACCTTTCAGGACTGGGAATTCGAAAATCGGGACAGGCTGGCGCCACCCAAGTTGCAACTCACGCCTGTCTTCTTAGAACACATAGAGGAACAGAAGGTTGCGGCGGGAATTGGTACCAGTACGACGCGATGGAGGCGGCGAGGGCCTGCCTTATGGCAGCGAGAAAACCAATAGCACATTTCCGGGCCTGCCGCGGGCGCCGAAGACGTAGCCTGAACCGGCGAAAAGCATGCCGCCGGCCACGGTCGGCCCTGGAGCGCCCATGGAACCCCCTTTGGCGGCGACCCCGTTCACGGTCTTGACGTCAACGAGCATGTTGTATTCCCACAGGACTTTGCCGGTGTCGCTGGCCAAAGCGCGCAGCATTCCGTCGTAGCTGCCGGAAAATACGACGCCGGGTATGACGGTAAGGGCGGCGTTTTGTCCCAGAGCCGCCCTGGGATCGGTGCGGGGGTCGCCCTTCAGCGGCGTAGACCAGCGCTTTTCGCCGTCCGACAGCCGCAGGGCGGTGATGCCGCCGCTGCGAACGCCGAAGTATGCGTTTTGCTCATCGGCAGCCCCTCCGAAGGTAATTTCGCCCAGAGCCAGCTTCTCCACAATCTGGGTCTTCCACAGGACCGCCCCTTTGCGGTCGGGGTCATGCGCCCACACCATCCCACTCTTCTGTCCCGCAATGAGCACGCGATGGCCATCGGGCAAGGTGCGCAAGATGGGCGACGATCCGAAATCATAATCGGGTCCCATCTCCTTGGGACAATTATCCGACTCGCCATACAGGCCGCAGCCGATCCAGACGTCTTTGGGTGTGTCTTGCAGGAACCACAGCACTTTGCCGGATTCCATATCCATCGCCATGACAGAGTCGGTGGTATCCGTGGCGGGCTCGGTATAGTTGTTGCCGGTTCCAATGTAGAGCGCGTGGTGCGGCGCATCAATCGTAGGAGTATTCCAGATCGCACCCCCCGACGGGGAATACAGTTGCGTCCCCTCAGAATTCTTTTTGCTGGGCTTGGGCTCATCCGGAATGATGTAGGTCTTCCAGATTTCCTTACCGGTGCCGGCATCCAGGGCGACTAGGCTGCCGCGGAACGTGCAGCAGGAGTAGCTCGCCAGAACTCCGGCGGCTTCCTCCCGCGAGGAAACAGGAACATACAGACGTCCCCCGTAAAGAGCGGGAGCGCCGGTGATGCCCGCCAGGCTGTGATTTTCCACACGGGTTTTCCAAAGCAGCGCGCCGGAGGCGGCATCCACCGCGTACACGTTGGCCCGCAAGTCACCAAAGTAGGCGGCATAGGTGTTAGAGCCGCTGGTTTTCACCTCCCCGAGGCTGATCGCGTTGCGCACTCCCGCCTGCGCCTCAAATGACCAGTAGACGCATCCGGTGGCAGCATCCAGCGAGTAGACGTATCCAGTATTGACGCCGACGAAGACGCGCCCTGCGGCCACGGAGGGCTGGCCATAGACGGAGGTTGCTCCTGGAAACCCAAACGCCCATTTCAACTTCAGGCGCTGCACTTGGTCGGCAGTGATACCTGCGGGTTTGGCCATCTGAAAGCGGCCATTGCTGGCATCCGCGCCCCAGCCATTCCAGGCAGGAGGGGCGGTCAAGCTGGTGATGGGAGGATTGCTACCGCACTTGTTGGTCGTGTGCGCCGCATCGCTGCTTCCCTCCACTATGTTCCGACCGCCCAGGTATTCCGCGATGGTGCGCTTCTGCAGGTCGCTGAGCTTCTCCGCCTGTGGCGCCATGGCCCCGGAAGTCAGGGCCTTGTATACCGCCTCCGGAGTCATTTGCCGCAGCACGGAAGGATCGGGCGCTCTCTCGACAGCGGCGTTTCCGTGGCAGGTCATGCAGTTTTGCTCGAACAGCCGGCCTGCCTCTGGGGATTGCGCCGAGGCGAACCTGACGAGCAGAAAGATCATCATCGACACTGTGCCCAGAAGGCCCAGTAAGCGGTTCATCATGGGAATCCTCCCTGCGGAGTTCGGGTCAACTTCATACGAATCAAGATATAGATGATTCGAGTCCCTGTACTCTACTGCCACTTCTCGGAGTATTTGCAATAAGGATTTTGATTTCTCGATCGGAGTACCCGCCCATCAACAATTTCAGAACTGGAAGTCCACCGGTTCCTTTCGCTCAGGCGGGCAGAGGCTTGCCCTTGGTTTCTTCACCGAAGGGCAAAAGCAAGAGCCCGATCACGAAGGCGATTGCCGTCAGGGCTACGGGGATGCCGAGGGTCTGGAAGTGGCGGACGCCGAAGCCGACCAGGAAGCTGATGCCGGCGGCTGCAAAGCGGCCGACATTGGTGGTGAAGGCGAAGGCGCTGACGCGGCACTCGGTACCGTATTGCTCGGGGATCCAGAGGGAGTAGACGGCAAAATTCGCGCCGCCGATGCCGAGGAAGAACAAGCAGGCCATGAACCAGGCGAGGGCATTGGTCTGGAAATAAAAGACGCGGCCGAAGGCGAAAGCGATGAAGATGAACATCATGGCGAAGAAAAAAGCCAACGCGCCTTTGCGGCCCAAGCATTCACAGAGCCACGGAGTTGCGAGGGCGCCGAGAATGGTGCCGACGGCGAGCAAGGCTGTGCCGTAGGACGAAAGCTGTGCGGCTTCGACGACCGAGCGGCCAGCTCTGGCGGCGAGCTGCGTAACCGCCGTGGGTACGTACGCGGAGCCGGCCCACAATCCCGAGATTGAGGCCAGCATGTAGAGAGAGTTGAGGATTGTACGGGTGCGGTACCGCGGTGAGAATGGCGCACGAAAGGCTTCCAGAGCGGTCCAGCCACTGCCGAGTTGCTGGCGCTTGTCCTCCCATTTGGCCGGCTCGTGAACGCGATTGTAGAAGAAGGCCACCAGAAGAGCAGGCGTGCCGCCGACGACGAACATCCACCTCCAACCGAAATGCGCGCCTACGGTGTAGTTGGCGACCGCAGCGAGGAAAAATCCGAAGTAGTAGCCGGTGTGCATCAGGCCCGCGCCCATTTTGCGGCGCGCCTCGGGCCAGGACTCGGAGATAAGTGTTGCGCCGATAGACCATTCTCCGCCGATGCCCATGCCGGCGAGGAGGCGGAAGATCGCGAGGCTCCAAACATTGGTGGCCAGGGCGCTGAGGAAAGTGAACAGCGAAAACCAGAGGATGGTGAACATTAGCGTGCGGGCGCGGCCGAAGCGGTCGGCGATCGGCCCCCAAATCAGGGCAAGGCCCCAGCCAATCAAGAAGAGGGCGAAGAGCAGTGAGCCGTAGTATCCGACGTTGGCGTTGGTGGCGACGATGCCGGACTTCGGGAGCAAATCGTGCAGAGCGGGGACCAGGACGAGGGCGTAGATGAAAGAGTCCATGCCGTCGAGTGCCCACCCGCCCCAGGCGGCGAAGAAGCTGCGCTTCTGGTTGGCGGTGAGCGGCGGCTGTGTTGGCGCGGTCGTCACACTCGGGTCTTTGGTCAGAGGGTTTCCCACGAATTGGCTCCGATGAATTTGGCGCGCGAGATGCGGCGCTTTAGCTTGGGACAAACCCGCACTCGCGACGGCCGTGGGACGAAGCTAGCCGGTGGGCAAGCTGAAGCTGGGGCACAAGTATATACATTTCCAAAAAAAGCGCGGACGCTAGCTAATGGAACGTATGGGCGGGTCACTTGGTTTCTGCAATCGGGAAAATGTGGAGAGCATTTTCCCTAGCGATTTTTTGCTGCAAGTTGGCGGGAAGCTGGTTGAGCAAGAGCACGGGCATTTGCCAGCGTTGCGGGCCGGTCATGGCGCGACCGGAGGCGTAGTGTTGGTCGGAGCCGATGACGAATCGGTCGGGGAAATCGTTCAAAAGTTTTAACCATTGCGGTTGGATTTTGCCGTCGGCGGAGAGAGGCGGGTTTTTGCCGAGTTCTTGGGGGTCGATCTTGATTTCCATGTACAGATTGGGATGGGCTTTGAGCAGGCGGCTACAGAGATCAGGGGTGCGATAGCCGAGACCGTCGGAGCCTGCGTGGGCCCAGACGATTTTGGCCCGGGGGTTATGGGCGAGGAGGCGCTCGAAGGCCGTGAGATTTTCGGCGAGGCCGGGCGGATTGGGCGGCGATTTCAAGCCGGACGGTAGCGCCATCGCTTGAGGGACTGCGTCGAAGTGCATCTCGATGGACACGTTGTGAGCGGCGGCGATGTCTGCGAGTAGCAGGAACAACGGGTGATCTGGCGGGGCGGTTTCGTAGGCCTGACTGGGGGAAAAGGAAAGATGCTCGGAACTCATTTCGCCGAAACCCACGGCGCCGTCGCGAACGATCTGCTCGGCGCGGTCCTTGAATTTTTGCCGCAACTCTGGACCCGCTGAGCCTGAGCGCACCGATTCTTGAATCATGACGTTCAGACTGCCGCCACCACCTTGGAAGGCGAGTTTGCTGTGATTTTTTTTCACGGCGGCCAGAAAGGCTTCGTGGTCGAAACGATTTGCATCACCCGGAAGAAAAGGTCCCGGCATGAAGATTAGCTCGGCCGCGTTTTCGTGGGGCATTTCCTGGAGGGCGGCGGCGACTTCGCCGGAGGGATCGGAGACGACTTTCGCGTCAAAGTGGACGTGGGTGTCCACATACGGGAGTGCCGCAGGGATGCGTGCCGCGGCTGCCGGAGTTTGTTGCGCAGCTGTCGTGGTTTGCCCTGCGCCGCGCAAGTTTCGATCCGTGAGTAGAATCTGTGCGACGAACGCGAGGGCGATCGCGCAAACTACTTTCTGAAATCCTGCCATCAGGGCCCCTTCTCTAAACTGGCTGCCAGCAGATGTTATCACTATGATGCGACGGTCTCTGATTCGCAGCATTGCATGCGCAACTGGTCCGGCATATATTAACGCTCGACCGCGAAATCAGATTGCCGGAAATTCTCGAGGGCAACACGAGCGGTCTTCTGGCTTGCGGCTCGTCGGGAAGGGAGCCTGCCATGGCGCAAATCTCGCTTACAGTGAACGGCAAGTCGCGAGTGGTCGATACCGATCCAAACACACCGCTGCTGTACGTCTTACGGGACGACCTGGGATTGAACGGGCCGAAATTTGGCTGCGGGCTTTCGCAGTGTGGTGCGTGTACGGTCATCTTGGACGGGAATACGGCGCGATCCTGCAGCATTCCGGTTACGGCGGCTCGGAACCGAAAAATCACAACCCTGGAAGGCCTTGGGAGCGTTGCCAATCCTCATCGCTTGCAAAGGGTGTTCATTGAAGAGCAGGCGGCGCAGTGCGGCTATTGCATGAACGGCATCGTGATGACGGCAAAAGTTCTGCTCGACAGGAATCCCAATCCAACGGAGCTGCAGATCAAGCAGGCTCTGCAAAACAATCTGTGCCGATGCGGGTCTCACTTGCGGGTCATCCGCGCCATCCAGCGTGCCGCAAGCGAGAAAGCCTGAGCGAAGGAGAATCCAAAATGTTGGCAAAGCCGATCTCCCGCAGAGAATACCTTCAGAGCACGGGCGCGCTGATCGTCAGCTTTAGTTTTTCCGGGCCGGTGTCGCGGCTCCTGGCGCAAACGGCGGCTCCCTCGAATGGCGGGCCGGATGCATCGTATTTGGATTCCTGGCTGGCCGTTGCGCGGGACGGAAGGGTCACGGTTTTCACCAGCAAGGTTGATCTTGGCACCGGCGTGGTCACCGCTCTGGCGCAGATCGTCGCGGAGGAGCTTGACGTGCCGTTCAAGCAAATCACCATGGATTGCGGGGACACAGCGAAGACGGTCGATCAGTTTTCTACGGTTGGCAGCAGAACCATCGAGAGGGGCGGGCCGCAGTTGCGCCAGGCCTCGGCTGCAGCCCGGCTGCAACTATTGACACTGGCCTCCGCGCGCTTGGACGCACCCGTCGAGAAGCTCACTGTCAGCGATGGAGTCGTGAGCGTTGCGGACAGCCCGGAAAAGAAAATTTCCTACGGGGAGCTGGTTGGGGGCAAGCGCTTTGACACCAGGATCGCGGCGACCGGTACGGGTTGGGACTTAAAGGTGGCGCCGGAGGTCCGCGCCAAAGATCCCAAGCAGTATCGAATCGTCGGCACTTCCGTGCGTCGCATGGACCTGCCACCGAAATTCACCGGAGAGTTTACCTACGTGCAGGATGTCCGGATGCCCGGAATGCTTCACGGCCGGGTGGTGCGCCCGCCGGTGGTGAATTCGAAACCTTCGAGCGTGGACGAAAATTCGATCAAGCACGTTTCCGACGTGGTGAAAGTGGTGCAGGAGGGAAGCTTTGTCGGTGTGGTCGCGGAGACCCAATGGGCGGCGATCCAAGCGGCGAGGGACCTGAAAGTGGCCTGGTCGACTCCGACTACAAAACTTCCAGCGAGCCCTGATGAATTGTACGCGTACTTGAAGAACACGAAAAGTTTTCGGGACCAAGTCGCTACGGACAAAGGGAATCCGGAGTCCGCGATGTCTCAGGCGAGCAAGACCTTTGACGCAACCTATCGCTGGCCGTTCCAGTTGCACGGCATGATCGGTCCTTCGTGCGCGGTCGCGGATGTCCGGGGAGACAAGGCGACGATTTGGGCAGGTACGCAGGGCCCGTTCCGGACGCGGCAATCCGTGGCTGATCTGCTGGGGCTGCCCGAGAAGAACGTTCACGTCATCTACTGCGAAGGTTCCGGTTGCTATGGACGGCTGAGCACCGACGATGCGCCGGAGGATGCGGCCTTGATGTCTCGCGCCGTGGGAAAGCCTGTGCGCGTGCAGTGGATGCGTGAGGACGAGCACGGTTGGGAGCCCAAAGGTCCGGCTCAGCTGATGACCGTGCGGGCCGGTGTGGACGCGGAGGGCAAAATCACCGGTTGGGATTTCATGGATCGGAGTTTCCCTTGGACGGAATCGCAGGGCATGCCGCTGCTGGCGTCGAGACAAATCGGTCTGAAGCCCAAGGCTCAAGGAAATTCGAACGGAACCGGAGGGGGCGGCGACATCTACGATTTCGAGAATCAGAAGATCCTGGCGGCGGGTATCCCGTGGGTACACGAAGACCCGACGCCGTTGCGAACCAGCAATCTTAGGGCGCCCGGAGAATTGGCGCGCTGCTTCGCCAGCGAGTCGTTCATGGATGAGATTGCTGCCGATCTCGGGGTCGATCCGGTGCAGCTGCGGTTGCGTTATTTGAATAGCAACAAACGAGCCACGGAAGCTCTGCTGGCGGCGGCCAAGAAAGCGGCATGGCAAGATCGCGTTTCAGGCCCGCGCGGCTCTACGGGATCAAAAGCTTTGGGCCGAGGCGTGGCGATGGGCAACCGGGGCAACACGATCACGGTCACCGTGGCGGAAGTCGAGGTGGACAAGTCGAATGGAAAGGTTTCGGTGAAGCGGATTACTCTCGCGCACGACTGTGGCCTGATCGTCAATCCAGATGGCTTGAGGAATCAAATTGAAGGAAACGTGATCCAAGGCGTGAGCCGCACGTTGATGGAGCAGGTTCACTTTGACTCCGCGGGCGTCAAGAATCTCGATTGGGTGAGCTACCCGATCATCACTTTCCAGGATATTCCCGACGTCGAAATCGTACTGATCAATCGTCCGGAGATGCCCGCGCTTGGCGGAGGCGAGCCGTCCATTGTCGGCGCGCCCGCCGCGATCGCGAATGCCGTCTTCGACGCCGTCGGAGTTCGCCTTCGCGAAATTCCGCTGACTCCGGAGCGGGTCTTGACCGCGCTTAAGACACCGCATGCTTCTAGCCGGACGTGAGCTCGTAGAGAACCGGCGATACTCGCTCTGGTTAGGGTATTAGCAACAGCTTGCCGGTGGTTTTGCGGCCTTCGAGGTCGCGATGAGCTTGCTGTGCTTCTTGGAGTTTGTAAATGTGCTCGACGCGCAATTTTAGTTTGCCGCCGGCGATGGTTCCCAGAACTTCGGATGCGCGGTGCTGGAGTTCTTCGTCAGCGGTGATGTAGTGATTTAGCGACGGGCGGGTGAGGAACAGCGAGCCTTTTTGCAGGAGTTTGATGGGATCGACGGGAGGGACCGGTCCGCTGGAGGCACCGAAGAGAACCACATATCCGCGAGGGCGGAGAACGTTCAGGTCTTTGTCGAAGGTAGTTTTTCCTACGCCATCGTAGACGACGTGGACACCTTTGCCGTCGGTGAAGCGTTTCGTTTCTACTTCGAAGTCCTGGCGATCGTAGAGAATGATTTCGTCGGCGCCGGCTTCGCGGGCCAGCTTGGCTTTTTCGTCGGAGCCAACCGTGCCGATCACTCGCGCTCCGATATTCTTAGCCATTTGGACGAG
>Ga0210384_10009086_pt1 | contig 10291 bp, 7 predicted proteins | sample IncBWH2MmetaG_FD_160574 | JGI IMG/M metagenome (GOLD analysis project Ga0210384, IMG submission 160574) | Forest soil microbial communities from Barre Woods Harvard Forest LTER site, Petersham, Massachusetts, United States - Inc-BW-H-2-M | ecosystem: Environmental > Terrestrial > Soil >...
TACGCTTCTCAGCGTGAACGTTCTCGCGATGTACGGCTGGGGCCTGTTTGTCGCTCTGCCATTTTGCCTGGGGTTCTTTTCCGTTTTGCTCCATGGATATCACCGGCCGCGAAGTTTGCGCAGTTGCGCGGCGGTCGCAAGCCTGTCGGTTGTCCTGCTGGGATTGCTGTTACTTGGCCTCGCTGTCGAAGGGGTAATCTGTCTGGCAATGGCCGCGCCCATCGGACTGATTCTGGCCTTGATGGGCGGTGCCATGGGCTACTGGATCCAGCAAAGGCATTGGGCGCGCTTCCAAACGCGAGCTACATTTGGCGCTCTGCTTCTGTTCGTGCCATTCTTCATGGGGACGGAAGCGTTAAAGCCACAACAGCTGCCTCTCCTTCAAATCACCACACAAATCGAAATCAATGCCCCACCCGAGGAAGTTTGGCCGTTCCTCAAGTCTTTTCCAGCGCTGCCTCCTCCCACGGAATGGCCTTTCCGCGCTGGAATCTCCTATCCGATCCGGTCCACGCTTCACGGAACGGGGCTCGGAGCGCAACGGGAATGCCAATTTTCGAGCGGCCAGTTCATCGAGCCGATTCAGGTATGGGAAGAGAACAAACACCTCGGATTTTCCATATCCGGCGAGCCTCTGGTGATGGAGGAATTGTCCCCCTACGGGCATATCCACACTCGCCATATTGATGGCGGGTATTTTCAGGCGCAAGACGCGGAGTTCGTGTTGACGCCGCTGTCCGGCGGCCGCACCTTGCTGCAGGGCACTTCACGCTATAGAAATCGAATGTGGCCCGTGTCCTACTGGCGATTGTGGTCGGATGCGATCGTCCACCAGATTCACACACGAGTCTTTCGGCATATTAAGCGCCTGTCCGAAGAAGGGCATCTCCAAGTAAAATTGTCATTATTACCAAACAGGTAAAATCATGAGGACTGTTCAGCGGCAAGAAACTTGATCCATCGTCACAAATCATGCCAAATATTTTTAAAAAAAACCAACCTTCCACAATTTTTCCACAGGCCTGTTGGAATATGATACCGCCTCTTAAAACGCGGCGGAACGAAACCGGCACAACCCCAAGAGGAGCGTAGATGAAAGCGATTCAAGTCCCGAAAACAGGAGGAGTGGAAGTCCTCACCTTTCTGGACATCCCCGTTCCGAAACCAAAACCCAATGAAGTACTCGTGAAAATTGCCGCGGCGGGAGTGAACTATATTGACGTCTATTTCCGCGAGGGCCGCTATCCCGTCACTCCTCCCTTCATACTTGGCCAGGAAGCCAGCGGCGTGGTCAGCGAAGTCGGCGGCGACGTGGGGGACTTCAAGCCGGGAGAACGTGTGGCTTACACGGGCATTACCGGCGCGTATGCGGATTACGAAGCCGTGCCGGCGGACCGCCTGGTCCGCGTGCCCGCGGGCATCACCGACAATCAAGCCGCCGCCGCAATGCTGCAAGGCATGACCGCGCATTACCTGACGCATAGCACCTACCCGCTGAAAAAGGGAGATGTCGCGCTGATCCACGCAGCCGCTGGCGGTGTGGGCCTGCTTCTTGTGCAGATGGCGAAGATCCTCGGGGCTCGAGTGATCGCTACGGTCAGCACCGAGGAAAAGGGCAAACTAGCGCACGAGGCCGGCGCGGACGAAGTGATTTTTTACACCAAGCAGGATTTCGAGGCGGAGACCAAGCGCCTCACCGACGGAAAGGGCGTGCATGTCATTTACGACGGGGTCGGCAAGACCACCTTCGATCAGGATCTCAATGTTCTTCGTCCGCGCGGCTATCTCGCGCTCTTCGGCGCCTCCAGCGGACCTGTGCCGCTGTTTGACCTGGGCAAGCTGGCGCAGAAAGGGTCCTTGTTTATTACTCGCCCGACGCTGGTTCATCACATTGCCGGCCGCGAAGAGCTTCAGCAACGCGCCAGCGATGTGCTGAACATGATCGCGTCCGGCAATTTAAGGCTGCGCATCGAACATCTTTATCCCCTGAGGGAGGCCCAGCAGGCCCATCGGGATTTGGAAGGAAGAAAAACCACGGGAAAATTGCTTTTGATTCCCTGAGGAGCAAAAGCTAAATAGGCAAGTAAAGTCACGGAAATGGTCCCAGTGTCAAGAACGGGGAAGTATTGGCTGAAAGGAGCGTTTGCATCCTTAAACCAAGTGCGTTAACATATTTGTTAATCCGGGCGGTATTCGGCCTGACCTTTGATTGTAAGTTTCAAGGAGCCTCATGGCCCGCGCAAAAAGCATTCACAGACCTGCACCCACAAACCTGGCATCGCTGATCCGAGGCCTTTATGGCCGCGTCGCTCGGCAACTGAAGGTGGACCCCTCCTACGTGAGCCGTGTAGCACGTGGAGAACGCCAATCCGACGTGATCGAAGGTTCTCTGGAGCGAGAACTGAAACGCATTATGTCCATGGTCGGCTCCAACCATAACGGGGCGGGACGGCAAACAACAAAGCATTCCCGAATGAAGGGCAAGAAGAAAAGAGTCATGTAGGGTCTGAAGCCGCCCCGCGCACCCAGCGCTCGTGCGGCAATTAGACCGAATCAGCAAGCTATTGTTGTTGGGCAGGTTGCTGCGCCCGTTCCACCGCTATCGGAGGTTCGGTGGCCGCGAGCTTGTTTTCACTGAGTTGCTCGCGCCCATCGCCGTCAATCGCCGGCCGCACGCTCACATCCACCGAAAGCCTCTGTCCCGCATGGCCTTTGTACACTCCCCGAACCGGAGCCACATCGCCGTAGTCGCGTCCATAGGCGATGCGGACGTGCTGCAGGCCCAGAGGCTTCCCCAGCGTCGGATCAAGGCCGATCCAGCCTGAATCCGGCAAGTAGACTTCCGCCCAGGCGTGCGACGCGTATCCCCCAATCACCTCTTGTAATTTAGCGTCAGGCGACGCCGCGCTTTCCGGGACCAGGTACCCGGAGACATACCGTGCGGGCAGTCCCCTTTTTCGGACCACTCCCAGAAGCAAATGCGCGAAATCCTGGCAAACTCCCGCCCAGACGGTCAGTGAGTCCTGGATCGACGAGTTGACGTGCGTCGCTCCCTTGACGTACTTGAACTTTTCGTGAATCAGGAAGGACGCCTGCTGGACGAATCCCGAGACGCTCCCGTCGCTGCCGCTGCTGGCCGCGTCAATGAGTTCGTCCAGTTGTGGCACGTGGGGGACGTATCCTGTGGGCACGATATAGTCGAGAAATGCTTCCTCGAGCTCCTCGCGATGATCGTCCAGGCCCGAGAGCTTCATTCCGCCCGACGGCAGCGCGGGGGCATCGTGCGCCAGGACCACGGACTCCGCTTCGATCTTAAGGTGGTGATGTCTGGGAAGAATGTTGAATTGATGCACCCAATTTCCAAACGAATCGCGATAGGAAGTGCCGCGCGAAGCCGGGTCGGTGAGAAGGCGAAACGACAGGCAGCTCTGTGTTTCGTCATGGATCGGCCGCAGACGGACTTCGTTGTAGCTTTCCGAAACCGGGCCGTCGTAGCGAAATTCCGTGACATGCACAAGATGGTACCGGTTCATGCGACCACCGCGTAGTAGAAGTAGTTTCGGGCAATGTCCTCGCCAATGCCTCCGCACATGTGCAGCATGTCGTTCAAATAGGAATGCAGCCCGAGCTGAAAAATTTCCGCGATCCGGTCGTAGCGCAACCGTTCGAGGACCTTGCCGGTCAGCCGTTCGGCCTCATTCGCGTAGGAACCCGCTCCCGTGCCGCTGATGGCGCGCAGTCCGGCCTGCACTTCGGTCATGCTGAAGCGGATCGAGCGGGGATGAAGCGGGTGCATGATCAGCATCTCCGCGACTTTTTCGGGCTCGATCAAGGAGTGATATTTCCGGTGGTAGGCCTCGTACGCTCCCACGGATTTAAGCACGGCCATCCATTGATGGTTGTCCCCGCCGCCGATTTCCGCCGGCGCGTCATACAGGATGTGGTACTGCACGTCGACGAGACGCGCCGTCATTTCCGCGCGCTCGATGAACCAGCCGATGCGCAGAAATTCCCAGCCTTCGTCATGCGGCAGGGTCGCGTCGGTCACGCCGTGAAAGCGATGGCTGCCGAAACGGATGGCGTCGCAAAAACGGTGCGGCCCCGCGGCCATCTCCTCGTCGGGATGGAAGCGATTCACGGTGAAATAAAGGCTGTTGATGTCTTCCCACATTTCCCGGGAAATGAAGTCGCGGATGGTTCGCGCGTTTTCGCGCGCTTTGGTGATGCACTGCACGATGGAGCTGGGATTATCCTGGCGAAAGGCGAGAAATTCGAAAACGGCGCGCGCGTCGGCTTCCACATACAACGCGCGGAATCGTTCCTCCTCGCCCGCCATGACGATCAGGGGATCCCAGTGCAGCCGGTACTTGTCCTTGGATTGCTCGAGCACGGTGTGGAAATTCACGTCCAGAATCCGGGCGGTGTACTCCGCCCGCTCGATGTAGCGAGCCAGCCAGAACAAGGATTCGGCGATTCGCGACAACATCTCAGTCATCCCCAAAAAGCACCCAGGTGTCTTTACTACCGCCACCCTGCGACGAATTTACAATCAACGAACCCTGCTGCAGCGCCACGCGAGTCAGCCCACCCGGCACGATCGTGACTTTTTCCCCGTCGTAGAGGCAATACGGGCGAAGATCGATGTGGCGGCCGGCAATCGAACTACTCGCCGGATCGTAGGAGGGCACGCGGGAGAGAGGAAGCACGTGCTGCGCAATGTAGTTTCTTGGGTCCGCCTTGATGCGCTCTTTGAAATCCTCAATTCTCTCGCGCCCCGAAGTAGGACCCATCAGCATCCCGTAGCCGCCAGACTCACCCACGGCTTTTACGACGAGCTCCGGCAGGTGATCCAGAACGTAGGCGAGGTCTTCTTTCCTGGAACACAGATACGTGTCCACGCTTCTCAAGATCGGGTCTTCGCCGAGGTAATACCGGATGAAAGCGGGAACGTAGGCGTAGATGGCTTTGTCGTCGGCAACGCCATTGCCCACGGCGTTGGCAAGAGCCACATTTCCCGCCCGGTAGGCTCCCATCAGGCCGGGCACGCCTAGCACGGAATCCGGGCGGAAGGTGAGCGAGTCCAGGAACTCATCGTCCACACGCCGGTAGACTACGTCCACGCGCTGCAGTCCATGAATGGTCTTCATGTAGACGATGCCGCCATCCACGATCAGGTCGCGGCCTTCGACGAGTTCGATGCCCATCTGCTGCGCCAGGAAGCTGTGTTCAAAATAAGCGCTGTTGTAAATGCCGGGCGTCAGCAGGACGATTTGCGCATCGTTTCCTCCCCGGGGCGACAGGCTGCGCAGGATGCGCGCAAGTTCCGCGGGATAATGGTTGACGGGAAGAACCTCGTACTCTTGGAACGCGTCCGGGAACGTTCGCATCATGACCAGGCGATTTTCCAGCACGTACGAAATCCCGCTGGGCGTGCGCACGTTATCTTCGAGGACGCAGAATTCGCCGGTCTTGGAATCGCGCACCAGATCGATGCCGCAGATGTGCGTGTGAATGCCTCGAGGCACTTCGATGCCGATCACTTCCCGCAGGAAGTGTTTGCAGGAGTAGACGAGCGACCGGGGAATCTGATGGTCGGCAAAGATGCGCTGCTTGCCGTACACATCCTGCAAAAATAAATTCAACGCCACGACGCGCTGCGCCAGGCCGCTTTCGATGCGCTGCCACTCGGAATTCGGGATGATGCGCGGAATCAGATCGAAGGGAAACAGCCGCTCCATTCCGCGCCCGTCGCTGTACACCGTGAACGTAATTCCCTGGAGAAGAAAGGAAAGGTCGGCGTGCTGGCGGCGTTCTTCAAACTGTGCCGGCATCATGGCGCCAAGCTTCTCGAATATCTTGGCGTAGTGCGGCCGGGGCACGTCGGACGCCGAAAACATCTCGTCGTAAAACGCCCCGAGCTGATATTCCCCGAACAGCCTCTGTAAAGGCATTTTGGAAGGCACGGAGGCCATACAAACACTGTAACAAGAGCGCCCTCGATTCTATGGACGAAAGAATCTATCGGTCCTATCAGGATTTCACGACCAAAGGCAATTCCGCGAGATTTGATTTACCCTAATGGGAATAGGACCGCACACCGCTCATTCTTCCTAAGATGAACTATATCAATGAGATAGCGGGTATTTGGAGTGGGAGCAAACGCGGCCAGAGTGGTGTTAACACTCTGGATTTGCTATTGTCTCCTGCCGGAATCGGCCTGCGAGGAAAGTTCCGGTTCCGGAATGCGCCGCTTGGTTTCTTCGCATTTTGCAGGACGGATTTTTTGCGAGCACGCTCGGCAAGAATTGTTCCGTAACAGTCGGCCAGAAAGTAAGGCATGCCCACACAATCCCCACTCGTCAGCGAACTGAAGGAACGTTTCGACGCTCAATCCTCGCGATTACAAGAAGAATTTTCCGCGGGGAGCGATGGGCTGAAATATTTGCAGGAAAGATCGGCGCTGGTGGATTCCATTGCCGGCCGTTTTTGGACTCAATTTGTCGTTTCCACGGGTCTTCAACCCTCCGGGATGATCTTCGCCGCCGTCGGGGATTACGGCCGGCAAACTCTCTTTCCGTTTTCGGATGTCGATCTCATATTCCTGGCCGCAACAGGCGATGCGGCGGAAAAATTCAAGGATGCCATCCGGCAGCTTTCGCAAGGCATGAATGAGATTGGATTGAGATGCAACACGACGGCGGGAATTATTCCGGAATTCATCCAGTTCGACGCCGATCGTGCGGAAACGATTCTTTCCCTGCTGGATTGCCGGTTTCTGGATGGCGATCAGGAACTCTTCGCGAATCTTCGAAACCGGCTGATTCCTGAAATCATGGTCCGCGAGTCACAGACTCTGGTCGAGCGCCTGGCGGAATTGACGCGCAACAGCCACCGCAAGTTTGCGAACACCGTTTTTCACCTCGAACCAAATGTGAAGGACGGTCCCGGCGGCTTTCAGGACTATGTGACGGCGCGCTGGCTTGCCGCCATGTCCGCCATGGAGCAGCAGGACGGCTGGCCCGATCCCCGGAAATATTTTTCTCCCGCGAACCAAACCGCGATGGATTCGGCGCTGGCTTTCTTCGCTTCCGTGCGCTGCTTCCTGCACTTCCGGAATAAACGGGACCACAATCTTCTGACCTGGGATGCGCAGGACGATGCGGCGGCGCGGAAAATTGGGACGCAAAATGCCCTCGCGGCGAGTGTCACCGATTGGATGCGCATCTACTTTGGCCACGCGCGCGCCGTGGAACATATTTCCGGACAGTTGCTCGAGGAAATGCCCGCAGCTCAATCTCTATTTTACCGGCAACTGGAAACCTGGCGAACGGGCTTTTCCGACGAGGATTTTTCCGTCGTGGACGGATTGATTTTTTTTCAGAAGGCCGAGAATCTGTCCGATCCGAATCTTTTCTTTCGCACCTTCCGGCTGATGGCCCAGCGCGGCTTCAAACTCAGCCCGATGGCCGAACAACAATTGGAGCTGGCGAGGCCGCATCTGGCCGGCCGCCTTCCCGGAGGCGGCAATTTTTGGCGGTTCCTGGAAGATCTCTTGCCCGAGCCGCATGCGGCGGACGCGTTGCGCGCGATGCACTCCCTCGGTCTCTTGACTCTGTTCCTGCCGGAATTGCAGGGAATCGACGCGCTTGCGGCGCGCGATGTTTCTCATCGTTTTACAGTGGATGAACACACTCTCCAGGCCATCGAAAAGTTGCATGGCCTGCGCCAATCCCGCTCGAAATGGGACGAACGCTACGCCGGCATCCTTAGCGAGTTAGACCAGCCCGAGTTGCTCAATCTGGCGATCCTGCTGCACGACACCGGAAAAGCCGTCACGCTTGTGGATCACATTCCGGCCAGCCTGGCCATCGCCGGAAAGTGCCTCGAGCGCCTGGAACTTCCCCCGGCCGACCGGGAAACTGTGCTCTTCCTGATTCAGCACCATCAGGATTTGGGAGCGGGGCTCCGGCGGGACATCTTTGATCCGCGCACCGTGGCTCAATTCGCGGAAAGCATCGGCAGCCCGGAACTCCTGAAAATGCTTTGCCTGTTCACGTATGCGGACATCAAAGCCGTCAACCCGGAGGCGCTCACGCCCTGGAAGGCGGAAGATCTCTGGCAGCTCTACATCGGCACGGCCAACTTTTTTAACCGCAGCGTGGATGAACGCGTCCACGGCGACGCCAACGACGAAGTCCTGAACCATCTTCGCTCGCTGGCCGCCGCGGCAGGGAAGAAGCTGCAAACATTTCTCGAAGGTTTGCCCAGGCGATATCTCCGCACGCATCCCGTCGATGAAATTCTGCGCCACTTCGAGATGGCCGGCCGCCTCGGCCAGGACCCCGTTCAACTCGCGGTGAAGCGCACACGCCACTGGTACGAGCTGACCGTCGTGACCAAGGACCGCCCGCGCCTTTTCTCAACCGTCGCCGGAACGCTGGCCGCCTGCGGCATGAACATCGGAAAAGCGGGCGCCTTCTCCAACGCCGGCGGCACGGTGGTGGATACGTTCTCCTTTACAGACCGCTACAGGACGCTGGAGATGAATCTTCCGGCATGGGAGCGCTTCAAAACCACGGTCCACGACGTGCTCTCCGGAAAACGCGACCTCAAGTGCATGCTTCATGAGCGCCTCGAGGTGGAGAAAGATCAGCCCGAAAAAGTCGCGGGAACGCCGCAAATCCAATTTGATAGTGAATGTTCCGCGCACAGCACGCTGATCGAGATCATTACGCAGGATCAGCCCGGCCTGTTGTATCGCATCAGCTCCGTTTTCGCCCAGCAGGAATGCAATATTGACATCGCCCTGATCGACACCGAGGGCCAGACCGCCATCGACGTCTTCTACCTCACCACCGCGGCCGGAAAACTCGCGCCCGAACATCAAGAAAAATTGCGCCAATCCCTGGTCAAGGAACTCTCCGCTTGAGAGGCATTTCGTAGCGCCGGCGTCTCGCCGGCTTTCTTCAGTTCCGCATGCATCGCAAAACCGCCGGCGAGACGCCGGCGCTACACGGCATCGCAGGCATGACGCCCCTCCATTTGCACCCCCTGCCTGGACCGGCGCATTAGTCAAGTGCGGCAGCAAGCTGGCGACGCCGTAGGCTGTTTAGCTTTTTTCGCGTGCATCCCTCATCCAAGGAAACCATTTCGGCGTATAGTAGTCATAGAGAGAGAATTGCGGGGCACAGCTGGTGCCCGGAGGCTTATAATGCTGCTCAAGCGATCCCCAGACTTGAAATATTCTGACATAACCCCGCGTGACATTTACCTGAATCGCCGCAAATTCCTGTATGGATTGGGATTAGCGGGCGGCTTGGCGCTCGCGGGGAAGGGCCTGGCGGACCTGGTCAGCCCGCCGGTCCGGGCCTATGCTTCCACAAAGCTTCAAGGTGTGTCCGGCAGCCCGTACAACACCACCGAGAAGATTACTTCCGAGCAGGTGGTAACGACCTACAACAATTACTACGAATTCGGCACAGAGAAGGATCAGCCGTCGAAGAATGCTCAAAAATTCGTGACTTCCCCCTGGACGGTTTCCGTCGAAGGAGAAGTTGCCAAGCCGCGCAAGTTCACCATGGACGAAATCCTGAAGCTCGCGCCGCTGGAGGAGAGGGTCTACCGGCATCGCTGCGTGGAGGCCTGGTCCATCGTGGTGCCGTGGATCGGCTATTCGTTCAGCACCATTGCCAAGCTTGTGGAGCCAAATTCGAATGCGCGCTACGTGGCCTTCGAAAGCTATTTTGATAAGAAGCAGATGCCTCTGTGGGGTCTCGCAGGGATCGGGCTTCCTTACGTGGAAGGGTTGAGAATCGACGAGGCCATGCACCCGCTGACACTGCTGTGCATGGGCATGTACGGCGAGACGCTTCCGAACCAGGATGGCGCGCCCGTCCGCATGGTCATTCCGTGGAAATATGGATTCAAGAGCATCAAGTCGATTGTTAAAATTAAATTCGTGAAAGATCAGCCGCCGACAACCTGGAACATCACCAACGCGCATGAATATGGCTTCTACTCCAACGTGAATCCGAAAGTGGACCATCCGCGCTGGAGCCAGGCCAGGGAAGTCCGCTTGCCGGGATACTTCAAGATTACGCCCACGCAGATGTTCAACGGCTACGGCGATCTGGTGGCGAGTCTCTACAACGGCATGGACCTGAAGAAGAATTACTAAGCGGACGCCAAACATGAATTCCATTCTGACCAATAGATGGACGAAGGCAGTCCTATTCCTGATTTGCCTCGTCCCCGCAGGCGTGCTGATCTGGGAAGCCTTTACCGGCGGATT
>Ga0210384_10009087_pt1 | contig 10291 bp, 9 predicted proteins | sample IncBWH2MmetaG_FD_160574 | JGI IMG/M metagenome (GOLD analysis project Ga0210384, IMG submission 160574) | Forest soil microbial communities from Barre Woods Harvard Forest LTER site, Petersham, Massachusetts, United States - Inc-BW-H-2-M | ecosystem: Environmental > Terrestrial > Soil >...
AAACGGATTTCGGCGTGGAAGGGAGCAGCACTTCGCGGCCGTCGAGGCCGCGGGCGCGCTCCCAGACTTGCTGGCCGATGACTTCGCCGAAAGCCGCTTGCAAAGCGGCTTTCGGCACCTGGCGAAGCTGGCCGATCGTGGCGACGCCACGTTCGGCCAGCTTCCCGGCATGCACGTGGCCGATGCCGCATAATTTCTCGACCGGCAGCGGCGTCAGGAACGATTCTTCTTCTTCGGGGGCCACGATGCGAAAGCCGCGCGGGCGCTCCAGGCGCGAGGCGATGGACGCCACCACTTTTGTGCGCGCCGCGCCGACGGAAACGCTCAATCCCGTGCGCTTCAGAATTTCCATCTGCAGGCGGCGCAGCGTTCCGGGAAAGTCCGGATACAGCCGCTCGGTGCCTGCGAAATCCAGGTAAAAATCGTCCAGTGCCGCGGTTTCCACTGCGGGAGTGTAGGTTTCCAGGATTCGCCGCACGCGCTCGGCAAAATCGGCGTAGTGCTCGTATTGTCCGGGCACGACGATGGCTTTCGGGCAGATGCGCAGCGCTTCGCGAAAGCCCATCGCCGTTTTCACGCCGAGGAATTTTGCTTCGTAGCTCGCTGAAGCCACACAGCCGCGTCCCACCAGTACGGGCTTGCCGCGCAGCTTGGGGTTCAGCACCTGCTCGACGGAGGCGAAAAACGCGTCCACATCCACGTGGACGATGTTGGAAGTTTTGGGAGCCGGATTTTTACAGAGTCCGAGCCACGCCCAGCCCGCCCATGGATTTCGCTCCGCCGCCGTTTCCTTCGGTGGCGCTTCCGATGAATCCGCGGGGCTGAAGCCCCGCGCTACAGGTTCTTGCTCCGCGTCCGTTTCGTGCGGCGCACGGTGAGATTCGAACGAAGCTCCGCCGTTTTCCTGAGTGGCGATTTGTCGCGCAGCTTCGCTTGCTTGCAGGGCTTCAACCGTTGGGTTGGGGAATACGCTTTCGACACAGACGTCCATGGCGGCTCCTGTTAACTGTGACCGCACCAGCGGTCAACGCAGGGAAGCGGGATGCATATACTGTCTCCGAGCAAAGAAGCCGACGTGGTCGGCTTCCGGAGTCGAGGGATCGTCTTGCAGCCGACCCCTCACCCCGCTTACGGCTCGGAACTTTCAACGGGCGGCGGCCGACTCGTGAGAGCCAGATCGGCAATGGAGGCGGCACGCCACCCGTTTCCCGTTTCCTCTACCGCCCCGGACTATAGGCGAACAAAAAGCGAAAGTCAAGGACGAAAATATAGCCGGTAGTCAGTTTCCGGTTAGCGTTAGCCAGTACCTTAGGGAAAACCGCGAGGACAGCGGTAACATCCTAGCCTAGTATGCGCATAACCCTAACTGCTGTTATTTGTCCGCTTTTATTCGCTGTCACCACTGCATGCCAAGAAATTCAGTGGCGTGAAATAACGATTGAGTCCAGACATGCCGGCATGGAAGTGTCTCGGGATCTGAGGCTCGTGATCGAATCCCACAATGATGTGATTGTCTCGGGCAAGCATAGAGTCAATCCGCGGCTGGTGAATAAGCTGATCGATGCGCTTACTTCACAGATGCTGCCCGCTCCCACTCCGAGCAACTTGGGCATAACGGATGCCTGGCTGAAACAAAATGTACCAACTCCGCTGGAGGGAACCCCTAGCCAGAAAGCTCTGCTCCAAGAGACCTTCGCTGACTCCAAGACCGTCGCAGATCTTCTGCCTTTTGCATTCAAATTTGTGAAGTTCGACGACTATCCGCAGCTAAGGGTCACGATCACCCTGAAAGGTGGCGGGCAATGGATTTGCTCCTCCAACTCCTACTACCCGTTTATGCTGCCTTGGAAGGTCAATCGCGGCGATAACGAGGAAAGCACCTACAATGCAGACATTTCGCGGGCAATCGCAGCTTTGATGCCGGAAGACAGCCTCAATCGCAATCGTCTCGGTGACGAAGAACTGAAAGAATGGTTGTCCGACGCCGTAATGATGCGCATCAAGGAACAGTGGGACCTTCTGGGCGTTGAAAATCGCGCTCCGGAGAGCTTCGCTCAATTACGGAGTGATTTTGAAGTTCAGCACGCTCGGATTAATCCCTATCGTTCTGTTGACTACGGGTACGTGGGTAAGGAAAAAGGCCCACACGAGGAGAATCTACTGGCAACCGTGCGACAACCTTCGCTCCCGCCGAATGTCGCGGAGGACGTTGTTCTACTTTTTCGTGATGGACGAATAGACGGTGTAAGCGAACTCGCAAAGCGTATTGGCCCGTATGTGAGCCTTGCCTTGTCGGTCCCATGGTTGAACGAGTATCGTGCCAACCACCTCGAACAGAAGATGTATATAAGATTCGTCCATGACCGCTCGTTCAGCGATAAAGCTATGCAGAATTTCACTGCCGACATGAAGCAGTTAGGCAAGGAGTCTCTGGCTGACGAAGTCGCAAGGGCCCAAGACAAAGTTGCATTGGTGTTTCTTGATTACGGAAGCGACTGGATTGTCTTGCCGGACAACAGGATGATTTTGTGGAGACACTATCTTCCTGCCAGTTTTTTGAAATGGACTAAGGCCGACTTTACATTCAAAAGATGTGTGGAATACAACGCGAACAATGGTGGTTGCGTCGGTGCGGTTGTCTCGGCTGATGGTGTTCTCCAACCGTGATGGAGTCGAGAGCTGTTAGTGCCTGATAAGTCGTAATCGGAAACTGAGCCACTACCCAAAACTGGTAGTGGCCAACTTTCGGCAATTCCATAGTTGGCCAACTTTGACTCTGCGTGCTCTACTTATGCAGTAATGACAAACGCCCCCCAAGGAAGGCGAGCGGCAGCAGCGATTCTGTTTTCCTTAATAATGGCGTGTCTATTGGGATTCGTTGGACTTCTTGCAGGTTGGTATCTCTGGGACCATTTCGGTCCACCGACAAAAGACCCTGATGATACCGAAGCCTATTTTTGCGGACTCTTGGTCGGCGGGCTTATGGCAATAGGGGGAGGTACGGCGTCGTTGTGGAAGTTTTGGCCCCGCGCCACGCCAAAAGCATCGTAAACCGTAACTCAAGACAAGAAAATAGCCCTGCCCTTCATTGCTGAAGAGCAGGGCTATTGCTTCATTTTTCTGATTCCTTCACCGGGGGGAGTTTTACTTCTCCCAGTGAAAGCTCGGTTACGAAGCCGTAGCGGCTTGCATTCGGCTCCGGTTCGGCCACCGCGATACGGCGGTCGGCGTAGTCGGTACACTCACGCACGGCAAAAGGCACGAGTCCGTTCGGGGTAATCATTCGGCAGAAGATTTCTTCCTCTTTTGCACGGAAACCCTTGCGGACGGTACCCCACGTGCACGTTGCGCAAAGCCCCGCGCCCGCGTTTGCAGCAAAAAACTTCCACCGAATAACGGTCATGCTTCCTCCTTTCTGGGCCGTAGAGGCCGACTTTGGTGAAATAGGGCAGATCCAGCGCTCTTATTCTTTCGTGGGTGCTGGATCATTTGCTGCGGGAAGAACAGCCGCTTCGGCTTCGAGTGCTCGAAGCTGTTCCGGGCTGATAAAGCCCACGCGGCGCCGGGGCATGTCCGTTCGCAGAATCCAGGCGATGTCTTCCATCTCGCGCTTGCTCGCCAATCGCCTGTCTTCGTAGAACGTGCACTCGCTCACCGGAAAATGAATCTCGCGTTCGAGATAGAAGTACCTGCAAAAAACTTCTTCCTCGGTGGCGCGAAATCCCTTGATGATGTGCCCATAGCTGCAGGTCCGGCACAGCGTTTCGGAACCTTGCGGCGTTCCTCCTTTCACTTTAATGGTGACCATGACTGTCTCTTTTCTAAGAAGCGCTTCAGCGCTTCGGAATGTGCTCCTGTTGTTTGAACGCATCGCGTGCGCACAACAAGAGCGGTGACTCGTGCGAATCCTAAAATTCGCGCGACGATGCGGCACAAAAATAGCCGCCAGGCCGGAATCATTCAGAAAATGTGCCGGAAGAAAATCGGGCTAACTGAAGAGCGTGGACGACGCCCGCCCGCTGCCGCGATAATCTCGCTCCGGCAACGCCGCAAAACGGCATAGATGTTTCATCCGTTGCATTGGACGCAGTCCTCCTTAGGACAATTGCGAACATGCCATAGAAAGCGTGCGAGGGAAAATAGAAAAAAGTAATTGAAACTAGAACAAGTATAAACGGCGAAATCTCGTTGGTGAATTGCCGTCCTGCGTTCAGCAGTCACGGGGAACTCAGGCGCCTTTGTTTTCCTGTAGAGTGTTTCCGCCGTCGACGACGAGGACTTGTCCGGTGATGTAGGAAGCTTCGGGCGAGGCCAGGAAGCAAACCGCGGCGGCGACTTCGTCCGGAGTGCCTGCGCGGCCTAGCGGCGTGTGCAGCCCCGCGATGCGTTCGGATTCCGTCGTGGAGGCTGTTGATATCCAGCCGGGAGCGACGCCGTTGATGGTGATTCCGTCGAGCGCGGTTTCGAGCGCGACGGCGCGCATCAGGCCGTCCATCGCGGCTTTCGCCGCGCCGTACGCTCCGGAACCCACGTTGCTCACCAGCGGCCCGGTCACGGAAGTAACGTTCACGATGCGGCCGTATTTTTGCTGGGTCATCCCCGGCAGGACAGCGCGGGTCATTCGAAACGCGGTGTGCAGCGTGATGGCGATCTGATTCTGCCATTCCGCGAAAGACGTCTCGCGCACTGGCTTGCTTTCCGTCGGGCGCCCGGTCTGCGACATTCCGGCGTTGTTCACGAGAATGTCGATGCGCCCTGCTCGCGAAAGGACGGAATCGACGAACCGCTGTACGTCGGTTTCCACCGTTAGGTCCGCAATGAAGGACAAGACCGCTTCACCGCCTGCATCCAGTTCGCGCGCGCGGGCATGAATGCGGTCGGTGGTCGAAGTGATGACCACGCGCACACCCGCGGCATGCAGACGCCGCGCCACGGCGAAGCCAATCCCTTCGGCGCTTCCCGCGCCCGTAATCACCGCTGTTTGTCCGCGTAGCGTCGCCGTCATCCAGAATTCCCCATGCCGCATCATACAACGACGCGCGCCGCAGGGAATCCCTCGGCCGTTTTCTCTAATTGAGATGAACTGTGGACTTAATCGTCCCTTTTTCTTTCGCGACTTTCAGCAGTTCCGGGTAGAACTGCACGAAGGAATGCTCCACGGCGGCGTTCTGGTCGTGGCACTGCCAGCAATCATTTTTGCTCGGTGTGTTTGGGCCGGATGCTTTTTCTCCGGAACTGAAGCCAAAGTACGCCCACTTGTCGGGGAAGCGCTTCTCGTCTTTCACTTCGACGTCCAGGCCCATGAAATCTTTCTGATAGTTGCCGTGCTTGTTTATCGAGCCTTGCGAAGTGGAACCGTAGAGCTCGAGCACGAAGATGGTTTTGTCCGGCCAGGTTCCATGCGCGATGTAGTAGTCGTACGAGCCGGGATTGACAAAAACATTGGTGAACATCTGCATGCTGTCGTCCGCTCTTTGCGAATAGCTCATTCCCAGGCCGGAGGAGACGTATACCCAGCGGCGGTAGCCCTCTGGGCGAAGGAGCTTTCCGTCGGCCGTGAACTGCGGCCCTGCAGTCGCTCCCGCAGGCGTCTGGCTCTTGCTCATGCGCATCGCCAGGGCGGTCACTACGAACCCGGCGAGAATGACCGCAAGAATTCTTCTCATGACGCTTTCTCCTCCAGTTTCGAACGCATTTTGACCTGAAGCGGCGCAAATCGCACTATGTCGCGTCACGCCATACAGTATAAACGGCTCTTTTCCCGATTTGTTTCGAATTTATTCGTGCTCGGCGGCTTCGCAGAGGCTGGCGTTGGCCTCTTCGGAAGGATGGCTGCGCCGGCTGGCCAATCCTACTCCGGCCAGCACGAATGCTCCGCCAAGGATCTGCGATCCAGACAGCGGCTCCCCAAGCAGCAGCGCGGCGAGCAGCGCCGTCAGTGGCACCTGCGCCAGCAGGGTCATGGAAGTGACCGTGGCTGGCAGGTGCCCCATCGCGTATGTCAAAGCCAGATAGCCTCCGAGTTGGGAGATCAGTCCGAGTCCCAGGAGCGCCGCCCAGGATCGGCCGCTTGGGACAGCCAGCGACGTTCGCATCGCGAGATTGATCGCCAAGAGAAAAATGGTACTTGAAACTATCGCGAGGCGGAGAAACCCGATTGTGCTTGCCGTCGTGCGCACGCGCTCCGTCGCCAGCAGATAGACCGCGAAACACGCCGAGGCCGTCAGCGCCATGGCGTCACCTGAACCCAGCTTCATGTGCCGCAGCAAATCTCCTCGAACGATGATTAGCGAACCTCCGATGGCCAGCGCCAGTCCAAGCCAATACATCAGACGAGGTGGGCGTCGAAAGACCAGCCAGGTTAGGAGTCCGACGAAGATTGGTGTGTTGTTGCCGAGGATGGTGGCATTGGCGGCGGATGTCAGCAGGATGGAAGTGTTGTAGAACGCCAGGTCCAGCGCGAAGAAAAGTCCGCCGGCGGCGATAATCAGCAGCGATCGGGAATCGATGGGTTTGGCCTCCGGTTTGAAGAGCCACGTGGGCAGCAGCACGATCGCTGGAATCAGTAAGCGATAGAAGGCCGACGCGGGGCCGGGCATGTCCGTCCACCGAACGAAAATGGCCGACCAGGCAATGCAAGCCATCCCTGCCAGCAATGCCATGTACGGCCACACACCGCGCGTGTTGCGAGCTTCCTTCACGACGTTGCTTAGGGCGCCTCCCGCGTGATCTGCCCGACCGTTCGAATCGCGAAAGTATGGCACACCGTACACGCTTGGACAGGAGCCGCATTGGCTTCCTTGCTAGAGATTGCCCGGGTTCAAGCCAAAACCAAACCCTGCTTGAAATGTCTGTTGAGCCGTCGCGGCAATGTATAATCGCGCCGATAATGAGGAGAGCAGGCTCCGCATGACGGAAAAAATAAGAGATCGCGAGCTGGGCATGCATCGGGAAATCACGCGCCGCGATTTCTTGAACGGCGTCGCCGTGGGAGTCGGGGGAACGCTGGTCGGTGGCACCATTGCAACGGATACTCTTCTGGCCTCGGGCGCCCTCGATGAATTTGCACCGGAAAAGGCTGCGGACTACTACCCGCCCGCGAAGATGGGGATTCGCGGAAACCACGATGGCACCTTCACCTTTGCCCACCGCTTGCGTGACGGGGAAGCCGCGGATTCTTTCGGCGATGCCGTTGACACCGCGGAAAGCTACGACGTTGTTATTGTTGGCGGCGGCATCAGCGGCTTGGCCGCGGCCCATTTTTTCCGCCAGAACGCAGGCAAGAGCGCCCGTATTCTCATCCTCGACAATCACGACGACTTCGGCGGACATGCCAAGCGCAACGAATTCCAGGTCGGCGGCCGCACCCTCGTGAGTTTCGGCGGTACATTAGCCATCGAGCGTCCGGCCAACTACAGCAAAGTCGCAAAGAATCTTCTCACCGACATTGGCATCGACACCAATCGCTTTTACAAGGCTTACGACCAGAAGCTTTATTCGAAGCTTGGCACCGGCTGCTTCTTCGACAAGGAAACTTTCGGCGAAGACCGACTGGTCCTGGGAATGAACACGCGCCCCTGGCCGGAATTCCTGGCGGAAGCGCCGCTTTCGGACACGGTGCGAAAAGACATCGCCAGGGTCTACACCCAGAGGGTTGACTATCTCCCCGGTCTCTCGAAACAGGAAAAACTCGCCAAGCTCGGTAAAATAAGTTACGCTGATTTCCTCACCCAGGTTTGCAAAATCACTCCCGAAGCGCTCCCGTTTTTTCAGAAATTCACGCACGATCTTTTCTGCGTCGGCATCGAAGCTGTTGCCGCGCTTTCCTGTTACAACGCCGGCGACGACTACGGTTCCTTCACCTATCCCGGTTTCGAGGGATTGGGCTTCGGTGAAGACGAAAAAGAAGAGCCCTACATTTTCCATTTTCCAGACGGCAACGCTTCCGTCGCCCGCCTCCTCGTGCGTTCCTTGATTCCCGCCGCCGTCCCCGGCCACACCATGGACGACGTGGTCACCGCCCGCGCCGACTACTCCAAACTAGACGATGCTGCCTCGTACACACGAATTCGGCTGAGCAGCACGGTGATTCACGTTCAGCACGCTGGCTCAAAGGAATCCGCAAAAACAGTGGAAGCCACCTACATGCGCGGCGGAAAACTTCAGAGGGTCACTGCCAAGAACTGCATCCTGGCCTGCTACAACGGAATGATCCCGTATCTCTGCCCCGAACTGCCCGACAAGCAAAAAGAAGCGCTCGCCTATCTGGTGAAAAAGCCGCTGGTCTACACGCACGTGGCCATCAACAACTGGAAGCCGTTCGAAAAGCTGGGAATCCACCACATCGTCGCGCCCGGCAGCTATTACAGCTACGTCGCGCTCGATTTTCCCGTCAGCCTCGGCGAGTATCGTTTTCCCAGCAAGCCCGAAGAGCCGATGGTCCTCTTCATGCTCCGGACCCCATGCCAACCCGGACTCCCCGCGCGCGACCAGAACCGCGCCGGCCGCGCCGAGCTGCTCCAGATTTCGTTTTCACAATTCGAACGCAAGACCCGCGATCAGTTGGCAAGAACCCTAGGCCCAGTCGGTTTCGATCCCGCCCGCGACATCGCCGGCATCACCGTCAATCGCTGGGCCCACGGTTACGCGTTCGAATCCAACCCCTATTCGCTTTTCGATCCGCAATGGAAAGAAGGCGAGCAGCCCTGGGTTATCGGTCGCAAACCCTTCGGGCGAATTTCCATCGCCAATTCCGACGCCGGCGCCAGCGCCGAGACCGACGTGGCCATCGACCAAGCTTTTCGCGCCGTCGCAGAAATCCTCCACGCCGAGCGTTCCTGAACGCCGCGCTCGCGATACCTGCCATCCCGGAGATTGAAACTCATGACCGTCAGACGTAGAATCCCTGACGTTCGCAAGAGACTTAGATCGCATCGAGCATTTCGTAAGTTCGCTAAAACTTATGGACCTTGCCCCTGATCTGCGGGCCTACGTCGCAGAAAGCCGCGATTCGAAGCGGGAGCAAGCCCTGTTGCGAAGAATCCGTGCGTTGCCTCAATCGCAGCGGATGGAAGTTTTGGAGCCCCTACTGGGTGTCAATGGGTGGGTCGCACTCCAGCTCGCAGACCGCGCTCAACTCTCTCGAGGAGATTACCTTGCAATTTTGAAGCGGGGCTTGGCCGAGGGGAACGCCAGCACGATGAAAGTTTGGCTGAAAGCAACCGTTCCTCACCTTGGATGGCGCTCGGTTTTCTCACTTTTGCGGAGCATGGCGGCGCCGTGGCCTTCTAAAGGGGCGTTTGCTCTTTACCACCTGCCTTCCCTTTTCACTGGTCGCTGCCCTTTGCCGCCCTCGCTCAGAAAAGAGCTCCGCCAGCTCCTGGAACTCTATGATCGTGAACGCCCCCTTCCGTTTCTTCCGCAGAGTTGGAGAAACGCCGGCAAGTCTGAAAGGCCGTTTTCGTTTGCCTGGGGCGGTAAGCAGCACACTTCCAGGGGCGGCGCCGCTGATAAGTGAGGGAAGTTTGGGTTCCTACGGGCGGTTGCCAAAGCTACAGCAACTGAGGTTTCTATGCCGAAAACCAACGCCATGCTTGCAGTGCTTTGGGCTGGATTTGCGTGCGGCGTTCTGGACATCACGGCCGCGCTGGTTGTCTACGGCTTCTTCGGTGCCAAACCGATGCGCCTGCTGCAAGGAATTGCCAGCGGATTGCTCGGGCCCAGAGCATTTGACGGCGGACTCGCGACGGCGCTGCTGGGCCTTGTTTGTCACTTCGTCATCGCATTTGGTGCGGCTAGCGTCTTCTTCTTCGCAAGCCGCTCCGTTGGTTTCTTGATCGAGCATGCGACCGTTTCGGGAATTCTCTATGGCGTGGCCGTCTATTTTTTCATGCATCTAATTGTCGTGCCGCTCTCCGCTGCTGCCAAACGCCCCTTTTCCCTTCGCATGATGATTATCGGCGTGATCATCCACATCTTCTGCGTCGGACTTCCCATCTCGCTCACCGTGCGCCGATTCTCGAGATGATCGAAGCTCTCTGGCCGGCCCCGTCTTCTCTCGAACTGAGCAAGGCGATATTTCTCGCGAAATGTGTTACTGTCGAGCGGTAGACTCCCGAAGTAGGATTGCCTGACTTCCTTGAAGGGTGTGCTTTGCGGCCTTCCCTCCGCGGACTTCAGCCAATTTAGGTCAACGTCCCGTAGTGTCCTGGAAGCGGCAGACCGCCGAGATCCTGCACTCGTGGTGCTTCGAAGAGTACAGGGAGAATTACGATGAAGAGTTTGTTTGTCG
>Ga0210384_10009088_pt1 | contig 10290 bp, 8 predicted proteins | sample IncBWH2MmetaG_FD_160574 | JGI IMG/M metagenome (GOLD analysis project Ga0210384, IMG submission 160574) | Forest soil microbial communities from Barre Woods Harvard Forest LTER site, Petersham, Massachusetts, United States - Inc-BW-H-2-M | ecosystem: Environmental > Terrestrial > Soil >...
TGTCAACTACAACCTTAAGAAAGGCTGGTATCTATCGTCTTCGCCGCTCATCTCGGCGAACTGGAAGGCATCCACGGGGAATGTGTGGACAGTGCCTGTAGGTGGAGGAGTGGGCCGAATTTTCCGTTTGGGATTCCAACCCGTCAATGTCGCGGCACAGTTTTACGGTAATGCTGCGCACCCGTCGAATGGTTCCCCTTGGGGCATGCGGCTACAGATTGCGTTCTTATTTCCCAAGTTAACCAAGGAGCAGCAGAAGATGATGATGCAGCAAAGACTGAAGCAGATGGAACAGGAGCAACCCCAGAAGTGATGCGGTTATTGGCGTAATCGCCATAGCATCCGGATGAGTGTATCCAGCTAAAAACACCTTTCGCGGTTCGCACCTAAGGAGGGCAAACAAAATGAAGATTGAGACAACGACAATGAGGACAGCAACCGCGCTCGCGCAAACTGCGCCGAAGATGAAGATGACCACGGACATCCCGCCGGAAATCACCACGCCGGATTCCGTGGAAACGCGGCTGGGCGTATTGAAGTTCTTCGACGGGCGGCCAGACAAGGACACCGTCGAGAAGGTCTATGACAATCTCGACTTCATGCGCGCCGTGGACGTGTTCCTTAACACGATGGCGGCAGCGTCCACTCTGGCCAATATCGAGGGCTTGAAGGGCGTAGGCTGCAACCATCAGACGGTTGTGATCCACGAGAATCGCGTGGACGCAAAGACACTCCTGCTGACACCGAACACCCAGACGGCGACCCTCTGGAGCTACATCAATCTGAAGGACGGTCCCATCGTCGTCGAGATACCTCCGGGCGTGCTCGGGATGGCGGACGATCTGTGGATGCGCTACATCGTGGACTTGGGCTTGGCAGGACCGGACAAGGGCAAGGGCGGCAAGTATCTCTTCCTGCCCCCGGGCTATGAGGGAGAAGTTCCGGACGGTTACTTCGTGGCACACTCGCGTACGTTTAACGTGTGGTTAGGAGCGCGGGGCTTTGCCGTCAAAGGTGATACGGGTCCCGCCGTCGAAGCCTTCAAGAAATATTGGCGGGTTTACGCACTGGCGCAAGCGGCGAATCCGCCGGAGATGAAGTTCATCAATGGTTCCGGGTTGTATTTCAATACCATCCACTCGACCACTTTCAAGTTCTACGAGGAGGTTAACACCGTCATTCAGGAGGAACCGGCTGATTCCGCAGACCCCGAGATTCTCGGACAGCTTGCCGCCATCGGCATCGTCAAGGGCAAACCCTTCGCGCCTGATCCGCGAATGAAGAAGATTCTCACGGACGCCGCTGCGGTGGCGAACGCCACTGCGCGGGCGATTTCGTTCCGGGCGAGGGACGATGCGTTCTTCTTTTACCCCGGCAAATCGGCGTGGTTCACGCCTTTTGTGGGCGGCAGCTACGAGTTCCTGCAAGACAATGTCCGTCTGCTTGATGCGCGAACCTGTTTCTTCTACATGGCTACCGGCATCACCCCCGCGATGTCTGTGAAAATGGTCGGGGCGGGATCGCAATACGCCGCAGCCACGCTCGATGCTGACCGCAATTATCTTGATGGCTCGAAGAACTACCGGCTGCAACTGCCGCCGAACATCCCAGTGAAGACCTTCTGGTCGGTGATCCCTTACGACACACAGACCCGCTCGGTCCTTCAGACCGATCAGCGGGACACGGCGTTGAGCAGCGAAACGGGCACTGTGAAATCCAATCCCGACGGTTCAGTGGACGTTTACTTTGGACCGAAGGCACCAACAGGTAAAGAAAGCAACTGGATTCAAACCGTTCCGGGCAAGGGATGGTTCATCTTGCTACGACTCTACAGCGCGCTGGAGCCATGGTTCGACAAAACGTGGCGTCCGGGCGAGATCGAATTAGTGAAATGAGTAGACCAACCGAATCGCAGGGGAGATCGACGATTGGAATCACTTGGAGATTTCTCTGAGGAGGGGAGTTACAGGCGCGATTCTTATAAGTTCGCTAAGTCTAAGGAGACACTCCATGAAAACAAGCGCACAAACTGAGCCTCTTGGCGGTCAACCTGCACGGGGGGCAAAATCTTCGGTCAAAGACTTCAACGAGCAAATCACGTATCAGCGAGCTTTCGAGGCTGTGATTTGGTCTCAGCCAGCAGTAGGCGTCTATGGCATTCGCCGAGGTACGTTTGCAATCGGCATGAAGGACAACGAAATCTTGGCAATGTCCCGTCCTCTCGCCACAAGGCATGAACTTCTGACTGCAAACAACACGACACCCTATATTGCTGGCAATGCAGACCTACGAAATGGTCCGGTGGTGCTCGAAATTCCTCCTGCCTCTGCCAAAGGAGTGTTGTACGGTCAGGTTGTTGATGCTTGGCAAGAAACAATTGCAGATGTTGGCCCGTCCGGCATCGATGAAGGTAAGGGTGCAAAACTTCTTTTTCTCCCACCGGGTTATAAAGACACTCCACCTTCCGGTTATATCGCAATCGCAACGCAGAACTATCGCATTCAGTTCGGATTCCGCTCTATCAAGCTGCCCGGAATGACCGATGAACAAGCCAACGCTTACGCAAAAACTCTGAAGCTATATCCGTTGGCGGAGGCCGCGAACCCGAAACCAACCCGCTTCGTGGACGCCTTCCCGGACCGGCTTTCCACTCTGCCTTTTTACGATTTCCGCTATTTCCAAGACCTGTATGACATTATCAACGCCGAACCTGTCCGCCCCCGTGACAAGGTGATGATGGGGATGCTTGCCTCCATTGGTATGGAACCCGGAAAGCCGTTCAAGCCATCGCCAAAAGCCAAAGCGGCCATGGAGCGAGCAGTGGTAGATGCCTATTTTTATATGCAGGACCGATTCTTCAAGGTGCAGGGGAACAATCTGTTCTGGCCAGACCGGCACTACAGCTATTTCTTTCTTCCCGACCCGGAGGGTGGCTTCACCTTTGAGACCCCGACGGCTCTGCTATATGACAATCGCTCTGACATGTACCATGAGGGCACATACTATCCAAAGAGACTTCCCAAGACACCCGCTACCGCTTACTTAACATCTTTGGCTGATAGTAAAGGGCGTCCCCTCGACCCCAACAAGACCTACAAACTGCACGTAGTGAGCGATGTTCCGGTGAAACAGTTTTGGGCGCTGATTATCTACGATTTCGCGACTGCGGCTTTCATTTACAACCCTCTGGACAGGGTGGGTCTTAGCAGCTACGACAAACCCAACATGAAAATGAACGCCGACGGTAGTGTGGAAATTTACTTCGGCCCGAAAGCGCCCAAGGGTCTTGAATCAAATTGGATTCCGACTCAGGGCAAACGGCCGATTCCCGTCATGCGCTTCTATGGTGGCGCCGAAGAATTTTGGAACAAATCCTTCAAGCTATCTGACGTCGAACTCGTGCAGTATTAATCTCGTGCCTTGAGGTCACACGATGAGTTGGTGTTGATAAGTCGCCATATCCTTCATTGACCCAGCGGGCTGCGGGCAAACCGGCGGCTATCCGGAAACGAGCTTGGAGGAGGTTGGCCGGATTGGAACCGAGAAGTCTTCATGGTTCTCGGTAGACATAAAACGATAGCAAATGTGCGGTTCAAGTCTTAACAGCGATCGGGTGAGTTTGATGGGGAGAACCTAATGACACCAAAGACTATCCTCGTGGTCAACGCCGATCCCAAGGTTGAGGAGATGCTTTCAGACGTCCTCAAGGATTGGACTATTCAGCATGCCAGCGACAATCGTGCGGTCCTCGCGCTGGCGGAAAAGAACGGGTTTGACCTCATCGTCACCGCAGAAAGTACGTCCGGTAAAGAGGATCTCGACCTACTTCGCAAGATCAGACGCTTGCATCCGCACACACGCCTGATCATTCTCACCGACAAGAGCACACCGGCCGACGTGATTGCCTCGATGCGGGAGAGTGTTTTCAGTTATTTCTCCAAGCCGTTTTCGCTAGCTGCGCTTGCCGAAATGGTGCAGATTGCAACGGAAGGACCGTGTTGGGACGATGGCATCGAGATCGTTTCGGGTACGCCGTCTTGGCTTTGCCTGCTCGTCCGCTGCGATTCGAACAGCGCCGACCGTTTGCTCCAGTTCCTCCACGAGGTTGGCGACCTGCCGGAGCCTGAAAGAACCGACGTGGCCACTGCCTTCCGTGAAATGTTACTGAACGCAATTGAACACGGCGGGGGTTTCAATCCCGAACAGTACGTCGAAATCTCTTATCTTCGCGCCCGCCGCATGGTGATGTGTCGTGTTAAAGACCCTGGGGAAGGATTCGCGCTTGACGAAATCCGGCACGCTGCCTTCGCGAACCCACCCGGCGAACCGTTGCGCCACACCGCCTACCGAGATGTCCAGGGGTTGCGACCGGGTGGCTTCGGAGTCATGGTCGCCCGGCATTTAGTGGACGAACTCATTTACGGCGAACAGGGTAATGACGTTCTACTAGTTAAGTATCTCGATCAAGGACGGCAGCAGACTGCTTGAGTACCACATTCTGCAGCGAGCGGAGGGGCGATCGGGAGCCGAACTCCCGGTGAATTCGATGGTCTCGAGCTCAGCGAGACCCCGGGGCTGGTCGCAAACTTCATGTTGTTTTTGGCAGTTCTTCATCAGGTTCTTGCGCTGCTGCGCCGTGAGATTTGTCTCTTTAGGAACATCGTTGCAGTTCTTCAGCTTTTGCTGGTCGGGCGTAAGGTCGGGTTTAGGACCCAGCGGACTTACATCGATTCAGAAAGTTCTTCCGCTGTTGGCCCGTAAGGAAGCGTTTGGTCGCACGTCGTTGCACCGCTGAGCTCTTTCCTGGGCAGTTTCCGGAAAAGCCTCCGGGATCACAAGCATTACACTGCTTACGGTCACGAGCCTTTTCATACAGTCTTCCTCAACCTTAAAGTTGTTGCGTGAAGAGGTCATTGCACGCGCCGACCGATGAGTCCAGGTTGCCGCCTATCAATTTTCCTACGTGCTTGGCACCTAGAACAACATCTATAAAGGAGCCACTAGGGCGTGCATCGATTTTGGCAACTGCCGCCTGCCGTACTCGCACTGGAGCCCCAATTGGCTGGAACAAGTTGCAGTATTTACTTCACAAAAGGAGGCTTCAAATGAAAGTTCGCGCTGTGTGCTCTGTATTCCTTGGTCTGGTCCTGTTATCCGCCATCGCCTTTGCCGCAGACCACAAATATCAGGCCGGAAAGATCGTTAAGGTTGAGAAACAGGAATCGCATGCGTCCTCTGGGCACACTGACGCTCCCTTGAAGGCGGAGGTTGCGACCTACCGTGTTTCCATACAGCTTGGGGACAAGGTTTATGTCTGTCGGTACCAAACCGACCGGGATGCCGAGATTTCCTGGATTGAAGGAAAGGATGTTCAGGCTCGCGTCAGCGGCAAGGTAATGTACGTGAAGAGGGCTACCGGCAACGAGGCGAAGGGGTCGATTTTGAGCACCGCGCCTGCCGGGACATCGTAAGCCAAAGCATGGGGCCCTGTGCCGCCGGGTATGATTCGCAGCTGCAATAATCGCAATTTACGAAGGAGAAGAAGCTCGCTCTCACCGCGAAGTTGGTCTTAGACACTTTCGAGATCAGCGTAGCCGGCCTGCCGCCTGCGGATCGTAGTTCCACACTTTATTTCCCAGGGTCGCTCACCGTGCCACCCTGCAGCGAGAACTCGCTTGGTTTCGTGTTGAAAAAGAACGAGGAATTCGGGAATTGTTTACTCGAACAAGGGACGCTCGACGCAGGCGCAGTATGATCGCGTGGGGTGCTGGAGAGCAATTGTTTTCTGCTTCACTTTGGAACAGCGAGAAACACACTCGGTCTACGCAACAGCAACAGATCGATCCACAGCAGCGATCAGGGAACCATGCCGCATTCGAACAGTTTGTTGACAATTGGCCCGGCGACCTTGTTCAAGAACTGTTCGCGCATCTTCGGATCGTTCTTCAGAGCTGCGACAGCCTTTTGCTTCATCGCGGCCTGCTGGGGGTCTGGCGCTTGCTCCTTCTGAGCTTTCAAATCTTCGCAGCTGGACTTTTGGTATTTCTCAATCACTTTCTGAGCAACCTTCTCCATCATCGGATACTCGCTTTGCTGGGAGCTCCCGGACGGAAATGCCGCCATCAACATCAGCAACGCAATCAATGAATACTTCATGTTTCACTCCTCCAAATAATTCAAGCAGCTTCTCAGCTTCCAGCCTTCCTGTAATCGAGATTCTGAACTTTCACGGCAATTTGTTTGGCGTCGGCACGCAGGAGCGTGTCAGCGACATAGTTGGTGCCGTCCGGTAAAGACTGGAATTCTACGTCGAGCGTAACTTTGTCCTTCTCTTCGTCGAGGAAGCTGCTCACGCTGAGTTTGCGCAGTTTCTTTGTTGCCGGGTCGAACTCAAGCGTCATGGCATCGCCGGGCTTGTAGTAGTCCTTGAATTGAAGCTGAACCGCCTGGGCTTCGTTCTTGCTAAGGTCAGCCTTTCCTGCCTTCACGGCCGCGCTCAGGTTCTCCGGCGACGGGGGAACGTAGTGGCCGATAAGCTCGCCAGCGCGCTCCATGTACTCCTTCATCTCGCCGACTTTTTTCTCGACAACCCTCTTCTTGACGCGGCCCATTTGCTTTTCTGGAGGCGGTGCGCTGGTCAGCGTCTTCACCACCTTGCCGTCTGGTCCATAGCGGCAGGACTCATCTTTCTCGTTCTTTACTTCACCCTTCACGCTGATCACAGTGTGCGCCGTCCACGTGTACTGACGGAGAGAAGCCTGGTTCTGCGCTATGGATTCCTTGACGGCTGCGACTTTTTGCTGGACCAAGTCCTTCTTGTCCGTAGAGGTATCGCCCTGCGCCATTGCGATAGCTCCAGCCAGTGCGAGACCAGTGAACGCGGCGAGAAGCTGTCGCAAAGAATTTGTCATAAGGCCTCATTCCCTTGGGAGGTGCCGCGTGCGGCTTGCGAATAGCGCACTCATTTGCCGTTTCCTCATCACTACGCAGCGGAAGAATTACATCTCCTGGTAACGCCGATCATTTCACCGAATATGCGCGCGCATCCATGCAGGCTGAGAACGCCCTCTTGAACGTATTCATGCCCTGGTCGTAACTCGCCTTGGCTTGCGCGTAGTCTTGCTGAACTTGCGAGCCTCCCTGTTGCGCAGCCTGTTGCTTCATCGCAGCGTTGGTCTGGCGCTGTTTCATGCCTCCGCGCATGGTGCCAGCGACCGCTCCAATGCCTGCTCCCTTCCCGGCATCGCCGGCAATCGCCCCGATCATGGCCCCTCCCGCAGCGCCTCTCGCCGCACCGCGGACGCGACCACCCTGCGCTTGCTGTGCCCCGTTTGCCGCTGCTTGTTGGCCAGCCGCAATATCGGCTGAGGTGGGGGCCGCTGGCGGGGGAGCTTCAGGGTTCACTCCGCTTTGCCGCTGGGACAGGTTGTAGCAGTCGAGCTCGTCCCTGAGTTGCTGATCGCGGTTTTGCTTGTTCTTGGGATAAGCAAACATATTGATCTTTTGTGCCGCAGAAAATGTAGGCGGAGGCGGGAGGGCGGCCTGAGGTGCAGGCGGTTCGACTGAGGTTTCATCGTCTATCGTAGAAACCCCGGGTTCTTCTTTTGCGATCTTTTCCACTTTCTGCCGAGCGCCGGGGGTTTTCACTTTGCCAGTCAACTTGACGTTTCCCTGCTTCGATTCGGCAGCGACCTGGGAGTCTTGGGTTTCAGGATCGGCGGAGACTTTGGTTTCAATGTCTCTCGCAATGACGTCGTCGCTCGGCTTGCGAGAACAAGCGAAGAACAAGCTGATGAAGGATAGCCAGCAGAAAATGACCACCACTCTCCGCATTGTGTCCTCCTGGACAACGTAGCGCATACGCCTTCAAGAAAGCCCCGTCAGTTCACCCGTGAATACCGGAAGGAATCCGCTGAGCGGGGGATTCGGGATTTGCATGCTGGGCTGGAGAGAAGTGTAGAAACCATCGGAAGCTGGTGGCACTAGCAATTCTCCTAGTAGGGTTGGAAGTTTGTCGTTGAGCGTTCGCGACCTGGTACCGGCATGAGGAAAGATTCGAGGTGGGTAGCGGGCGCTGTTCCTAGGATTTTTGCCAGTTTCTCCTGGGCTCTTGCCGTTGTTAGTCTTTACGGTTAAAAGGCAGTGAATTTGCACAGGGCCTAGAGGAAGTGAGCCCAAATTATTGAGGTCATATGACGGTTCGAAACCACCTTCCACTTGTAATCATGTTGTCGATGCTTGCGTCTTCTGTACCCGGCCCGGCCCAGGAACAACAGCCTGAGCACACTTGGAACTACAGCGGAGCGCAAGGACCAGACCACTGGGGCGATCTGAAACCGGAGTTTGCTACATGCAAGACTGGCCATAATCAATCACCCATCGATATTCGCGATACCCACAAGGCAGATCTGCCCCCTATCCAGTTCGACTACAAGCCTTCCCCTCTGCATCTCATCGATAACGGGCACACCATCATGATCAATTACGGTCCCGGAAGTTACATCTCAGTAGGTGGGAAGACATACCAACTGAAACAATTCCACTTTCACCGACCCAGCGAGGAGAAGATCCATGGCGAAGGTTACGACATGGTGGCCCACCTGGTACACGCGGATGAGGAAGGAAACCTGGCGGTAGTCGCGATTCTTCTCCAGAAGGGTGAAGCCAATCCACTGATTCAGAAATTGTGGGACGACTTGCCGAAGGAAGAAGGAAAGGAACAACTCTTAGACAGTGTAAAGATCAATGTAGCCGACCTGCTGCCCGCGGATCATAGCTACTACACTTTTCCGGGATCGCTCACGACGCCGCCGTGCAGCGAGAACGTAACTTGGTTTGTCTTGAAACGTCCGGTCACGGCATCGGCGGCAGAGATCGCGCAATTCGAAAGATTGTATCCGAATAATGCACGCCCGACGCAGGCGCAACATGATCGCGCAGTGCTGGAGAGTAAGTAAAGCTCCCCACTAGGAGGAAACTCTTCGTTGTGCTTATCGATCTGGCACAGCTAATCGGGAAATGGAAGGATGCGGAATCTTAAAACACAGGAGCACAAGCTGGATGTCTGCTCAAAGCGCAAAGCGTAAGATCGCGGCCAATCCACCGTCGCTGCGGGTGGAGCATTTCATCGGGCACGGAAGCCTTTACATCTGCCTGCTCTCCTTGATCCTTCTATTTCCCGTTCTCGCGGTCGCGCAATTGGGCACTTCCACCCCGCCCGCCGTACCCCAGCCCGAGCCTGCCAGGGAATCCCTTGGTCGCAGCACGCCCCGCGGTACCGTCTTAGGTTTCTTGAGCGCCTCTCATAAGGGAAATTATGAACTCGCCGCCCAGTACCTGGACACCCGCCTGCCCGAGAAGTCCGCTACCATTCTGGCTCACCAACTGTTCTTCGTTCTCGATCGCCGGCTACCCGCTCGCCTCAATCAACTCAGTGACAAGAGCGAGGGTTCCTTGCGCAATCCGCTTAAACCCGACCAGGATGTGGTCGGAACGATCGCGAGTGTCAACGGCAACGTAGACATCCTCCTCGATCGCGTGGACATCGGTAAGGGTGAGCTCCGGTGGTTATTCTCTGGAACGACTCTCGAATCAATTCCGCGCTTGTACGACGAAATCGACGTCGTATCGGTGGACAGCGTTCTGCCCGAAGCCATGGTGAATACTCGACTCGCGGGCATACCATTGTTCGAGTGGCTCGCTGTTCTGGTGGGGATGCCAGTTCTCTATATGGCCACGGTTCTCCTGAACCGCTTGGCGAGTCCGCTTGCTGGGAGGTTGCGCCGCCGGCTACGCAAGAGGCCAGATCTACCCAATCCTGACGTTGTGCCCAGACCTCTCCGGCTCCTTTTCGTGGCTTTCGCCATTCTTTGGACAATCTCTAAAGTGAGCCTGCCACTTTTGGCAAGGCAGTTCTGGTCGAGCACCGCCACCATCATTATCATTGCGGCTTTCGTCTGGCTCTTTATTCTGTTGAACGGCTGGGTAGAAGGGCTCCTCCTTCAGCGCTTGGCCCGCCGCCACGACACCGGAGCCGGTTCGATCCTGCGTCTCGGGCGACGCGTGATCGATCTACTCGCCGTCTTCGTGGGCATGCTTGTCGGCCTCGAGCATTTCGGTGTGAACCCGACGGCTGCACTGGCCGGACTAGGGGTAGGCGGCATCGCTGTCGCCCTTGCTGCTCAGAAGACACTGGAGAACGTAATCGGCGGCACGTCCATCATCTTCGACCACCCGGTCCGTGTAGGAGACAGTCTGAAGTTTGCCGAGATGCAGGGCATAGTCGAGGAC
>Ga0210384_10009089_pt1 | contig 10290 bp, 12 predicted proteins | sample IncBWH2MmetaG_FD_160574 | JGI IMG/M metagenome (GOLD analysis project Ga0210384, IMG submission 160574) | Forest soil microbial communities from Barre Woods Harvard Forest LTER site, Petersham, Massachusetts, United States - Inc-BW-H-2-M | ecosystem: Environmental > Terrestrial > Soil >...
GATTTCCCGGACACCGAGGTTAGGTACGATGATGACCTTGGAGGTGTCAGATGGGAAGGCGGTCATTTACTGCCGAGTTCAAGCGCGAGGCAGTCAAGCTGGTGCTGGAGCGAGGTGTGACGCTGAGTCAGGCGTCGAGAGACCTCGGGCTTCACGCGAACGTCTTGCGCAAGTGGGTGGCGGATGCGAAGGCGAACGGAGCGGCGGCGTTTCCGGGTCGGGGCCGGCAACGGCCTGATGATGCCGAGGTGTCGCGGTTAAGGCATGAGCTTGCGAAGACCAAAGCCGAACGCGACATCCTAAAAAAAGCCATTGCCTACTTCGCGAAGGAACCACGGTGAGGTTCGAGTTCGTCGCGAAGCACCGAGGGGCATGGCAGACACGACAGATGTGCGAGGCGCTCGGTGTCTCGCGAGGCGGATTCTACGAGTGGCTGCAGCGACCGCGGAGTCGTCGCTCGCAAGAGAACGACCAGCTGCTGATCCAGATCCGTACCAGTTTTGAGCGTAGCGACCGGACCTACGGCAGCCCGCGTGTGTGGCACGACCTGCGGGCCTGGGGCTTCGCGTGCAGCCGTCACCGCGTGGCTCGCCTGATGCGCCTGGCGCAGCTGCAGGCGCGCCGTAGGCGCCGGCGACTGCCGTCGGACCTGGGAGTGCGGCCGGAGAGCTCGATCGCGCCGAACCTGTTGGATCGGCAGTTCGAAGCCACAGCCCCGAACCAGCGCTGGGTCGCTGACTTCACGTACATCTGGACAAGCGAAGGGTGGTTGTACTTCGCAGTCGTCCTGGATCTGTTCTCGAGGCGAGTCGTCGGCTGGTCGATGCACGATCAAATGACGGCGCAGCTCGTGACCGACGCGCTCGTGATGGCCATCTGGCGCCGCGGCAAGCCTCAGGAGCTGCTGCATCACTCCGACAAGGGCAGCCAGTACACCAGCGAGCAGTTCCAGCGGTTACTCGCCGACCAGGGCATCACGTGCAGCGTGAGCCGGTCCGGGGATGTCTGGGACAACTCGGCGATGGAGAGCTTCTTCTCGAGCTTGAAGATCGAACGAGTTCATCGGAGCGTGTATCAGACCCGGGAGCAAGCGAAGGCTGACGTGTTCGATTACGTCGAACGGTTCTACAATCCGTATCGGCGACACTCGACGATTGGTTTTGTCAGTCCGACAGATTTCGAAAAGGCAGCGGAATTAGCTTAGGACGGTGTCAGGCGAAACGTGGGAAGCCCACGAAAGAGATACGAGCCTTGAGTCTCAGCTGGACCATGTGCGCAGTCAGCACCGCGACGTACAGTCTGGCGGTAACACTGTGCCCGCCAGGCGCGTGCGCAACGCACGCGTTGAATAGATAGACCAGCATCGCGGAAAGCAACCCTTTCGACGGTGGATCCATTCGCGCGCGTGGCAGCGTACGGTAGTTTTGTGCAGGGCCTGGAGGACTCCGCGCTGGCACGGGCGTCGGCGAACAATCGCTTAGAGCCTCCGGCGGCGACGCGCACCCGGCAGGTTGATGGCGGAATCCGCTGGGCCCCGGCCGCGGATCTGCGGCTTATCGTCGGGGCATTCGATATTCACAAGCCGTACTTCAACGTCGACGCTGGCAATGTCTATACGCAGCTCGGGCGGCTCCGGCATCGAGGCCTGGAGACTTCACTCTCATACAACGGCGGTGGGTTGACCGTGCTGCTGGGTGGTGTGCTGCTTGAGTCCAGGGTCGAACGAACCGTTCCTGAACGGGCAGCGACCGGCAACACGCCGCTCGGGCCGGTGCCGCTGACGCTGATGGCCAGTGTGGACTACGCGCCGCCGCGATGGGGTCCGTGGGCGGCGTCGATGCAATGGAATCGGCTTTCGCGGCGCGTCGCAACCGCCGACGATGCGACCGACCTGCCAGTACTAAACACGCTCGGCGCGGGCGTTCGATATCACGGTACTTTGGGGCCTTACGCGTTGGCTGTGCGGCTTGATGGTTTTAACCTCACCGACACGCGTGGGCTGCACGTGTCGAGCCAGGACCTCGTGTCTCCCGAACCTGCTCGGCGGTTCATGCTGACAGTCGCGACGGACCTGTGATCTTCGAAATGAGTAGATCCGCGTTGTCACGCCGCAGCCATTCACGGATTATCGGGGGCTAACCGGCGGCGACTGATCGCTTGACGGCCTATTCCACGCGACTGAGCGTCGAATCATGCTGCTCAACGCTTCGCCGGGGCCTATGGCGCTAACACGCGGCGTTTTGTGAACGCACACCTTTTTCAGCACTCCGCGCGCTGCGGCGAAAATGTCAGATTGTGTCCTCTCTAGGCGGCAAAGTCCCAGTTGACTCGCCAACCGGTTGCGCAAGTGGGACAAATGCACGGCAGAGTCACGCGCAGCTTTATCTGCGGTGTCGCAAAGTTTGGCATTTCGCGGCCGCAGATCATGCATCCGACGGCGCATATCGCGCGTCGACGTATGCCCACGCGCGTGCGCCCGATTGAAGCACGACCGCTACGCGCTTGTACGCCGCCACTTCGTACTTGTCGGCATTCTCAATTTCATCGGGCGTCACAGCAAACACTGTTCCGGATACGGTGTCGGAAAAACGGCCCGTGAATTTGGCCATACTGTGGTGTGACTTTCCGCTGATTGCGATTACCCTCGGGTCTTCGATGGTTAACAAGACTAAAGCGAACCGTGCCAACGTATCACGGGTACCGGCCAATGGCCGACCAAACAGTGCGACTTGTACAGCCTCGATTTGGAGTGAGCCGTACGAGAAGAGAAGCTGAGTATGCGCTTCGTTAGGTCTCATGAGATGTCCGTCTATTTCAAAGGTGAAAGTTAGTTGACTGGAAATGTGGTCCTTGTACGGTACGCACCGTAACCGCCAACACTGTTCGCCGAACACGCGCTACCCAAACTCCGGCCCGGCTACCGCGCATATCAAATCGGATCGCCCCGGGTGCTTGTTGGCTCCGCGGAACATCCGCGTCAACGGCCGAGAAAATACGAAGCCATGCGCCCGCAGCAGCCTAAGGACGTGCAGGTTCTGCGGCAGGACATCGACGAACACGTCGGCGCTCCGCGACTGTCGCAAAAATCTATTTAGTAGGTCTTCTGCGACCTCCTCCGTTCGAGCCACCCACGGCCCCGCTTGATCAGCGTACGAGCCGCGTCGTCCAAAGATGTAGCCGGAGACTTCGCCGGCGTTCCGCGCCACATGAGTGAATTCGGGCGCCATTTCCGACATTGATGTTAAGAGGGCGCTTCGGTCGGCGCCAAACACGGCCTTGTCGAATCGCAACACGTCCTTGAGGCTGTCCCTTCGAGTCACAGTAACGCTCGGCGTCCGCGCACAATTCAGCATCCAGCGCTCGATTTCAAATTCGTTGACAAATCCGAGTTTCGCATACACAGCCTTTCCTTCAGGCGTGGCGTCAAGCCTGATGCAGGGAATGCTTCGCGAATCGAGGTGCTCAATGACGCGTCGGAGTAAAGCATTTCCGATTCCTTGCGCTCGGCACAGCTCAGCTACGATGACCATCCCGATCCACGCAAATCGTCCCTCGTACGTGATGCTGGCCGCTGTTCCTACGACTGACCCGTCGCGCTCAGCTACAAAACAACCGTCGGGGCTAGCCGATAGAAACCGCAGCCAATCCGCTTGCGTCTGATTCCAGCCGGCCACATTCTTCAGCCGCATCGCCGCGATGATGTCATCCCGCGTCATCACGCGGATAGATGTACTGACGGGTCGAGTATTAGCTATGACTGATCTGTCCATCTTTGCGACCACATCAGGCTGTTGAACCTCCATCGATCCATCAACGATGTCCTCGATTGTGACAAGTGGGCGATATGCCTTTTGTTCAAAAGTTACCGATTACAACAACTCGCGCGGCTGCGTCCCCGGTAGAGCCTTGAGTCGGGACCGACTGGCGCATCAGCGAAAGGGGGATACCTTGCGGACGAGAAGGCGCCACACGACAATGCGGCAGGGTAAGGACTCGCTAGGGCATCGCGTTCAGCTTGGTAAGATACCAATCCGGGAACCCGTATTCTCGGCCTGCTGCGACCAACTTATCGAGATAGTCACGGTCCGCGGGCTTGTTCTCACGCGAAGGCGGAATGTAGCAGAGCGACGGAACGAACTTACCGTCACGTGTTTCGACCAACACCGCCTCGGGAAGGAAGACGCCGACATCCGGAGCCGTGTACATGGTTTCGAGCTGACGATGCGAAATGTCGACAAGGATTCCATACACGCAATGTTGATCCGAGCGACTCAGCGCCGCGTGAGGGGATATGTGTATATCGAATCCGCCCAAGCGCGCGATTTCGAACGACGAGAGCCTCAGACCTCCTCGCGCCTGCACGTCCTTCCGGACGAAAGATCCGTAGAAGAAGGCCTTAACTGTCTGATGGTGCTGCATGGGTTCCTCGCGGGGAATCGCAACCAAAGTCGCCGCTGTTTCCAATCGTGACGACACCGACGACGAGTATCGCGTTTTCAATCACAATCCGTCAGCTTTCGACGGCAACGGAGTATCTGGAACTCCGTTTTCGCGTGTTGGCGACTCATCGGAAGCTTACGAATAGGGAACGCTGTAGGCAACCAAGAGGAGCGTCGCCATGATCCTCCGATAAGGCAGCTGTTTGATCCCCTGCGATTTTGTTTTTTGTGCAATTCCACAAATCCCGCCGATCTAAATCGCAGGCGCACGGCTTGACGGTCGAAGTGGCACACCGGCTTGATCCAACGGCGCTCACGGACTTACTGGCCAGTCGCGCTTTTCCGCCTCAAGATCGATCACCATGAACACCAACCAACCGATCAGTGCCGGCGGCACGACATAGTAAGGTTTCGTGAGGTGAAACCCCAGACGCCTATACAGCGCTTGTGCCTCGCGCTGCCGAATGCTCGTGTCAACACGCACGAGACGATAGCTAGCTTTCCGCGCTGCCTCAAGCAATGCCATGCCCAGTGCCATTCCGATGCCGTGATTGCGGTAGTCGGTGCGGACAAAAAACCGTTTGATTTCGCCGCAAGATGGGTCCAATCGCCGTAACGCCGCACAACCAGCGGGAGCGCTATCGACATATGCTACGAGCGCCGTACCATCCGGAGGTCCATAGATCTCACCGAGACGTGCAAGCTCCGTCTCAAAAGCCCCGGGTTCGAATAGAACATCCAGCTGGTCGTTGTCCGCCGGGTGGGTTCGACGATGCCACGCAACAAATTCACGCATCAACATGCGCGCGATATCGAGATCCGCCGCCGTTCTCGCCTGAATGATTGACAAGCCTACCTTTGGATACGCGTCGCGAGTCATGCCATTTCGCCGCCAGCCGGGCCATAGAAAACGCCCCACACAGCAAAGTCTATCGAAATGTTCTCAAAGTAATGGGAGCGCCCGGCGGCTACGAACAATACATCGCCGAACTTTACCCGCCTGTGCTCGGTGCCATGTACGAAGTCGGCGCCGCCGCAAACCACAAAGTAAAGTTCGTCCTGCGGGTGCGGCTGCTGGGTATCGGCCGGGGCGGGCTTGAAGATCTCGACCATCAGTGTGCCGTGTCGCAACATCTCGAGGAATTTCTTGCCGTGAGCATTTGACAGCGCGGACAACGCCTCGTTCAGGCGCAAGACAGCCGATGAGCTGGGATCCGGTGGCTCGGGTTCGCGTAGACTCATGTGGATTCCGGGCTTACGCTGAGGGCGTGTGTCCTCCCAGTACCTGCAACAAACGGACTCGTTCAATGTTGCCACCGGTCAAGATGACGCCGACGGTGCGGTTCGCCATGCGCTGCCGTTCTTGCAACAACGCCGCGAGCGGCGCCGCTCCAGCGCCTTCGGCAATTTGGTGTGTGTCGTCGAAAAAGATCCGCATGGCCTCGGCGATTGAGTCCTCATCCACCTGCACGAAACGCGCTGCGCCTCTGCAGATTGTTGCAATTGCATCTGCGTCGGGCTCCCTGGTGGCGATACCGTCAGCAAAGGTCAGCGCAGACTGGGTCGCGATCGGCCGGCCGGCCGCAAAGGATTGCGCGGTGGCTGACGCAGCGGCTGCTCCTACGCCTATGATTTCCGTCCGTAGTCCTAGAAGGTCGCGCACTGCGATCAGCCCGCAGATTCCCGAGCCCATGCCCACGCCGACGTACACGGAGTCCAGATTGGGAACCGCGCGAAAGAATTCAAGCGCGTAGCTGGCTACCCCCGCTACTAGGTCTCTGTGGAATGGGGGAACAAAATGCCAGCCTTCGACGGCGGCAGCTTTGAACGCCGCATGCCTCGCTTCATCGAAGTCTTTGCCGGTCTCAACTACGGTTGCGCCGAATGCTTGCATGGCCGAATTTTGATCCGGAGAGTTGCCATGGGGCACATATATTGTTGTCGGAATGCCGGCGAGCGCTGCGGCGAATGCAACGGATTGACCGTGGTTGCCGCGTGTCGCTGAAACGAGGCCCGTAACGCGCGGCTCCGCGCGTGACAACCGATCCATGTAGACGATGCCGCCGCGAACCTTGAATGCGCCGGTCGGCGTGTGATTTTCGTGCTTGACCCACACGGTGCAGCCGGTTCGCCGCCTGAGCTTTGGCCAAGGGTACTGCGGCGTCGGTGGCAGCACCCCGCTCACAATCTCGGCTGCGCCCTCCAGCTCCTGCATGGAAAAGGAAACGATAGATCCATCCAACTGCGCGATCTCCGGAGTGATAAAGGCGGCTCTTGTCAATTCTCCCACGAGTCACGAACGGGCATGTTTCACTTGTTGCTGGTCCCGGGCTTTCACTCTAAAGAATAGCTTGCAGAAGTCACGATCCGCGGCGACTGAGATAGGCATGCCAACTTTAGACTCCAGCGCCTGAGCGCAGACCTCACCCTCGACAAACTGTCGCAACAATACAACGATTCTTCGCAAATTCTGCAACCACCACCATGATCTGGTGACGCGCAAGGGCATAAAATGCCTCCCCCTCATCCACTCTCACTGAGAAACGCCCATGATCCTGCGGCAGATGCCTGAGCTCGCTGACGGACCCTTCCGCGACTGGTTCTATCAGCATTGGGGCCGGGAGAACTGTGTGATCTCTGCGCGCACGCGGTACGCGGAATACCCGTTGTACCAGCAGCGATTGTCGATCAAGGCAGCCTGGGGTGGAACCGAGGATTACTTCATCGACGGCCGGCGCGTAGCGGTCGATGACGACACGTTCATGATTCTCAACGACGGTCGTAGTTACGCCAGTCACCTGCGCAATCGCACGCCGGTCACTTCGTTTTCCATTTTCTTCCGCCCGGGAATGGCCGAAGACGTCGCCCGCGTCCACGTGTTAACGCCCGAGGCACTGCTCTCCGACCTGAGCGGCGGCGCACCAGGACCGATAGAATTCTCCGAACACGTGCGCACCCGCGACCGGCTCATCACGCCGGTCTTGCGCTTTATCCATGGGTATGTCGAGAGTGGCGTGACCGATGAGGCGTGGTACGAAGACCAGCTCTATTTCCTGCTTCAGCGCATGCGCGTTCTGCATCGTGACGACCTCGCTGCCGCGCAGCTGATTCCCACGAGGCGTGCCAGCACGCGCCGCGAGCTCTTCCGGCGGCTGGGATTGTGCGTGGACTTCATTAATACTCACTACCGCAGCCAGGTTTCTCTGGCAGAGATCGCTGCAGCAGCTCACCTTTCCCCGTATCACTGCCTGCGCGTTTTTAAGGCCCTGCATGGCAGCACCCCGGTCACTTACCTCAACAATCGCCGGGTGCGCGCCGCCGAGCGACTGCTGCGTAACACCGACCTGGCGGTGGATGAGGTCGCCGCGCGGTCAGGGTTTGAGAGCCGTATCACTTTGTTCCGACAGATAAAGCGCGTCCGCGGCGTGGCCCCGAGCGCTCTGCGCTCTGCCGCGTCGCGGAGCTAATGATCGACGCCGGCAAGGATGCGGACGGCAAGGCCCTGACCCCCAACGAGATCCAGGGGCTCAAGACCGCGGTCGCCGGTATCCAGCCCGTTTGGACCGAATTCGAGCTGCTGTCCGCTCGGTTGGCCGAACTCACTTAGAGCCACGAGCTAAGAAACATGACGCTATGAACCGTGCGCGCTGTTGCTCGCCGTATCCGTTCCCGCCTATATCGCTCAGCATGTGCGACGTAGCCGTGTCACGGCTCGGGTGCTGTATAAGGCGCCCCGCACGCCTGAGCAACCAGGCGACGTGACGTTCGATAGTTTTCCTTGTCGATAAACACGCTCGTCTTCGGAGCCGCCGGGACTATTGGTCGTGTCGTAGCCGGATTGGGGCAGCTTCTTGCTGACGCCCAGATAGCCAAATTACTTCGGTGGCGATTTCCAGAAGGCCATGGCTGACTGACAGAGTAGTTCTGAGTCGGTCCTTAACTTGTGATGTCCGGTGCCAGCCGCAGAATTTCGCAAGCGCTGCAACCCGCGGCGATATTGATGCCGCTAAGATGCGGCGATGCGAACCACTGCCCCCTACGTCTTCATCACAAAGTCACAAAGGTCGAGTGCGCTTCTGAGAAGCAGCGACCGGTTGCGTCCTCCGCGCAGGCGAGCATCAGGGCGGCGCTCGTGATGCATGGCTACCCTGCAACAACGATAAACGGTCAGCTGCTGCATTGCCGCGCGGAGCCGGTGACCGGGACGCAGTTTCCGACTGGCCGCGCCCTGCATTCGAATTTTCAATGCCGCAAACAGGACTGCTCATGATGAAACTCTGTTGGTCCGCTTCAAAGCAGCGCGGCGTCCGGTTTGGACTGGACACGCTGATGGGCGCAGCGCTCGCGCTGGTGCTCGCAAGCAGCGCGCACACGGCGGTGCCTGCGGCCGGCGCGGATAGCGGTCCCGCCACGCTCCAGGCTGCCATGCAAGCGCTGCAGGGGGGGGATGCCGCCACTGCAGTACGCATGCTCGAGGCACTCACCGCCAAAGAACCCGGCAGTGCGAGCGCCTGGCGGGCGCTCGGGCGCGCGTACCAGCAATCGCACCAGAGTCGCCGCGCGATCCCCGCCTATCAGCAGGCGCTCAAGCTCGAACCGGACTCACCCCAGGTTTTTTACAGCCTCGGAAGCGCATACGCGGCCGAGCACGATACGGCGCATGCGTTCGAATGGCTCGCACGCGCCCGCGCAACTCACCGCTACGACATGACGCAGATCACCGTCGATGAGAATCTCAAGGCGCTGACGAGTGATCCGCGGTTCGCGGCGCTCTTGCCGAAAGCTGAGGAGTTCGAGCATCCCTTCGTCGAACCGGTGAAGATCATTCGCGAATGGCGTGGCGAGGCAGCGAACGATCAGTTCGGCTGGATTGCCCGCAACATCGGCGACGTCGATGGGGATGGTGTAAATGACATCGTGACTTCCGCGCCGACGCATGGCGCGGGCGACAGCCACGCGGGCAGGATCTACGTCTATTCAACCGGCAGCGGCAAGCTGCTATGGACTGCGGATGGCGCACCGGGGGACGAACTGGGCACGGGCGTCGAGGCGGCCGGAGATACCAATCACGACGGCATTCCGGACGTGGTCGCGAGCGGCCCGGCTGGCCGCGGCATCGCCCGCATCTACTCAGGCCGGGACGGGCGCGTGCTGCAGGAGTTTCACGCACCACGTGCGGATGAGCGCTTCGGCAATCACGTTTCCGGTGCCGGCGATGTTGATCACGACGGCTACGCTGACGTCATCGTGGGTAGTCCGGGCAAGGATGGGGAAAGCAAGAGCCCAGGGCATGCGTACGTCTACTCGGGCAGGACCGGCGCGCTGCTGGTGACCCTTGCCGGGGAGCAGCTGGGCGATCAGTTCGGCAGTACGGTCGCAGGCTACGCCGATGCTCACCAGCAGTATCTCATCGTCGGCGCCGCCAACGCCGGACCTGCACATCACGGGCGTGTCTACGTGTACGAAGGTGTCGCGCACACACTGAAGTTCACCATCGACGCAGACGAAACCGGCAGCGCGCTCGGGGCGATGTTCGTGTCGGTACCCGGAGACCTGGACGGCGACGGCGTGATGGATATCTATGCCTCCGATTGGTCGAATGCAGCGCGCGGCCCGTCCACCGGGCGCGTGTACGTGCACTCCGGACGCACGGGGAAGCGCCTCCTGACGCTCACCGGCGAGAACGCGGGCGATGGATTCGGCACGAGTCCCTCGATGGCCGGAGATGTCGACGGTGACGGCCACGCCGACCTGATTGTGGGGGCCTGGCAGTATGGCAAGGCGGCACTTTCGGGCGGACGCGCCTACCTCTATTCAGGCAAGGACGGCCGACTTCTCAAGACCTTCACTT
>Ga0210384_10009095_pt1 | contig 10287 bp, 8 predicted proteins | sample IncBWH2MmetaG_FD_160574 | JGI IMG/M metagenome (GOLD analysis project Ga0210384, IMG submission 160574) | Forest soil microbial communities from Barre Woods Harvard Forest LTER site, Petersham, Massachusetts, United States - Inc-BW-H-2-M | ecosystem: Environmental > Terrestrial > Soil >...
CCGCCATTGCGCAAAATTATGATGTGCGTATCGCCGCCGCTCGAGTGCTCGAAGCTCAGGCGCAAGTCGGGATCACCCGCTCCAACCAATTTCCGTCCGCGAGCGTCGGCGCCGACATTTACAGCCAGCAAAACGCCAAGGTCTCAAAGGTCTTTCCGGCTTACCAGGCCAACGCGGGCGACCTGAATCTATCGGTGATCTGGAATCTAGACTTCTGGGGGAAGTATCGCAGACAGACCGAGGCGGCTCGAGCCCAATTACTCGCAACGGAGTGGGGGCAGCGAGCGGTGATTTCTTCTCTAGTCGCCAATTTGGCGACAGCTTATTTCCAGCTAAGGGCGCTCGACAGTGAACTTGAGATCTCGAAGCGCACACTGGCCTCGCGGCAAGAGTCCCTCAAGCTAACGCAGTTCCTTGAAAGCCACGGTTCGAACTCCGGACTGGACGTGAGCCAAGCAGGGCAACTCGTCTACACCGCGTCCGAAACGATCCCGGATCTCGAACGACAAATTCAGCAACAGGAGAACGTGCTCAGTGTTCTGCTCGGCGAGAATCCTCAATCCATTCCCCGCGGACGTGCGCTTACCGAACAGCCCGTTCCCCAGAACGTTCCGGCCGGCTTGCCTTCTGAATTACTGGAGCGTCGGCCGGACGTTCGCCAAGCGGAAGAGATGATGGTTGCAGCGAACGCACAAATCGGCGTGGCAAAAGCCTCATTCTTTCCAAATGTTTCACTCACTGGACTGGGAGGCTTGGAGAGCAACGCCTTGCATCAGTTCATCACAGCACCCTCGGAGACTTGGTACGCGGCCTTCAATGTAAGTCAGCCCGTCTTCCAGGGCGGAGCGCTCCGCGCAAACCTCAGGCTTGTCCGCGCCAATTGGCAAGAAGCAGCCCTGTCCTACCAGCAAACCGTTCGAAATGCCCTTGAACAGGTTTCCAATGCACTCATTGCTTCTCAAAAAGACCGCGAGTTCCGCGAACAACAAGAATTGCTCACACAAGCAGCGCAGCAGACCGATCAACTCTCCGAGGTTCTTTACAAGAACGGCGGCGCGAGCTACCTGCAAGTGCTAACCAGCGAAACGAATTCCTTTTCAGCGGAACTCAATCTTGTACAAGCTCAGCTGAATGAGCGTTTGGCGCTGGTGCAGCTTTACCAGGCGCTCGGGGGTGGATGGCAGCAGTAGTGGCGAAGTCAGGCAAATGATTTTGGGTTGGTACAGAAGCAGAAGAAAGGTAGTTATGAAATGAAAACAAAATTGTTTCTTTGTCTGCTCTTATCGGTTGCTGTGGCGCCAGGTGCGCTAGCAGCCGTCGACGAGGGCGAAAAGAATTCTCACATTGGAAGGGAGCAATCACTTGTTACTCCCGTTGAGGACCCAGCAATCACGAGTGTGCCAACAGGTCGTACAGGTGAGGCGAACGATCCGAAGCAAGCGTTGCAGGATTATGACTCATTAATGATTGCTCTCGCACAGAAGTTCTCTGCCACACTCGCGACGATCGCCGAAGCTGTCAAGCGTGGCGAAGTCAGCGGCGGGCAGGCAAAAGAAATGAGTGCAGAGCAATACCAGCTCGCCCACATGCAGTTGGAACTGCTCAGTCTGTGGCGTGGAATTGAGGAACAGGACTCGGCGAAAAGTCCGGATGTTCAAGCAGACCCCGCTCCCAGGCAGGAAAGTGAAGTCTTAACTGTGGGGTTGCCATTCTCATCCCTTCAACTCAATCCTTCTCTGGCTACGTACCTCAATTTGACGCCCACTCAGGTTGAAGCGATCCAGCGGGTAATGATGCGCGAACAACATAATTTCGAGCCTTTGATAATAGAGCTTCGAGTTACACGAGAGAAGCTACTTACAATCGCCGGTGATCGCATAAATGAGAAGCAGGTCAAAGCTCTGGCTGATACAGAAGCAAGTCTGCTGGCAAGGCTGATTGTCACGAACGCTCGGATGCAATCCAAAATCTACGAAATTCTGAGTCCCGGGCAGCAAAAAAAGCTTAGCGATCTCGAACGAACGCAGAGCGCAGTCACATCGGATAGCAAGTAAAGGAGTAGCTACTGTGAAATGCGGATTAGAGACCACACGGGTTACAGCCGATGCCGGCACCGAGTCAGCTGTGCCGCGAAGCCAAGCCTATTTCGGAGGCGGCTTTCACCACACTCATCTTCGAGGAACGACAGTGCATGACTGGCCGCTAAATGTGTTCAGCGAGGAGGATGCCGCCGCCCAGCTAGCCATACTTCGGGCGATCGCGTCCAGCGATCTGCACAGTTGGGTTTATCGCGCGGACTATCGAATCGTTCCGGCGGTGACAATAAGTTCCTTGCGAATGACAGGTAAACTGGAAGCAAAGCTGCCTTCGACGAAAAGGGTTGAAAGCGCTGTTAGTTAGGAATCAACTGGACTTGCGTTATGCCTTCCGCTCAAAAACTCGACACTCACCACAAAGCGCTCACCCTGAATCTCGATCCATCCACCTTCGGTTCTTTCGCCGAAATCGGCGCTGGACAAGAAGTCGCGCGCTGGTTCCTTCTCGTCGGAGGAGCATCCGGCACTGTGGCCAAATCCATTTCCGCCTACGACAAGGAAGTCAGCGATGATCTCTACGGTTCCGGATCGCGCTACGTGTCCAAGCAGCGGCTCGAGGCGATGCTGGACAACGAATGGACCCAGCTTCTCACGCAATTAAGCAAATCTCGTGGATCGCAAACTAGGTTCTTTTGCTTTGTCGATACCGTTTCCGCCCGTAACTTCGCCGGAACCAACGACCCACATGGTTGGATCGGTCTCCGCTTTCAGTCGCAGCCCGGCGGTCCTCCCAACGACGTCCTTCTGCACGTCAATATGCGCGATCCTTCCAATGTCCTCCAGCAGCAAGCCATCGGTATTTTGGGCGTCAACCTCATCTACGCCGCGTTCTATGGTGCGCAAACCAAGGAATCATTTCTGGAAGGCGTCGCACAAGACGTCGTTGCCGAGCGAATCGAGATTGACTACATGGATCTTCGCGGGCCAGCATTCGAGAGTTGGGATCGCCGTGCCCTGCTAGTCCACTTAGTACGTACGGGACTCTCAGAGGCTGTGTTGTTTCCCTCCAAGGGCTCCCTCGTTCCCCCTACCGAGGCTCTCCATAAGAAAGCCGTCGTGCTTGCACCTGGATATTTTGGCCACACGGATGCAGTGCACTCGCAAGTTCACACACGGCTGTTGGCTTCGGGTATTCAGGAGCTTCAAAAGGAACTTGGCGAAACAAACTCTGCGACCGCCGGCTTTTTTTGTCTAACAGTTGCTCCGTTCAGGCCGAGCGAACCAGCCCCGGAGATTCCCGACTTGCTTCGTCGCATCGATGCGCTTCTCGCCGCTGGTGGCGACGTGCTGCTTTTTCGTCGACCCGAGCTCTACCACATGACAGCTCTCGTGAACCGGCATACGAACGCGCCTGTGCGCTTCGTCGCAGGTCTTTCCCTGATGATTCGAGCGTCTGAAGATGTTTACGGCAACCTTGAAGGCAGACGTCTGGAGGCCCTCGCGCGTCTCTTTGCCCAAAATGTCCGCATTTACGTTTATCCGATGACCGCCACGGATCTGCGCGAATGGCTGACGAGTGTTTCCATTACCGGTTGGGACTGGAGTGAGACGGATGGATGGGTTTCTGCCAGCCAGCTGCGTCGCGCGCCGCCTCTCGGACATCTATTTGCCTATCTACTCGCCAGCAAGTTTCTTATCCCTATGCGAGTTCCTGCGGAGGCATGACAGCCAAAGGTTGGCAGCACGATGCGCTTTCCGCCTTTTCGTTCCTCCGGTTCTCGGGATTAGATCCTGGGTCCGATTTGGGTCCAATTAACCGGGTCAAAGAGTTCCTTAGAGGGTCAAGAACGGGCTGTCAGTACCGTTGAAATCCAATAAGTTACACGTCGTTGTTGCCCTGTCACGGCAGCGTTCTCACCGCAGTTCGGTTAGAATGCGATTCGCGTCGCACCTGCCGCTAGTCTTGCGGGAGGGTTCGGAAGCGATGCAGGGAAAACGCTGCTGTGGTTGCGCGTGGTAGAGTGGGAGAGAAAACTTGACAGAAATAGATCAGCGTCCATTAAGCGTCCAATAGAATGTGGAGTTGATTGTTTTCGCAGCAGATTAGAGGTTTGATGTGCCATTCGCGCCTTCTAATTTGTTGATTTTGTTAGAGAGCCTAGATTCGAATCCCACTCTCTCCGCCATATTTTCAAGAGCTTTAGCTGCTGTTTCGGTATATCGGCAGCATCGTCACCCGCCTCTTCGACTTCCCCCTCGGCTGGGCTCGGGGCTTCGGCAAGAACAGGGCAGGCTCTTTAAAAAGCCAAGGACGTGGCACCCTCTTCCTCTCCCGGTTTTGCCAGCGAAATCAAAAGCCCGGGCCGCCCGCCGTTTACACTCAGAACCAGATTGTTAGTGTAATGGCGATGTTGCGCCAACTGACTCCCCAACTGCCCCCCTTAGATGGGCCCTACATCATCTACCCGATTGTCTTTGCGGCAGGTTGCCCTAGGATTCGTGGAGCAGACACCTAACGGAGATGTTTCTTGTGGAGACGAGTGAGCTATCAACTGGGACGCCCAGACCCTATCCCATGACTGTTCCCGCCATCGCCCCCATTGCGGGCGGTGCTGCTAGCATCCCTGCGGAACCAATCGACTTAACGCAGGAATATGGGGCACAGGCCTGTGTGTTGCCACTCTCGGTTGTGGCGCAGGAACCGCCGCCGGCAAATACGCTCCCGCAGAAGGGATCTGCCTTGGAGCACTTAGTCCATATTTCGGCTGGGGAACGAACACCACGGTCCCATCGCGAGGAGGTTTTTGGCAAGAATGAAATTGCCGAACTCAACGCATTCCTCGCGCATGCGCAGAGGATTGAGCGTCCCGAAATGCGTGCTACGAAATTTCTGGAAAATTTGCGCCACCCGAAGGGATTTGAGGGAGTGGGCAATCGCGGGCAAAGATTATGGCTGCTGGCCGCAGCATGCAGCTTCTCCCTTTTGCTCTTTGTGGGCTGGTTCCCCACGCGGAGCGCTGGGACGTTGTTCGTAGCGCCGGCGTCAACGAAGTCTGCTGTTCCCAGCTTAGCTATGCCGAGAGTACCTCATCAGCGTTTACGTAGCCGCCGCGCATTGGGCTCTGGCAACGGCTTGATCGCACAAGACAGAATCGTTCGGCTCGATGGCGGCCCCTTAAGCGAGCCGCACCCGCAACCACCCGGAACAAGCTTGATCCAACCCGTGGCAATCGAGCCCAGCGCTATCAACAACAAGAGGACTAGCAACCTCAAGTAACACCGTGCGCTACAAATGGTGACGAACTTCTGTTGCGGTGCGAGTTGCGTGAACATCGATGAGTGCCAATGCTGGAGAGGCTACTCGAAGTGAGCTTTTGTGACCAGATTTCGGTATCTCCGAAAGCAGAAGTTTGGGTCAGAAACAGTAATAGTAATTCAAGGAGACGGATCGGCACTGTCGCTTAGACGCTACGGATGCCGTAGCTTTTGGCCGGCAGTCTAATCAACGTTGTGAGATATGCGCGCCAAAATTCACTAATGGGGGAGATCACAATGAGTAGCACAGCAGCACCAGGAAAGATCACGATTAGCGCTACAGCAGTGAAAGATCCGGTGTGCGTTATGGACATAGAACCGGCTACAGCGACTGAACAAACCGAGCACAATGGGCAAACGTATTACTTCTGCAGTTCTAGTTGCAAAGAGAAGTTCGATGTTAATCCGAAGAAATATGTGGGTACGTCGCCGCTGTGTAATTTTTCGTGACCGAGCTCATGCGGTAGGGCCGAAAAGTCCTCGGTGGGTTGCACACCAGAAAGCAGCGTGACTTTTTTTCCGCCAAATGACAACTCTCTGAGTTGGCTATCCGCCCTGCGGAGGGCGCAGACTTGCCTGGATTTGCCACGGCTGCCTTGGCGGCCACTAGGGAGAGTTCCAGATAGTGGCTCTCATCTTTGTTGGTAATGGTGAAAAAAGTAGGCCGAAGCTCAAGGTCGCTAATGCTGGCATATACCGCTGTATTGTGTCCCTCGTAGATCGAGCGTAGATAGTTGGCCAGGAATGAGGAAATATCGAACTTGCCAGCGAATGTGCCGCACGGAGCGCTCATATCCGGGCACACTCTGCACGTAGTTCTCGCGCAGTTGTAAGCTGCGCCGGTTCTGGGTATTTTGGTGCCGACAATTTCACCCACCAGATCTGGAACAAATGCGAAATCCTCGTCATGGATTTCATATGTCCCCGCCCGAACCTGAAAAGAATCGTCATTTCTCACAACCACCTTGTCCTTGAGCGGAGACCAACGAATTTCGAAAAGTGGCCACTGACGCTCACCTTTGGACGAGAGGCTGATTCTAAAAAGAGCCGAATTGCTGCCTTGAATCCGGTAGTTATAGTCCCAGCCTATCTCAGGAGATTCCTGATAAGATTCCTTCCCGTGTACTTCCACGATTGTTTCCAACTTACACTTGTACTCTTTGCAAAAGGCGGACTCTTCGAACTCCCGAATTCCGGCCACGGGAGGATTCTGACTAGCACTCGGGAGAGGCTGAGGCGGCTTATTCGAACATCCCAGGATGTTCGACAACAAGAGAAGAAACAAGGCCGTCATCAACGGTCGAGTGCCGGTATGCGATCCACCTGCAGGGGACAGGATTTTGACAGGCATTATCCGGAATTTCCTTTTTGACTTCGAAAAACTGCAAAGATTCTACATTAGGTTCCCTCGTTTATCCTGAAAACTCTGTGCCTCGCCCCTAAGAACTGGTTTCATAAATCAGGTCTCCTGTCGCAAGGACCTGACCTCGGGGGCTAAAGCCCCCATTTTTATGATTCTGGGCGTCCCGGCTGAAGCCGGAACCTACCCAATACCATTTATGAGACCAGTTCTAACATTTTGCTGTCGTCGGCAGCTTTTTGTTTCGCCCGAACTCCTGGGTGGGTTTGGAATTCCTGAGATCGGGTGCTAGTCTCAAAAAACGGCTCGTAACGCGAGAACTACGGCGAGCACGAACCTCACATGGTCAAGGTAGAGTCCCCAGGTAGCAAGACAACCCGGCCCGACAGCAGGTGGCTGGACGTGTCGTTGCTGGTCTTCCTCGCCGGGCTTGCCATTCTTCCACCGTTCTTGGAATGGCACAAGCAAGTAATTCTCTTCGCGATTGGGATCGCGCAACTGTGGGAAGCCTGGCTGGTAAAGCGCTATCCGCGCCAGGGACCGATTGGCGCGGTGGCGTTGAAGATTGCTTTAGCCACTTTGCTCATTGACCACACCGGCGAGCTTGGCATCAATAGCACCTACTACCCGATTTACTTCCTGCCCGTGATTACCGCGGCGCTCTACTTCCGCCCCCTCGTCACGCTGCTGTGGACTCTGCTTGCCTCGGCGGCATACTTGTCCTACCTCTATCCCGTGCTCAAGGAATACTCAGAATACTCAATAGACACGGCTGGTTATACCGTACTCGCCATACGCATTTTCTTTTTCTTTCTTGTGGGCATGGTGGTGAATCGGGTGATGGTCGCCTATCGCGAGCAAAGCAACAGCTATCAGCTCCTGGCGGAGCAGCTTACGGAAACCAATCGCGAACTGGAACGGGCGTATGCCGAAACCCGCCGCTCAGAGCGGCTCGCCGCATTGGGCCAGCTTACCGCAGGGCTGGCGCATGAAATCCGCAATCCGCTGGGTATTATCAAGGGATCGGCGGAGATGCTCAATCAGAAGCTGGCGAGCGCGAATCCATTGGCGGCCGAACTCGCGGGATACATTTCGAGCGAAGTCAACCGGTTGAGCGCGCTGGTCAGCCGTTTCCTGGACTTTGCAAGGCCGTTGCAAGCCGAGACGCGTCCACAGGATGTTACCGAGACTCTAGAGCGGTCGCTGCGGCAAGTGGCGGACCAATGGCATGGAGGCAAGGTCACAGTGGAGCGGGCCTATCAAACTAACTTGCCGCACGTGCCGCTGGACGCTGCTCTTTGCGAACAGGTGTTTGTGAACCTGCTGCAAAATGGTTTTGAAGCTATGGGCGATGAAGGCGGCACGCTTCGATTGGAGGTTGCCGAGGCTCAATCGGAAAAACGCCGTGGAGTAGAAGTTAGAATTCAGGATACCGGACCCGGTATCCCGCCGGAACTCCGCGAGCAGATATTTAATCCTTTCGTGACGACGAAGAACTCCGGCGTGGGGCTGGGGTTATCCATTGTGTCGCAGATCATGGATGAGCACCACGGATCGATTCGCCTGTTAGAAATGCCCGCGCGGGGAGCGGGGTTTGGTTTGTTTTTTCCTGTGTAGAGAGCAATGATTCAATAGAAATGCCTACTGTCCTGGTAATTGAAGACGAACAGAAGATGCGCCGTCTGCTCGAGCTCAGCCTCGGGGAAGACGGGTTTACAGTCCTCTCCGCCGCGGACGCGGAAACGGGATTGAAATTCCTGCGCGAAGAATCCGTCGATCTGGTCGTCACCGACTTGAAGCTCCCGGGCATGGGAGGCCTTGACTTTCTGCATGCCGCCAAGCGTCTCAACAGCGCGCTCCCCGTGGTGGTGATGACAGCCTTCGGCACTGTGGAGACAGCGGTCGAAGCCATGAAGGCCGGAGCGAGCGACTACGTGCTCAAGCCGTTCGCGCTGGCTGAGATGTTGATGGTGATCCACAAAGAGCTGGATGTGTCCAAGCTGCGCGAGGAGAACCGCTCACTTCGTGAGGCACTGGGCCAGCGTTATGGTCATCCGAATGTAGTGGCGCACAGCGCCAAGATGCAGGAAGCCCTCGCCACAGTCGAGCGGGTGGCGCAGACGAATTCCACTGTCCTTCTGGGTGGGGAAACCGGCGTCGGCAAGGATTTGATTGCGCGCGCCATTCATGAAAAATCCCGGCGTGCCGCTTTCCCGTTTATCAAAATCAACAGCACGGCCATCCCGGAAACCTTGATTGAAAGTGAACTTTTCGGATACGAGAAGGGTGCATTTACCGGCGCCACCCATAGCAAGCCGGGCAAGTTTGAGTTGGCTGACAAGGGCACACTATTCCTGGATGAAATAGGCGACATCCCGTTGGCAACCCAGGTGAAGTTGTTGCGCGTTCTCCAGGGGCATGAATTTGAGCGGCTGGGAGGGACACGCACGGTGAAGGTGGATGTGCGGATGATTGCGGCCACCAACCGCGATCTGCGGGCCGCTTTGGAAGATGGAACTTTCCGGAAGGATCTTTACTACCGCTTGAATGTTGTTCCGATCGACATCGCTCCACTGCGCGAGCGCAGAGATGACATTCCAGAACTCGTACAGCTCTTTATTGGCCGGTTCTCCGGCGAGTCCGGAAAGGTCGTAACCGGCATCACGCCGGAAGCCATGCGAGTTCTGGTGAACTATCACTGGCCGGGAAACGTGCGCGAGCTGGAAAACATTGTGGAGCGAGCCTGCACGTTGTCCGAGGGCCCGGTGCTGGGCATAGGTGACATCCACCTGGATTTGGACCGTGCGAAACCGGCGAACGCGGTCGGTGGATTTCTCCCAGAAGGCGTGACTTTGGAGCAATGGGAAGACGAGATGATTCGCGAAGCACTGCAGCGCAGCAACGGCAACAAGAGTCAGGCGGCCCGATTGCTCGGGCTTTCGCGCAACGCATTGCGCTATCGGCTGTCGAAGATTGGTATTGCCGATGAGCCGGAGCAGGATGCCGAAAAGGGGTAGCCATCACAAGGCTGGGTGGTTGAAATCCACCACCTGTGGTTGAAGGCGGCCAGCCACCTCGGAATTCTCCGTCACTCCCCCTGAGTCTCACTTGTTTTCCTCTTTAGAATCAATCACTTCCAGCGTAGCTCAAAATGCCAGGTTTGGCACGAGGCCTGCAATAATCTGAGTGCGGGAGCCTCGCAACTACGCGGGCTTCTGGCAGAGGTGGGGTCATGAAACTAACTTCTTTGACGAAATTGGCGGTTGCAGTTTTTGTCGCATTCGGCGCGATGTCGTTGACGGCCCAGGTGCAGACGGGGACCGGCGTCGCGCGCATCAGTTTGATTCACGGCGAGGTTTCTACGCAGCGCGGCGACTCTGGCGACACAGCCGCTGCCGCCCTGAACGCTCCGGTGGTTACGGGCGACAAAATCTCGACAGGTGACAATTCCCGCGCTGAAGTGCAGTTGGACTATGCCAACGTTCTTCGGTTGGGCGATCGTTCCCAAGCCACCGTCGCGAGCTTGACGGACAAAGATATTCAGATCCAAGTGGGCGAAGGTGCCGCAAGCTATAC
>Ga0210384_10009096_pt1 | contig 10286 bp, 4 predicted proteins | sample IncBWH2MmetaG_FD_160574 | JGI IMG/M metagenome (GOLD analysis project Ga0210384, IMG submission 160574) | Forest soil microbial communities from Barre Woods Harvard Forest LTER site, Petersham, Massachusetts, United States - Inc-BW-H-2-M | ecosystem: Environmental > Terrestrial > Soil >...
CCCCCAAGACACATAAAAAAGCTACTCCTGTAAATAATCAACCGGCTAAATGAAAGGATCGTATATAAGATTGCTGTGTTTAATATGGTTGCCGGTCTTGTTTTATTCCTGTAGTGAAACCAAGAGCCTGGAGGAAGGTCAGTTTCTATATACAGGGGCAAAGATCAAAATAAAAGCTGATCCTGCTTTAAGCCGTTCAAAAGCCAGGGCATTGAATACTGAACTTGCAGGATTGCTTCGTCCAAAACCAAACGGCAGTTTTCTCGGAATAAAATTCAAACTATTATTATATAACCTGGCAGGAACACCAAAAGGTAAAGGCCTTCGGTATTTGATTCGTGAAAAACTTGGCGAACCACCAGTTATTGCCTCCTATAGCGCCATGGAAAAAAACCGTGCTGTTTTACAAAATCGCCTGGAGAACCGAGGGTATTTTAAGGACACAGTAATTTTAGATACTATTTATAAGGGTAAAAAACTCAGCGCTTTGTACACTGCTGAAATCAGAAAGCAATATACTATCCGCAATGTTACTTATCCGTCATCACCGGATTCTCTTAGTCAGGAAATCAGCCGGATGGCAGATAAGTCTCTATTAAAAAAAGGAGACCCTTATAATTTGGATATCATAAAAAATGAAAGGGACAGAATTGATGCCAACCTGAGACAAAAGGGTTATTATTATTTCAGATCCGAAGATCTGTTGATCAGGGCAGATTCAACAGTAGGTAATCAACAAGTCGATATGACCCTGGTTATCAAAAAATCCACGTCACCGGAAGCATATAAAATTTACCGGATAAACGAAGTTGTAGTATTTGCAGATTATAACGTCCATATGGATACGAGTATAAATGTTTCGGGTCTGGCTAAATATCATGGGTACACTATCATTGATCCGCAGAAAATATTTAAACCGCAAATCTTTGGTCAGGCCCTTGTTTTTAAACCCGGTGATGTATTTAACCAACGAAATCAGGATCTGTCTTTAAACCGTTTGATTAGTCTCGGGGTATTTAAATTTGTAAAGATCCGGTTTGATGAAAGGGATACAGCGCAAAATAAATTAAACGCATATTATTATTTGACACCAACTGAAAAAAAATCCATACGCTTCGAGGTATCAGGACTCACCCAATCCAATGATGCTAATGGTGGACAAATATCTGTAAACTGGCGAAATAGAAATTTATTACGGGGAGCGGAATTGTTAACAACCACTATTTACCTGGGATATTTGCGACAGTATCTGGGGCAGGGTCAGCATACTAACACAACTAAATTAGGTATGGATGTAAGTTTATTTGTACCACGTGTTATCGGACCTGTTAAATTCCAAACCAATAGTGGGTTTATCCCCAAAACAAGATTTAATATAGGTTATGAGTACTTCAATCAATCAGCTGAGTATACCTTAAATTCATTTAAAGCCAGTTTTGCCTATGTATGGAAAGAAAGTATCACAAAAGAACATACGCTGGAGGTTATTCGTATTAATCTGGTGAACCCCACACATATTGATTCTTTATTTCAATTGCAATTGGATACGAATATTGTACTTGCCCGGAGTATAGAAAGGACATTTATTATCGGCCCGACATACAATTTTAATTTTAATTCTCAGCTCCGGCCAAATCATAATAAAAACAATTTTTATTTCAATGGGAATATTGATTTATCGGCCAATATTCTCGGTATAGCAAGTGGGGCAAATGCGGAAAAAACGGGAATACAAAAAACTATATTTAATGTTCCTTATTCTCAATACATAAGAGGAGAAATTGACTTCAGGCATTATCTGAGTTTTTCACAGTATACTGTTCTGGCAAGCCGGCTTACCGGCGGAATGGGGTATGCTTATGGAAACAGTTATACGATGCCATTTGTAAAAGAATTTTTTGCGGGCGGGGCCAATGACATAAGGGCATTCCGCTCCAGATCACTTGGGCCGGGTTCCTATTATGCCGGAAATAAGGATACAACTTTTATTGCAGATCAGCCGGGAGATATTAAGATGGAAATAAATTCAGAATTGAGGTTTAAGTTGTTTTCCATTGTACGTTGGGCTTTTTTCGTTGACGCGGGAAATGACTGGACACTCAAGTATGACAGTTCCAGGGTGGGATCACAGTTTACAAACAAATGGCCGAGTCAGATTGCAGTTGGAATAGGTACAGGAATTCGGTTGGATGTCAGCATACTTTTAATAAGACTGGATCTTGGAATTCCAGTGAGGGAGCCCTGGTTAGTTTCTTCTAATAAATGGGTCTTTGATACGAAAAATTTAGTATTGAACTTTGCAATAGGGTATCCTTTCTAAGCTTTCGGCTTTAGGCTTACAAAGCGACTTGCTTTATGCAGGCAAAAAGTGTTTTCCACATCATATTAAAAATAGAACGATGAATATCCCTGTTATAAACTACATTTCCTGTTCGGGTCTTGCCATTCTGAGGGTTTGAGCCTTTTAATTCTAATCCGGCTGCAAGAGTGGGGAGTAATTTGGTTTTATATTTGTTCTTATTCTCGTTTTTTTTCAGAAGTTTTAAACCCAGATTGTTGTATGTAATATCCAGCCTTCCTTTTCCATAAATATTGGTTGCATCCAGATGAAATTGCAGACCTGAAATTTTTCCTTTATCAAATTCAGCCAGGGCAATCGGTTTCAACAAAGGGTTTAACGAAACTGTTTTTATCTCTCCCATACGGGCATCCAATTGAAAATTTCCGTTCCAATCGTTCAGCCGCATTTTTATATTCGCATTAAAGACTGTTTCATTTAAAAAAGAAGCGTTGAAAAGCAGAGACATTTGATTATTCAGTTTAATGTAAGAGAGCATATTGGTCACATTTCTAAATACTGCCTGTACATTAAAAAACGTAACCTTTCCGCTGCTGTCGGATATATCATTTTTTTCCTTGTATTCAATATAACCCTCTTTCACAATGATTTTACTTACATAGATTGAGAAAGGCAATCGCATGATGGCTTCCTGCGGATAATTATGAGTCCTGTCAACTGAATCATGTTTAAATGATTTATCCCTGAAAATCCGGAATGAGGCATCAGATAGTTGGATAGAATCTGCTGTTAATTGCATAGTTATAAGTGCCTGCAATCTAATCTTCCAGATATCCAGGTTTCCGATCCGGATATCAAGCCTGTCTATTGCATAATTATTTGCTTTGGCAAAATCAGTTTCTGACAATAAGGGTTTCCATTTGATCTGATCCGTGTGAAGATGGTTTGTTTGGGTATTAAAATCCAATCCATCAACCCGAAAGGAATAAAGCTTGTTTTTAACAGGCAGTTCGAGTTGATTAAGATGGACAGCCAGGTTCCTGGAAAATAAAACCTCACTACTGTCATTTTGAATAAGACTGTCTATCGCAACACCTGAAAAACGAAGGCTGAGACCTTCGGCCTTGCAGCGAACAGCTTTTGACTTTATATCTACAAGTGTCAGATTCGCATTCTCCAAAATAATGCTGTCGGCTTTTATACTGGTTAATTTACCCAATAGCAGATGATACAAATCGGAACGCATCTTCGTATTAAACCCTGGCTTCTTTTCTTTGTTTTCGTTATTTAACCGGATTTCTATCTCTGCATTTTCAATTTTGATGATATGAGCACTTATTTCCTTATTCAACAGGGCCCTGGGTGTTTTCACTCCTGTAATAGTCAGTTTTGGAATTCTCAAATAGAAGAGATTTTCCGGCGCTGTTTTTTGATCAATAAGCATTTGATAAACTAAACTGTCCGGAATCATTTCCACGTTTTCTGCAGAAAGATTCCCTAATGTTTCATTTATTATAAGATTTTTATAATTGAGCTGGTAGAGACCTCTCGATTTGACTGTAATTAGTTTATCGAGTTTTTTATTAACCAGCTTGTATTTGTAATTTCTCCAGAAAAGAAATCCTGTTATAAGTAATATCAGTGACAGGCAAGATAGAATATAAAAAAACTTTGATCTGTGGAATGCTTTTTTTTCAGCCATTTTCCAGGTAATTGAAAATAAATTATCCGACGCAAGGCTGGAAAATTAATTCAGGTAATAAGATAATGAAGGGTATTTAACCTCAGCAGGAATTTTCTGATAATTCGGCCTGCCAGTGGGCTGCGCTTGTTTGAACCAACTGTAAACCCGGTTCCTGACCTGTTTGATTAAGTTTTTTGTTGTTGGGTTTACCGGCGCTTTTTCTATGTATTCAGCATATGTTATTTTCACTTTTACTAAAAGTGTTGTATTTCTCCGGGCCTGCTGTTTAATGTTCTCATCAAGGCATTCGATCATATTTATTTCCTCAGGGTCATTTACCAGGAAAGCCGTCCCGTAAATCTTTAAATAATAGTCCCTGCCTTTGCGGAAAAAATCAAGTTTTGCCTGGAAAGTCTTATCGAAAGCATAAATCGATTGGGTGGGTTTGGGAATCGCAAACCACAATTGGCCAACTTCATCAGTCTTGAGCACTTTTATTACGCAGGCAGGAATTTTCAAAACTGAATCGCTCAATGAAAAAAACAAGGCATTTTCAAGATCTTTTATTTTCTCTTCAATAAATGGTAACGGCAGGTATCCGGACATATTTTGTTTTGGTATAAAGTTCAAATGAGATACCATTATTCAATATTGAATCTAAATATTAAGAATCTCGTTTAAATTATTTACAATCAGCACCTAATGAAAATTGATTAGATTGCTAATTGCCGGAAAAATGTGCCGGAAACAAACTTTTCGAGTAAAGAATTCCCCACATAATGCTGGTTTTATTAAAAAACTGTTAAGAAGCTTTGGCATGAAATTACAGGAATAGAGAAATTGAATTATATGAAACCTGGTTGGTTTAAGAATTCATGGCAATTATTGGTGAGGAGTGCCAATCATTTTATGGACTTCAATGGATTTAAATTAAGTGCTGCCTTATCTTATTATACCGTTTTTTCAATTGTACCCCTGCTGATTGTCATTATTTCACTGGCGGGAATATTTTTTGGACACATGGCAGTGGAAGGAAAAATTTACCATGAGATCAGTGGCCTGGTGGGGAGTGATACCGCTTTGCAAATCCAGAATATCATCAGAAAAACGGAGGAATCCAATCACGGTAAAATGGGCGGCCTGATTGGGTCAGTTATATTAATAATAGGCGCTTCCGGGGTTTTTTCAGAAATTCAGAGTTCAATATATTATTTATGGTCCGTTCCTGCACCAAAGAAAAAAGTGTTACTGATTGCCATTCTGAGAAAATTAATTTCGTTTTCTCTGTTGATTGCTATTTCTTTTGTGTTCATGGTTTCATTAATTGCCAATGCCCTGCTGGATGTTTTAAGCGACAGGTTAAAACTATTTTTTAATGGTTCAATGTTGAATTTATTTTATATCATAAACCTTAGTTTGATTTTACTTGTTATCAGTTCTATGTTTATGCTCATATTTAAAATTCTTCCAAATACCAACATATCCTGGAAACACGCATTTGCCGGCGCTCTTGTCACTTCAATTCTTTTCCTTGCAGGGAAATTTGGAATCGGATATTATCTTGGTCATTCTGAGATAGGTGCTACATATGGAGCAACGGCTTCCATAATAATACTGATGCTGTGGATCTATTACTCATCTATAATATTATATTTTGGTGCATGTTATACTACAATTTATGCAGCTTACCGGGGGCATCCGATACATTTGAGCTGATAAATGAACGAATCGATTGGCAGGATAAACAAGTACCGGTTGATATTTATTTATTCATTTATGTAAATCTTTAAAACTGATTTGAAAGTCAACATCACTCCGATACAGGAATTCATTTCACAATTACGCATCTCTTTTCTGGGGGATGACCTGATGCATAAATATGACGATGAGAAAGCGCCCATACGTTCCGAACTCTTCAGCTTGGAACAATTGGAATCTTACGCACGTACACTTGCCAATAGTCACCAGTTAACAAGCGACAAGTCATCCGAACAATTACTGAAAAGACTGGCAGATAATGAAGAGATCCTGTTAGAGGTTCATAACCTGCTCACTGCTTCAGCAAAAGAAAATAAGCGTATCACACCTGCCGGAGAATGGTTGCTGGATAATTTTTATCTTATAGAAGAACAGATATATACAGGCAAAAAACATTTGCCAAAGGGATATAGTAAAGGACTTCCCCAACTTGCCAAAGGCCCGGCCGCAGGATTACCCCGTGTTTATGACCTGGCTGTTGAATTGATTGCTCATAGCGATGGCCGCGTGGATTTAAAAAGCCTGTATAATTTTACCAGTTCTTACCAGCAGGTTTCCGAATTAAAATTGGGCGAATTGTGGGCAATTCCCATTATGCTCCGCCTGGCCCTCATTGAAAACCTGCGAAGGCTGGCAGCACTAATCGCGAAAAACCGGATAAATAAAAACCTGGCGGATTACTGGGCGGATCAAATGACTGAAACTGCAGAAAAAGATCCGAAAAGCCTGATCCTGGTAATAGCCGACATGGCACGATACGGACCGCCGCTAGAAAGCTCTTTTGTTGCTGAACTTACCCGGAGGCTGGTGGGAAAAGGAGCTGCATTTTCTTTGCCTATAAGCTGGATTGAACAACGTCTTTCAGAAAAAGGCATGACCAGTGATGAATTGGTTCATATAGAAAATCAAAAGCAGGCTGCAGACCAGGTTTCAATAAGTAACAGTATCGGCAGCCTTCGTTTTTTAAGCAACAATAACTGGCGGGAATTTGTAGAAAGTGTAAGTGTAGTGGAAAATATTCTGAGAACAGAAAATTCAGGCATTTATCCTAAGATGGATTTTCACACCAGGGATGAATACAGGCATAGTGTGGAAAAGCTTGCAAAAGCCAGCAAGCTGTCAGAATCAAGAATAGCTCAAATAACATTGAACCTGGCTAATGAAGGATTTCAAAATCGTCCTGAATATACACGGGCGGGTCACCTGGGCTTCTATTTGATTGGCAAAGGAATTAAAAATCTTATCAAAGAATCAGAGGCAAAATTTTCAATCCAGGAGCGCATAATAGGTTTTTTAAAAAAGATCCCCTTACTGCTTTATACGGGATCTTCCTTGTTGCTGGCAAGCATTATGGCGGGTACCCTGGTTCTCCGGTCCTGGGAAGAAGGATTCAGAATTCCCTGGGTACTTTCTCTCATCATATTGACAACTTTGATCGGCTGTAGCCAGTTATCCATTTCTCTCATTAACTGGTTCAGCACCCTGATTATCCGGCCGCTGATTCTTCCAAGGATGGATTTTTCAGAAGGCGTACCCGATAATTACCGCACCCTCGTTGCTATTCCTTCCATGTTCAATGACATTAAAGAACTGGATGAACTACTTGAAAATCTTGAAGTGCGTTTTCTGGCTAACAGAGATCAAAATATTCATTTTGCATTGTTGACTGATTTTAAAGATGCCAAAGAAGAAGTATTAACCGGAGAAGAAGAATTATTAAGAACAGCAAGAACAAGGACTGAAGAGCTGAATAAAAAATATGGTAATGATAATAACGAATTGTTTTTTTTATTTCACCGTCCGAGGAAATATAATGCGAAGGAAAAAGTATGGATGGGTTACGAAAGGAAGCGTGGAAAGCTTGCTGAAATGAATGCGCTCATCAGGGGGAAAGGGAGGGAAAAATTTTCCCTGATTGTGGGTGATTCAACAATATTTGAACGCATTAAATATGTCATTACGCTGGATACCGATACCCAGCTTCCTAAAGATGCTGCCTGGAAGATTACGGGTACGATGGCACATCCGATGAATCATCCTTATTTCAGTGAAAGGAAACAGAGGGTAATTGAAGGATATGGCATTCTGCAACCAAGGGTGGCCGTTAGTCTTCCTTCAAATGACAGCACGACATTTGCCCGCATGCATGGGAATGAACCCGGCATTGATCCTTATACCCGTGCGATCTCAGATGTTTACCAGGATATTTTTGGAGAAGGTTCTTTTATAGGGAAAGGCATTTATGATGTGGATGCATTTGAAAAAGCCCTGGGTAACAGGTTTCCCGAAAATCGTATTCTGAGCCATGATTTATTGGAAGGCAGTTATGCACGCTGTGGTTTGTTGAGCGATGTACAATTATATGAAGCCTACCCACCCCGATATGAAATGGATATGAAACGACGACACCGTTGGATCCGGGGCGACTGGCAGATAGCATCCTGGATGCTTCCGTGGGTTCCCGGCCCCGCCCGGAAAATCCGTAAAAATTCCATTTCCCCATTATCCAAATGGAAAATATTTGATAATCTGCGCCGAAGCCTTGTGCCTATTGCATTATTGTGTATGCTATTGTTTGGTTGGGTCTATTCACATTCTCCGGTTTTCTGGACCCTTGCAGTTCTAACCATAATGCTTCTTAATTCCATTATCAGTTTTTTATGGGAGATCTGGCAAAAACCGGAAGACGTACACATGCTTCAGCATATTTTAACGAGTTTCCGTTTTACTGTAAGACATTTTGCATTGCAGATATTTCTTTTGATCACTATTCCTTATGAAGCCTTTGTATATGGTGACGCGATCTGGAGGACTAATTGGCGAATGCTGATAAGTCATCGTCACCTGCTGCAGTGGAACCCTACCCAGAATTTAATGAATTATAAGAATAAAAACCTGTTTCAGACTTATGTTTCAATGTGGTTTCCTGTCCTTCTGGCCCTCGGTGTTTACATATGGATGCATTTTGAACAATCCGGAGGAATGATAATCTGCATTCCTTTCCTGGTCGCCTGGATGCTGATTCCTGCAATCGCCTGGAGAATCAGTTTATCCGACAAAACCAAGGCAGTTGACCTGAATGAAAAACAAAAATTATTTCTCAATAAACTGGCTCGCAAGACCTGGTCATTCTTCGAAACATTTGTTATCTCCGGAGATAACTGGCTTCCGCCTGATAATTATCAGGAAAGCCCCGTGGAACGTATCGCTCACAGAACTTCGCCAACCAATATTGGTTTATCACTTCTCGCCAATCTGACTGCTTTTGATTTCGGATATATTCCAATGCAGGTATTATTAATAAGAACTTCGAATACCATGCAAACTCTCCAAAAAATGGAGAGATATGCCGGTCATTTTTATAACTGGTACGATACCCAAACCCTGCAGCCGCTTCCTCCGAATTATATTTCCACCGTGGATAGCGGAAATATGGCTGGACACCTTATTACGCTGAAACAGGGGCTTATGCAACTTGCGGATAGACCAGTCATTTCTGACCAGCTCTTCAAAGGCCTTCGGGTAACCATGGAAATATTGAAAGAAAAAATGGATTCCAGGAAGGGGACTATATCATTAGAAAAGCTGTTGGCTTCCGCAAGCGAAAAAGGAATTTATTCTGTTCGCGAATTGTATACAGGCTTACAAAAACTTCTGGAGGAAGCTGAAATTCTGACCGGTTTATTTGAAGAGGAATCGGAAGCTGCCTGGTGGGCTGATGCATTTTCAAACCAGGTAAGAGAGGTATTCAATGATATTTATGAGTCCAGCCCATGCCTTTCCATTTCAAATTTTCCGGAACGGTTCAGTTACCTGGAAGAAAAAGTATCAGCTTTAACGCCTTTGCAGGAACTGGCCTTGCTTGAAGTATCATTAATTCCGCAGGTACTTATGTATGATGAGGAAGAACTGAATCCGGAAGAAAAACTTTGGCTGGAAAACTTCAGAATGCAAATTATTGAAACATGCCGTCGCGCCAAAGAAAGATTACTAAGCATTCAGTCACTTATCAGGCTTTGCGAAGAATTTGCTGACCTTCAATTTGATTTTCTTTATGATAAATCGCAAAGGCTTTTATCGATCGGGTATAATGTAACCGATCATCGGCGAGATAACGGATTTTATGATCTGCTTGCTTCGGAATCCAGACTTACTGTTTTTCTTGGAATAGCGCAGGGAAAACTTCCGCAGGACAGCTGGTTTGCCCTGGGCAGACAACTTACCAATCCGGGTACTTCCCCGATACTGGTATCCTGGAGCGGCTCCATGTTTGAATACCTGATGCCCATCCTTGTCATGCCGGGATTTGAAAACACCCTGCTGGATCAAACCAATAAATCGGTTGTCCAAAAACAAATTGAATATGGGAAGAAACGAAACGTACCCTGGGGCGTTTCAGAGTCAGGTTATAACCTGGTAGATGTAAACCTGAATTATCAATACCATGCATTCGGTGTACCAGGTCTGGGCCTGAAACGAGGACTGGGAGAGGATCTCGTAATTGCGCCTTACGCAAGTGTGATGGCTCTGATGGTTTTACCTGAA